>OGNB01001405.1_pt1 | contig 13862 bp, 16 predicted proteins | sample 1573301 | NCBI WGS metagenome assembly OGNB01 (sample SAMEA2581914, study PRJEB24529) | metagenome | biome: Human gut stool | place: China | collected 2011
CCTGCCCCGGTGGTGCCACACGCCGGGGCAGGACAACCTCAACCAAAAGGACACCATCATGAACAGCTATGAAGAAAAGCAGGAAGCCCGCCGGGCACGCTACGAAGAAAAGGCCAGCCGGCTGCGTGACGAAGCGCACCGGCTCCACGACCAGGCCCACGAGATGGCCTCGGCCATCCCCTTTGGCCAGCCCATCCTCGTGGGGCATCACTCCGAGGGCCGGGACAGGCGCTACCGCGACCGCATCCACAACACCTTCGGCAAGGCCTTCGCCACGATGGACAAGGCCGATTACTACGAGGAGAAGGCCGCCAAGGTCGGGAGCGGCGGCATCTCCAGTGATGATCCTGATGCCCTGGACAAACTCAATGACAAGCTGGAGAACCTGCGGCGGAACCACGAGTTCATGAAGGCGGCCAATGCCGCCATCCGCAAGGGCAAGACGCCCGAAGCCAAGCTGGCGAACCTCATGGCGCTGGGCGTGAGCGAAGGGATGGCGCAGGACATCCTCAAGCCTGACTTCTTGGGGCGTGTCGGCTTCGCGCCTTACTCGCTCCAGAACAGCAACGCCAACATTCGGCGGGTGGAGCAGCGCATCCGCGAGCTGGAGCGGGCCGCCGCTGCCGAGAGCAGGGAAGAGGAAGGGCAGGGATACACCTACCGGGAGGACACGGAGGAAAACCGGATCATGTTCCTTTTCCCGGGCAAACCCGATGACGCTACCCGCCAGCTGCTCAAGGGCTACGGCTTCCGCTGGTCGCCCACCAGGAAGGCGTGGGTGCGGATGTTGAACAATCGTGGCCGGTTCGCCGCCATGTGCGTCCGTGAAAGGCTGGATGCCTGATAAGCAAGCCCCGCTTCGGCGGGGCTGCGTCCTGTCTGTTCGTTTCCAAGTCGGTAGTAACCCGCCCCGCCCGGTCGTGCCACAGGCCGGGCAGGGCACAACAAAGGAGCCACCTCATGCGCATCATGTTTCCCACCATCCCCCAGGACAGCCCTGATTATCTGGGCCGCCTCGTCATCAGCTACAGCAGGGTCTACACGGTCGTCAGTACCCGTCAGAGCTACGACATCCTTGAGCTGTTCATCGCCACGCAGGAAGGGAATGATGGGCGTCCCTGCGGACACTGGGTTTCCCCCAAGGTCATCGCCGAACCCTCCCACAGCATCATCCACTGGCACCCCAATACGGAGTTTCGCGAAGATCCGGCCAGCTGCGAGGCCCGGTACCAGTCCGTCCTGCAGGCGGATGCCATCCGCGCCCAGGAGAAGGCCAAGGCGAAGCAGGAGCGCCGCGAGCGGGAGGGCCGGTGCGAGGCCTTCTGGCAGGAACACACGCCGGAATGGGCCAAGGGATACATCGTCGCCGAGCTGCGCGAAGCCATAAGCGACATCATGACCGACTACATCGTGCATAGGGTGACCGAGCGCGTCCTGCTGGGCTTCTCCAAGTCCGACCGCAACAATTTCCGCGAGATGCGCAAGCTGGCGGCCACCTTCGGCCCCACGAAAAAGCTGGCCACGGAAGGGCAGGAGAATCGCGAGAACTACACGGGCGGCTCCGGCTACTACCTGAGCGGCCCCTATCGCCACTCCGGCTGGACGATCCGCAAGGAGAGCCTCAAGTACGGCCTGCCTCGCGGTAGCCAGGCCGTTCTGGATGTCGTCCACTGGCTGGAGACCGCTTCCCGTTAAATGACAACGGCCCCGGCGAAAGCCGGGGCCTTTTAACGCGATACTACAGGGGGACAGAGGTGGCTGTTTGCTAATCCTTGCCGCTTTCAAAATCCTCCCTCTTATTGAAACACAGGCTGCGGAGTTTTTTATTCGTTCTCCTTTGTGGCATTATCTGGCTGGTGCGTATCCTCCGTTGGATAGGATCGCTTCAGAAATTCCCTGAAGGCGTCCAGATCGCGCAGGCTGTCCATGCCTTTGTCTTTCTCCAGATGTTCACGCGGGGGGAGCGTCCCGGCTTTTCGACATCCCTCCAAAAGCTCCAGCGCCCTTTCCTGCTGGCCGCGCAACGCGGCGATGCAGCTTTTGACATAGTACAATTGGGGGAAATTTTCTTGCCCCGACTGCTTGATATGCATTTCCGCATTACCAAGCAAAGTTTTCCGCTCCTGCGGCACGGCGTACTTTGCCAGTTCTACTTCAAGCCTTGCAACTTTCAAAAGCATGCGGGGATTCCGAAGAGGAATTTTTTTCAACAACTCTTTGGCCTCACGCAGCAGGGCATCCCGTTCCTGCGGTGTGGCGGCATACTGTACCTTTACAGCTCTAAAAATGGCACGATCAATGAGGACATCGACATTCGTTGGAGTACTGCGCACAGCTGCGGCAAGATGCCCCTCCGCCTCACGCAGCAGACCGTCCCGTTCCTGCGGTGTGGCGGCATACTCCGCCAGCTTTGTCTTGATGAGCGCACCAACTGAAAGGACATCAACGTCATCCGGGAAGCGGCGCGCAGCTTCGGCAAGGAGGTCTTCGGCCTCACGCAGCAGGGCGAGCCGTTTCTGCGGTGTGGCGGCATACTCCGCCATATTTACCTTAAGAGTTGCGCCGCCGATCAATACCCCGGCATCGTCCGGAGAACGGCGCGCAGCTTCGGCAAGCTGGCCCTCGGCCTCGCGCAGCAGGGTGTCCCGTTCCTGCGGTGTGGCGGCATACGCAGCCATTTTTACCTTGAGGTTGGCGTAGCCGCAAAGCACATAGGCATCATCCGGGGAGCGACGCAAGGCTTCGACAATATGGCCCTCGGCTTCGCGCAGCAAGGCGTCCCGTTCCTGCGAAGAACCTGCGTGCTCCGCCATTTTTGCCTTGAGGTCGGCGTAGCTGTAAAACACATAGTCATCGTCCGGGGATCGGCGTACAGCTTCGGCGAGATGCCCCTCTGCCTCACGCAGCAGGGCGTCCCGTTCCTGCGAAAGGCCCACACAATCCGCCATTTTTTCCTTGATTCTTGCGTAGCTGTACAACACATCGGCATCGTCCGGAGAACGGCGCACAGCTTCGGCAAGCTGGCTCTCGGCCTCGTGCAGCAGGGCGTCCCGTTCCTGCGGTGTGGCGGCATACTCCACCATTTTTTCCTTGATATCGGCGTAGAGGAAGCGCAATTTCAATGTATCAAGCGTCAGAGGTGTTTTATCCTCGGAACTACTGCGCAACGCTTCGGAAGCAAGCGCTTCCGCCTCATGCAACAAATCGGCTCGCTTTTCAGGATCAGTTGTATATTCAGCAAGTTTGACTTTGAGTTCGATGGCTTCGCGGCTGTTGAGGCTTTTGTCCATTTCTCTCCGCAAATCATCAAGACGCACCAAAAGTTCTCTTTTTTCCTGCGCTGTCTTGAGCAGGGGCAACATGGAAACTTTGAGTTGTATATAGGATGAAAGCAATTTTTCATTATCTGGATAGAGTTGCATGAACTTCAGGAGCGAAGATTCTGCCGTGTAAAATATATTTTCTTTTTCCTGAATGCTTTTTGTATAATCTATGGATGTTATTGTTTCAATATAAAAACAAAAACAATCTATAAAACTTTCTAAAAATACAATTTTTTCCAATATGAACCTTTCAGTATTTTTCTGGATATTCATACGGATAGCAGGATTCGATTCCAGATCAAGCATGGATTCTTGCGAAAGCATATATGCTTTCATGAATGACATGTTGCTTTGATCTTTATTGACGAGCTTCTGTGACAGATATACCACATCCAGAGCAAGCTGCTGCTTTTTACTTTTCGGCATTTCTTTGTTATCAATGGCAAAAATTGCGTTATGAATAGCAATAAGTGCCACATCATCATCCCATTTTTCATCCAGAATCATCGACCATATCAAGTATGAAGAATAGTATTCGTTATTAGATTCAAGCACCACAGCAGCGGATTCCAGTGTGTCACGACTGGAAGCCAGCATTATTGTAGACTTCGCCGAAGCTAAGGTTTCCTGAGAAATATTCTGTCCGTTCTTTATGGACTCTGCCACGTTGCTTGCAATAGCCATTTTTTCTTCAGAAATGGCGAAGTTACCTTTTGCCTTGAATTCAGTAATAGCTGACTCGCCTTGCGATTTTATTTGGGCAATAAAAAAATCAGCCCTATCCTTGAGCATGGTATAATTCAGTACACTTGATAGTCCAAGACAAATGACAATTATACCCAAAATGGTATAGACAATAGTTATTGTTGAATGTGCAGTTTTTATCCTGCTATCACACTTTGATAATATTTTTTCTGATTCCATCAATAGATGGCTTGAAATTTCCTGTTTTTGCTGCTCAAAATCACAGCTTTTTGATTTCGTTTCAACAAAATTTTGTATATTCGTACCAAGCTTATGGGAAAGTTTGCCTGACAGATGTGCGGTTTTATTTGAGGAACACTTTTGAATATCTTGCTTTCTTTTTGTGTCATATCTTTTCCGACGCATGGAGGACTCCTTCGTCTGTTAAAACTGCCGGCATCCAGGCAACGGGTGGCAGGGGATCGATATTCTTCCATTGGCCAGTTCTAGAAGTAATTTACTTTTCCATAGCAGCCAAAGGCAGCGTTGCGGAGACGGCGAGCAGGAGGAGAGCCGTGCAAAGGGGCAGGAATATCTTTCTGGGTATGTCATTCGTGAGGGTTATCCCTGGTGAGAACTGCTGTCCGCATAGCGGGGCAGCAGTTCTTCGAGCTTCTGCAGGAAGGCTGTCCACGCCGTATCGAGCGTCCCGTAATTGGTGCTGTTGACCAGATAGGGGAGGGAGCGCTTGCCCACAGCCTTGTATGTCCCTGCTTCAAAGGCTTCCTGCTCATCGTTCCATTTCCCGTGGACGTATTGGTACTTGATGGGCTCATAGGAGAGTGAGAGCAGCTGGGTGGGCCGCTTGCGCGGCGTGCCGTTTTTGTAGAATTCCTGCACGAGGATGGTGATGCTTTCCGAACCATCGTCCTTGCTGCTGTATTCGTGCCAGAGCGTGGTCTGTTCCAGCAGGCGATCCATGTAGGGGAGCAGGCGTTTGAGGCCCTGATCCGGAGCACCGGGGGCAGCGATGGTTTCCCTGTGTGACCATGGTTTTGCCGTATATCCCTGGGCTCTATCCAGCAGGGGGGAGCCGTTCGCCCGTGAGCGCAGGGCGGCCAGATCGGCGGAGCCGTCGACCAGGCGCGATGCGTCGCCCTTCAACAGGGCGGCCGCATGTTTGCAGAAGGTCTTGCTCATCTTTCCGGCCGGGCAAGAGCAAAAAGCCACCAGGCCCGGCCCTTCTCCCCGGAACCTGACTTTGTAGGGCGTGGAAGCGCTCCCCTGGACGAGATAGACCAGTTCGGGCAGCGCGTTGGCAGGGCTGGGGGAGGCTTCAGCCTGCAAGTCGGAGGGCAGGGGCTCTGTCCGGGATGCATGGCGGGAAGGCTCCATGTCTCCCACGCGGCCCAGGGCCTCCCGCACGGCGGCGCACAAGTCGTCCGCCTCATCGCCGTTCTTGGCCAGCCATTTTTCAAGGGCCAGCTTCACGGCATGACCATCCGGCACGGCCTCCAGAAGCGAGGAGAGCAGAGCCTTCTGCTTGGTCAGTTCGGCTTTGAGCTTTTGGGCCTTGTCAGCCTTTTCCTGTACAGCAGGAGCCTTGAGGCTCTCGGCGTAAGCAAGGACGTCTTCTTCCCGGAATTGCTTGTCCGAGGTGCATTTCAGCCGGCCGCTGCGGTAGTCAGAGCTGATTTTCGTCCGACTGATTTTCAATCCCAGACCGCGTAAAAATTCCAGCACTTCCCCCTGAGTGGCAAAAATACGCTCGCTCATTCCTTCCCCCGTTATCCGCTATTTGTTCCCTAGCTCCAGCAGCCGTTCCGTCAGCCGCCGGTTCAGGGCGCGTTCTTCTTTCAGTTCGGCTTCCAGTTCGGTAACTTTTTTTTGGAGGTCCCCAATACTCACAGGAGGTTGGGGCTCTTCTCCCGATCCGTCCCAAAAAATCGGGCCAGTCCCTCGCCAGAGCCAGTCAGGCCTTACATCTGGAAAGAGTTCTTCGATTTTAGGGAGGTGTGCCCATAGGTTTCTTTGGCTTCCCAAAGTGAGCCATTTGCCAAAAGTTTGGGGGGATTCTCCTATATGTGTAGCGATTTTTGCTAGAGAAACCCCTTTTTTTTCAGATATATGTCTAATTCTTTCAAATAGTTCCATGTGAATAGTGCGTATTTTATATCTAAATTGTTGACGTATATCCAAAATGGATATAATCTTTTTTTTAACAACTTGACCAAACAACCCAACTTTCCGGGCCAGCCCGGAACCGCCGGGACTGCCCCAACAGGAACCGCCAAGAACCATCAGGACCAGATACGAGGGGAAAGGCCCGGTCCCGGCGGTATGTTTAGCAACCGTGACCGTGATGGCAGCCCGCAAGGAGCAGGGCTGTCAGCATGGTCAGCAAAGGAAGAAGATATTTCATGGTTCGCTCACTTGCTGGAGAATTTGCTTATCCGTGCCCGTCGCTGGCCTTGCCGGTACTGCTGGCAGCGGTGTTATCCCCTACGCCATCGACCAGCAGGCGGGCCGTGAGTTTGCGATTCAGGCGGTCTGCCTCGCGCAATTCCGCCTCAAGAGCCGAGATTTTGGCCCGGGCCTCGTCGAGCTGCCGCTCCAGATCCCGGCTTGGGGGAGGGGAACCGGCTTCCCGCAACATGGGGCCGTCCTCGTAATACAGCCACTCCGGCCGGACATCGGGAAAATTTTCCAGGATCGTTGGCAGATGCTCCCAGAGGTTTTTCTGGCTTTTTCCGGTAAGCCACTGGCTGAACTTCTGGGGATAGACCCCAATGATTTCACCAAGTTTTGACTGAGGGATGCCCTTTTCCTGGGCGAGGAAGCGTATCCGTTCGAACAGCTGCATTGCGAAAGAAAGTCCTTTTCCGTCCAATCTTGACGAATAAAGATTTTTTTGATATAAATAAAGAAAGTTTTTACGACAACCTATTAAAACAACCTAACAAGAGGGGGATACCATGACAAGCCTGAATCTCCCGCGCTCTGTACTGTTGCGGGTCTGGATGAAGGAACACTTCATCCGCAGCAAGGACCTTGCTGACCAGCTGGGTGTGACACCGCAGCGGGTGAATATGATGATCCGCGCGGAGACCATGCCCTCCCACCACCATGCCACCTGCCTTCGGCTGGGCTTTCCCGAAGAATTGCTCCCGAAGCCGTTTGACGGCCATCCCGGGCCTGTCTGCTGCCCGCCCATTTTCCCCGGACTGACCCAGCCCACGGACGTTCCGTCCGGGGTGGGGCACGAGTAGTTTACCTGCCCGGCACGGCGGGCGTCACGCAAGACAAGAAGGGATTTTCGCAATGCAGGATGAACAGATCAGGATCTTGTGCCAGCACGCGGTCAAGTATGCGCCCAACGGCATCTCCGCCGAGGCCGTGGCCGATGCGCTGGGCATGCGCTACGCCACGCTGATGTCGCAGCTGTCGGCGCAGCCGGGCCACAAGCTGGGGGCGGAGATCGTCCTGCCCATCATGCAGGTCACGGGCAGCGCGGCGCCCATGCATCATCTGGCCCGGCAGTTGGGCGGTGTGTATGTGGAACTTCCGCCGGTCTCTCCGGGCGGCCACGAGGTCACTGCCTCGCTGGTGGAGAGCGTCCGCCAGTTTGGCGAGTTCGCCGCTTCTTTTTCTTCTTCTGTAATAGCATCCTTAGAAACCGCAGAGGAACAGGCCCGCATCGCGCGGGATGGCCAGATGGCCCTGTCAGCCATCCTGAAGGTGATGGAACTCAGCGACAGGGCGCAGGCCGCCAAATAAAAAAGCCCCTCGGCTGCTGCAACAGCCAAGGGGCCAAACTCCCGAAGGAGCAAATGGTATGAGCAAGAATTACTCCCAATCCGGTACGGCTGTCAATCAGGCCACCTACATCGTGACCCTGGATGGCAAGCGGGTGCGCATCATGGCGAACTTCCGCCAGATCATGGCCCTGCTGCCCCTCATCTGCGCTGGCCGCCAGCTCAAGGAGGCGGTGGCGTGATGGGCGAAGGCCTGCTTCTGGGGGCCATCCTGCTCGCAGCTCTGGCGGGCTGCTGGCTGGCTCTGGCCCTCATCTGGAACGTGTCGAACCGTCGGCACATCAGGAGATTGCAGCAGACGCTGCAGGAACGTGAGCAAAAGCAGTGAGGCTGTCATGCCCAGAAAAGAGATTCGCTATATCTGTCCTTACTGCGATGGCGATTATGCCACAGAAGAAGAAGCAGAAGACTGCCTGAATGGGCACATGATGTCGGATATCTACAGGGCAAGAAAATTCCTGTGCATCTATTGTGATGAAGTTTTTGACAGTGAGAAAGCCTGCTTGGAACATGAAATACACTGCCGTCACCGGCATGAACCTGTCCCGGAAGAACGGCGTTGCTGTGACAACTGCGAGCTTTGCACTCTGGAGATGCGCCGGACGTTACCCTGTCCCGCTTACAATTTTGCCCCAAGCCGCCCGGCCTGTTCCGAGTGGCGCCAAGTGAGGAAATAGATGTTTGACCAAGGCCGTACCCCGTTAAGCCTCGACACGCTGAGAAGGCTTGTCGAAGACATGGAAAAAGAGATCCGTAACCCTGAGACCGTGTGCATCGAGGTTGTCTTCTGTGCCCAGAACACGAAGGGCCATTTCCGCCGTGGGAGCATGGCCAGCGGAGCGATCCTCCCCGAAGACTACCTGAAAATCACGCTCGCCCTCCTTGAGCGTCTCGACAGCATGGGCAAGACCATTGAGGAGTATGCCGCTCTCCCGCAAAAGGAGGCCGTCCATGTCCATTAGCCGACGCTCAAAGCTCGATGCTCTCAAGAGCCGTATCGACGACATCACCAGTGACCTGCGCGAGTTCGTGGATGCCGAACAGGAACGCTACGACAGCCGCAGCGAACGCTGGCAGGAATCGGAAAAGGGCGAGCAGATGCAAGAACTGCTGGAGAAGCTGGAGGAAGCCGTGGATTCCCTCACGGACGCTGCCTCGAACATCGAAGACGCCTTGGAGGTCATGTAGCCATGTCTGCCCAGATGATGCAAACGATCGCCCCCGGATGGCGCCGTGTCGCCACGCCCCGCTACAAGAAGGATTACACGAGCAAGCACGTCACGTCGGCGGACTTCTCCCGCGCGCGCTGCGGAAACATCACAAGCCCGCCGGACGGGGCCGTCTGCCTCGTGGAGCGTCGCTACTCTGAGGGGGCCGGACAGGAGTTCCACCTGCTCCTTGAGTGGCGCTGTCCCCACTGCGGGCTTTCCCGCCGGTTCAGCGTGGAGGAATCGTGGATCACGGACGGCAGGCTCGTGTTCGTGGAGCCGGAGGAGGAGAGCCATGACGACCGCGCATGAGATTCCGTGCTATCCCGTCCCTCATTATCCGGGATACTGCATCAACCGGCGCGGGCAGGTCTTCGGGCCGCGTGGGATGCTGAAAATCGACGAAAACTACAGCTGCACCCTCTACCGCAAGCGGCACCCCAAGTCCCTCTATGTGGGGGAGATTATGGCGCTGGTCGGCCTGCTGCGTTCGGAATCCACCGTCGAGGAGCTGGAGGATCAGGCCCGCAAGCTGGCCGTCCTGCAGGAGGAGAACGCCGCGCTCCATCATGAGCTTGAGGAGGCCCGCACGTCCTTGCAGCGGGCGCGCAAGATCAACAGCCACTTCATGGCTCGCGACAAGCGGGAGCGCCGTAAAGTCCGCGTCAGCGAGGCGGACATGGCCGCTCCGGACGCGGAGATGCTGCCGGAGTATTTCGGCTGGCCAAACGACGTGAAGAGGTAGCCGGACATCCGGCGCAGGAGTTATCCCATGCCTGTCTGGGAAGCTGATGATGTGCTTTCTCTGGACGAGGTCGCCACTGCCTTGCGACTTGACCGCCGAACCGTGCGGCGGGTAGCCTTCCAGCTCGGCGGCAAACGCTTTGGAAGACGCTGGCGGTTTCGCTGGGGCACAGTGATGGAGTTCTTCAATGCCCACGAAACTCAAGAGCCGGGGGAACTGCTGGCTGGCGCGTGTCGTCATCGACGGCCAGCAGGTGGACAGCAAGGTTTTCCCTCCGGGCCGCAGCAAAGGCCCGGAGTGGATGGCGGCCAAGACATGGGAGGTCGAGCGAAAAAAAGAATTTTTGGAGCTGCGGGAGCGGCAGCGGAAGACCCTCACGGGCTTCGGGCTGCTCTTGGCATGGGGCGAAGCCTATCTTGACCATGTGGGGCGTACCATGTCGCGGATCACACTGACGGAAAAGCAGACGGTCATGCAGGCCTTGTTCGGCTACTGCCGTGAGGCGGGGCTGACAGGCGTCGAAGACCTGACCCGAAGCACATGGACGCTGTTCCTGACCAAAGTGGCCAGCGAGCGCGGCCCACGGCGGGCCAACGTCTACCGCAAGAGCCTGCTGGCAGCATGGAACTGGGCTGTGGACAGCGGCTTTCCGGGCTTCCCGCAGGCGCATTGCCCCCTGGAGCGGATCAGGCCGTTTCCTGTGGAAGCCGGGGTGCGTTATGTCCCCCCGGAGGAGGACGTGATAAAAGTCCTCCAGCAGGCACACGGTCAGGATCTGGTGATGCTCCTGACGTACTACTACACCGGGGCGCGGCGGGGCGAGGTGTTCCGCCTGCTCTGGTCGGATGTCAACTTCGATTCCGGGAGTATCCGGCTGGTGGATCACAAGGGCCGGGACGGAAGCTCGCGGGCCCGCTGGGTGCCCATGCACCCGGAACTGGCCAAGGCCCTGCACTGGTGGCAGGCCGTCCGCCCCTGTGTGGTGGATAACGTCTTCATGCAGGAGCATTGCGACGGGACGCTGGGAGAGCCCTTCCAGCAGCGCAGCAAACTGATGCCGCGCCTGTGCCGCAAGGCAGGGGTCAAGCCCTTCGGCTTCCACGCTCTGCGCCACAAGGCCGCAGCCATAACATTCACTGCCGGCGGGCTGGCCGTGGCCCAGACGCTCATGGGGCATAGCCGTGCCACCACGACGGACATCTATGTCCGCAGCGCCGGATTGTACGGAGACCGGAGCGTCATGATGGACGCTCTGGGCGAGAGCAGTATAGGGATCGCAGCCGAACAGCTGCTGGAAATGGAAATGCCCCGCAGGCCGGAACCCCGCGAGGCATTTTGTAAACATGGGTCTGTAAACAACAGACTCCAATAGGAAAGCGCTTCTGTAACGCAGTGAAATCTTTGGCGTCCCCAAGGGGATTTGAACCCCTGTCGACGGCGTGAAAGGCCGTTGCCCTCATATCCCTCTTTACCCGTTACACCATTTTTTGCACGATCTGCCAAAAAAGGGAGATCGTATGACCCTGAACGACGCTTTTGACCTCTATCAGCAGCTCGTCCTGTCGTCTTCGACACACAAAGCAATAACAACAGAAACGGGGCGTTGGCAACACCATATTGCTCCTTTTTTGGGGAATATGCCGCTTGAGGGGGTTAAAAATGTTCAAATTATGCAATTAAGAAAGGTGCTTGAGGGAAAGTCCCTTAGCCCTCAATCTGTCTATCATTGCTTGTCCTTAGTGCGTCGTGTTCTGCGCCGAGCAGTGGAATGGGAATTATACGCTGGCCCTGTTCCTGTATTCAGAATGCCCAAATTTGATAATCGACGTCTGAGATTTCTTTCTGAGGCAGAAGCGGCTTATCTCCTTCAAAATCTTAGTTCAAGATCAGAATTATGGCACGACATAACAAAATTTGCTTTATATACAGGACTTAGAGCTGGAGAGATATATGGTCTAATGCCGTATCATGTAGATATGGCAATAAGAAGTGTTAAGATATATGATACAAAAAATACGCTCAGCCGTGTTATTCCTCTTAATGATATAGCTTTAAATATCGTAGAGAAATATTATCGATATTCAGTTCAATCATTACCACTTTTTAACCACAATGGAGAACTTCCCGCTGCCCATTACAAAGTTTTCAGATGCGCCATCAAGGCTTGCGGATTTAATCATGGGATTAAGGATAGGCGCGAGCGTGTTTGCTTTCATACACTACGGCACACTTTTGCATCATGGCTTGTGCAAAAGGGTTATCCATTAGCAATGGTTGGTACACTTCTTGGGCATAAAGACATCAAAATGACTATGCGGTATGCGCATCTTGCCCCTAGTCAAGCACATCTCGCCGTGTCCTCTTTGCCTAATTTGGAGTGATAATTTCTTAGTTATCCAAATAGGATACACTAAACTTACCATACTTATTGTAAAATTATATTGACATTGGGCATCAATGGCGACATTCTCCCTATACTCTGTGACAAGTATGCGAAAGATTTTCGCCATGACACCGGTTTTGTTCCAACGTTTGAAGTGCTCGTGGACAGTGCTTTTTGAGCCATAACAAGTGGGAAGCATGGTCCATTGGCATCCACTACGACATTTATGAAAATCCCGGCAAGAACCGTTTGCTGTGTGATTGGTTTGTTTCCATCACGCCGTTTTGGCTTGAATGGAGCAAGGAAGGTTCGACATGTTCTCACAATTCATCAGGCACATCGCGAAAACCTGCATGTTTCGCGACGAGCTTACCCTTTTGGGGAAAATCAAAAACTATGCCGGAATCCTCCCAGCAGATTGCATTGCGTGGAGGCACTGCGATGCAATCTGCTGGGCAAACTCGCAAGGAAGAGCATTCCCAATGATATTACAAACCTTATCCATATATTGCGTGTCAAAAATATAATCTTCCGGGAATGTTTGCAGTGTGGCCGCTTCACGTACCGAAATAGTCCTGTTTTCGGTAGGATGCCCGTAGCGCCCACGACTTAAAGTGGTACAACCACCCGTTATGGTGGGGGAGACTTTGTCCCACTCCATTCTGCCGTAAACATTAGAGAAACCTCTATATTTTCCTTGATGGCAGGGAGGTCGAAGCGATTCAGGAATATTTTCCCAGCTTGTGCCGGGCGTAGCCGCCTGAAGTCGGGCAACATTTTGAGCGGATAAATCACGGACCACATGCCACTCACGTGAAGGGAGTTTGCCCAAAAGTTTTGCCTCGCTGAACGTGATAGGGGCAGGATAGTGTGAAATTGCCTCGCGCACCGTCTTCCACATAGGCAGGCCGTTGGCCCCAGTGCTAGAGTGAGTTGGCTTCGGCATGGAAATGCTGAACCCGCGTCCTGCAAGTAGCACTAGTCTTTTTCTGAATTGTGGAATACCATAATCAGCGACTTGTAAAACATTCAGAGTTATTTTGTAGCCCAAACCTTCTAATTGGCTGCACATCGGGTCAAGGAGATGCTTTCCGCGCAGAGCAAGGCCAGGAACATTTTCCATCATGACAGCTTTTGGAAGGGTTTCTTTAATGAGGCGCAGCATTTCATTGACTAAGGCATTTCGAGGATCATCGCGCTTGTATTTTGCTGTTAGGCTGGTGAATCCCTGACACGGAGGACATCCTGAAAGCAAGTCAATAGTTCCAGTTGGAGACTGAGCTAGTAAATCCTTTCCGGAAACATGACGAATATCTTGAATAAAAAGCTTTGTTCCTGGATGGTTAATTTGAAAAGTTGATGCAGCGGCAGGCTCTATTTCCACAGCAGCGGCAACGGTAAATCCTGCTTTTTTTAAGCCAACAGTCAAGCCACCTCCTCCACAAAAGAGGTCTACAGCGACTGGCTGATGTTTTTTATTTTGGGGGAAATTCATATTACATGCTCTTGAGTCGTTCTGCTTCATCAAGAAATGTTTGGTGTGTTTGTTTTGTTCGTAACAAGAATGAACTCCAATCAATAACGGTCAACAAATTCTCCTTTTTATAAGATTCATAAGCCTTTTTAGCGGAACCTTTTAACTTATCACCATCACACACTATAGTGATATGGTAGCTTGATGCAATGCTTAGAAAAAGTTCGTGC
>OGNB01001411.1_pt1 | contig 13804 bp, 8 predicted proteins | sample 1573301 | NCBI WGS metagenome assembly OGNB01 (sample SAMEA2581914, study PRJEB24529) | metagenome | biome: Human gut stool | place: China | collected 2011
CGGATAGCGGGAAACGTCCGGAACCGAAGTGATGATGCGGAACTTGACAGTGTCGCCAAGCTGGAAGGCAACGTTGCCGGTAGTGCTCCATTCACCGGTGTTGTTGTTCTGAATCTGTTTTTCCAGCGTAGGCTTTTCGCCCTTGGGCGTGGCAGTCACATTGGCCACAACCTTCATCAGATAGGCGGTATAGAAGTCATTTGCACCGGTCAGAGTGTTATCCTTGTCCTTGACGAGGTAGTAGCCTGCCGACAGACCGGAGATCACATAGTTGCCGGAACCGTCCTTCGTGCTGCAATCGGTGTGGACATCCGAGAGGAAGGGGGCAATTTTTTTGGCAAAGGCCTGTGCGTCCGCGACGGTGAGCAGCTTTTCTGCTGTCGCAGCGGCAGATTCGGGGAAAGCCTCTGCAAAGCCCTCTGCGTTGGTGTTAACGCCGGTGCCCCAGACGATGTTGGAGAGAATTTTGGAGGTGTTTCCGCCTTCTCCGGTTGCCGGAGTGTGAAGGTCGCCGGAAAAGATCTGGTAGGCCTCAAAGGTGTGGTTGGCGACGGTTCCGCTGCCATCGACGGTGATGGTGTAGGTCTCTGCCGCCAACGCTGTGACGCTCAGGGAGAACACAATCGTCAAAACCAACAAAAGTGAAAGTAGTTTGCTTGTCTTATTCATATGCTTTTCCTTTCTTAACACGTTTTTAACGTTCTTAACATCCATATAACTTTTTCACAAAAAAAGAATACCATATTCCGACACATTTTTCAAGAGAAAGTTGTAAAATAATTCAGGGAAAAAAGTTCGGGGGGGGGTTGAAATCATTCTATAAATGTATATAATATAGAAAGAAATATCTGAAAATTTCGGTTTTGTAAGGTAAATTTTCCCATGAATCATGGAGCTCGGCCTATGAATGATTTTCTTTCGCACGATGTTAAGAAATTCCAAAAGCGTCGCGCCCGCCGCCGTGTTTGGCATAGCGTGCTGACGGTTCTTGCATCCGTCGTTGTCTTCGCGACAACATACGCGCTCATCTTGCCGGCGATTACAATGACTGCCGCACACGCACACGATGAGAGCTGCTACACACAGGTCACAACAACTGAAAAGGAAATTCTTGCCTGCCCCGTGTCAGCGGAGAGCGGGCTTGTTGTCGTGCACCGGCACGATTCGCACTGCTATGACGAAGACGGCATGCTTGCATGTCCTTTGCCGGAGCTTGCGGCGCATGTACATACCGAGGCCTGCTACGACTACCCCGAAGCGCATGTCCACACGGAGGATTGTTATTCGAATATGCGCGGCGATTTGATCTGCGGTCTGGAAGAAGGAGAGGAGCATACCCACACGGACGATTGCTACGCGTGGGAGACGGTTTTATCCTGCGGCCAGACGGAGGAGGGGCCTGCCGAGCCTGTGCTCGTCTGCGGCAAAAAAGAGATCGTTCTGCACCGGCACGACGAGGATTGCTACGCCGCGGACGGAACGCTTACCTGTGCGCTTCCGGAAGTGATCGAACACCAGCACACGGAAAAATGTTTCAAGACCGTTCAAGTCCCTGTGGACACGCAGGCGCTCACCTGCACGAATACGGACCCTGACCATGCGCACACCGCGCTGTGCTACGGCACGTGGGTCCTGACCTGCGATCAGGGAACCGACGATACGACCCCGGACACACCTGCGGACAAGGAACCGGGCACGGAAGGGTCTGCGGACAAGGAACCGGACAAGGACGCACCTGCGGATGAAGAACCGGACACGGACGCACCTGCGGACGAAGAACCGGGTGCGGACGAAACGCCTGCGCCCGACGCGAACCAATCCGAGCTGAACGGCGGGACGTCGGATGGGACGGAGCCTGCGCCGGAGGATGGGATGGACGTTACGACGCAAGACGAACGCTCCGCTGCAACAGTCACCCTGAAATATTACGTTTATCTCGACGGCTCGCTGGATCCTGTTTTGGAGGAGTCCAGAACGCTCGAGCGGGAGAACGGACGCTATTACATCACGGCGCAGCAGCTGGAGACCGTGTACGGCGATTTTGGTTTCGAGGCTGACAGCTATCAAGGAGAACGCTTCTTCCCGCATACTGATCTGCACGACACATCGCTTATCTGGGCGGACGCGCCGGCGTATCCGGTCGAAAACGCGGACGGAACGCAGGAATGGCGCATTCCGCTCAGCCGCACCACAACAAGCTATATCTACTATCTGCCCCACAACACGCGGGACTACGGCAGCTACTTTGAAGGCAGTGCCTCTAACACCAATGCGGCGCTCATCAGCGACAACACGTTCTACACCGTGAACATTTCCGCGCCGCCCGATGCCGCGTCGGAGAGCAAGATTTATCACGTACTGAACGGAGCGACGTTCAGCGTCGAGCTGTCTGTGTTCGACGACTACACCTGGAGCTACACCAACCTCGCCGATGGCAGCGAGATCACGCCGAGCGATGTGCAGGAGCTGGAAGGCGGCAAGCTTTTCATCAACTTCCGGAACGTCTCGCATCCCATCAAGGTCACTGCGCGCAAAACGATCGCCGGCGAACAGATCTATACCATCCGCTACCATGCAGATACGCTCGCCGACTGTCTGGAACGAATCAGCAGTGCGGTTACCGCCAACGCGCAGAGCGTTATCACCGACGGCAAGGTCGGCGGCATGGCGACGCTTACCGAACAGGTAACGGTCACGGCGGATACGATCTATCCGCTCCGTTCGCCGGATTCGCTGCGCGTGGTGTCGCAGGCAGACCCGACCAGACAGGCCAAGCACTATTTCTACACCTTCCGCGGCTGGCGCGTCAAGGCGACCAACACCGTTCTCGACCCCGCGCAGCCGCTGACGGCGGTGCAGCTGGCGGGCTATGAAAACGGCGGCGTGATCGAGCTGGAGGCGGTCTGGAGTGTAAAAGACGCAAATGGCAGAGCCACATCCGTCAACTTCTTTATTAACCTTTTCTGTGAGATCAAGGACTTCCACAGCAACGGCTTCGCCAGCAACCCGGTCGGTGACTATACCAAGTCCCTGTTCACCACGACGCTGCTCGGAACTGATGCACTCTTCTCCTCGTCCGATAACCTTCTGGTTCTTGCGCCTCCGACGACTGACGCAACGGCCTACGAAACGGATGACATCCTGCGCACCATGACGGATACGCCCTACGATGGCCTGACGATGGAAGCATTTCCCTCTGACCGCGAGATGTTCGCCCTGCTCCGCGAGAACAACTACACCATCAAAATCGGCAATAGCACGATCCCGCAAAGCAAGCTGACGTCAGACTATTTTCAGGTTCGCTGGACCAACCTCAAATACGATATCAGCGACGGCTGGCATGTCGACGGTGTGCTTGTAGCGAAGGAAGCAAAGCTCCGCGTAACGAAGACATTCCTCGGAAGCGCCGCAGCCATTGCAAGCGTTAAGGCGCAGACCGGCGAGATGGAATACGGGATCCGGATTCAAAACACGACGATGAATGCCGAAGAGCTCCTCCTCACGCTCAACCCTGCCGAGCAGGAGCCGCGCGCGGATTGCGTGGGCTATGACGACTACGATGCCGCCAGCAATACCTATACCTGGATCGTCAGCGGGCGCGTCGACAGTATCTATGCGCTTTCCGAGCAGAACTATCTTTTGCAGGATGTGCCGTCGACCTCCTATTACCGCATATTGGACATGGCAAAACCGGGTGACTGGCAGAACTATGACGAGGACAGTCAGCTCACCACAGCTATGGTCTCCTACGCGACGGATACCCCGGAAAACAGGTACCGCACGGTATCGTTCCGCAACAAGTATGTCGATGCCGGCACGTTGACGCTGCGAAAGTTCGACTCCTTCACACACAATGGCATCGCAAATGTGGAATTTCTGCTTACCGCAGATGACGGCGTTAGCGGCCAGCATCTGCACCGCAAGCCGGGAACGAGCATGTATACCAACACCAGCACCTCCGGTTCGGAATATACCGAAGCGACGGGGAACAGGATCGTGACGGACGTGAACGGTGACGCATACCTTCGCCTGACACCCGGCGCATACACACTGCAAGAGACATTGCCGACCGGATACAGCGGAGCTGCGGAGATCCGGTTCACTGTCGACGAGGAGGGCAGCCTGACCGCGCTGACCTTTGACGGCGCGCCGGCCGCCTCTTCGCCCGGCGGCGTGGCATCCGGTGTGGGAACCACGCTTCTGGCCATTATGAATGATTCGCAAGTTCTGACGACAGTTACCGCAGTGAAGGATTGGGGCGAGGTGCCGGACGAGTGGCGAAAGCCAGTGACGGTCACGCTAATGTGCGACGGAGCGCCGCTCGGCGGTGCAGACAGCGAATATACGAGGGTTTTAAGCGCAGACAACAACTGGACGTGTGTCTGGGAGAATCTGCCGCTGTTTTTGGACGGTAAGGTTGCGGACTATACCCTCAGGGAGATCATGATCGGAGATACGCCGTTCGATTCGACCTTGCAAGATGGCTATAGTGAATACGCCGTGACGCACGAGCCAGCCAGATACCGTGAGGGTGACGCGGGAGATTACAAGGATCCTGCTACGTGGGTCGACGGGAGCGGAGAGCGGCACTACGCAAAGCATGTACTGCTCACCGTTCACAACCGGCCGGACGGCGATGTGGGTAAAATCACGGTCACGAAGCTGTTTGCAAGTATCGACGGAAAAGAGCTGGAGAAGATCGACGGCACATACACCTTTGCGCTTTACAAATCGCCGGATGCAGCCGGAACACCGGTCGCGACTGCGTCCGTGATCTACGGAAACGGCACGATCACGCCAGAGGACGGTATTGTGCGCTTTGAAGGCCTCACACTCGGCAAAACGTATTACGTCTTCGAGCTCGACGACAGCGGCCGGCCCGTTCCGGATGGCGAGACCAGAATCATCAGCGGCATGCCCTGCAGCGCCTTTGGCGGCGGAACGGCCGTGGCGCTCTCCCCGGAGCATCCCGGCGGCGAGGCCGAAATTACGAACCGCATCAACTACGCCGAGCTTCCCGAAACGGGCGGCCATGGCGCGCACGCGATTTACGCGGCGGGAGGAGTGCTCCTTGCCTGCGCGTTGACGCTTCTGCTGCTGCAAAAACGGCGCAGAGGGCGCGGATAACACACAAGACGGTGGTGAAACCCTATGACCAATAAGGAGCTTCGAAAGCTCAGCCGCGCCGAGCTCATCGACATTCTCTTTGAGCTGCAGACGCAGAATGAAAATCTGACTGCGGAGAACCGGGAGCTCGCCGCGCAGCTGGAAAGCCGGCAGCTTCAAATCACTGAGGCCGGCTCCATCGCGGAGGCTGCGCTCCGGCTCAACGGCGTCTTTGAGGCCGCGCAGGCCGCGGCGGACCAATATGTGCGCTGCACGAAGGACTCTCTGACCATTGCCGAACGGACGCTCGCTGCGGCAAAACGGCAGGCCGATACCCTCGTGCAGGAGGCGACAGCGCAGGCGCAGAAGCTCCTTGCAGATGCAGACGCGCACCTGGAGAGCAGCTGGTCGCAGTTTTTGCTGGATGACAGCGCACAGCAAACAAAGAACGGAGAATAAGCATGCCCCATACCAAAGAAACCTCGCTTCCGACGGCGGAGCAATTAGATATGGAGCGCCGCCGTCTGCGCTATAAGCGCCGCTATAACCGGACGCTCCGGAGCACGGTCGCGATTTTGATCGTCGTTGCGGCTCTGGCCGTTCTGGCGGCGACGCTCTGGATGCCGGTGCTGCGCGTATATGGAAGTTCCATGGCGCCGACGCTTCATAACGGGGAGATCCTCATCAGCGTAAAGACCAAGGACTTCTCTTCCGGCGATATCATCGCCTTTTACCACGGCAACAAGCTTCTCATCAAACGCTATATCGCGGGCTCGGCCGACTATGTCAACATCGACGAGGACGGAGCCGTCAGCGTGAACGGAACGCTTTTGGACGAGCCGTATCTTGCAGAAAAGGCCTATGGCGAGGCGGATATCGAGTTTCCGTATCAGGTGCCCGACCAGCGCTATTTTGTGATGGGCGACAACCGAAGCGTGTCCATTGACTCGCGCAGCAGCATCGTCGGCTGCATTGCCGGAGACCAGATCGTCGGCAAGGTCATCTTCCGCGTCTGGCCCCTGAGCGCCTTCGGTCCTCTTCGTTGATTCGAAAAGGAAAACGCGCAAGGCATGCGTAGGGGCGGACGACTCTGTCCGCCCAGGGGAAGTATCGTATTCGCCGATGGGTTTCGCGTTTCGGAAGTGCATTTTGCCGGGCGGACAGAGTCGTCCGCCCCTACAAAAAATAGGAAAGTCAAAGACGCAAAAAGCCTCTGCATACCAATTCGGTACGCAGAGGCTTTTGGTTTATGCGGGGATACGCTTACTTGAGGCCAGCCTGCTCCAGAAGAGCCGGAACCTTGGACTCCCAGCCGAGGGACATGATGTGAACGCCCTGGCAGTAGGGCTTGCACTCGCGGATGATGCGCGCGGCAATTTCCACACCTGTGATACCGGCCTTGGTCTTTTCCTTGTCGGCCTGAAGCTCAGCAATCAGCTCGTCGGGGATGTGTACGCCCGCGACGTTGTTGTTCATGAACTTGCACATGCCGGCAGACTTCGGGATGATGATGCCGACCTGCACGGGCTTGCCGAACTGCTTGGCAGCCTCCATGAACTTGATGAACTTTTCGGGCTCAAAGACAGCCTGTGTCTGGAAGAACTCCGCGCCGGCCTGAACCTTGCGCTCCATCTTCACGAGCTGCGCGTCGATGGAGTCGGAGCACGGGGACACGACCGCGCCCTTGGCAAACTTCGGGGGCTCGCCCACGAGCTCGTTGCCGCCCAGGTCCTTACCGGTCTCCAGGAGGCTCGCGGCATGCAGCAGCGACACAGAGTCGAGATCAAACACGGGCTTTGCCTGCGGATGGTCGCCCAGCTTCGTGTGGTCGCCGGTGAGGCACAGAATGTTGTCGATGCCGAGCATGGCGGCGCTCAGAAGGTCGGACTGGAGCGCGATGCGGTTGCGGTCGCGGCAGGTCAGCTGGAAGATGGGGGTAAGGCCCGCGTCCTTGAGGACCTTGCAGGTGGCAAGACCGCCCAGACGCATGACGGACGACTGGTTATCGGTGACGTTGACATAGTGAACGCCGGTAAGATATTCCTTCGCCTCTTCTACCAGGCCGTCGATATGAATTCCCTTGGGGGGGCCGATCTCAGCGGAAACTACAAATTCTCTGTTCTGAAACAGTTCCGTAATTCTCATAATTCATCACTCCTGATTATTCAGATTCTTTGGCGGCCATGGTAGCCTGATCGGTATTGAAATCATGCAGCTGCGTGGGACAGCGCAGAACGTCGAGCCGTCCCTGTGCTTTCAGGCGCTGGATGATGCGCTCCCAGCCGCAGTCCATCGTGGGGCAAACCTCGCATTTGCCATTCTTCGTGCCGCCGCAGGGGCCGTTGACAAGGCTCTTGGAGCAGGCCGTGATGGGACAGATGCCGCCGGTCAAGTTCAGGAAGCACTCGCCGCACTGGCCGCAGTCGTATTCGAGCGGGGTCACGCCCTGGAAGCCGGGAAGCTCCACGGTATCACAGCAGGCGTAAACGGGCTTGTCTTCCAGCATTTCGGAGATGGTCTGTACGCCGACGCCGCAGGAAAACACCAGAACAGCGTCTGCTTCCGCGATTTTCGCCATGGGCGCTCTCAGGCGCAGCGCGAGCTCCGTGGGGTTGCAGACATAATCGGTGGTCAGCGTGCCGACAACCTTGCCAGCCTCGGCCAGCTTTTTCTGGAGCGCGTTTGCCTCCTCCTCGGGGAAACCGACTTCCTTACAGCCGTGGCAGTTGATGATAAACACCTTGCCGGCGCAGAGGGAGGTAATGGTATCTTCGGATTTCAGTCTTGTAATCAGCATATCGTTCTCTCCCCCTTATTTCTTCTTCAGCAGGGGCATGACCAGACCCTTGGCGGCGTTGATCTTCGATACCAGAGGAATCTTGGACGAGCAGATGTACTCGCAGCACTTGCAGGAGAAGCAGTCCATGATGTTGAGAGACAAAAGCTTCTCCGCGTCGCCCAGCTGGCCGTACTTGTAGAATTCCAAGGGCTTCAGCTCCATGGGACAGACGTCTACACAGCGGCCGCACTTGATGCACTCTTTTTCCTCGGTGTGGTCGGCGGCAATGGCAATGATGCCGTTGGAGCCCTTGATGATAGGGACGTTGGTGTCATTGATGGGAGCGCCCATCATGGGGCCGCCCATCTTGAGGACGATGTCCTCGCCCGTCACGCCGCCGCAGTGGTCGATGATCTCCTGCACGTTGGTGCCGAGCTTGACCATATAGTTGCCGGGGTTGCGGATGAAGTCGCCCGTGACGGATACCGCGCGCTCGACAAGGGGCATGCCCTTCTGGATCGCGTCGGAAATGGCCTTGGCGGTCGAGGTGTTGCTCACGACGCAGCCGACGTCTGCCGGCAGCTTGCCGCTGGGAACCTGACGGCCCATGACCTTCTTGATGAGCATCTTTTCAGCGCCCTCGGGGTACTGCGTCTTGGCAGCGACCACACGGATGTTATCGTAGGGCGCGACCTTCTCTTCCATGAGCGCCACAGCGTCGGGCTTGTTGTCCTCGATGAGGATGACGCCCTCGGGCGCGGAAACGGCCTTCATCATGGCGCGCAGGCCGAAGACGATGTCGTCGGCGTACTCAAGCATGATGCGGTGGTCCGCCGTTAAGTAGGGCTCGCACTCGGAGCCGTTGATGAGAACCGCGTCAATGGGCTTGCCGGGCTTCAGCTTGACATAGGTCGGGAACGTTGCGCCGCCCATGCCGACGATGCCCTTTTCCTTGACGATGTCGATGATCTCGTCGGCCGTCAGCTCCTCCAGGGGCTTGTTGGGGACGACGGATTCATGGAGCACGTTTTTGCCGTCGTTTTTGATAACGACGCTCAGAATGCCGGGGCCCTTGTTCGGATGCGTGTGCGGCTCGACAGCCACGACCGTACCGCTGACGCTGGAGTGAACGGGCGCGCCGATAAAGCCCGCCTGCTCGCCGATGAGCTGGCCGACCTTCACATAGTCGCCGGGGTTCACAACCGGATTTGCGGGCGCGCCGATGTGCATGGCGAGCGGCAGAATGACAGTATCGGGCTCCGGGAACTTCTGGAGCGCCAGATGCTCGGTATAATCCTTGTGCTCGGTGGGATGCACGCCGCCGTAGAAGCCCTCAAAGCGTCTGGCTCTGGCTTCGGCGACATAGGCCTGGATCTCGTCGACGTTCGCCACGGAGTAATCCCGCAGCTGAACCGGCTGATGGAGGAATTCCTTCGTCCGGCCCTGCTTTTCGAGTCTCTGATAGATCTTCTCCCAAGCGCAGTCTTTTTTGGGATCGATCTCGCACTTGCCGTTTTTCGCGCCGCCGCACTGCCCGTTGACAAGACTCTTCGAGCAGTCCACGATGGGACAGATGCCGCCCGTCGCGTTCAGATAGCACTGGGCGCAGGCGCCGCAGGTCTTCTTCGTCAGTGCCATGCCATGATGGCCGACATAATTCAGAGAATTGGTTGCGGTAAACGTGGGAACCGCAGCAAGATCGGCCACCGTCTGCACGCCCAGTCCGCAGGAAACGACAACAACATTTTCCGTTCCCTCGGGGACAAGACCTGCAAGCGTCTTTTCGGTCTGGACCTTGTTGCACAGGAAGTCTACCTTGACAGAACCGGTGATGTGCTTGCCCTGCGCCTCAGCGATGGCGGTAAAGCAGCCGCAATCCGGCTCCTGCGTGGTTTCGAACTCTTTGAAGCACTTGTTGCAGGCGACGACGAAGAGATTGTCCTTCCCCGCCAGCATGCCTTCAAGCTCTTCCTGGCTCTTTAACACGTACTTGGTATAATCCAAAAAATATCACCCTCTTACATTTTTTGTTCCTCGTTTGGCTGCAAACGATTACCAACTTCGATTATAGCATACGCGCTCTGTAAAAGTCCAGCACGGCAAAGAAAATCTTTTTGAAAAGTCGGTTTTTCGTCAAAAACAGTTAGACTCACCTAACTTTTTGTGCAGAATTTCCCACGCCATTTCAGAAACGAGATGGCTCTCGCGGATGTGTGGGAGGGTTTGCCGGACGCAAAAAATCACCACTGCCGTCAAGAGCCGATCCTGACCGGGGCAGTGGTGATCCGTATGGGGACGATACTGATACTTTTTTGAAAAGCAGCTGGTTACGGCGCAACGGTGCGTGTGATGGCTGTGATTTCGCCGTTTTCAATCGTGACGAGCGTATTGTTCGCGGTAAAACCGCTGGAAACCAGCTCGGAAAGTTTCTCCGCGCCATAGGTTTGGCCCGGATGATCGGGGTCGGAGTCATCCGTGAGCGTAAAGTCGGCGGAGAGCGGGAGCGTTACCTCACCCTTTTCCTGATAGCACTTCGCATCGTTTACGCCGAGTTCGTAGTACACGCCGTCGTCCTGCGTTGTAAGCGTCATGCCGCCCTTGGTAAGGCCGCCGTTGATGAGAACGAGAGCGCCGTCTCGCTCGACGGAGCTGACTGTCATGTCCTTTCCGCCCGCGACAATGACGCTGCCTTCGGCGAGATTTGAAATATCGACCATGTCGTAGCGGTCATAGTCATAGACCTGAAGCGTCAGATACGTCTTGCCGTCCGTCTCTTCGATGGCGCTCTCGTCAAAGCTCGCCGCGACGCTTGCGTCGGTCAGGGCCGTAACGTCGATTGCGTCGGGAAGTGGCTTGACCCTGTCGTCCGGCTCGGCAGCGTCTTCCGCCGGTTCCTCGGCAGCGTCCGCGTCTTTGGCCGAATCGGTCTGTTCGGTCTCCTCCGACGGGGTCTCCGTCGTGATTTCGGGTACTTCAGCGGTCGTGTTTGATTTCGATGTACAGGCGCAGAGCGCAAGCAGGCCCAGCGCCAGCAACATGGCAAGCAGTTTTTTCATTTGCAATCTTCCTTTCCGGGGTATTTCGCTTTTTGTAAAGCGTTGCCGAAAGAATACATGGCAAATGTGACGATTCCGAGAAGGAAGTTTGGATAGAGTGTAAAAATTCTTTGAACGCATGGGCGTCCGCAACGAAAAAATGTCCCCCGGAGAGAGTCTCCGGGGGACATATACTTTATTCAACGGTCACGCTTTTTGCGAGGTTTCTTGGCTTATCGATATCGCAGCCTCTTTGCAGCGCGATATAATACGCGAACAGCTGCAGGCTCACCACGCCGAGAGACGGCAGGAACATGAGCTCCGTATCGGGGACAGTGAGGAGCGCATCGACGCGCTTTTCCAGCTCCGCCTTGCCGCTTTCGGTCGTAAGCGCGAGGACGCTTGCGCCTCTGGCCTTGACCTCGATGACGTTGCTCATCGCCTTTTCAAAAAGTGGCCCATAGAGCCCGAGCGCGACGACAAGCGTGCCGTCCTCGATGAGCGAGATCGTGCCGTGCTTGAGCTCTCCGGACGCGTAGGCCTCGGAGTGGATATAGGAAATCTCTTTGAGCTTTAAAGAGCCCTCGAGCCCGAGCGCGTAATCCAGGTTCCGGCCGATGAAGAACACAGAATCGTGATTGAAATACTGCGAGGCGAAGAACTGGATCTTCTCGCGGTCTGCCAGAACCGTCTCGATCTTCTCCGGGAGCATCTGGAGCTCTTCGACCAGACGGGCATATTCTGCCGCATCGAGCCTTCCGAGGTTATCTGCCATGTAGATGGCCAGCATGTCGATGACGGCCAGCTGCGTGGAGTATGCCTTTGTGGTCGCGACGGCAATTTCGGGCCCTGCCCACGTATAGAGCACGTCGTCCGATTCCCGCGCAATCGAGCTTCCGACCACGTTTACGATCGAGAGCACCCGCGCGCCTCTGGCCTTTGCCTCGCGCAGCGCCGCCATAGTATCGAGTGTCTCGCCCGACTGGCTGATGACGATGGCGAGCGTATGGCTGTCTACGATCGGGTCGCAGTACCGGAACTCGGAGGCGAGGACTGCTTCGACCGGGATGCGCGTCAGCTTCTCGATCGTATATTTTCCGAGCATGCCCACGTGATACGAAGACCCGCAGGCGATGATCATGATGCGGCTGATGTTCTCAATCGTCTCGCGGCCAAGGACAAGGTCGCCAAAGTCGATGCGCCCGTCTTTGATGCGCGGGGTGATCGCGCGGCGCAGCGCCTCGGGCTCTTCCATGATCTCCTTGAGCATGAAGTGCGGGTATCCGCCTTTTTCCGCTGCGGAAATTTCCCAGTCAATGTGGTGGTGCTCCTTCTCGATCGGCAGCTCCATCGCGTTATAGACCTGAATAGAATCGCGCGTCAGAACAGCGACCTCGCCGTCTTCCATGTACGAAACGTCTCTTGTGTACTTGACGAGCGCCGTCACGTCGGAGGCAATAAAGTTGCAGCCGTCGCCGTAGCCCAAAAGCAGCGGCGCGTCCTTTCTCGCCGCATACAGCCGCTCAGGATCGTCTGCGCAGACGATGCCGAAGGCGTACGCGCCCTCGATGCGGTGCAGCACCATGTAGATCGCGTCCTGCATGCAGTGTACCTCGTCGAGCCCCAGACAATATTCCAGCAGCTGCGCGACGACCTCGCTGTCTGTTTCCGATGCGAACTGCACACCCTTTTCCTCGAGAAATTCCCGGATCTCCAGATAGTTTTCAATGATGCCGTTGTGTACCAGCGCGATTTTGCCGTTCTGGGACACATGGGGGTGGGAGTTGATATCGTTCGGTTCGCCGTGTGTCGCCCAGCGGGTATGGCCGATGCCGACCGTGCCGTGCATGAGCGCGCCGTGCGCCGTCTTTTCGGCCAGGTTTGCGAGCCGGCCCTTGCATTTGGCGATGTCCAGCATGCCGTTCTCCGCCACGCAGATACCCGCCGAGTCATAGCCCCGGTACTCCAGCCGCGCAAGGCCCTCGAGCAAAATGGGCGCGGCCTGCTCCTTGCCGATATAACCTACGATTCCACACATAAAATAGTTCCTCCTGAAAATAAGTTCAGGACAAACCGCAGATATTTGCCTGCTTCCTGTTCGCGGCCCCTCTGTTTTGCGGTTACCCGCATATTTCTGACCGCGTCACGCGCACAGGGCAGCGCGGAAACGCATCCGCCGAATTTTCGATCACGTTTCCCCTCGTTATCCTGCCATACGGCAGGCACTGGCGCTTCTTGATGGCGACTGCCATGGCCTCCTTTCTTCTCTGCGTTGGTAACATTATATTACAAAGCGGTGAAAATTGCTACCCCTATCTTTTGAACAGGCAAGACGTCCGCTAAAAATCCCCCGCGGAACCAAACGGCTCTGCGGGGGGAGGCTTCTTGATCAAAGAGAGATGGTAGTACCGGTCTTGCCGGCAATGCCGTCCTTGGCCTTTTCAAGCAAGGTGATGAGCGCGGTTCTGCCGGGCTTGGACTCGGCGAACTTCACGGCCGCTTCGACCTTTGGGAGCATCGAGCCGGGAGCAAACTGCTTCTGGGCGATGTACTCGCGCGCTTCGGCGGGGGTGAGGGTGTCAAGGCCTTTCTGGTCGGGCTTGCCGAAGTTGATGGCGACCTTCTCGACGGCCGTCAGGATGATGAGCATGTCGGCGTCCAGCTGCTCTGCCATGCACTCGGAGGCAAAGTCCTTGTCGATGACGGCGGGAACGCCCTTGAGGTGGTACTTATCTTCCCAGACCACGGGGATACCGCCGCCGCCTGCCGCGATGACAGCGTGCTTCGCGTTCATCAGCGCGCGCACGGTCTCAATTTCAACAATCTCTACGGGCTTCGGGCTCGCGACGACCTGACGCCAGCCGCGGCCTGCGTCCTCGGCAAC
>OGNB01001414.1_pt1 | contig 13787 bp, 6 predicted proteins | sample 1573301 | NCBI WGS metagenome assembly OGNB01 (sample SAMEA2581914, study PRJEB24529) | metagenome | biome: Human gut stool | place: China | collected 2011
ATTTGTGGACGAGACCTTGATGCTATCGGACAAGATAACATGAGCATGACTCCGGGAGAACCCTTATGTGAGGATTGTGCCAACGACGCTTATGAGGAACCAGAATATCCTGCAAAGCTTCGCTAAACTCTTCCGGGTTCATGAACGGTTGTTCAGTTTTCTCTTTTGCCCAGATTTCTATCGTATTGTCCACACCGATGAAACGTACATCGCTCTGTATGCCGGCCATTTGCAGGTAACGTTTGGGCAGCAAGATGCGTCCATTCCCATCGGGAACCATGATTTCCGCATCGCTCACAAATTGCCGGAAGATTTCTTGGTGTTTTGCGTTCCACTTGTTCAGGCGCTTCCTTAGTTGGTTTTGCGTCTTGAACCAAACGCTTTCTGGATAGAGTACCAGGCAGTCCTGGAACACGTCTTTGCGCAGCACGAGCTTCTCTTCGGAAGCAGATTGCAGTTGCCTCCGAAAACCGGCAGGGATAAATACACGTCCCTTAGCGTCGGTCTTCGCTTCTATATTGCCCAAAAAACGTATCATTGTTACCTTATTATAATAAGCGACGGTAAAAGTACACATTTCCCCACAATTCCCCACAAGTTTTAACTAAAAACTTTTAGAGAAGTTTTCAACACCCTGTTCATTGTTTATTTCATTGATAATGAACATAGTGGTGAAAGCCCTTTTGGGTGGGGAATTGAGGTGGTTTTATAGTCTTAGTTTTGTATCCGGACTATACTTGGTACGGAGCAAGTATGGTGCAGATACGGTTTTGGTATGGAGTTGGTTGATTTCCATAGTTAGTTCTACTTTGTAGGATGAAGGGCAAATTCTGTCAATGAATTCCGGCTATGAATGGCTGATTGGATAAAATTGGATTAAAAATAGTGATTATTGTAATAGTGTTTTTTGTTTTTGCCCTATTTTTGTATCGGATGCTAAAGACATCGTCATTGCCTCCAATCTATATACTTAAAATAATACTATCCTTATGAAGAGAATCATTCATTTTATCCTGATCGCTTTATTGTTAATTCCTTGTTGTAAGGCACAAGCGTCTCACCAACCTGAGTTTTCCACTGCCGGTTTCTTCGAATTACCCAATTCCGGGCGTGAAGTGTTTTCTATGAATCCGGTCTGGCGTTTTTATAAAGGAAGCGTTGCCGATGCTGAGGCTATAAGTTTTGATGATACGGAATGGGCTGTAGTCTCCCTGCCTAATGGGATTGAATACCTGCCTACGGAAGCCAGCGGTTGCATCAATTACCAAGGTGAGGTTTGGTATCGTAAGCACTTCACTCCTGCAGATGCATTGAAAGGAAAGAAGTTATTCCTGCATTTTGAAGCCATTATGGGGAAGGGCAAGGTGTTTGTGAACGGACGATTGATGAAAGAACATTTTGGTGGTTACTTGCCGGTGGTAGTAGATGTGACCGATGCTCTGAAATGGGGAGAGGATAATGTGATTGCCGTATGGGCGGACAATAGTGATGATCCGTCTTATCCTCCCGGAAAGGCACAGGATGTTCTTGATTTTACCTACTTCGGTGGTATCTACCGTGATTGCTGGCTGATAGCTCATAATTCTGTCTTTATCACCGACCCTAACTTTGAGGACGAGGTAGCAGATGGCGGTCTGTTTGTGGCTTATGATAAGGTATCGGATGCTTCGGCTGAAGTATTGTTGAAAGCTCATGTACGTAATGATGGTCGTAAGCCTTTTACGGGAGTTGTGGAATATGAATTGCAGCAACCGGATGGTACTCAGGTGGCGTTCCTGAATGATAAAATACAGATACGTCCGGGTAAGGCTGTTACTTCAAAAGATAAAATCACAGTAAAGAATCCATTGTTGTGGAGTCCGGAGACTCCTACTTTATATAATCTGATTGTACGCATTCGTGACCACGAAGGAAAAGTGGTGGATGGTTACCGTCGCCGTATTGGTATCCGTAGTGTGGAATTTAAAGGTAAGGATGGCTTCTGGTTGAACGGAAAACCTTATGAAGAACCGTTGATCGGTGCCAATCGTCATCAGGACTTTGCCGTAGTAGGTAATGCAGTCCCCAACAGCATTCACTGGCGTGATGCAAAGAAACTGCGTGATGCCGGAATGAAGGTGATCCGCAATGCCCATTGTCCGCAAGACCCGGCTTTCATGGATGCATGCGATGAACTCGGTCTGTTTGTAATTGTCAATACTCCGGGCTGGCAGTTTTGGAATGATGCCCCTGAATTTGCACAACGTGTATATAGTGATATACGTAATCTGGTACGCCGTGACCGTAACCATGCTTGTGTCTGGTTGTGGGAACCCATACTGAATGAAACTTGGTATCCGGATGATTTTGCCAAGAAGACCCGTGAACTGGTCGATCAGGAATATCCTTACCCTTATTGTTATTCCGGTTGCGACAGCGGAGCGCGTGGTAAAGAATATTTCCCGGTACTTTTCACTCATCCGTCTTTTGATGGGAAAACCTGGGGTGCTCCGAATGCCGATCCTAAAATTACCTATTTTACCCGAGAGTGGGGCGACAATGTGGATGATTGGAGCTCGCATAACTCACCCAGTCGTGTAGCACGCAACTGGGGAGAACAACCTATGCTTATCCAGGCACGGCATTATGCAAATCCTACCTATACTTATACTTGCTATGATGCTCTTTACCGTACTCCCCGGCAACACGTGGGCGGTTGTCTCTGGCATTCGTTCGACCATCAGCGTGGTTATCATCCCGATCCGTTTTATGGTGGATTGATGGATGTATTCCGTCAGCCCAAGTATTCGTACTATATGTTCAAGGCACAGCGTTCGCCCGAGAAGCAGGAACGCCTTTTTGAGACTGGTCCGATGGTTTATATAGCTCATGAAATGACTCCGTTCTCAAGTAAGGATGTCACTGTTTATTCGAATTGCGAGGAAGTACGGCTAACTTTCATGAGAGGTGGGAAAGTGTCTACTTACAGCAAGCCACTGACAGAAGCCGGTATGCCTTCACCCGTTATCACTTTCCCGGATGTTTATGACTTCCAGATGGACAAAGCCATGTCCCGGCAGAAAAAGCAAGAGGATGTGCTTTTGCTGGCCGAAGGGCTGATAGATGGTAAAGTGGTTGCTACGCACGAAGTGCATCCTGCTCGTCGTCCGGAAAAGTTGCTGCTTTGGATAGATAATGAAGGAGTTGACCTGAAAGCCGATGGTTCCGACTTTGTAACAGTGGTGGCTGCTGTTGCCGATAAAAATGGAAATATCAAGCGCTTGAATAATTATTATGTGAAGTTCCATGTGGAAGGTGAAGGGCGTGTTCTGGGTGATGCTTCCATATTGGCAAACCCCGCACCTGTGAAGTGGGGGACAGCTCCGGTGCTGATACAGTCGACCTTGAAACCGGGCAAGATAAAGGTGACGGCAAGTGTGTTGTTTGAAGGTTCGCAGATGCCCGCCAGTGCTGTACTGGAATTGGGAAGTTATCCTGCTGCCCATCCGTTGGTTTATTTGGAGAAAGATGCGGCACTGATTGCCGGTTCATCTTCTTTACAGTCTGATGGAATGTCCGTAAAATCGGCTGTGGAGTTGGAACAGGAAAGGATGCTGAAAGAGCAGAATACGCAAAAGTTGAAAGAGGTGGAGCAGCAACAAGAAGATTTTGGTGAGAAAATTGTGCCGGCAGCGAAAGTAAATTGAAGTAATAAAGAAAACATATTTAAATGAAATATATAGGTATAGCTTTAGGAACAGGCCTGCTGGCTACTGCTGCTTTGTGTGCCAATGCGGCAAGCAAGGATTCCAAACCTAACATAATTTTTATCCTCTGCGACGACATGGGATACGGGGATTTGGGATGTTATGGACAGAAATACATCCAAACGCCTAATATTGACCATATGGCGGCAGAAGGCATGCTATTTACACAAGCCTATGCCGGTAGTCCTGTGAGTGCCCCTTCCCGTGCTTCGCTGATGACGGGGCAGCATACGGGGCACACTCATGTGCGTGGAAACAAAGAGTATTGGCAGGGAGTACCAACCGTAAAGTACGGGGTGAATGATGAATTCACCATTGTCGGTCAGGAGCCATACGATGAGAACCATATCATTCTTCCTGAAATCATGAAGAAAAACGGCTATACAACGGGAGTCTTCGGCAAATGGGCAGGCGGTTATGAAGGTTCTTGTTCCACGCCGGATAAACGGGGCGTTGATGAATTCTATGGCTATATATGTCAGTTCCAGGCCCATTTATATTATCCCAATTTTCTGAACAGATACAGCACGCAGGAAGGAGATACGGCAGTTGTACGCATCTTGATGGAAGATAATATCAACTATCCGATGTTTGGTGACGACTACAGGAAACGTACCCAATATTCGGCAGACCTGATCCACGGTAAGGCACTGGAATGGCTGGACAAACAGGATGGTGAACAACCTTTCTATGGCTTTTTCACTTATACCCTGCCACATGCGGAACTTGTGCAACCTAATGATTCCATCTTGAAAGAATATAAAAAGAAGTTCTTCAGAGATAAAACTTGGGGAGGTGTTAAAGGTGGTCGCTATAATGCCACAGAACATACCCATGCCCAGTTTGCCGGTATGATTACCCGTTTGGACTACTACGTTGGTGAAGTTATGGAGAAATTAAAAGAAAAAGGACTGGACAAGAACACCATCGTCATTTTCAGCAGCGACAACGGACCTCACGAGGAGGGAGGAGCAGACCCGGAGTTCTTCGGACGGGATGGAAAACTGCGCGGTCTGAAACGACAGTGTCATGAAGGTGGTATCCGAATTCCTTTTATTGTACGCTGGCCGGAACGCATCTCCGCCGGTTCGGTAAACGGCCACCAGTTAGCATTTTACGACATCATGCCTACATTTTGCGAATTAATAGATGACAAAGGCTTTCCGAAGAAGTATATCAACAAGAAGTTAGAAGGTGACTGTTTCGACGGCCTTTCTTTTGCCCCTACTTTATTAGGCAATGCCGACAAACAGCAGAAACATGATTTTCTTTATTGGGAATTCCATGAAACTGACCAGATGGCAGTCCGTATGGAAGACTGGAAGCTGGTAGTAAAGAAAGGAGCCCCCCATCTGTACGACCTTTCAAAAGATATTCACGAAGATACTGATATAGCGGCGCAACATCCGGATATTGTAAAAAAGATGCTTGAAGTTATCCGGCAGGAACACAGACCTAACGATATGTTTCCGATTACATTGCCGAAGTTTGCTTCGGATTTGAGCGGAAAAGGATAGGGAAGAGTTGTTTTTCACTTTTCAAAAAGTGAAAAACAACTCTATTCTTTACTTTCTAACATAAAAAACTTATGTTTGTGCTTGTTCAACAAATAAAGAAGTGATATGGATAGTAATGTTGTAGAAGTACTTTATAATATATATCATCGTAAACTGTCTAAGGTTTCGGTAGAATATAAACGGTATTTATATGAGAATATAAATTGGACCTCCCGCCTTATTGGTATTAAGGGCTCAAGGGGAGTGGGTAAAACAACTTTGTTGCTTCAGTATATAAAGTGTACGTTTGCTGATGTAGATAATGCGTTTTATATTTCTTTGGATGATTTATGGTTCAAGACCCATTCCTTGATGGAGCTTGTAGAATATGTTTATACTCATGGAGTAACTCATTTATTCTTGGATGAGGTGCATCGTTATCCGGACTGGTCTCAAATTCTGAAGAATATATACGATAGCTATTCGGATTTATATCTTGTTTATGCAGGTTCGTCTATGTTGGAAATCGATAATTCAAAGGTGGATTTATCCCGACGGCAGACCGTTTATGTGATGTCCGGACTTTCGTTTCGGGAATATCTTGCTTTTGAAGGTGTAATATTTCTTGCTCCGTTTTCATTAGATGATCTTGTCAGTCGGCATGTGGCAACTGCCATGGAGATAACGTCTTCGATAAAGATCCTTCCATTATTTGAGAAATACCTGAAGAATGGATATTATCCTTTCTATAAAGAAGCAGGAGAAGATTATCTGTTGCGGCTACAGGAGGTAGCTTCTCTCGTCATTGATGCAGATCTTCCCGCAGTAGAAGAAATAGAATATTCAACGGTGCAAAAGGCTAAGAAAATGTTGATGATCTTGGCGGAACGTGTTCCTTTTACTCCCAACATCAGCCAATTGTGTAAGGAACTGGAAACTACGCGAGATGTAGGTTTAAAATTATTGTATGCTTTGGAACGGGCTGTGCTCTTGAAATTATTGACTTCTGAGATTAAAAGCTATAAATCTCTGTCAAAACCAGAAAAGGTATATCTTAATAACACAAACTTGATGTATGCACTGACCGCAAAAGTAGATAAAGGAAATCTTCGTGAAACATTCTTTTTTAATCAGGTAAATGCTGCATATTCCGCTATAATGCCTCAAAAAGGTGATTTTCTTGTAGATGGTAAGTATTTGTTTGAGGTGGGTGGAAAGGGAAAAACTTTTGAGCAGATTAAGGACATAGCGGATAGCTTTTTGGCTGTAGATGATGTGGAGTGTGGACATAAGAACCGTATTCCATTGTGGATGTTCGGCCTGCTGTATTGATATCATTCTCAATGCTGTCGCATTTATAACTTGAACTCAGGTTCAGCGCTACGCAGGGTTTATCCTCACTTTTACCTACACGCTTACACCAGCGCTCTGTATCTCCCTGTTCATCGGTGATAGAGCATGGTGGAAGCAAATAATAAGAGTGGTGTAGGCAAATTTGCCTACACCACTCTTAATTGAATGTATATTTCTGATTATCTTTTTGTTATCATTTATATTTGTATAAGACCTTTCATTCTCTATCTTCTCATTTCCTGCTTATTTTGATGTAAAAGATACCGGATTACCTGCTTTTTATTCAGATAGTACTCCGTTTCTTACCTACTTTTATCCATCCTATATAGGGATTGTAGATGTCAATCTCCTTTGTTCTTTGTGAAAATCGTGCATGTCTATTGTGTTGATATGCAGTGTTTTGGTAGTACGTACATTCGTGGGGCTTGTGCTTCATGGCTGTGGAGCACGAGCCTCATCGCCGTGAAGCAGCTGAACGACATTCGTGGCCGTTGCAAAAAGAAGCACTCTGAACTAAGAAACTACCTATGCGAACGCAATGAAGCTGCTGAGTTTACAGCAAATAACAGCCTTTTTTACGAATGCTCCTCCTTATATTGCGTCGGTGAACATCCCATATACTGTTTGAACACCGTGCTGAAGTAGCGTGATGTAGAGAATCCTGTCTGATCCGCTATCTCATTTATGCTGAGGGAACTATGTGTAAGCAACCATACAGCCTTTTCCATTCGGATTTTAGTAATATAATCATTTGCCCCCATTCCGGTCAGTGCCTTCAACTTGTTGTAGAGGGATGCGCGGCTGATGCCCAGTTCTGTACAAAGTAGCGGTACTCCCATTTGCGGATTCTCCAGATTATCGGAAATGGTTTTATTCATCCGGTTGAGGAATTTCTCGTCAGCCGAGCTGAATGTACTTTCCTGAGGTTGGGGAAGCGGCTCTGTGCCGGAGTAGCGCATCCGCATTCGCTCTCGGTTTTTTAGCTGGCTTTGAATAATTGTATAGAGAATATCGACTTCAAAGGGTTTGGTCTGATAAGCATCTGCCCCATTTTTGTAGCCGAATGTCTTGCTCTCTTCATCATTGCGGGCTGTGAGCAAAATAACGGGAATATGACTGATTTCCAGGTCTTCTTTGATATGCTTGCATAATTTGTAACCGTTCATGCGAGGCATCTGGATGTCGCTGACAACAATATCCGGATGCGATTCACGGCAGATGCGCAGAGCCTCTTCGCCATCATAAGCCACCCATATCTTTTTGAATTTATTTTTGAGAGCATCGGACAGGTAATCGGTCAAATCTTTATTGTCATCTACAATAAGTAAGGTGTTGCCCTGGGTTTCTTCCTTTCCGTCCTTTCCGTCCGGGATGCTTTCCAGCTCTTCGGTAGGAGCTAATAACTCATTCAGATAAGGCTGGGGTTGCAGCGTGACTTTTCCCGGTTGCGCATCCCGTGGCAGTTCGAACCAGAAGGTGGAACCGGGAGAGTCTCCATGATCGTAAGCGCCGATACTTCCGCCATGTTGTTCTGTAAGGATTTTGGAGTAGGAGAGTCCGATGCCCGTTCCGGGGCGACTGTTGTTGCCCTGATAGAACCGGATAAACAGATTGTTTATGTCTACATCCTTTAAGCCCGGACCTTGGTCTGAGATGGAAATGCGGACACGGGTTTGGTCTTCCGATAAACTTGCAGATACCTCAATCAGACTATTCTCATCACTGTATTTCAGTGCGTTGATTAGTAGGTTTGTTAAGATAGTGCTGCACTTCTCTTTGTCGAAACAAAGGGTATCCACATCTTTATCCGGGGTATAGGATATGGAAATGCCTTTCATGTTGGCTTCCGGCCTGAAGTCGGCTATGAGTTGCTCAATCCACGAATTTAATTCTACGCTTTCGATATTCAGCGAACTTTGTCCCACTTCCATTTTCCGTACATTCAGCACCATGTCCAATAGTTTCTTCATGCGCCCCGATTGCCTGCTGATGCTTTGTATTACCGGATACTTTTCATCTTCAGGCGACAATGTTCCCAACAACTGTTTCAGTGGAGCATGTATCAGGGTCAGCGGGGTGCGAAGTTCGTGGTTGATATTGATGAGAAAACGTACCTTTTCTTCATATACCTGCTGCTCATGTTCTTTCATTGCCCATTTCAGCTTGTTCTCTTTGCGGCGCAGCAGGGAGAAGAAAGCCAGTATAATACCTATGCAGGCTACTACAATACAGCAAATTGTGAACCAGACGGACTTGTACCACGGTGGAAGTACCACTAATTCCAGTATCCGGTAGTCTTCCGTCCACCCGCCGCTACGGGTGCTGCACGAGGCTAACACCTGATAGGTCTTTGCCGGCAATCCGTTGAACGTCAGTTCCGGTTGATAAGAGTACATGATTTGCCCATCCATGCCGCGCAAGGTGTACCGGTACATGGGCTTGCGGAAAATATCTCTGTCATGGGCAATGATTTTAATAGAGATAGGTTTGCTGTGTTCCTGTACGGTTAGGCTGCGTCCGTTTCTTATAAAGGCATTCATTCGTTCTCCGCCCACAGCCACGTCGGCCAATTCAAGAACAGGAGGAACTGTATCTTCGTCCGGCAGTTGTTTGTCAATGCAAAGCAAGCCGTTGACCCCTCCCATATAAATGCCCCCTTCTGCGGATAGCAGCCGTGGTTTCTCCAGATATTCGTTTTGGATAACTCCGTCCGATTCTCCGTATAGGATAAATTCTCCTTCACGGATGAGGTGGGCAAACAGTTTTCCATCCGTTCCTATCCATACACGTCCCCGTCTATCACAAATCAGTGAATTGATTTCATTAATCAGCTTGTTGGGGATGTTGACATATTCGTGCTTTTCTGCGGAATACCGGCTGAGACCATAGTTGCTTCCTATCCAGAAAATGCCGCTTTCATCAACTGAAACTGTATTGAATATCGTGTCTCCGGTGCAATGATACAGGGTCTCTAACCGGTTGGTCCGGGAGTCTATCCGATAGATGCGTTTAATGTCGTGCAAGTAGGAGATGGGGCCATTCTGGCATATTGGTAAGATAGTACCAACGACTACCGGAGTATGTTTATCCAAAGGAATAGGGGTGAATTCTTTCTTTTCTATGTGATAGCTATAAGGCATCTCAGAGAGGAGCAGCACTGTTTCCTGAGTATTCCGGAAGATATTTACGGCCTTTCCGCGTTGGCACAAGAGGGCGTTGATACTGTCGTTCACGATAATCAATGGCCGATACTCTTCGGTTTGTTTATCAAAGAAGAATAATCCTTTACTGAATAAAGAGACCAGCAGGTGCCTTTTATCCACTTCCGTAATGGACGAAACTTTGTCTCCCCAAGTAGACTTCGTATGATAGAATCTATTGGTGTCGGGGTAGAAACGGTTGATCCCGCCGCCGTCTGTTCCTATCCATATATCCTTTTCTTCGCCCTGATAGATGCTTAACACTGCTTTTTCGCTCAGTCCGTATTCTGTGCCGGGCAGCGCATCCGAATATATCTTCATTCCCACTTCCCTGATATTTATCAGTCCGCCGCGTACACTGCCTGCCCACATGTTGTTGTTTGAGTCGGAATATAAGCAGAGGATGGAGTTGACCGGCAGGGAATATGGATTACCGGGTGCGTGGGCTATGGTGGATATCTCATCATTCTCCGGATTCAGGATATAAATGCCTGAACCATCTGTCCCAATCCATATCTGCCCGTTACTCTCAGCCAGAGAAAGCACTACATTGGTTTGCAGGAGGGAGTTCCCGGTGTGATAGGAATGCAAAAGTTTACCTTGGCGGTCATAACATTTCACTCCCTGATGATAGGGGGCGAGCCATATATGCCCGTTTTTGTCTATCAGGCTGGTTATGATTTCATTACTTTCAAAAGGAACAGGGTGAGTTCGTCCCGTAGGTATATCGACGAGCAGTGCATGGCTCCAACGGCTGGTGCACAGCAGAGTCCGGTCGTCCCATTTTTGCAGGTTGGTGATGTTGTAATGGCTGTTGGAAGTCAGCGGACATAGGAATCTGATTTTGTGATTGGCATAATCATATTTATATAGTCTTCCATTGCCTCCGAATATTACCCCGTCCGTCCAGGGACAGATAGAAGACACCACTACCGGGTTCTGGTCCTCATCGCGCGCTTGCAGGAAAGTGTCTTCCTGATAGTTATAGTGGAAGAGTCCTTTCGGCGTGATGGCCCAGATGGTATGTTCTTCGTCTTCAATGATATGGGTGATATTTCCCAATAAGTATTTTCTTAGCTCGTAACCGTCAAAACGCCCTATACCGGACTTGGTTCCGATCCATACATATCCTTTGTCGTGGCTTACTACCAGGCAACGAACAGAAGAGGACAGACCGTCCTGGGTACTAATCTGCTGGAAAGCATATTGTTTATTACCTGTAACTTTACCCGGTAGGAATAATAGTAGGCACAATATGAATGCGGTTAACATGTTTTTCTTCATGGTGCTATACAAAGATTGGAACAAAAATAGTCTTTTGTTTCGAGCCACACAAAACAAAAAACAGGTATTTCATGATGATGGTCCCTGTTTTTATCTGTTTGGGCTGTAAAAAGTCAATTTTAATTGGAAATGAATCAAACAAATAATCGTTTCCCGACACGTTGGGAACAGAAATTATGCTTACCTTTGTGCGTAAGCAGAAAAAACAGAAGTTATGGTACAGAAAGACAGATATATACGTTTTGACTGGGCGGTGAAGGTGCGACATGAAGTTCTGATGCTAATTGTTTAATCTCTACTTAAACCTATTGTTCCGTCAATAGTAGCCTAACGATACATGCATTACCGGTAACAGTTTTGTGTGAAGCTATCGTGACAACGTAACCCTCCTTAAGTTTTAACCGTGAGGTGAAGAGCGAAAGCCGTAAGTATCCGTCGGCTGGGGTGCCAGGCTGGAAGGTATGGTCAACACACGTGAACTGCCAGTAAACATCGTTACCCAGATTCAGGCTAAAGATACTGATAAGCCTGTACCCCAAAAGGGGATTGTAGCAGGGTTGGGTGCCTTTTAATTGCATCCACACGGACGCGGTTGCTATCGGTGAATGAAGCAGGACCTCCCCCTTTCGTTAGTTAGCATCAGAGAACATGGTAAGCCCATATATCCCCCTGACGTATGTTAGGGAAGAAAAGCCGTAAGGCCCTCTCACGGATATGCGGGTAAAGGAAAGCAGAGAAAGCGAACGTCGTTCTGTAATCGAACGGATAAGGGTTTAAACCTCACCCTACGTGAAAACGTGCAGACTTCTGCTATGGTAATTCATTACAAGAACCCTACAGAATTTTCCAATGCAGAAAAGTCAAATGAGCGGAGATTATTCTCCGTGTGCATCTGCACACGATGCCCCGACAGCCTGGTCTACAATAGACTGGTCACGTCACAGGAACATTGTGCGAAAACTACAGGAGCGTATTGTAAAGGCTCGTCAGGCCGGTCGCCATAGTAAGGTACAAAGCCTTCAATGGCTTCTGACACATTCTTATTCAGCCAGGCTTTTGGCTGTCAAGCAAGTAACATCCAGTCAAGGCAGCCGAACCTCGGGAGTAGACCATGTGCGATGGGCTACCGACACAGCCAAAGCAAAGGCAGTCTCCAGTCTCAAACGCAGAGGTTATCGTCCGCAACCCCTGAAACGCATCCACATCCGTAAGTCCAACGGAAAGACACGTCCGCTAGGGATTCCTACGATGAAAGACCGTGCCATGCAGGCACTCTACCTGCTGGCTCTTGAACCGCTAGCAGAAACCACCGCTGACGTAGTCTCTTATGGTTTTAGGAAGAAACGATGCACTCAGGATGCCATCGAACAATGTTTCACTGACTTGGCGAAAGAAAAATCCCCTCAATGGGTGCTCGAAGGAGACATCAAGGGGTGTTTCGACCATATCAGCCATCAGTGGCTCATCCAAAATATCCCGATGGATAAAAGGATGCTGGGCAAATGGCTCAAATGTGGTTTCGTATTCAAGCAACAACTGTTCCCCACCAATGAAGGAACCCCGCAGGGTGGAATCATATCTCCGGTGTTGGCTAATATGACACTGGACGGTATGCAAACCTTGCTCAGTTGCTTTCGACCTACCACTAAGGATAATAGGCGCTATTCCCCCAAAGTCAATCTGGTACGCTATGCCGACGACTTCATCATCACCGGGCGAAGCCGGGAATTGTTGGAGACAGAGGTATTACCGAGACTCAAAAAGTTTCTTGAAGAAAGAGGCTTGGTATTGTCGGAAGAAAAGACCTTGATTACCCATATTGACCAAGGATTTGACTTCCTGGGATTCAATATCCGAAAATACAAGGGAAAGCTACTGACTATGCCCCAGAAAAAGAAGGTAAACAGCTTTACACAGAAAGTCTACAAGGTGATCGATTCAAACAAAGCCGTCTCACAGGAAATGTTGATTAACCTGCTTAACCCCATCATTAGCGGCTGGGGTAACTACTACAGACACGGAGTATCATCGGTGGTGTTCAATAAGGCAGACCATCGGATATTCAATAAGTTGCTGCAATGGTGTTACCGCCGCCACAAACATAAGGGTAAAAGGTGGATAATCAACAAATACTTCCATAAATCCGGCAATCGAGAGTGGTGTTTTATGCTCAGGCAAGAAGATAACGTTACCCGTTACTCTCCTAAGCTTAAACGGTTGACAGACATTAAAATTGTCCGTCACCCCAAAATCACCAATGCTGCTAATCCGTTTGATCCTTGGTGGCAACCTTACTTTGCCAAGCGGCAAACACAACAAATGCGTGCTTCCTTATCAGGGAGAAATTCTTTACTACATATTTGGATACGTCAGAAACATCTGTGCCCTCTATGTAAAGAACCTATTGATAAGGAAAGAAAGTGGATAGTTACTGAATTGACAAGAAATGGTAAACGAAGTAAATATCTGATCCATTTGGAGTGTGCTCACAAGTCATAGGATGGAATAAGAATGAACTAGACGAACCGGCTTCCCAACAGAGGGAAGCTTTGAATTGCTTGAGCCGTATGACGGGAAACTTTCATGTACGGTTCTTAGAGGAGGAAGCAGCCGAAAGGCTGCTAACTTACTCGACCGCTTGCTGCGCAACAAAGCCAACTTCGGCGTGCTCGAAGGTTTCCTCACCGTGTTGCTGGGCGAGCCTATCC
>OGNB01001416.1_pt1 | contig 13755 bp, 9 predicted proteins | sample 1573301 | NCBI WGS metagenome assembly OGNB01 (sample SAMEA2581914, study PRJEB24529) | metagenome | biome: Human gut stool | place: China | collected 2011
GTTATTGAAGTAGGATACTTCATAGGGAAATGCTTTCCTTTGCGGTGCAAAACAAGTATTGGATAATCTTTTGTCTAATGCCATGAAATGTACAAGCAAAGGATATAATAGATGTATCTTATGAGATAAATAAACAGGAGTTGAAATTGAGTGTAACTGACACAGGGTGTGGAATACCTAAAGATAAACTTTCTACGATCTTTGACCGATTTGAAAAGCTCGACTCTTTTGCACAGGGGACTGGTTTGGGGTTATCGATATGCAAGTCTATTGTAGAGAGTATGGGTGGAATCATAGGCGTTGATTCTGAAATCGGTGTAGGAAGCAAGTCTTGGGTACATCTGCCCTGTTGTCCGCAACTTATTGAGGGATGCCGAAAGGTGTCCTGAGTTCTGTTTATTCTGGGGTCCCGTAAGTCGTTGAGATTTGCGGGACTTTTTTTATTCTTTATAGTATGGAAGCAGAATAGCGAGAGGGATAAAAAATCATTGTGGTATTTGAGTAAATCCGTCCCGCAGGATGAAAAAAAACGTCTTGCGGGACGGATTAATTCATCTCGTGAGATGGGTTGGTTTGTCTTATGGGACGGATTAATTTGTTCCGTGAGAGAAAAAAGAAAATCCTTAATAATCTATGGATTATTAAGGATTTCTTTGGGTGACTGAAGGGACTCGAACCCTCGACATTCAGAACCACAATCTGACGCTCTAACCAACTGAACTACAGTCACCATGTTTGCGTCATTTCTCAAACGCGGTGCAAAGATAGATATAATCTTTGATACTGCAAATGTTTGGAGGAATATTTTTGTGAGAATCTGCATTATTTTTTATTCTCTTTGATGCCTACATTGTGTTGCTGAAGGAGCTTTCGAGAGTTTTTAGTAAAGATATTCAGATGGTTACGTGCTACTTCCGGCAGCTTTGAAACGGATGTGGAATCGGTCGGATAAAGGACATAATTTTTTTCTTTGGTAAGGGTAGGCCGTGCTGTCCATACCAGATTATATCCGCAATGACTAATATGGACACTTGGTGTGGAGGAAATAACTGTATCTTTTTCCAACTCTAACGTGAAAATAAGGCCACCATCAGTATTTACCTTACTCATATTGGATATAAAATTCCCTAAAGAATAAACTACGGCATGCTGCATTCCGGTCAGAGTATCAGTGCGTAATTCCATTGGCTGTATGACATGTGGATGTGAACCGACGATATGCGTTACCCCTTGTTTTAATAACCAATCTACTAATTGCCGCTGTTCCCGGCTGGGAAGAGACTGGTACTCATTTCCCCAATGCATACAGGCTATGATAGCATCGGGTTGCCATGTTCGGGCAGTGTCAATATCCTGTTGTATGATTTTTTTATCTATATAGTTCACTATGTTGGGAGAGGTGGGCTTGACTCCGTTAGTATCATAGGTATAGTTGAGAAGGGCTATACGAAATCCGTTCTTATCAATAAGTAAAGGATAACGCTGGGAGCGCTCTTCTTTGTTCCGATAGGTGCCTGTGTACGGAATATGTAGAGAATCCAGCATAAGGATGGTGCGTTCCAGACCTTTCTTTCCGCGGTCAAGACAATGGTTGTTTGCTGTTAATAGTATGTCGAATCCAGCATCTCGAATAGCATATAAGAACTCATCTGGGGCTGAGAATGCAGGATAACCTGTATATGGTTTTCCGCCGAGGGTGACTTCAAGATTTCCAATAGCAATGTCTGCTCTACTTATTTGCTCTTTCACAAGAGAGAAACAAAGAGAGTAATCATGAGTCCCCTGACTTGTACGCGCAGCTTCAAGTTGTGCCTTGTGTTGCATCAAGTCACCGACAAATAATAATGTGACTTTAGCAGAAGGAACAGTGTCAGATGCTTCAGCTACTACTTGTTCTTGTGCCGCACTGTTGCATGATACAAGAAAAAAAAGTAGTGTGAGGGGAGATATTCTTCTCATAAATGTTTAAGGAGTTAAAAGTTCCTTTTGGAGAATACTTTCTATTTCTTCAACTGTGGGATTTATAGCAAGAATAATTCCCTCAGCATTAACAAGAAAAGTACCTCCGGCAGCATTCGGTATCCGGTATTTCGTCCATATCTGATTGGTGTCATTGAGCTCAATGAGGTTTAACCAAGGATAGCCGTCTTTTTTGATAGCTTCTTTCATGCGGGCATCACTTCCTTGCTCACGTGCCACACCGATGACAGTGAATCCCTTATTCTTATATTTTTCATATATGGGAATAACTTGTTTGGAGTTTACACGACATGGACCGCACCAAGAAGCCCATAAATCAATTAACGCTACCTTTCCCTGAATATATTTTGATATTTGTACTTTGTTCCCATTTAGGTCAGGAGCTGAAAAATCAACATATGGTTTTCCAATTTCCGGTTGCCCGTTTTTAATGAGCATTTGCATTTGCTGACCATAAGGGTGTTCCGGATAGAGAGAGGCAAAAGTTTCCTGATAGGCATTCAGAAATGGAGTAACGTCTTCACCTTTGCGTGCCATTTCTGTCTTACTTGTCAGAACATATAGTCCGGGTAAGGAAGGGTTCTGTTTTATATGCTTTATAGTCCATTGATTCATTTCTTCGTTTAATTGCTTAATTTTCGCCAAAAGAGCTTTTCCTTCTTCTGTGTATGCTTCTCCGCTCTCCTCAAGACGGTCTCTTTCTCTGTAGATATTATTTCGCTCTTCATTGTTGTCCTTAACCTGCTCGATTTTTTTCCAAAGAGTTTGCAGTGCTTCACTTTCGAAACGGTTTTCTTCGTATAATTTATTCATTTGAGCGTATAAAGAGTCAAAATTGAATTTGGCTTTTCTTTCACTCTCCAATTGTTGTAACTCACAGGTTAATGGATTACTTGTGCTCACTAGTCCCGGTTTTCTGGTACTAGCCGGGTATAGGGTGAAAGAAACAGGACCATTTTCTGCAAAGAAGAGAGAAGGGAGCCAGCTACCGGTAAGCATATCATTCCAGATAAAGACTTCGTATACTTCTTCATGATCAGCGTAGAAATCATATTGAAATTCTCCATTGCGTATAGGTATTGATAGCCATGGGCTGCTACTGGGATTCTTATGGGCTTTCATCAATACGAGTCGGCTGGATTGCGGACTATCGATTACTTTGCCTGAAATGTGACAATGAATCTTTCCTTTCTTTTCTTGCTCGTTGAGGCTTATGCTTTTAATTTGAAAATCTCCTTTATTGGCTCCCTCTATGAAATCAATCATCTTTTCTTGGGGGGCAAGAGGAACAAATTGAAGGCTGAAAGTTACATTTCCCGAGGCAGGCATATAGACTTCTTTGTCCAACTCGAAACCTTGTGAACGGATGATAGGATAGTTCTTTCCGGTTTGATTTCCATGGAGTGATAGACCCGAAGCCAGACGTATCCAATAGTTAGGGCGCGAATAGGCATCCATATATAAAATAGTGGCTGTATCATTACAGACGATCCGGCTGATTTCAAGTGCATCGCTATTTCTGTATTGATAGGATGGATAGTCGATTGAAAAGTTCTGCGCAGTTCCCCGTAGGGTACAGACAAGAAAAAGGAAAACAAAAATTGTTTTTAGTTGTGTGTTCATGAGTATTATAGATTAAACTAAATACCGGAAGAAGCCTAATGGAGATAATTGCCTTCTTCCGGTATTCGGGATTATTGGTAAATTGCTTTCTTACCAGCCAGTAATGTATTCTTCATTAAAGAAACGATAGTCATCGGTCCTACGCCACCCGGTACGGGAGTGATGAATGAACACTTAAGAGCCACTTCGTCGAACTTTACGTCACCGGTCAGTTTAAATCCTGATTTCTTAGTGGCATCCGGTACGCGAGTAGTACCTACATCAATAACTACGGCACCTTCTTTCACCATCTCGGCTTTAACAAAGTTAGGTTGTCCCAGTGCAGCGATGATGATGTCAGCTTCTTGGCACTCTTTTACGAGATCTTTACTGCGGCTATGACATACAGTTACAGTTGCATCTCCCGGATAGGCTTTTTGCATCATTAAAGCAGCCATTGGTTTGCCGACAATGTTACTACGTCCCAATACTACGCACTTCTTACCAGAAGTCTCTATTTGGTAGCGTTTTAACAGTTCTAGAATTCCGTTGGGAGTTGCTGATACATAGCAAGGCAATCCTATGGACATGCGTCCTACGTTGATGGGATGGAAACCATCTACATCTTTGCGATAATCAATGGTCTCGATCACTTTCTGTTCGGAGATGTGCTTGGGTAATGGAAGCTGTACTATGAACCCGTCTACGTCTGCATCTTCGTTTAGTTCATGTACTTTAGCAAGAAGTTCTTCTTCACTCACATCTGCCTCGTAACGGATGAGACTGGATTTGAATCCGCAAACTTCGCATGCTTTTACTTTTGCAGCAACATACGTTTCACTACCACCATCGTGGCCTACGAGAATTGCTGCAAGATGAGGACGTTTACCACCTTTCGCCACAATTTCTGCTACTTCTGCAGCAATTTCCTGTTTTACTTGTTCCGAAATTGCTTTTCCATCAATTAGTGTCATATCAGTATTTTTATTATTTCATCTTAGGCATCATTTTACCCATCTTGCTACCTGTTACCATCTTCATCATCTTACGAGTTTGATCGAATTGTTTTAATAAGCGGTTTACTTCCTGAATATTCGTACCACTACCTTTAGCAATACGTTGTCTGCGTGAACCGTTCAGAAGGGCCGGATTACTACGTTCTGCAGGGGTCATAGAATAAATAATAGCTTCAATACTCTTGAAAGCATTGTCGTCAATATCGATGTCCTTTATAGCCTTACCTACACCCGGAATCATAGAAGCCAGATCTTTCAGGTTACCCATCTTTTTGATTTGCGCTATCTGACTCAAGAAATCATTGAAGTCGAACTGGTTCTTGGCAATCTTCTTTTGCAGGCGTTTGGCCTCTTCTTCGTCATATTGCTCTTGGGCACGTTCCACCAGTGAAACAATATCACCCATACCGAGGATACGGTCTGACATACGCGACGGGTGGAATTGGTCGATGGCATCCAGTTTCTCACCTGTACCCACAAATTTGATCGGTTTGTTTACTACTGAACGGATAGAAAGAGCGGCACCACCCCGGGTATCACCATCCAACTTAGTCAGTACAACACCGTTAAAGTCAAGGCGTTCGTTAAACTCTTTTGCTGTGTTTACAGCATCCTGACCGGTCATAGAGTCTACAACGAAAAGAATTTCGTTCGGATTGATTGCTTTTTTAATAGCAGCAATCTCATTCATCATCTCTTCATCCACAGCCAGACGTCCGGCGGTATCGACGATTACAACATCATATCCTTTGGCTTTTGCTTCCTGAATTGCATTTTCTGCAATTTTCACCGGATTCTTACTATCCGGTTCAGAGTACATTGGAACTCCTATTTGCTCTGCTAATACGCGCAACTGTTCGACAGCGGCAGGGCGGTATACGTCACAAGCCACCAACAACGGTTTCTTGTTCTTTTTCGTTTTTAGCATTCGTGCCAACTTACCGGAGAAAGTAGTCTTACCGGAACCTTGCAGACCAGACATTAAGATGACAGCAGGTTTTCCTTCCAAATCAATTTCTGCAGTTTCGCCACCCATTAATTGAGTTAGCTCGTCGTGCACGATCTTCACCATTAATTGGCTGGGCTTTACGGCTGTCAATACGTTTTGTCCCAATGCCTTTTCCTTAACCGTATCTGTAAAAGTTTTGGCTACTTTGTAGTTAACGTCGGCGTCTAACAGTGCTTTGCGCACATCTTTCAGGGTTTCCGCAACATTGATCTCGGTGATTTTTCCTTCACCTTTCAGAATTTTAAACGACCTTTCTAGTCTTTCGCTTAAATTATCGAACATGATGATATAATTACTATTTATAAATTACAAATTACTCTTATTGAGGCGCAAAAGTACAAAAAATCCCTGTATCTACCTTCTTTTGAGGCAAGAATATTATTCAGTTGAGGTAGCAGGATAAGTGAAAAGAATAGTCGGTCCTTCCTTACCGTCATGAATTACCTGATAAGTACCGCCGAAGTGTTTTAGTAATAAAAGGTTGACATCGTTACGCAAAGCAGAGTCCTGATTAGCATAATTGAGGTCTGCCAATGGAGAGTTCGTAACTTTGAAGCATAATATTTCTCCATTTTTATCTAAAGTGAATTGGAGATCACGTTCTTCTTTGAAAGATGGAGAGGGGCAAGTAAGAATACTGACGATGAGTTGCATCATCCGGTTTGTATCAGTATAAACAATATACTCGTCAATGTCACTGTAGAAATGAATATGCAAGGTTGGATTCTGCATTTGTGCCATTCCTACGGCATCTTTGCAAAGTTGTACAATGTCATAGTCACTTAATTGGAACCTCATCATACCAGCCTCCAAACGGGATAGATCAAGGACATTGTTTACCAGGCGCATTAATTGTTCAGTGTTTTGTTGAATGATGTCTGCATACTCTTTGCGAGTAGGTTCGTCAATTTCCACTTCGTTTGCTATGATTTGTGAGAAACCTAATACTCCGTTCAGAGGAACCCGGATGGCATGACTCATGTTGGACAAGAAACGGTTTTTCATTTCATTGGCCCGCTCTGTTTGACGAGTAGCTTTCTGGGTCTCTTTTTTTGAAATTTTCAATGCTTTTCGTATCCGGTTGATACGGAGCATATAAGTGATACATAGCACAAGTATGATTCCAAGGCTCAAGAGAATACTGGTTTGTACACGATTCCTGAGTTTCCCGCGTTCCCATACTAGCTGGTTAAGATGGTATATTTCTTTGATTTCTTCCAATTGCTTGGCTGATATGGCAGCAGTCAATGAATCTTGAATGTGATTAGATTTTTCGTATAGTGGTAATGCTTCTGCATATTGACCCATTTCCAGCAGGATGTCAGCTTTGCGGGATAATAGTTTGGCGTATTCCGTTAATGCCGATTTAGATTGTTGCATATATATCAGAGCAGAATCCATGTGTACTAATGCATTTTGATATTTTTTAGTGTGGTGATAGTATTTGGCATAGGCATCATGATACATGGTTATGTAAGGGAGGTAACTTTGCGGAGTTATGAAATCTTGTGCCTTCTCTATATAATATTGTGCAGAATCGGTTTTTCCTATACCTGTATAGTAGTAGGACTGGAATACTGTTGAAAATAGGTAGAGGTTGAAGTAAGACTCATACATGTCAGGGTCCCAAGCTAACATTTCCTCCATTAGCTGCTTGTTTTCATCTAAATATACTTTCAGGCTTTTATAATCATTTTGATCATTGCTGAACATAATCAGTTGTCCCAAAACATTGACTTGCGTACTGCTTGTCTTTTGCTCGGAAGCATATTCATGGGCCTTACGTAACACTTCTCCTTCTTCTTTCTTGCGATTGGTTTCATGATAGGCACTTGCCAGACATGAATATGCAGCTATGCATCCATCTATATTATCCAACTCTTCTGCTATCTTGAGCATTTCCAATGCTTCATTGATGGCATATTCATATTTTTCGCTATAAATATAGGTATATATAAGCAGTTTTTGTGCGTTGAAGTACAAACGATAGTATTTCATGCGTTCAGCAATGGGTTTTACATAATCAACCAATTTACTGACGCTGTCTATTTTTTCTTTATTATAGTAATATAGAATTTTAAAATAGGTACTGCTGCAGATGTATTTAGCATTTTTTTGAAGCTGCGCTTCGTTGAACATTTCTTCTGCATATTCTATATAATGCGGAGAATTCTGCTCCGTAAGCACAAGCTTTTCGAGTAGTTTTAGTCTGGTAGTATCATGTGGAAGTGTTTGCAACTCTGTTATAAGACTATCGGTAACAGGTGACCGTTTGATTGGTCTGTTTGCAAATATGAAAAAGAATTGAAGTAAAAAAACTACTATAAATAAGAGACGTTTCATTCTGATACCTCCTTTCTGCTAGTTGAGACAATAGGATGGGTAAACAGGAAACGGGAACCATTTTTGTACTCGGGGTCAATCCATATTTTTCCACCGAAACGTTCCACAATTAGTTGGCAAATGGAAAGTCCCAATCCACTACCTTGCGCATTTTCATTCAGCTTTTCGAAACGATTGAATATTGCACCCTGCTTTTCCGGGGCTATACCACAACCTGTATCTGATACAGCAAACAGAGCAACTTCTTCTGACTGTTTTTCTAATGAAAGAGTAATACTTCCTTCTGTGGTAAATTTAGTGGCATTAATCAGTAAGTTGATTAGCAATTGTTGAAGACGTGCTTCATCTGTATAGATTTCCAAGTTCTCTAAAGAAGTTTGGAACAGTACAGAAGCGGATGTTTGCTTTATCTTTTCTACCGTATCCACTACATTCCGGCATATAGCTACAGCATTATTGTTTGCGAAAAGAAATTGCATTTTGCCAATTTCCAGACTAGAAAGATCTACGACATCATCTATGAGTTTCAACAGTAAATCCGAATTCTGCTGAATGATTTCATTGCATTGTTGCCGGGTACTGATATCAATATTTGCATCCGTCAGAATAGCAGAGAAACCGGACAAAGCATTTAGAGGCGTGCGTATTTCATGACTCATATTCGACAGAAAAACGCTCTTGGTACGGATGGAATTTTCTGCAATTTGCCGTGCTTTTTCCAGTTTTAGCCTGGATGCTATCAGTCGTTTATTGATCTTACGGATGTAGAGTACCGATGCAATGGATATACTTAAAATAAGGATACACCCCATGATAGAATAAAACAATAATCGGTTACGTTCATTTTGATTATCCATTTCAAGACGGTCTACCTGATATATGGTTCGCAGCAGATTAATTTGCGAGGAGTAGTTGCGCGCATTGATAGAATCTCGTGCAGCATTGATATCTTGAAATATTTCGCATGCCTCTTTGGCTCTTCCACGTTTGGTATACAGTCGTGCCAGTGAATTCTTCATTTTCAGATATCTGTTGTAGACATTGGCGCTACTGGTACTAACAGTCAGTTCATTATATAATTTTATGGCTTGCTCGTCATCTTCGACTTGCTTGGCATATTCGGCTTGGATATATTTCAAAATAGAACTGTGAAAAAAGAAAGGATAATACTCATACCATTCTTCTGCTTCCTGAATATATTCCCGAGCTTGTTCCAGGTTATTAGTATGAAGATAATAGTAGGCTTGAAAGATATTTTCTATGAAGCGGCTATGTCGATAGTCTTTTACTTGTTCTATCTGTTCCAAATAGTCTTTAGCTTCATTTAATCGTCCAAGTCTGATAAGTGTGGGGATTAATTGGATAAGTACTTTTTCCTGTAATTTTTCGGAGTCTGCAATTTTATATAGCTTCTGCATGGCTATTTCATATTCCTCGATAGCTTCATTAGTCATGTTGGCATTGAGGTAAGTATCGCCGATGGCATAATGTGATATGGCTATTCCTATATCATATTTCATTAAGGTGGCTTGTTGTAGCATGGCATTTGCTTTTTCCAATGCTTCATTGATATGTCCATCAGATACAAGTGCATAAGCAGCCATTTGCTGCATGAGGAACATGTGTTTATAATCCTTCTTGTTACGAAATACGTCAACAAGCTCATCTTCCCACTGGGCAATATCATGCAATCTGACTTCTTGAGAATAGGCCAGATTATTATCCATCAGATACTCCATTAGGTGTATACGCTCATCTACCAAATCCAGATTTGCCGATTGGATGTAGGAAGTACTGTAAAATAGCATCAACAAAAATAGTATGATCGTTTTACTGAGCCTCACCTGATTAATTAAATGTTTATATAATGAAATCTGATTACTTGCGACAAAAATAAATAAAAAGGGCGAGATATCCGAAAATGTCTCGCCCTTTTTGTATATATAATCCTATTTATTGTTGATTTTGTCTTTTTAGCTGTGGTTTTAGCTATTCATGCTCATTAAGAACTCGTCATTATCTTTAGTTTTTTCCATGCGGTCTTTCACAAAGTCCATAGCTTCAATCGGATTCATATCAGCCAGATATTTGCGGAGTATCCACATACGATCCAAAGTTTGCTTGTCTTGCAGCAAGTCGTCACGACGGGTGCTGGAAGCAACAATATTGACAGCTGGGAAGATGCGTTTGTTAGACAGGTTGCGGTCGAGCTGCAATTCCATGTTACCTGTACCCTTGAATTCTTCGAAGATAACTTCATCCATCTTGGAACCTGTATCAATCAAAGCAGTAGCAAGAATAGTGAGCGAACCACCGTTTTCAATATTACGGGCAGCTCCGAAGAAACGTTTGGGCTTATGAAGTGCATTGGCGTCCACACCACCGGAAAGTACTTTACCGGAAGCCGGAGATACTGTATTGTAAGCACGTGCCAAACGTGTAATTGAATCCAGGAAGATCACTACGTCATGACCGCATTCTACCAGTCTTTTGGCTTTTTCCAGCACAATACCGGCGATTTTCACGTGGCGTTCGGCAGGTTCGTCAAAAGTGGAAGCAATGACTTCGGCATTTACGGTGCGTGCCATGTCGGTTACTTCTTCCGGGCGTTCGTCGATAAGTAACATAATCATGTAGACTTCCGGATGATTTGCTGCGATAGCATTGGCTATATCTTTCATCAAGATGGTCTTACCGGTTTTAGGTTGTGCCACGATCAATGCACGCTGGCCTTTACCGATAGGAGCAAAGAGATCTACTACACGAGCAGACATAGAGTCTGAATAGCCACCTTTGCACAATCTGAATTTTTCGTCGGGGAATAATGGTGTGAGGTGTTCAAATGGTACGCGGTCACGTACGAAAGCCGGGTCACGTCCATTGATTTTTCCCACTTTTACTAATGGGAAATATTTCTCACCTTCTTTAGGAGGACGGATTACACCCTCTACAACATCACCGGTTTTCAGACCAAACAGTTTAATTTGAGATTGAGATACATAAATATCATCCGGTGAAGAAAGGTAATTATAGTCGGAAGAACGAAGGAATCCGTAACCATCCTGCATGATTTCCAGTACGCCTGTACCGGTTAGGATATCGTCGAATTCGTATACTTTTTCACGTTCAACTACAGGTCTGCGTTCGGGGACAGGAGAATAATTTTCGTTGTTGGCATTCGGTTGTGCCGGACGCTGCTGTTGTATGGGACGTGGATTGTTGTTCCGGTTGTTATTATTGTTATTATTGTAAGGGGTATTATTATTGTTGTCTCGGGGACGAAGGCGTGGACGTTGATTGGTAGGAACAGATTCAACTACAGGAACTGCGGGTGTTTCAGCTTTAGTTGCTTCAAACTTACCGAGAAGTTCAGAAGGCAGTTCTACTTTTTCGGTCGGAAGGTCTTCGATAGGAATGAAGTCATCTTCGGGTTCTGACAGGATAGGGCTGTCTTCCACTACGACTTTCTTGATAACTTTAGGCGCTTCTGTTTCAAAATTCAATTCGGGCTCAGCTTTCTTAGGCTCTTCCTTCTTTGCAACAGGTACAGGTGCGGGTATGGGAGCTTTTTCTTCTACCTTAGCTTTACGCGGACGTCCCGGTTTACGCTTCGTTGAGTTAGGCGTTTCAGCTTTTTCAGGAGCTTCTGTAGCTGTTACAGCTACTTCTTTTTCCGTTACCGGCGCTTTAGGTGCCTCTGTTACCGGTGCTTTTACTGCTTCTGCTACCGGTTGTACTTTAGCGGCTGCTACTGAAGCTTCAGCTTTTGCCTTAGTGAGATCGCCATTTTTGTTGGCGGTAAAGACTTTGTCAGTACTCTCTTTTTTTACGGTTACGCGGGTACGTTTCTGTTGTCTGTCCACTTTACGCTCTTCTTTCAGCTTTTCAGCAGCAACCTTTTTGGTAGCACCTGCGATGGCTTGTTCATCAAGTATCTTGTAAACAAGTTCTTCTTTTTTTAGTGAGTCTGTCTTTTTAATACCCAGTTCTTGGGCAATAGATTGAAGTTCCGACAAATTTTTGTCGTTCAATTGAATGATATTATACATACAGTATATATGTGAATGGTTTAAAATTTCTTTTGTTATTGGACAGATATGTTCACACGGCTGCGGTTGTCGTCACAAGCAACGTGGCAAATATACCTTTATTTAATATAATGATTATGGGATATTTATTATTGAACCGGAAAACTGTTAGCTACCCGCACTTAGGAGTTTACAGAATGTTTCAACGGCGCAAAGGTAATAAATATTTTTGGTTTCATAAACAATTCGTCTTTTTTTTAATTTTAAAACTTTATCTTTGCTTGATAAACCAAGAAAAAGCGCATATATTTATGGATATAAACGAAGTTCATTTCATCTATTTTTCGCCTACTCGTACTTCTAAACAAGTTGGTGAGGCAATTGTTCGCGGAACAGGACTAACAAATGTTGTTGCTACGAATTTAACACTGCATGCTGCTGAGGTAGATATTCCGGAGAATACACTGACTCTTATTGCTGTGCCGGTGTATGGCGGCAAGGTAGCTCCTTTGGCTATGGAGCGGTTGCAGGGTATTTGTGCATCGGGATCTCCGGTTGTGCTGGTAGTAGTTTATGGTAACCGTGCGTATGAAAAGGCTTTGATAGAATTGGATGCATTTGCTTCTGCCCAAGGTTTCAAAGTTATTGCCGGGGCTACTTTTGTGGGAGAACATTCGTATAGTACGGAACAAAATCCAATAGCCCTAGGGCGTCCGGATGCAAATGATTTGCAATATGCGGAGGAATTTGGTGCGAAGATACGGACGAAAATAAATGCCGCCGTTGATATGGAACACTTGTATCCGGTGGATGTGAACCGTATTCAGCGCCCGCGCCAGCCTTTTCTGCCTTTGTTCAAGTTTCTGCGCCGGGTGATAAAGTTGCGTAAAAGTGGTGCTCTTTTGCCACGTGTACCGGAAGTGAATGCGGAACTTTGCACGCATTGTGGCGTTTGCGCTGTACATTGTCCTTCGGGAGCTATCCTGAAAGGTGACGAATGTAATACGATTGCCGAAAAGTGCATAAAGTGTTGTGCATGCGTCAAAGGATGTTCGTTCAAGGCGCGGACGTATGATACTCCGTTTGCTTCATTGCTTTCAGACTGCTTTGTGCGGCAGAAAGAGGACCGGATTATTTTATAGCTTTAATCCTACATGCAATAAACTCCTTTCATTCAGAATTTCTACAGAATTCTCCGATACATTTGTGTCTGTATTTAAAATTAGGAACTATGAAATTATTGATAGTAGAGGATGAACGTGAATTGTCCGACAGCATTGTGAGCTTTCTGTGTCGGGAAGATTATCTGTGCGAACAAGCCTTTTCCTTTGCTGAGGCTGCCATGAAGGTAGAACTCTACGAATATGACTGTATCTTGCTGGATTTAATGCTTCCCGGAGGAAATGGATTGGATGTGCTGCGAAAAATAAAAATTACATCGCCTCAGACGGGAGTTATCATCGTGTCGGCAAAGGATTCTTTAGACGATAAAGTGGCGGGACTGAAGATCGGTGCGGACGATTATTTAGCCAAGCCTTTTCATCTGCCGGAATTGAGTATGCGTATTTTTGCTTTGTTGAGGAGGAAATGTTTTACGAACAGCAACACTTTACAGAATGGTCCGATAAGTATTGATTTGCTTGGTAAGGTGGTTAGTGTCGGAACTGTCACGCTTGATTTGACCAAAACAGAATATGAACTTCTGTTATTCCTCATTGAAAACCGTCGTCGTGTTGTTTCTAAGAGTGCATTGGCTGAACATCTTAGCGGGGACATG
>OGNB01001429.1_pt1 | contig 13658 bp, 12 predicted proteins | sample 1573301 | NCBI WGS metagenome assembly OGNB01 (sample SAMEA2581914, study PRJEB24529) | metagenome | biome: Human gut stool | place: China | collected 2011
AGATCTTCGTGAAGGCAGCCGCGCGCTTGGCGTCCTGCGCGCCCTTGGTTTTCTGGATGTTATGCCATTTGGAATGTCCGGACATAGGTATATCTTCCCTTCAGCGAGTATATTCAAAAATCTTATCTATTTTATCAGAATCCGTGACAAAAATCAACACTTTCTTACCGGAATTTCATGCAGTCCCGGTGGGTTTCGGAAATTTTCACCTGAATGCCCGGGAACGCGGCGGCGATTTTCTCCGCCAGCACGGCCACAACGGGGTTCTCCGTGGCAAAATGCCCCGCGTCGATCAGATTCATCCCCAGCGCTTGGGCGTCCCAGAAGTCATTGTACTTGATGTCCGCGGTGACGAAGGTGTCGCACCCGGCCTCGAAGGCGCTCATCAGCTCGTCGGAGCAATGCCCGCCGCCCACCGCCACCACGCGAACCGGCTTGCCGCCGTCCACGTAGCGCAGTCCCTCGGCGTTCAGGCTGCTCTTGACGGTTTCCAGAAATTGGGAAAGGGGCTGCTCCTCTACCCTGCCCCGGCGCAGAAGACCCCACTGCCGTCCCTGATCGTCCCGGAAAAAGGGCGGGATGGTCTCCACGTCGTTCAGTCCCAGCGTAGCCGCCAGCACGTCATTCACGCCGCCCTGGGCGCAGTCCAGATTGGTGTGGGCATTGACGGCGCTGATGCCGTGACGGCAAAGGGTCATGATGCTCCGGCCGACGGTCGTTTCCTCCGTCACGGATTTGAGCGGGTCAAAAATAATTGGATGGTGGGTGACGATCAGCTCCGCGCCCCACTCCGCCGCCTCCCGGCACACCCCCTCGAAGGGGTCGAGCGCCACGAGAACCTTGGTAACGGGGGTCTCCCGGCTGCCGCAGAGCAGCCCCACATTGTCCCAGTCCATTTTCATGTAGGTTGGGGCAAGGGTCTCTACGTACTTGAGAATGTCAGCTACAGTCGTCATCGGTCAGTTCCTCCAAAATCGCTTTGTAGTGCCTGTACTTTTCCTCGTCCCCGCCGGACAGCCCCGCAACGGTCTTGCGAAGGCCGGAAAGCACACTCTCCCGGAAAGCCGGAAGCAGTTCGCTGCCGCTGCGGCGCAGTGCCGGGGTGATGTAATACTCGCCGTCGGTCAGCGTCTCCCCGGGGGCGTAGACCACCTCCATGACGGGATAGATGAATTTCCCGTCCTTCGCCAGCGTCTCCTGACGGATGGCGTAGCCCTGACCGTACAGATACCGGCGCAGCTCCGGCCGCTTGCTCTGGCACTGGAGGATCAGCCGGTAGCGTTCGCTTTTCAGCCAGGTTGCGGCGTCCAGAATGGACATCATGGTGTCCGCCCCCATCCCCGCGCAGACCATGCAGTCAAATTCCCGGGGGACATCGCGGATGCCGTCGGACAGGTAGAAGGACATCCTCTCCTTCACGCCGAATTTTTCCGCGTTGCGGACGGCGCTTTGCAGGGGCATTTCCCGGACGTCGGAGGCAATGACCGCGCCGGCAATGCCGTTTTTCAGAAGGTAAATGCCGAGATAACCGTGGTCACAGCCCACGTCCGCCACCCGGTCGCCGGGCTTGACATAGCCGCAGCAGGCCAACAAGCGGTTGGAAAGGGGAATTTTCACGGGCGTCCCTCCTTCTATACGAAAAAAGCCATCCCGGCAATTGTCCGGGATGGCGCTGCCGGTATTTTATCCGTTCTGCTTCGCGGCTTCGTTGGCCTCGTAGGCTTCCAGGAAATTGTTCAGCTGGGCGAGGAACGGCTCGCAGTCCACACCGTGAACCATGCAGGCTTCCTCAACGGTCTCACCCCGGGAAGAGGGGCAGCCCAGGCAGTGCATACCGATGGCGAAGAACAGGGGCGCGGACTGGGGCGCGACGTCCAGAATGTCCCCGATGATGGTATCCTTTTCAATTTTTACAGCCATGAAAATGACCTCCTTGTTTTTATCTTTGACTATTATAACCGCACATGCCGAAAAAAACAAGAGGAAAGTCGTAAAAGATACAAAATCCGCTCAGTGGCTGCGGAGATTTTTCGTGGCGGGATTGTCGATGAGTCTGCCGTTTTCCTCGAACCGGGAACCGTGACACGGGCAGTCCCAGCTTCGCTCCTGAGGATTCCACTTCAGCGCACAGCCCAGATGGGAACAGCGTCTGGGGGAAACGGTCAGAAGATTTTTCCCGGCTTCCACAGCGTTGACCCCCAGCTGGGCGTGCAGCATACTCCGGGAAGGGGAAAAAACCGCTTCGTAGGGGCTTTTCTTCCCGGTGATGATATCGGTCAGCAGCTGCGCCGCCACCATGGAGGTGGTCATACCCCATTTGTTGAACCCCGAGGCAACGTAAAGGTTCGGCGTCATGGCGCTGTAGCGGCCGATATAGGGGACGCCGTCCAGACTCATGCAGTCCTGCGCCGCCCAGCGGTGGGTGATTCTGGCGTCGGGATAGTGTGTTTTGGCAAATTGCTCCAACGCATTCCATCCCCCGCCCTCATGTCCCGTCCGGTGTCCGCCGCCGCCCAAAATCAGGAGGCCGTCGTACTCCCGGAAGGACAGGCCGTTTTCCCGTTCGTCCAGATACATGCCCCGAAGCGCCGGCGCGTTTTCCAACGCCAGTACGTAGGAGCGCTGCTGGTAGAGCTTCAGAAAATAGCTGCCGTGCTTGTTCAGGAAGGGAAAATGGGTGGCGACGACAAAAGCGTCCGCCCGGATGACGCCCCGGTCTGTGACGGCTGCGCCCTTTTCCAGCCGCCGCACGGGGGTATTTTCATAGATGGTCAGCTCGTCGGCAATGGCCGACAGAAATTTCAGCGGATGAAACTGCGCCTGATGGGGAAATTTCACCGCCCCCACCGTGGGAAATGGCAGCGGCAGATTTTCGGCAAACTCCGCCTTTGCGCCGATGCTTTCCAGCGCCTGCATCTCCTGCTCCAGCTTTTCCCGGTTATCGGTGGAATAGATATAGTTGTCCTCCTCGGAAAAATCACAGTCGATCCCGGCGCAGAGGGTGCGAAACGCGGCAAGCGCCTGCTCGTTGGCCTGCAAATACAGCGCTGCCTTTTCCGTTCCAAAGCGTTTGGCCAGCTGCTGGTAGATCAGGCCATGCTGGGAGGTTATTTTAGCGGTGGTGTTCTTCGTGATGCCCCCGGCGATGGAGGCCGCCTCCGCCACGGCGCAGTCCACCCCCGCGTTTTGCAGCATACGGGCGCAGAGCAGCCCCGCCATCCCGCCGCCGATGATCAGGACATCCGTCCGCGCCTGTCCCCACAGCGGCGGAAAACAGGGCATCCGCAGATCATCCGTCCAGACAGACCCCATGAAATCAGCTCCTTTCCCCATAGTATTGGCAGAAAAGAGGAAGTTATTTCACCGTCCTGCGATAATTTGGGCAAAAAACGACGCGGCACTCCATTGCCACGTCGTTTTGCTGTTCAGTCCTGTCGAACCATGTGATAAAACATGCCTTCCCCTATGGACGTTGTTTGCTTGATCGGCTCTCCGACAACATGGAATCCTGCTTTTTCATAGCACCTGACTGCGCGCTTATTCCAGGTTCTGACTTCCAGATACATGGGTTTTCCGGGAAACAGCGTCTGCGAAATTTCCCATGCCATTCGGGTCATCTGCTGCCCGTAGCCCTTGCCGCAGCAATCGGGATTCACCCCGATTCCGAAGAACACCTCCGGGTCTTCCCCGTTCAGATTGATAAAGCCGACCAGATCTTTCCCGTCATAAAAGGAATACAAATGGTTCTCCGGATTCGCAAACCCGAACCCCCGCTTTTTCTGTTCCTCATAGGAAAGGCTGTTGTAAATCGCGTATTCCCCGGGATATTTCCACCGGGCGATGCAGTATTTTTCTTCTTCGGTCATTTTGTGATACTCAAGCATGTTCTTCCTCCTGAAAATGGTTTGATGCTCGGTTTACCCGCTACATTATAGCAAGGAAACGGGAAAAATCAACCTGCCCGTATCGACCGTGTCCTTCCGATTTCATCAAAACAGTTCGCCCTCCAGCCTGAGAAGTCTTAGGCCGGAGGGCGTCGGTTCTGTTTCCCTTACTTCGCCTCTGAGGTGCCGTAGTAGGCGTTGAGGTACATCTGCTTGATCTCGCTCATGAGGGGATACCGGGGGTTCGCGCCGGTGCACTGGTCGTCGAAGGCCTGCTCCACCATGCTGTCCAGCCGGGTCAGGAAGTCGGTTTCGTCAATGCCGTAGTCCCGGATGGTCTTTTTGATGCCGATCTTGACCTTCAGCTCGTCAATGGCCGCGATCAGGTTCTCCAGCTTTTCCTCATCCGTGGTACCGCCCAGCTTCAGATAGTCAGCGACCTCGGCGTACCGCGCCAGCGTGTGAGGATGGTCGTACTGGGAGAAGGTGCCCATCTTCGCGGGAACCTCGGCGGCGTTGAAGCGCAGGACTTCGTCGATCATCAGGGCGTTGGCAACGCCGTGGGGCAGATGGTGGAACGCGCCCAGCTTGTGCGCCATGGAGTGGCACACGCCCAAAAATGCGTTGGCAAAGGCCATACCGGCCATGCAGGCGGCATTCGCCATGTTCTCGCGGGCTTTGGGGTCCTTCGCGCCGTTTTCATAGGCAGAGGGCAGGTTCTCGAAAATCAGCTTCAGGCTCCGCAGCGCCAGACCGTCGGTGTAGTCCGTGGCCATCATGGAGGCGTAGGCCTCCAGGGCGTGGGTCACGGCGTCGATGCCGGAGGCCGCGGTCAGACCCTTGGGGGCGTTCATCATCATGTCGGCGTCCACGATGGACATTTTCGGCAGCAGCTCGTAGTCCGCCAGCGGGTACTTGACGCCGGTGGTTTCATCGGTGATGACGGCGAAGGGAGTCACCTCGGAGCCGGTACCGGCGGTGGTGGGGATGGCGACGAAATAGGCCTTTTCGCCCATCTTGGGGAAGGTGTAGACACGCTTGCGGATATCCACAAAGCGCATGGCCATGTCCTGAAAATCCGCCTCGGGATGCTCGTACAGCACCCACATGATCTTGCCCGCGTCCATGGCGGAGCCGCCGCCAATGGCGAGGATCAGGTCGGGCTTGAAGGCTGCCATCTGCGCCGCGCCCTCTCTGGCACAGGCGAGGGTGGGATCGGGAGCTACGTTGTAGAAGGTGGTGTGGGTGATTCCCATGGCGTCCAGCTTCTCCTCCACCGGCTTCGTGTAGCCGTTCTGGTACAGGAACGCGTCGGTGACGATGAATGCCTTCTTGTAATTTTTCAGCTCGGCCAAAGCTACCGGCAGGCAGCCCTTCTTGAAATAAACCTTTTCAGGCGCACGGAACCAGAGCATGTTCTCCCTCCTAATTGCCACAGTCTTGATGTTCAGCAGGTGCTTGATGCCCACGTTCTCGGAAACGGAGTTGCCGCCCCAGGAGCCGCAGCCCAGCGTCAGGGAGGGAGCCAGCTTGAAGTTGTACAGGTCGCCGATGCCGCCGTGGGAGGACGGAGTATTCACCAGAATGCGGCAGGCTTTCATTTTCTCCGCAAAGGCGTCCAGCTTCTCCTTCCCGCTCACCGTGTCCAGATAGACGGAAGCGGTGTGGCCGTAGCCGCCATCCTTGACAAGGGTGTCCGCCTTGTTCATGGCGTCGGTGAAGTCGGACGCCCGGTACATGGCAAGCACGGGGGACAGTTTCTCGTGGGCAAAAGCTTCGGAGAGATCGGTGGAGGTCACTTCGCCGATGAGGATTTTGGCGGTCTCGGGGACATCGACGCCCGCCAGCGCCGCGATGGTATGGGCGGACTGCCCCACGATCTTGGCGTTCAATGCGCCGTTAATCAGGATGGTTGCGCGAACCTTGTCGATTTCCTCCCCGTTCAGGACGTAGCAGCCGCGCTTGATGAATTCCGCCTTGACCCGGTCGTAGATGCTGTCCAGCACCACCACGCTCTGCTCGGAAGCGCAGATCATGCCGTTGTCAAAGGTCTTGGAATGGATGACGGAAGAAACCGCCAGCAGAATGTCGGCGCTGTCGTCAATGACGGCGGGGGTGTTGCCGGGGCCGACGCCCAGAGCGGGCTTGCCGGAGGAGTAGGCAGCCTTCACCATGCCGGGGCCGCCGGTGGCGAGGATCAGGTCGGCCTCCCGCATCACCTGATTGGTCAGCTCCAGGGAGGGCTTGTCTATCCACGCGATGATGCCTTCCGGCGCACCGGCGGCGACCGCCGCCTCCAGCACCACCCGTGCGGCGGCGATGGTGCAGCCCTTCGCCCGGGGGTGGGGGCTGATGATGATGCCGTTGCGGGTCTTCAGGGAGATCAGGGTCTTGAAAATGGCGGTAGAAGTGGGGTTCGTGGTGGGAATGACCGCCGCGATGACGCCGATAGGCTCGGCAATGCGCTGAATGCCGTAGGCCGTGTCTTCCTCGATGACACCGCAGGTCTTGGAATCCTTGTAGGCGTTGTAAATATATTCAGCGGCATAGTGGTTCTTGATGACCTTATCCTCCACTACGCCCATACCGGTTTCGGCTACGGCCTGCTTGGCCAGAGGAATGCGCATCTGATTGGCTGCGGTAGCGGCAGCCAGAAAAATTTTATCCACCTGCTCCTGCGTATAAGTGGCAAATTTCTCCTGTGCCGCGCGGCACTTTGCCAATGCTTCGGTCAGTTCCTGAGCGGTGGTTACAGGTGCATATGTTTTATCCATGAAAATCGACCTTTCCGAACATTGATTATCAGTATTTTGTTACCGATATATTACTATCGATATAATAGCACATATCTCTGAAAAGTCAATCCCCATTATGAAATTTATTCGTAGGCAGAAATAGCCGGACTTCCGGAGCGCACCGCTCCGAAAGCCCGGCTGTGCCGTTTCCTGATTACGTGCCGAGGTAGGCCGCCTTCACCGCCTCGTTGGCAAGCAGCTCTTCGCCGCTGCCGTGGAGGGTGATCCGCCCGGTCTCCATGACGTAGCCGAGATTGGCGGTTTTCAGCGCCATGTTGGCGTTCTGCTCAATGAGCAGAACCGTCACGCCCTGCTTGTTGATCTCCTTGATGATCTCAAAGATGCCCTTGACGATGATGGGCGCAAGTCCCAGAGACGGCTCGTCCATCATGATGACCTTGGGGCGGCTCATCAGCGCACGGCCGACCGCCAGCATCTGCTGCTCGCCGCCGGACAGCGTGCCGCCCGCCTGCCATGAACGCTCTTTCAGTCGGGGAAACAGGTCAAACACCCAGTTCAAGTCCTCCGTCAGATCGTCCTTACGCAGGTAAGCGCCGATTTTCAGGTTTTCCAGCACCGTCATGTCCGGGAAGATACGCCGTCCCTCGGGTACCAGCGTGATGCCCTTGGACACGATCATGCTGGAATCCATGCCGGTGATGTCCTCGTCCAGAAAGGAGATTTTTCCCGCGGAGGGCTTCACCAGCCCCGCGATGGCGCGGAGGGTGGAGCTTTTGCCAGCGCCGTTGGCGCCGATCAGGGTCACGATCTCCCCTTCCGGCACGTCCAGACTGATGCCCCTCACCGCTTCGATTCCGCCGTAATGCACCTGCAAGTCCCGAATTTCCAGAATGTTACGCATCCTCCGTCACCCCCAAATACGCCTCGATCACGCGCTTGTTCTGCTGCACTTCCTTCGGCACGCCCCGGGCGATCTCACTGCCGAAGTCAATGACATAAATGTAGTCCGAAATCTTCATGACCAGATCCATGTGATGCTCAATGAGGAAGACCGTCAGATGGTGTCTGTCCCGAATCTCTTTGATGTACTCCGCCAGTTCCTGCGTCTCCTGAGGGTTCATGCCCGCCGCCGGTTCGTCCAGCAGCAGCAGCTTGGGGTCCGTCGCCAGAGCGCGGGCGATTTCCAGACGGCGCTGCAGGCCGTAGGGCAGGCTGGTAGCGATCTCGTCCTTGTACTGCTCCAGTCCCTGCTCTTTCAGCAGCTCCATGGTTTCTTCCCGCATTCTCGCTTCTTCCTTGGCGTTCGCCCGGAAAATGGCGGAAAATACGTTCTGCTTGGCACGCATATGCTTGGCGACCAGCACGTTTTCAAACACAGTCATGCTCTTCCACAGGCGGATGTTCTGGAAGGTACGGGCGATGCCCAAGGACACCACATGATCCGGGGTGGGGTCAATGTTGCGCTCGTTCGCATACTTTTCCCCGTTGGTTCCCAGATAGTTCTTTTTCATTTTGCCGGTGGGGTGGTTGCGGATCATGGTCTTGCCCATGAATTCCACCCGGCCGTTGGTCGGCTGATACACACCGGTGATGCAGTTAAAGGCCGTGGTCTTGCCCGCGCCGTTGGGGCCGATCAGTGCGACGATCTGACCCTCCGGCACGTCCAGAGACAGGTCATTCACAGCAACTACGCCGCCAAACTGCATGGTGACATTTTCCATACGAAGAACGTTTGTTTTGCTCATGCCGCTTCAGCCCTCCTTTTCCGCCGCGGGGGCAGCCTTTTTCCGCTTTTTCAGCAGTCCGCCGATGCCCTTCCAGCTCAGCTCCTTCTCTCCCATGATGCCCTTGGAGAAGAACAGAACAATAATCATGATGACCACGGAGAATACGACCATCCGGAAACCGCTGCGCAGCAGGGGCACCTTGAACGAGCCGATATAGGTCTCCCGATCCAGAAACCGCAGCCACCACTCAGAGCAGGCCACGTACAGGAACGTGCCGATGACGGAGCCGGAAACGGAGCCGATGCCGCCGATGACCACGATCAGCAGAATCTCATAGGTCATGGTGGAGGTGAACACCTTCGCCTGCGCGTTGGCAACATACATGGCGAACAGCGCGCCGCCCACGCCGGAGAAGAAGCTGGAGATCACGAAGGAGAGCATCTTGTGCTTGAACAGGCTGATGCCCATGGCCTCCGCCGCCACCTCGTCGTCCCGGATGGCCTTAAAGGCGCGGCCGTAGGAGGAGTTGATCAGCAGAACGATCAGGGCAATGCAAATGATCGCCACAAGGAAGGGAACGAATGTACTCAGCCGCAGAATCACCTGCCCCGCGCCGTTTTTGATATTGAAATCGGAGAAGGTGGGGAAGCCTTTGATCATATTCGCGCCGTTGGTAACGGGTCCAAGGGTCTGCCACTGGAAAATGGCCCGCAGGATTTCGGCGAAGCCCAGTGTGGCAATGGCGAGATAGTCGCTTTTCAGCCGCAGAACCGGCAGACCGATGAGCGCCGCGAACAGTGCGGCCACCAGTCCCGCGAGAATCAGTCCCACGAGAACGGCCAGAACCAACGCCAGCCCGCCGCCGAACCCGGCGCTGCCCAGAAAGCTCTGGAACATATCCACCAGAGAAAACTTCACGGCCGAGCCGCCGTAGAGGTAGTAGACCTGATCCTTGGCAGCCATGGGAACGGTCAGAATGGCATAGGTATACGCGCCCAGCAGCATGAAGCCCGCCTGTCCCAGAGAGAACAGGCCGGTGAAGCCGTTGAGCAGGTTCATGGAAACGGCCACCAGAGAATACACCGCGCCCTTTTTCAGCACGGTAAACAGCTGGCTGGTGGGAAGGAAGACCGCAGGCAGTCCGGGAATGCGGTCGCTGATGTTTTCCAGCAGGATAATCAGCAAAAGCAGCACCGAAATGGAGATCAGCGCGGCGAAGCTGCCGTTTTTGTTTGTTTTCTGTTTCAGCATATCCGGCACCTCCTTAAACCTTATCCGTGGCCTTTTCGCCAAAGAGTCCGGTGGGCTTGCAGGTCAGGATGATGATGAGCAGCGCGAAGGTGAAAGCATCAGAGAACACGGAAACATTCCATGCCGAGGGCAGGCCCTTGATGATGGTCTCGCAGATGCCGATCAGGAACGCGCCGATCACCGCGCCGGGGATGGAGCCGATGCCGCCGAACACCGCCGCCACGAAGGCTTTCAGTCCCGGCATGGCGCCCGCCGTGGGGGTAATGGCTGGATAAGTGGTGAAGTACAGAATGGAACCCACCACTGCCAGAGCAGAACCGATGACAAAGGTCATGGAAATGACATTGTTGATCTTGATGCCCATCAGCCGCGCCGTCTCAAAGTCCTTGGAAACGGCACGCATGGCCATGCCGATTTTGGTGTGGTTGATCAGCTGGGTCAGCAGCACGATCAGCACCAGCACCAGAATGGGGGTGATGATGACCACCAGCTTTGTGGAGGTGCCGACAATGTTGATGGTTTGGTTCAGAATTCCGATGCTGGGGTAAGTCATGGGCTGGCCGCCGGTGACGTAGGTCGCAGTATTCTGCAGCAGATAGCTGACGCCGATGGCGGAGATCATGACGGACATTCTCGGGGCATTGCGCAGGGGCTTATAGGCCGCCCGCTCGATGAAAAAGCCCAGCGCCACCGTCAGGATGATGACAACAGGAATTGCCGCGTAGATCGGCAGCGCGGCGGAAATATAGATACCCAGCAGACCCGCGACCATAAACACGTCGCCGTGGGCAAAGTTGATCAGGCGCAGAATGCCGTAGACCATGGTGTAGCCAATGGCGATCAGCGCCAGCTGCCCGCCCAGAGAAATGCCGCTGAGCAGAATGGATACCATGTATTCCAGAGAAAACAGTTGTTCCACAGGGGTTCCTCCCTTTCTTTACGGAATCCCCGAAGAAGCCGTCAGCAGCCCCGCTCCGGACGGTTTTTTCAGAGATTCCCTGTCATAATAATACGACTGTTTGGCGGGGGGATTCGCCCCCCGCCAAACAATTCGATTGAAGCTGAAAATCAGCTGCCGGAGCCGGTCTGGACGGTTTCCAGAACCCACGCGCCGCTGGCGGTGTCCGCCGCCTTGATGTAAGCGGTGTCGCGGATGGCGTCGCCCTGAGCGTCGAAGGCAATGGAGCCGGAAACGCCGGTGTAGGTGACGGAGGGCAGAGCGGCCATGATGGCGGCCTTGTCGCCGCTGTCGGCCTTCTTCATGGCCTCCAGAGCTACAAAGTAAGCGTCGTAGCCCATGGCGGTGACGGCGGAGATGGTGTCGTTGCCGCCGTTGGCAGCCAGCGCCTCGGAGCTGGCGTTGATGTACTCCTTGACGCCCGTATCAAACTCGGGAGCGCCGCCTTCCTGATAGAAGGTGGAGACGTACAGCTGCAGGTCGGTGCCTTTGATGGCTTCCAGAACCATGTTGTCGTCCAGCGTGTCGGAGCCGAGGAAGGGAGCCTCAATGCCCAGAGACGCGGCCTGGGTGATGATCTGCACGGCGTAGGCGATGGAGACAGGGGTGAAGATAACGTCCGCGCCCTCGCTCTTGGCCTTGTTCAGGTAGGAGCCGAAATCGGAGTTGCCGGTGGGGAAGGAGTCGGTGATGACCTTGCCGCCCGCAGCCTCAAAGACCTTGGTGAAGAAGGCGATCAGGCCCTGGTCATACTCGTTGCCGCTCTCGCCCAGGCAGTAGGCGGTCTTGGCGCTGAACTTGCTCACGGCGAAGTTGGCCAGAACGTCGGCCTGGAAATTATCCAGGAAGCAGATACGGAAGTAGTAGCTATTGCCCGCGGTGACGTTGGGGTTGGTGCAGGTGATGCCGATGGCGGGGATGCCGGCCTCTTCAAACTTGGGGCCGCCGGCCATGGAAACGCCGGAACCGTAGGAGCCCAGAACCACGGACACGCCCGCGCTGACCAGAGAGGAAGCAGCGGAGGGAGCCTTGTCGGTGGAGGAGCCGTTGTCGCCGTAGACCAGCTCAACCTTGTAGGTCTCGCCGCCCAGAGTGACCGTGGGCTCCTGGCTGTTGGCATACTGCATACCCAGGATTTCCTTCTTGCCGCCGGACGCAGAGTCGCCGGAAGAAGGCTCAAACACGCCGATCTTGATGACCTTCTCGCCGGAAGCGGAGCCGCTGCCGGAAGAGGAACAGGCGCACAGGGACAGAGCCATGCACAGTACTAAGATAACAGCAATTACTCTTTTCATTTTCTTTAACCTCCATTCAAAAGCAGCATCCATAGTCGGTGGACATCTGTTTTTGTGATATGGAAAATTATATATGAATTTCTGCAAAATTGCAATTGTAAATTACGATAGAAATTGGTGGCCGATCATTCATTTTTTGTTCAAATTTTACAAGCCTGTTTTCGGTTTATTGACAAGATGACCCGCGCCTGTTATAATACCTAACAATGTTAGCAAATTTCATTTTTCGCCCAGCCCCGAATGGTTTCCCCGTTTTGTAAATCCGGCGTTTTCCTCTCCGACGTCTGCTCCGTTCCCCGGAGAAAGCTTTGCCGGATCGGGAATGTTTGCCAAAAGGGTCGACCCCATGATGCAATGTCGCTTTCAAAAACTTGCAATCTCCGGTGAATTTCCACCGGTAACACACCTGAGAAAAGGACGATGCCTATGAAAAATCAACATGAAGTGGAAAAACTGGCCTATGCAATGACCCGTCAACGGTATCTGCTGAACCGGGACATAGTGCATGACCTGTTCACGGAGCTGTCCCTTTCCGACTACATTGCCCTCCACAGCATTGCGGAAGCTGCCGGTCAGGGTGGGTCAGCGGAGCAAACCTACCTGCGGGATTTGGCCGAGCGACTGGAAATGCCCATACCCAAGACTTCCAAAATGATCCGTAAGCTTCACGAGCGGGGGCTGGTATTCTGGTCCCACAGCGGCGACGGGCGCGACGGCACCTACGTCGTCATCACCGATTCCGGCGTCCGAGCCATGGAGCGGCAGGCAAATATCCTGAACGCCTACTACAGCCGGGTAATCGAGGCCTTCGGCTACGAAAATCTGAAGAGCCTTCTGGAGCAGATTTCCCGTCTGGAGGACGTTATGAACGAAGTATTTACGAAAGGAGCGGCCAGCCATGGACTTGACCCAGTTAAATGACTACACGACCCGCAGCGAGGCGGTGTGCCGCCGGAACGACACCATCTCCCCCCGGCTGTACGAGGAATACGGTGTCAAAAAGGGGCTTCGGGACGAAAACGGCAACGGCGTTCTCGCCGGGCTGACGAACATTTCCAAAATCACGTCCTCCAAAATTGTGGACGGCAAAAAGATTCCCTGCGACGGCCAACTCTGGTACCGGGGCTACCGGGTGGAAGACCTGATCGGCAGCCTTGGGGAAACGGAGCTTGGCTACGAAAAGATCGCCTATCTTCTGCTCATGGGACAGATGCCGGACAGCGCCGCCGCGGAAGAATTCCGGAGGCTGCTGGGCGAGTGCAGGACGCTCCCCACCAACTTCACCCGGGACGTCATCATGAAAGCCCCCGGCAAGGACATCATGAACTCCATGACCCGGGGCATTCTGACGCTGGCGTCCTACGACGAGCGCGCCATCGACACCAGCGTCAGCAATTCCCTCCGGCAGTGCATCCAGCTGATCGCCGAATTCCCGCTGCTGGCCGTTTATGGATACCACGCCTATAATTACTACGAAAATATGGACAGCATGGTCATTCACCGGCCTGACCCCGCCCTTTCCACAGCGGAAAATCTTCTGATGATGCTTCGCCCCAACAAAAAATACACCGCCACGGAAGCAAAGGTGCTGGACACGGCGCTGATTCTCCACATGGAGCACGGCGGCGGCAACAATTCCACCTTCACCACCCGTGTCATCACCTCCTCCGGTTCCGACACCTATTCCACCATCGCGGCGGCTATGTCCTCCCTGAAAGGCCCCAAGCACGGCGGTGCCAACATCAAGGTCATGGAAATGATGGAGGACATCCGCCTGCACGTCCCCG
>OGNB01001433.1_pt1 | contig 13621 bp, 13 predicted proteins | sample 1573301 | NCBI WGS metagenome assembly OGNB01 (sample SAMEA2581914, study PRJEB24529) | metagenome | biome: Human gut stool | place: China | collected 2011
TGCAAAATCCAAAATAAAATGCGCCGCAGGCACCTTGAGAGCGTATCTGCGGCGCAGTACGGATTTGGATTTTTCGACTGAGAAAAATCTAAATTCGTATCCAGCACTGCAAGCGATTGAAAGGGGTTTGTCAAGGGGGAATCTGTCCCCCTTGACCGTGTTTTGCCTACTTTTGCACGAACAAAAGTAGGCCCCCGCCGGGCAGGCGTACAGGTTATGCCTTTGCAAAAGGCCCCGCCCCGCCGCCAGGCGACCGCCAGCTTGGCCTAAAAATCTTTTATCTGCTTTTCTTGGGGGAAAAGCAGCCCCTCGCCGGGCACGAATGGCGCGCAAAAAGAGATTTCGCCTTGTAAATCTCCCTGTTTTACGCTATGATAAAGGCAGCACCCCATCTTGACCACGAGGAGATGTTGACCATGAACCTGAAGCTCAATAATAAGCGCACCATCCTGGTGGGGCTTGCGTTCCTTTCCATCTGCGCCTTTTGGCAGATGTATAACAGCGTGATCCCCAAGATCCTTACCTATACCTTCCACCTGGATGAGACCTACTCCGGTATTATTATGGCGGCGGATAATGTACTGGCTTTGTTCCTGCTGCCCCTGTTTGGCGCCATCAGCGATAAAAGCCGCAGCCGCATGGGCCGCCGGATGCCCTTTATTCTGTGCGGTACCGGCTGCGCAGTCCTGCTTATGATGCTGCTGCCCATTCTGGATAACAGCTACGCCGCCCATCCCTCCGTTTCCAAGCTGGTGCTGTTCATCGCCGTGCTGGGCCTGCTGCTGGTTGCCATGGGCACATACCGCTCTCCGGCGGTCGCCCTCATGCCGGATGTCACCCCCAAGCCGCTGCGCAGCCGCGCCAATGCCATCATCAACCTAATGGGCGCCGTGGGCGGCATCCTGTACCTGGTCATCACCAGTGTGCTGTATTCCTCCAGCCGCGTGGCCGGCCTGGAGCATGTCAATTACCTGCCGCTCTTTGCCATTGTGGCGGGCATCATGGCCGTTTCGGTCGGCATTCTGTTTGCCGCCATCCGGGAGAAAAAGCTGCATGAGGAAAATATGGCGCTGGAAGCCGAGCACCCCGAATGGAACCTGGCCGAGGTAGACGAAAGCGGCAATGAAAAGCTGCCCTCCGCCGTCCGCCGCAGCCTGGGCTTTTTGCTGGCCTCCATTGCGCTGTGGTTCATTGGCTACAATGCCATCGAAACCTGGTTTACCACCTTTGCCGATAAAATGTGGGGGATGGCCCTGGGCGATGCCACCCTGTGCCTGACCATCGCCACTGCGGGCGCCATCTGCTCCCACCCGGCGCTGTATGCCCTGTTTGCCCTAGTTGGCGTGGCCTGGGCTTCCATCAATGTAAACAGCCTGCCCATGGTGGTGGAAATGTGCCGCGGCAGCGATGTCGGCAAATTTACCGGCTACTACTACACTGCCAGCATGGCCGCCCAGACCATCACCCCCATTGTGGCGGGCTGGCTGCTGGAGCATGTGGACTATAAGACCCTGTTCCCCTACGCCGCCATTTTCGTGTTCGCGTCCTTTGTCACCATGGGCTTTGTGAAGCATGGCGATAACAAGGTGGAAGCGAAAAAGGGGCTGGATGCCTTTGACGTGGACGATTAATGCTTTGGAGGGACAATTATGACTCTGTTGATAATTGTATTGATTCTCGCGCTGCTGTGGGTGCTGGCCGTTCAGGGACGGAGCAGCCACCCGGGAATGAAAGAGCTGCGGGGCTGGAACTATGCCCACCGCGGCCTTCACGGCGACGGTGCCGCCGAAAACTCCATGACCGCCTTCCGTCTGGCCGTGGAGAACGGCTATGGCATGGAGTTTGACCTGCATCTGCTCAAGGACGGCAATCTCGGTGTGATGCACGACTCCCTGCTCAACCGCACCACCGGGCAGGCCGGGCGCATCGAAGACCTGTATACGCAAGACCTGAAAAACTACCGTCTGGAAAACACGGAAGACACCATCCCCCAGTTTGCGGACGTCCTGACGCTGGTAGACGGAAAGGTTCCCCTCATCATTGAGCTGAAGCCGGAAGACGGCAACCATGCAAAGCTCGCCGAAACGGCCTGCAAGATGCTGGAGGGGTACAAGGGCGTATTCTGCATCGAGTCCTTTGACCCCCGGTGCATCGCGTGGCTGCGGAAAAACCGTCCGGACATCATTCGCGGGCAGCTTTCGGAGAATTTCTTCCGGGATCGCACCGATCTTTCGGACACGCTGAAATTTCTGCTGACCCACAACCTTGCAAACTTCCTGTCCCGTCCCGATTTTATTGCCTACAAGTTCGCCGACCGGAACAGCACGATAAGCAACTGGCTCTGCCGCAAGCTGTGGCGCGTTCAGGGCGTCAGCTGGACGCTGCGTAGCAAGGAAAACCACGACACCGCCCTGAAAGAAGGCTGGCTGTCTATTTTTGAAGGCTTCCGTCCATAATGATTCACCGCCGGGATTGCAAAAATCCCGGCGGTTTTGTGCCCTGTACTCCCCGATTGTAAACTTTTTATGACCCTCTTGCAATTTGAAAAGTGATATGCTAATATGTAGCACGCTACATATTATCGACAAGGTGGTGATCATCCTGACACATCACTATGGGTATCTATTGAAGGTTCTCAGCGGCTGCATGAAGGCATCCATGGATAACGCGCTGGCATCCATGGACTTAACGTCCGCTCAGGGGCACATCATGGGCTACCTCGCACAGCGGTCTCAGCCGCCCTGCTCCCGGGACATTGAGGAAACCTTTCATCTGAGCCACCCCACCGTTTCGGGGCTGCTGTCCCGGCTGGAAAAGAAGGACTTCATCGAGCTTCGGCCGGACGAAACCGACCGCCGCTGCAAGCGCATCTATGTGCTGCCCAAGGGAAACGAGCTTCACGAGACCATGGGCCGGGTCATTCTCGACAACGAAGCTCAGGTGGTGGCAGGCTTTTCCCCGGAGGAACGGGAGCTGTTCACTTCCATGCTCCTGCGCGCCATCGACAACATGGGCGCAAGCGCCTGTATCCGTAAAATCAAGGAGGAATCTGATACATGATAAGAAGACTCGCCCGGTGCATCCGGGAATATAAGTGGGCGGCCCTGCTCAGCCCGCTGTGCATGGTCGGCGAGGTCGCCATGGAGGTGCTGATCCCCCTGGTCATGGCCGACCTGTATGACTACGGCATCAAGCTGCAGGACATGCAGGTGGTCGCCGCCAAGTCCGGCATTCTGGTGCTGTGCGCTCTGGCGTCGCTGTCTTTCGGCGTTCTGTCCGCCGCCTTTGCGTCCAAGGCCGGCACCGGCTTCGCCAAGAACCTGCGCCACGATATGTACCATCAGGTGCAGGATTTCAGCTTTTCCAATATCGACAAATTTTCCACTGCTTCCATCGTCACCCGGCTGACCTCCGACGTGGCGACATTGCAGAACACCTTCCAGATGATGATCCGTATGGCCATCCGATGCCCCATGATGCTGATTCTGGCGCTGGTTTCCGCCATGGGCATCAGCGTGCGGCTGAGCCTCGTGTACTGCGTGGCGCTGCCCATTCTGATCTGCGCCCTGCTTTGCCTGATTCCCAAGGTGTTCCGGATTTTTGACCGGGTCTTCCGCACCTACGACAAAATGAACAATGTGGTGCAGGAGAACGTCCACGGCATCCGGGTGGTCAAATCCTTCGTCCGGGAAGACCGGGAGACCGAGAAATTCACCTCCGTATCCGGCACCATTTACAAGGATTTCTGCAAGGCCGAGCGTATCATGTCTCTGGCGAACCCCATCATGCAGCTGTGCGTCTACGGCTGTATGCTGGCCATTTCGTGGATCGGCGCGCGTCTGGTCATCGCCTCCGGCAATAACCCCGATCTCGGCCTCACCACCGGCCAGCTCAGCTCCATGTTCACCTACACCAGCCAGATTCTCTCGTCTCTCATGATGCTGTCCATGGTGGCTGTCATGCTGACCATGAGCCGCGCCCCTCTGAAGCGGTGCTATGAGATCCTCACCGAGCAGCCGAACCTGACCTCCCCCACGGAAAACGCCGTCATGGAGGTTCCCGACGGCTCCATCGACTTTGAGAACGTGAGCTTCCGCTATTCCGCCACTGCCAAACACCGGGCGCTGAAGGAAGTAAACCTGCACATCCCCTCCGGCGCGACGGTCGGCATTCTGGGCGGCACCGGTTCCAGCAAAACGACCTTGGTACAGCTGATCCCCCGCCTGTACGACGTCAGCGAAGGCACCTTGAAAGTGGGCGGCATCGACGTCCGGAAGTACGATCTTGAGGTACTCCGGGACAACGTGGCCATGGTGCTGCAAAAGAACGAGCTGTTCTCCGGCACCATCAAGGAAAACCTCCGCTGGGGCAATCCCAACGCCACCGACGAGGAATTGGTTCACGCCTGCCGTCTGGCCTGCGCCGACGAGTTCATCCGGAGCTTCCCCGACGGCTACGACACCCACATTGAGCAGGGCGGCACCAACGTCTCCGGCGGGCAGAAGCAGCGTCTTTGCATCGCCCGTGCGCTGCTGAAAAAGCCCAAGATCCTCATTCTGGACGACTCCACCTCCGCCGTGGACACCCGTACCGACGCCATGATCCGTCAGGCGTTCCGGGAGGAAATTCCCGGCACCACCAAGCTCATCATCGCCCAGCGGATCGCCTCCGTGCAGGATGCGGACATCATCGTCGTGCTGGACAACGGCATGGTGAAAGACGTAGGCACCCATGAATCCCTGCTGGCCTCGTCGAAAATTTATCAGGAAGTCTACTACTCCCAGCAGAAAGGAGGGGAAGAATAATGCCTCCTGTCAGAATGCGCGGCGACGGCCGCAAAGCCAAGAACCCCAGGAAGACCCTGCTGCGGCTGCTGGGCTACATGAAGCCCTATCTTCCCACTCTGGGCGTGGTGCTGCTGTGCATCATCGCCAACGCCGTCGCCCAGACCACCGGCAGCCGCTCCCTCGGCACACTGGTGGACAGCTATATCCTGCCTATGGTGCGGGATGGCTCTACGGATTTTTCTTCCCTGTGGGGATATCTCAGCAAGCTTGCCTGCATCTTTGCGGTGGGCATGATCTCGTCCTTCCTGTTCATGTTCCTGATGGTCAAGGTCAGTCAGGGTACCCAGAAGCACATCCGGGACGAAATGTTCGCCCATATGCAGACGCTTCCCCTGCGGTATTTTGACACCAACACCGCCGGCAACATCATGTCCCGCTACACCAGCGACATTGACACTCTGCGGCAGATGATCTCCCAGTCCATCCCCCAGTGCGCATCCTCCCTGGTGACCATTGTGGTGGTCTTTGTGGGAATGCTGCAAACCTCATGGGTGCTGACCATCGTAATGCTCTTCACCGTCACCGGCATCGTCTTCGTCACCATGAAGGTGGCGGGCAAATCCGCCAAATACTTTGTCGGCCAGCAGCAGTCTCTGGGCGCACTGAACGGCTACGTAGAGGAAATGGTCAACGGTCAGAAGGTGGTCAAGGTCTTCACCCACGAAGAAGCCTGCAAGGAGCAGTTCGACAAGCTCAACGAGGAGCTGTGCCGCAATGCCCGCATCGCCGGAACCCTGTCCAACATGATGGGTCCCATCAACAACAACCTCGGCTACGTCCAGTATGCCATTCTGGCCATCGTGGGCGGTGCGCTGTGCGTGCTGTCCGGCGGCAATATGCTGTCCCTTGGCAGCCTGATGAGCTTCATGCTCCTGTCCCGCTCCTTCAACATGCCCATCAGTCAGGTCTCCAACCAGATCAACGCCATCGTCATGGCGCTGGCTGGTGCGGAGCGCATCTTCGAGCTGATGGACGAGAAGCCGGAGACGGACGACGGCTATGTCCAGCTGGTCAACGCCAAAATTGACGAAAACGGCAATATCACCGAGACTCCGGAGCATACCGGCCACTGGGCATGGAAGCACCCCCACAAGGCGGACGGCACCGTCACCTATACCGAGCTGAAGGGCGACATCACCATGACCAACGTAGACTTTGGCTACGTCCCCGAGAAGCTGGTGCTGCACGATGTGACTCTGTACGCCAAGCCCGGCCAGAAGATCGCCTTTGTGGGTGCCACCGGCGCGGGCAAGACCACCATCACCAACCTCATCAACCGCTTCTACGACATTGACGACGGCAAAATTCGCTACGACAACATCAACATCAACAAGATCCGCAAGCCCGATCTGCGCCGCTCTCTCGGCATCGTCTTACAGGACACCAACCTGTTCACCGGCACAGTGATGGACAACATTCGCTACGGCAAGCTGGATGCCACTGACGAAGAGTGCATCCACGCGGCGAAGCTGGCAAACGCCCACGACTTCATCACCCGTCTGCCCGACGGCTACAACACCATGCTCACGGGCAACGGAGCCAGTCTGTCCCAGGGTCAGCGGCAGCTGATTGCCATTGCCCGGGCGGCCGTGGCCGATCCTCCCGTCATGATTCTGGACGAGGCAACTTCCTCCATCGACACCCGCACGGAAAAGCTGGTGCAGGACGGCATGGACGCCCTGATGAAGGGCCGCACCACCTTCGTGATCGCCCACCGTCTGAGCACGGTCATGAACTCCGATTGCATCATGGTTCTCGACCATGGCCGCATCATCGAGCGCGGCACCCACGAAGACCTGATTGCCCAGAAGGGCACCTACTATCAGCTCTACACCGGCGCGTTTGAGCTGGAATAATCAGAATCTTCCGAGCAAACAAAAATCCCACGCAGCCGCAAGGCCGCGTGGGATTTTTACCGTAAAGCGTCTTTTGCCGTTACCTCGGCACCACGCCGTTTGTCTGCGCGCCGGTGAAGGTAAAACGGTAGCTGACGTAGTTGTCCTTCGGCTCCTGCGTCATTTCCAGCCCGGTGAGATAGCAGTACCGAATCCCCCAGATGGGATGCTCCAGATTCCCCGGCGTCGTCTCCTTAAAAAGCTTCGCCAGCTTCTTGAACTGGACAAAGGCGTCGTCGCCGAAGAATGCCCCGGTGCCGGTGATGGTCAGCTTTTCCTCTCCCATGGCGTCAAAATAGTATTCTCCGTCGTCCCCCTTGGTGTAGTGGGGTTCCCGGAGATATTCCTCCTTGTACACCGTGGGATTGTGGGGCCAGACAAAGGTCTTGTACTTGAGCTTGTCCATTTACTCGTCCTCCTGCTCCTGCCGCAGCATGGCGATGCCCTTCCGGGTCTTCCGCAGCCCCTCTCTGGAAAATTCCCGCTTGACGGATGTCCACCGGCAGTGATAATACAGCTCCGTCTTGACGTCCGTGGAGATCTCCAGCGTAAATGCGCCCACCGGCTCCGCCTTCTCCGGCGTACCGGCGGGGAAAAGCTCTTCCAGCTGGATGTACCACAGGCTGCTTCCCTGACTGGCCCCCGCCGGAGCCGACTCCCCCATTACGTACTCCGCCTGAACCCCCGACACCTCTTCCTCGGAAAAGGCGATGGCGTTGGGCTGAACGATGTCGTTGATGTACGCCCGGAACCCGGGGCCGAGGCTGCACTTGCTGGCCTCCGTCACACAGGTGAAGGTCGCCAGTATCGCCACCACGTACACCTGACTGATCCCGTCGTAGGTACATCCGTTCTGTATGCACACGGCCCCCGACCAGCGCAGAATTTCCGTTGCCCGCAGAGCCTCCACCTCACAGGCGGTGCCGCCCATGGCGGCGGGGCAGATGATGTTGACCTCCACCGTCACCGTCATGTTTGCTCTGTCCACCTTCTCAATGTGGACCGCCGCCACAGGCTTCGTGATCTGCGGAAATTTCTGCCCGGGGAAGGCCACGTCCGCCGTGAACTTTGCTTCCCGCAGCCGCCGCAGCACCAGCTCTAGGATTGAGATGCCCAAGTATCGTTCACACCCTTCTCCACGCACAGCCCCCACTGGTAGACCGGCTGATTGCGGTAGTAATAAAGCTCCGCCCGCCGGAACAGATACGTCTTATCCCCAAGGGTCAGCGTATCCCCCTCCCGCACCTGGGCGCCGACGGGGCCGATGTAGGCGTACTGCCCCCGGGAGATCTCTCCCAGGAGCGTCGCCTCGCTTTCCATGCTCTGCCAGCTTTTGGCGTTCACCGCCCGGAAGAAAGCCCGGACGGTTTTCGTCTCAGTGCCGCTGGTAAGCCGCATATCCGTACCGTACTGAGCAATGATTTTCTCAACCATTCTCCGCATGTCAGACCCCCCGGAAGGAAAAACCGTCTTTCAGATAGGGCGCGATCATCAGCTCTGCCTGACGCTGCAAGCACTGGGAAGCCGCGTCCCGATTCTTGCTTCCCTGCTTCACCGTCAGATCACCGGCCTTGAACTCCTCCACCTGAGTGTCGTCGTCCACGCCGTTCAGCTGCGCCAGCGCCAGCAGACTGGCCGCGGCGATGAAATCCGCCTTGCAGTCCTCCGGCGTTAATCCCTCCCGCAGCCGCGCCGTCAGGGAGGAAGCGGACGCGCCGCACAGCAGCCGCAGCAGATTCGTCTGCCGCCCGTCCAGTTCCCCCGCCAGCAGCGCCGCCTGAGCAAAAACCTGTTCCGTCAGCGTCATACGTTCAGCACGAGGGACGCGCCGTCACAGATCTTGCCGAAGCCGGAAATGGAGGTGATGGCCGCCCGCTCCAGCTGCCGGTCAATGAGCTTATCGTACTCCACCAGCACGTCGCCGGCACGAACCAGCTCCAGCGCGTAGCGGTTGTCCAGACCGATGATCACGCCGTCGGACACGGCAGAGGTGCGGTGCAGCTGTGCGCCCAGAGGGGTGCTGAGCTTGCCGGTGCCCTGGAAATTCAGCCCGGTGAGGGGATTCTGCAATTCGGAGATTTTCAGCATATCGGTCATGGTTGCGGTGGAGCAGAGGATTGTGTTCATTGTGTAGGGGTCAAACTGTCCCCAGAACTCCACCAGCTGGTCGTAAGCCAGCGTACCCTTAGTGCCGGAGATGGGGCCGGTGCCGATGGTATACTGGGTTGCAGCGTTCTCGTTGCCGTCGCCGGAGATCAGCACATTCACCGCGTCGGCCAGCTGCTGCTTCTGGATGTGGGCGCCGATCTGACGCAGCATCACGCCGAACAGATCCAGCTTCTGGAAGCGGATGGCCTCATAGGACGCCACCAGCATTCTGCCCCGCTTGCTCAGCTGCACCAGATGCTCCTTGGTCTTCACCGCAGTCTCGGGGATGGACGCACCCTCCATCACGTCCTTCAGCTCCTTGTCCGCGTCGGTGGGGATGGAGTAGATGGAGCGGTAGTCCATGGCGTCGATGACGGTGGTGGTAGCGGTGATGGCAGGCAGAATGTCGTTTTCCTCCATGCCCTGCCGGACGGTGCGGGCGATGTACTCAGGAAACAGCACGGCGGAGTCCATGGTGCGGAAAAACTTCTCCACGGGGGAAGAACCCGCCCCCTTGGCGCGGATGCCGAAGCGCTTCAGCTGCCGCTGAAAGGCGTCGGTGCCCTCCAGCGCGGTGCCCCGGTAGTTTTCGCTGGGGTCCAGAGATTCCAGCACCTGCGTAAAGTTCATACCCTCCTGCCGGTACATACCCTTTTCCAGTTTCAGATTGTCATAACCCATTTGATATCCTCCCAAGTAAATTTATGGCTGCCGGCCTTCGCCGGAGAACCTATGATGTATCGCGGCAATATCGATCACAGCAAAGCCCCGCGCCGCCCCGAAGCCCCGTAAAATCCCTAAATCAAAAACCCGCTTTCCACTTTTTCCTCTTTCCCCCGGCAGCCGCCCAGCTGGGTCGTAAGCGGCATACTCTCCGCCAGCCGCTCTTCCAGCGCCGACTTGAGCTTGATCAGGTCTTCCGCCGCGGCGGTCTTAGCGATGCTCCGCAGCACCGGCGCTTCCACCCCCAGCTCCAGCGACAGCCCCAGACGCACAATGCTGTCCTCCAGCTCTTTCTGGTATCGCTTCCCCAGCTCTGCCTGCTGATACAGCGCCCGGTATTCCGCCTGGGCGCCGAATTCGTCGGCCAGCTCCTTGAGCTTTGGCTTTCCGCAGCCCAGCCCCTTCAGCACCCCGGCCTCCCGCTGTGCCGGGACGGCCACAAAGGAAAACTCGTAGGCGTCCATCGGCTCCTGTAAAATGGCGCAGCAGACCTGTCCGTCATAGCTCTCGCCCTTCCGATGCCCGCAGGAACCGTAGTCGCTCCCGCAGATGGAGCATACGGAGCGCCCCATGGCGCACCCCACGGATACCTCCTTTTTGATTCCCGCCTCAATGTCGGCGATGATCTCGTCGTTGGCATCCCCCCGCCGGATGTACGCCCATGCTTTGATGAATTCCGCGCCGTCCTCCCGCACCACCTCGGTCTGGAAGATACGCGCCACCTGCTTGTCGCTGCTCCACTTGTGGTCAACGATCCCCGTCTTGCCGATAAACAGCTTGGCAAGTCCGGGGAGTGCGGCGCTGTCGAAGCGCTCAAAGTCCCGGTCTACCTGATCGTCGCACAGCCGCAGGGAGAACACGTAAACCTGCTGGGCTGTCAGATGCGCCTTGGCAAGATTGTTGATCGCTTCCAGCTGTACCGCCGTAGGTGCGCCGCTGCTTGCGGCCTGTGCCGCCTTGTTGATTTCCATGCCGGTTCCTCCATTCAAGAATTTTCATTTTGGGACGCATCCGCCAGACACTTTTCCGCCTGCGCCCGGTAAAGCGCCGCCTGCGCCTCCTGCGTGATATCCTGCAAGCTGATGTCGTCCCACTCGATCTCCACCCGGTTGTCCAGCCCTTCCAGCGCAAGATAGGTCTGACAGATCTTCCGCATGGCAGGCTCCACCGTCCGCCGCAGCGCCCACAGTTCCGAGGTCAGCAGATCCGCCTGCTGGGTACTCATCCGCTCGGTGGTGCTCCAGTTCAGCCCCAGCAAAAAGGGCGGCAGCCCGGTTTTTGCCACCAGCTGCTCCAGAATCTGCCGTACCGGGGTCTCGGAATCCAGAATTGGCGCTTCCCCGCCGATGACCTTGATCTCCACGTCCCCCACAGCCACGAAATCCCGCACCGTGCCGTTCTTGTTGTCCTCCATGGCCCGGCTCCATTCCGCCGCCACGGCTTTCCCTCGCTCCTGCGCCGTCACCGGGTCGAGGTTTTCGCCGCCCTTGCAGATGACGCTGTAACGGATGTTCCCGGCGCGTTCCCAGTTAACGCCGATGGTGTTGTAAATTTTCAGAAGAATGTCCGCGAGGAACGGCATCCCCCGGAACATGCTCACTCCATAAGGGTGTGCCGGCTCGGGATTCATCGTGGTGAACAACAGGAGCTGCTGATAAGGGAGCGGCCGCAGCAGGCCATGCTCATCGGTACCCCACAGCACCGTTTCCAGGGGATTTTCCCCCTCCTGCGCTTCCAGCGCCGTCACGTCTCCCCAGCATACCGCCCGCAGTTTTCCACCGGCGATCACCAGCTCGCCCACCGCCCGGCCATAGGTCAGCAGGCTGTCCAGATACCCGCTCAAAAAGCTTTCAATGCCCATCTGCCCCCGGCCGCAGGGCATCATCTGTAAAAAACCATTGAGCCGGTGCTGTGCCTCACGGTCCCGGCACCGGACCTCAAACCCGCCGCACAGCCGCACCATTTTCGCGACCGCGGCATCCAGCACCGGAATGGCTTCCCGCATTTCCCGGTATATCCGCTCCTCCCCGGCGCCCAGAGGCGTAAACCCTTTCATCACCCCAAAGGGGTGGGTGTTCCCGGTGCGAAGCTGGCATACTGCCGCAACGCCTCCAGTTTCCTTCTGCTTTCGTTTCAAAAAATCGCTCCCTTCAAGCAAATATTACCCTGACGTCCCCCGTCAGCGCCTTCTCTCCACCGCCCACGCGGAAACTCCCTCCTGCCGTTCCCCCAGAACCGTGGCGGCGAAGTACCGCATGTCGTCCATGGCGTGGTCGTGCTCCTTGCGTACCTTATCCTTCCCTCCGCCGGATAAATCCCAGACGTACTCATCCATTTCTCGCAGACAGTCCGCGCACCCCTCGCAAATCACGATTTTCCCGGCCTTCAGCAGATCGGAGGTCAGCCGGATGCCGCTGAGAACATCGTTTTCCGCCTTGCGCACCCGCCACCCCTTCCGCCGCAGAACCTCAATGAAGCTGGCCGCCGAGGGGTCAACGATCACCGCTGAAATTCGCCGTCCCCCGGCAAGTCCCTCCAGCGCCCGGGCGTATTCCTCGTCGGTCATCTGCCGCCGGGCCTCCCGGGAATTGAAGTAAAACTCCTTCACCCGGTACCAGACCCCGCCCCGCAGCCCCCACAGCCCCATGGACGTAGGATTCACCGTCCCGTAGTCGCAGGATATGTACCACTTTTCGCAGCTTTCCGGCGCTTTCCCCACCATTTCCGGTGAGAAAAAATCGTAAACCCGACCTTCCGCCTGCGCCCACTGTCCGAGAATAAACCGCCGGTAGAACACCCCTGTGTACAGCTTCCGATACCGCTGCCGGATCTCAGGCGTCAGGGAGGGGTTGTCCTCCATGGTAAAGTGGAGCCGCAGACAGTTCCGCTTCTCCGCCTCCAGAATCCACGTCCGGTAAAACCAATGCCCCGGCCCGGCAGGGTTGCAGTTGAACCATAACCGGCTCCCGGCGACGGAGCACCGGGCGCATGCCTGCTCCACAAAGCTGCGGGGCATCAGCGCCACCTCGTCCAGCAGCACCCCGGCAAAGGTGATACCCTGAATCAGGCTTGCGGAGCTTTCGTCCCGCCCGCCGAAGACGTAGAACTGGTTTTCCCGTCCCCGGAATTTTACAGTCAGCAGGTTATCCGTCCGCTTTTCTTTCCACTGCGCCCCCAGCCCTTCCAGCTTCGGCAAAATCTCGGACAACACATTTCTCCGCAGGGAAGCGATCGTCTTGCCGCAGACGCCGAACTTCTGTCCGCTAAAGCAGCTCATGGCCCACAGGAAGAAGCTCAGCCCCATAGCCAGTGTCTTCCCGGAGCGGACCGCCCCGTCGCACACGATGGCCTCCCTGTCCCGGTTGGGACTCCCCGGCACCCACCAGCTCAGTACCGTCCGCTGCTTTGGCGAAAATGCCGTCATTCTTCCCCGCCGCCCTGCAACGCCTTCAGGAAATCGTCCATGTCCGTCTGCTCCCCGTCCGCCACCGTCGCCAGCTGTTCCAGCGCCTGTAACCGGTCAATGAGCTTGATCTCCACCGTCCCCTTGTCGTTGCGCTTGACCTCGCTGAGCAAACTCAGGTCCAACTTGTCCAGCCTCGGCTCATCCTCCAGCGCCAGCCGCACGCAGTCGTTGGCTTTCCCGAACGCCAGTTCCGCCAGCCGCCGCGTCACATCCTCCCTCCGGATTTTCCCCGTCTGGATTCGCTGCTTCAGTTCCCTTTCCACGCTTTTGCGTTCCATAGTAACCTCCCTTTCATCCAAACCCAAGAAGACAAAAAAAGTTGCACCCGAAGGTGCAACCAGATAAATCCCTGAAAATCTTTCTCCCCACCCGCCGCCCGCGACCACTTCCGCAACCCCCGCACAAGCCGTCAACCCACCGAATTACCGCCCCGCCGCATACCTTAGAAATCTCCAAATCTCATACTATTTCCTGATTAAAATCTTTAATTTTAATCAGGAAGGCATCGCCTAATGGCGCTGCCAGTTTTGTGATTTATAAGG
>OGNB01001435.1_pt1 | contig 13601 bp, 14 predicted proteins | sample 1573301 | NCBI WGS metagenome assembly OGNB01 (sample SAMEA2581914, study PRJEB24529) | metagenome | biome: Human gut stool | place: China | collected 2011
GCATCGCGTGGACGCACCAGTCGCGCAACAAGGAGGCGCGCATCCTCTCCAATTCGGCCACGGTGCAGCGCCTCGCGCGCTGGCCGCGGGGCTGGGCATCTGGGCGACGGGCGAGGAAAAGCTCCCCACCGTCACCTACTATGACGGCAACGACGGCAACAACGCGCGCTTTGCCTTTACCAACACCGGCAAGGGCTCGGCGACGGACCTGTTTGCAAACTTCTCCAACTGCATGCCCGGCGACAGCCTCACGCAGACCATCTGCGTCAAGGCCGACAGCGCCAACGGCGCGCAGGGCGCGAAGGTCTATCTCCGCGCCGAGATCGACGGCGACACCTCCGCCAAGGAGGGCACCGCCATCAAGTACGACGATGTGCTCAGCCACATCAACATGACCGTGTCGCAGGACGGCAAGGTGCTCGCGACCAATAAGAACGCGAGCCTCTTCGACCAGCTCGACGCGGCCGACGGACTCAAGAGCGACGTCTTCGTTGCCGAGGTCTTCCCGAAGGCAGACCCGATCAAGCTGGACGTGACCGTTGAGATCGATCCCGCGATGGGCAACGCCTTCCAGGAAGCGGCTGCGCACATCAAGTTTGTCTTCTCCGCAGAGGACAACGAGCTGCCGCCTCCGCCGCTGGAGCGCGATAACCACGACTCGTACATCGCCGGTTATCCGGACGGTACGGTCGCACCGGGCAGACCGATCACGCGCGCCGAGGTCGCCGCGATCTTCTACCGCATCCTGAGAGATGACGGCCGTGAGGAGATCTGGACCACCAAGTGCTCGTACTCGGATGTCCCGGCTCAGAGCTGGTACACCAGTCAGGTCGCCACGCTCACCAACGGCGGCATCCTCGCCGGCTACAAGGACGGCACATTCCGCCCGCAGCAGTACATCACCCGCGCAGAGTTCGCGACGATCGCGGCGCTGTTCTTCCATGCGCCGGAGGTTGAGGATGATGCCTTCACCGATATCTACGACAGCTGGGCGCGCGACTACATCAACCGCGCGGCGAAGCTCGGCCTGATCAGCGGCTATAAGGACGGCACGTTCCGCCCGCAGAACCAGATCACCCGTGCCGAGGTCATGGAGATCATCAACAACGTCCTCTTCCGTACCCCGGATAAGGATCATCTGCTGCCTGACATGATCGTCTGGCCGGACAACAGCAACAAGGCGGCGTGGTACTACGCAGCCGTGCAGGAGGCCACCAACGGCCACGAGTACGAGCGCGTGGACAACACCTCGCCCGAGACGTGGACAGAGCTCAGACCGCCGCGCGACTGGGATGCGCTGGAGGCAGAGCTGACGCAGAAGTATCCCGACCGGTAAGCGCGCTGCGCTGACGGTCAGAAAAGCACCATAACGGACACCCCCTGTGCTGCGCACAGGGGGTGTTGCGTCTGTCAAAAAGTAATACTTTTTGACAAAGGATTTGCGGCCTGACTGCAGCGCACGCGCCGTCCGCCGGAGGCGGACGGCGCGCACGTTTGCAGGCCGAGAAGTATTTTCTTCGCCGCACATGTCGCCGAAGAAAATGATTGGACTTTCTTTGCGCCTGCGGGCGCAAACTCTATGAGATTCTTTGACAAGCTGCCCCCCTGTGCTGCGGCACAGGGGGTGTTTTATGCCGACAAAAATATTGCCTTTTTGACATGAGGGCGGCCGGCTGCGCGCAATATTTGCGCGCGGAGGTAGAATTGTTCACAATTTCTGCGGTATAACTTGCATGCACAAAAAGAGTTTTATCAGAATTTGCCGCGTTTCGCCTTGCGGCAGCGCAAAAGCTGCAGAGCAGAAGGCGAATGAGGTTTTTTGGCGGCAGAGGCAGTACAGAAGGAGCAACCATGTTAAAGCTGGGGAAAAAATCTTCGGTCGACCTGCTTTCCGGCGACGAAGGATGGGTGATTTTCAAGTTTTCCGTACCGATCATTCTCTCGTATTTGCTGCAGCAGATCTATACGATCAGCGATGCTGCGATCTGCGGGCAGACGCTCGGCGTCGATGATATTGCGGGCGTGAACGATGTGTTTCCGATCCTGTTCATCTTCCTGCAGTTCGCGGTCGGCTGCACCGCCGGATTTTCGGTCATCACGTCCATCGCGGCGGGGCGCGGCGATCAGGCCAGAGTCCGCAGATCCTTCGCAGCACAGCTCGTTCTCGGCGGTGTCCTGTCGCTCACACTGACAGGTGTCGCCGTGCTGACGCTCAAGCCCCTGCTCCGGTTCATCGGCCTGTCCGAGGCAAACCCCGGCGTCTGGAGGGCGGCATATCAGTATTCCCTGGTCATTTTCCTCGGGATCTTCGCGCAGCTCTACTACAATTTGATCTGCTCCGTCCTGCGCAGTCTGGGCGATTCGACCACGCCGCTCATCTTCCTGCTGTTTTCCACCGTTCTGAACATCGGGCTCGACCTGCTGTTCATCCTTGCGTTCCGGCTCGGGGTCATCGGCGCGGCGGCTGCCACCGTGCTGGCGCAGGCGGTGAGCGCGCTTTTGTGCCTGCTCTACGCCTTCGGCAAATATCCGGAGCTCCACCTCTCCGGACAGGATTTTCGCGCGGAGCTCTCCGTGTATGCGCAGCACCTGAGTCAGGGACTGCCGATGGGACTTCAGTTTTCGGTGCTGGCGATCGGCATCATCGTGATGCAGCGCGCGCTCGTCGGCTTCGACATCGGTCCGGACGGCATCATGGCGGCCGGAAACCCCGCGCAGAACGGCTTCGGCGCCGCCAACAAGCTCAACAACTTCCTGATGTGCCCGATGAATGCGCTCAGCACCGCGATCGTCAGCTTCAACGCGCAGAATCTGGGCGCGGGCAGACACGACAGAATCCGGCGCGGAACGGTCAAGAGCCTCCTGATCGGGCTCGCCATGTATCTGATCCTCGGCGGCGCCGGCATGCTCCTGACGATCCGGGGGGCATACCAGTACCTGTTTATGAGCGCGGACAAGATCACGGCGGCCACGATCCGCTACGGGAACCTGTATCTGTACGTGGATCTGTCCATGTACTTTGCGCTGATGGTCCTGTTTGTCTTCCGCTCCGGCGTGCAGGGCGTGGGGCACGCGGAGTTTACGCTGGTCGCCGGCTGCGCCGAGCTGATCGCGCGCGTTCTGATCTGCGCCTTCCTGCCGAAGCTCGTCAACGGCGGGGCGATCGATTCCTCGGCCTCCATGGGCGCATACATTGCGCTGTGCTTTGGCGATCCGGGCGCGTGGGTCCTGGCGGTCGTTTCGCTGATCTATCCGGTCACGCGGTATCTGTTCGGCGGCGCGCGAGAAAAGCAAAGCGAGCATGCCGCCTGAAAACCGGCGCTGCTGCGCAGGCCGGATGCACAGCTGCCCGCAAGCGTCCGATCCCGTTGACAGGCGATCCTCGGCTGCGTATAATACAAACGGTGCGTAACTGCAGGCGAAAAGCCTGACTGCCGTTTTTATACCGACAGGAACAGGATCGGAGGGACTCTGTGTGAATATTACGGTCTATCTCGGCGCCAACGAAGGCAATGATCCGGCTTTGCGGGAAGCGGTTCAGGAGCTTGGCACATGGATCGGCACAAGCGGAAATGCGCTGGTCTACGGCGGCTCCAGATCCGGCTTGATGGGCGCGATCGCGGACAGCGTTTTGCGCTCCGGCGGAGAAGTGACCGGCGTCGAGCCGCGGTGTTTTATCGAGAGCGAATTCCAGCACGACGGCCTGACTGAGCTCATCGTGACTGAGGACATGGCGGAGCGCAAGCGCAAAATGATCGAGCTCGGCGATGCCTTTATCGCCTTCCCCGGCGGCACGGGGACGCTCGAGGAGATCGCGGAGGTCATGTCCAAGGTGTCTCTGAAGCATCTGGACGCGCCGTGCATCCTCTACAACCTGAACGGTTACTACCGTGCGCTGCAGGCGCTTTTGGAGCAGATGATCGAAAAGGGACTCTCATCCGAGGAGCGGCAGGAGGGCATTTACTTTGCCGGAAGCCTCGAGGAGATCCGGCGCATCCTGAGCCCCGCGTGATTTCCGGCCGGCCGTCTCCCGGATATGCAAAGATCCCCTCCGTATGCGGAAAAGCATACGGAGGGGATTTGTTTTGTCTGGCTCGGTGCCGGCTGCCGTGCGCTGCCTCAGCCGAGATACTGCTTGTCGTAGTTATTCTGGATGCAGGAGATGACCTGCGTGATGACGGTGTTGAACGGGGTGGGCACGCCCAGACGCGCGCCGTAGCGCGCGATCGCGCCGTTGAGCACCGAGATCTCCGTCTGGCGCCGGTGCAGCACGGCGTCCTGCGCCATGGAGGGATAATAGTTGCCGAGGTTCGCGACGATGTTCGGCTCCTCCTTTTCCATCAGCGGCCAGAGGTCGCCGATGCCGAGCGCCTGCGCGACGGCGCAGCCCTCTTTCCAGACGTGCATGACGATGTCGTGCCCGTAGGGGTCGGCGAATGTCTCCTTCACCTTCAGGCGCATGACGGCGCTCACGCCGTTGTAGCCGCTGTTGGCGATGACTTTTTTCCAGATGTACGGGCGCACGTCTTCGTCAAAGCTCGCGTTGCAGCCGCCCGCGCGGAAGCACGCCTCGAGCGCCTTGCCGGCGGCGTCGGCCTTCGGGTTGTTGCGCACGGCGCCGAAGTGCATCTGGATGCCCTTTTCCGGCTTGCTCACGCACACACCGGGGCCGGCCAGCTCCGTGCCGATCAGGCCGCTGCCGTAGAGGATGCGGTCGGCGTCCACGAACTGCGCGAGCACCTCGTCGTTGCCGAGGCCGTTTTGCAGCGACACGACCGCCGTCTCCGGCCCGATGCAGGGCATGGTGTCGGCCATGACGTCCTCCGTCTGCGTGGCCTTGACCATGAGGATGACCATATCCATCGTGCCGATGTCGCGCGCGGTCGCGCTCGTGTGAAAGCCCGTGAGCACCTCTTCGCCCTCCGGCGTGCGGAAGACCAGCCCGTCGGCTGCGATCTTGTCCATGTGCGCCTTGTATTTGTCGACGAGCCAGAGCTCGGCGCCGCCCTTGCGCAGGTAGGCGGCAAAGACGCTGCCGGCAGCGCCGGAGCCGATCATTGCGATTTTCATGCGGTTGCCTCCTTAGCAAACTGCCGGCCGGTTGGTGCCCGGCCGGCAGCGAAAAAACGGGGTGAACTTACTTCAGGTACTGCTTGTCGTAGTTGCCCTGGATGCAGCGCACGACCTGAGACAGGACCTTGCACACCGGGGTGTCGATGCCCAGCTGCTCGCCGTACTCGGCGATCTTGCCGTTGAGCACGTCGATCTCGGTCTGGCGGTGGTTGAAGAGCATATCCTGGCACATGGACGGATAGTAGTCGGCGATGTTGGTGACGATGTCCTGATGATCGTGGGCGATGAACTCGTCCGCGTCCATCGGCACGCCCTTGGCGGTCGCGACCGCGCAGGTCTCGCGGATGACGCTGTGGAACAGCCACTGGCCGAACGGATCCGCCTCGACCTCGCCGATCTTCAGACGCAGGACGGCGCACACGGTGTTGACGGTGGCGTTCACGCAGACCTTTTTCCAGATGAACTTGTAGATGTTGTTGTCGGTGCCCGGCTCGCCGTCACGCCAGTAGGCGTCGCAGCCGCCGTCACGGTAGCACTTGAGCATCTCGGCGCAGGCCGCGTCGTTGAGCTCGGAGCGGACAGCGCCGCCAAAGTTCATCTGCACGCCGCCGGCCGGGGTGGACACGCAGTGTGCGGGTTCGGGCAGCGCCGTGCCCAGCACGCCGGAGCCGATGATGCAGCGCTCTTTCGGGAAGACCTTGAAGAGGTTGTCATCGTTGCCGAGGCCGTTGATGAGGGAGACCGCGACGGTGCTGTCGCCGACGACGGGCAGGGAGTCCTGAATGGCCTGCTCGAGCTGGGTCGCCTTGGTCATGTAGATGATGACATCGACCTTGCCCTCCGCTGCGGCCGCATCGGCAGCGGTGATGTAGGTGCGGAAGCCCTTGAGCTGGTAATCGTAATCCTTGTAGCCGCCGTCTTCCTCCTGATGGATGGTGAAGTGCATGCCTTCCTCGGCGACCTTCTTCATGTGTGCCTCATAGCGGTCGATGAGGATGATGTCCGCACCGCCCTTGCGCAGGTAAGAAGCGAAGACGCTGCCGGCAGCGCCGGAACCATACATAGCAAATTTCATAGTGATGTCTCCTTTTTCTGATTCTGTCTGTTTGCGATATCTTCGGCCGTCGCAGGCATTGCCTGACGGCGGATTACCGAACGGTGTTGGTGAGGGTGCCGATGCCCTCGATGCTGCAGGCGACTTCGTCGCCCGGGTGCAGCCATTTCGGCGGGTCAAAGCCCATGCCCACGCCGGCGGGCGTGCCCATGGAGATGATCGTGCCGGGGAGCAGGGTCATGCCGCGGCTGAGCTCGGCGATGACATACGCGACGTGAAAGATCATCAAATCCGTGGTGCTGTCCTGCCGCAGCTCGCCGTTGACGCGGCTCCGGATGCAGTGCGGCTCGCGCACGTCAAATTCCTCCGGTGTCACGATCCACGGGCCCATCGGCGTGAAGCCGTCGAGACTCTTGCCGCGGTACCACTGCTTGTGCTGGTTTTGGATCGTGCGCGCGCTCACATCATTTAAAATGGTGTAGCCGAATACGTACTCGAGTGCCTCCGCCTCGCTGACGTTGTATGCGCGTCTGCCGATCACGACGGCCAGCTCCGCCTCATAGTCGAGGTCGGCGACGATGTCGCTGTGGCTGTCGATGTCGCCGCCGGGGGCGACGGTCTCGTGCACGCGCTTGGAAAAATAGATCGGGAACGTGTCCGGCGCCTTCGCGCCCTTGCCGGTGACGCGCTCGCTCTCCTTGGCGTGGTCAAAATAATTGATGCCCAGGCAGATGACATCCTGCGCCGGGGCCGGGATGGGGCTTTCCAGCGTGACGGCCTCCACAGGCAGAGCGGGAATGCCCGCAATGGCCAGCGACAGCCCATACCGCACCTGCGGGGTCAGAAACGGGATGGCCTCGCTCAGGGTCTCATAGCTCAGGCCCAGCCAGCTCAGCGGCCAGACCTGCCGCCCATCCTCCGATAAAATCGCCGGGTCTTCCACGCCGTCCGGCAAACGGCAGGTAATAAAGCGCATACCGTATCCCCCTTCTCAGTGCCGATACGCAATGGCGTTCCGGATACGCTCCGCCTCGGCCTGACCGGCCAGCTGGCGCACCAGTTCCAGTGCAAAGGGGATGGCACCGCCCAGCCCATAGCTGGTGGTGATGTTGCCATCCACCACGACCTCTTCATCGTGGACGATGGCACCGGCCAGCTGATCCTGGAAGCCAGCGTGGGCGGTGGCGTTCCTGCCCTCCAGCAGGCCCAGAGAGGCCAGGATGCTGGGGGCGGCACAGATGGCAGCCACCTTCCGGCCTGCCTTGGCAAAGGCGGCACAGGTCTCGGTGACCGTCTTGTTGGCGGCAAGGTTGGGTGTGCCCGGGATCCCGCCGGGCAAAACGACCATGTCCACATCGGAATAATCCACTTCCTCGGCCAGCGCATCGGCGGTCAGGTGGATCTTATGGCTGCTCACCAGCTCCCTGCGGCCCATGGCAGAGGCCACGATGACCTCCACCTTGGCGCGGCGCAGCAGGTCTACCACCAGCAGAGCTTCACACTCCTCAGTGCCATCGGCAAAAAATACAACTGCCTTACTCATCTTTACAGACTCCCTTCTAAAAAAGCGCACCGCAGGGCGGGTGCTCCCCTGCCCCGCGGCGCGCGGTCCGTGTTATTCTTCGGCGGGCTGTTCCGCCTTTTCTTCCAGCAGGCGGCGCAGCACACTGTCATCCTTGCTGATGACCCGGCTCACCCGGCTGATGATGGCGCTGGACGCACCAATGTTGCCCATGATGCTGGTATAGCTCTGCTTGTTGACCAGTTTTTCCGCAATGTTATACCGCTGCTCCATTGCACTGAGCTCAGCGTAGCTGCACACATCCTGCAAAAAGCGGTAGCACTCCTCAGGCGTTTTCAGCTCCAGCAATGCAGAATACAGGCCGGACTCTCCGGTGGGATGATCTTTTGCCATGGCTTGTTCCTCCCCTATCGTTCAGGTTGGGTCTGGCCCGCGCGGGGCACTTCAATACACTACTTTATTGTAGTGCAAACGCGGCAAAAAATCAACGGGAAATTTACAGCATTTTTTCCAGCGTGGTCAGCTGCATGGGAATGCCCGCAGCTTCTGCCTCGGCGGGGCCCAGCACGCGGTAGCCCTTGGTCTTAAAGAACTGCAGCACCGGCAGGCACTTGGTGTGCACCTCGCAGTACAGGCGGCCCCGGCCCTCACCCCGGGCCAGGCGCTCGCAGGTGGCCAGGATATCCCGGCCCAGTGCCTTGCCCCGGTACTCGGGCTTGAGGTAGAGGTGGAGCAGGTGCAGGGCCGTGTTCTCCATCTTCCAGGCAAAGTAGCCGATGGTCTTGCCGCCCAGCACCACGAGGAAATAGTTCACATCGTTGTCGATGTCTGCCTCAATGGCATCGGCGCTCTGCAGCGTTTCCACCAGCGTGTCCAGCTGCTTTGCAGGGTAATAGCGCTTGTAGACCTCGTGCCAGATCTCACTGGCAAGATCAGCGTTGGCGTGAATGTATTTGGCCTTTGCGACCAGCTTGTAATCGGGTTTCATAGTGCTCCTTATGCATATACGATATAATCCGGCTTGCGGGGGGCGGCGGGCCGGGGTTCCTCTGCCGGGTAGCCCAGAATGCAGTGGCCCACACCGATATAGTCCCCCTCAATGCCCCACTTCTTCAGCAGGGCCTTGCCCTCTTCGGTCTCGAACTCTTCCTTTGCGCGGTTGATCCAGCAGCTGCCCAGCCCGATGGCGGCAGCAGCGTTCATCAGGTTGCCCATCACAAGGCTGCCGTCCTGCACGCCACAGCGGGCATTGGCATCGGCCAGCACCACCAGAATGGTGGGGGCACCGTACATGGGGTCACCCGTGTTGCCCATCACAGCGGCATTCATCCGGGTGAGCCGGGCGCGGGTCTCAGCATCCTGCACCACCACGATCTTTGCGCTCTGGCGGTTCATGGCGCTGGGGGCAAAGGTGCCTGCACGCAGAACGGCTTCCAGCTCCTCTTTCGTGATCTGCTCCGGCTTGTAGGCGCGGCAGCTGCGGCGGGTCTCAAGGGTATGTAAGGTCTCATTGGTCATAGCAATTTCCCTCCCTGAAGGTTCTGGTGTTATTGTACCATACAACGCCGTAAAGTGCAAAACAAAAAGGCGGCTGCGCCTTCCTTTTTGAAAGCGCAGCCGCCTGATTGCTCTTCGTTGGTTTGGAACGAGATGTTTTACAGCGCGGTCTTGATGTTGTGATGCGTGGAACTGTAACGAACAACTGCTTCCATCAGGGCAACGGGCCACAGAATGACCTTACCCAGGATCTCGGCCGGCTTGACATCCACCGTATCCATGCTGTTGATGCCGAACAGAACCAGACAAGCAATGCCGCAACCCAGAATGTAATAGTACATAAGTCAAACCTCCTATATTTTTCTCACAGGCTTACGCCTGAAGCTCATGTGTCGGCGGGGCGCTTTCCGCTCTCCGCATCCTTACTATACCGCAGTTTTGATATAAAGTCAATATCCAAAAACGTGAAACAAATTAAAGTTTCTATTGAAAGTCATTTTGTTCATGTAAATAAAGCAGTAAAGTTCGCTTTGCTTTATAAATGTAAAGTCAGTGTCCTGAATTGGCCGTGAGCCGGAAACAAATTGTTCATATTCTGCCCTGAAAGAGGCCGAAAACAGGCGTTTTGTATTTGTAGGAAAAACAGGAAATAGTGCACAAAGCTCCATCTGCAATTTTGTGCAGAGCGCCCTGCAATAACAGCTGTTTTTCATACGTTTACAGGTTAAGGAAAGACGTGTCGGAATTTTTTGTTTTTTGAAGTGAGGACACCGCCATGAAGAAAATTTTTCACAAAAAAATTTTTGCCTTTTTCCTCTCGGCCCTGCTGGTGCTGGCCCTTTCCCTGCCCGTTTTTGCGGACATGGGCCCCAAGCCCTCGGTCACGCTCAAGCTCTATTACACACCGGGCCAGCGCTATGCGGTCACCCTGCTGGGCAATACGGCCCTCAACGGCCCCTGGACCGCCCCGGCAGACTACCGGGAGCGGATGGGTTCCCGGGAGGCCTGGGAGGCCTTCCGGAACTACCCCGCCCCCGAGGGCTACTACTTTCTAGGCTATTTTCAGGAATACCCCGGCGATGCCGATGCAGAGTTCGTCTGGGGCTACTACCCGCCCAACAAGTTCTATGTTCTGCTCTATAATATAGAGACCGGTACATTCTACCGCAGCGAGGAGCCGGTGGAGCGCTATGCCTTTTCCAGCGAGTGGCAGGTGCTTCTCGATTCCCAAGACGGCCTGCGGGTCTACCACAACCGCAACGATTCCGACATCCTTTCCTCCTTTGCCGCCCGGGTGCTCATCACCCTGATTTTAGAGCTGACGTGGGGCATCCTGCTTTTCGGGCTGCACGGCCCCGCCCAGCGCGCTCTCATCGGCAAGGTCAACCTTGCCACGCAGATCATCCTGAACCTCGGGCTGTGCTACGGCACGCTCTATCTCGGGCCGATGTTGGGCAATTTCCTTTATTTTGCACTGGAGGTACTGGTGTTCTCCGTGGAGGCCTTTGTCTACAACCGGTATCTGCCCTGGCCGGAGGGCAAAAAGCCTCACCCCATCCTCTATGCGCTGACCGCCAATCTCCTTTCCTTCAGCATCGGGCTGGAATTGAACACCCACTGCACCAACACACAGATCCGGCTGATCGGGCTTGTCTGTCTGGTGCTGTGGTACGCCGGGCCGTGGCTCTGTCGAAAGCTGCGGAAAGTGCAAAATGCACAATAAAAAGAAAAAAATTCGTCAAGAATCAATCTTGTTGCGCACCGGGAAATCCGCTATAATAGAAGCGTCAAACCAGATTTTACCGGAAAGGAGACACGGACGTATGGCAAAGGCATCTCAGGTCGTTTTACTGGAAAATGAGTTTTACCTCATCAAGGCACCCAATGGGAAGGTGTTGGAGATCAAGAACTTCAACACGGAGAACGGCGCGGCCATCCGTCTGTGGGACTACGCCGGGCATCCGTGGCAGCAGTGGCAGTTCGTGGACGCTGGCGAGGGACGCTGGCGGATCAGGAACCGCTTTACAGGCAAGTTCATCGATCTGGCCCTGGGCGGCGTGGTCGAGGGCACCTGGCTGCACCAGTGGGGCCGCACCAGCGGGCTGAGCCAGTGTTGGGAGCTGGAGTCCACCCGGAACGGCCGCACCCGCATCCGCAACGTGCTGGCCGACAAATACATCGACCTTGTGGGCATGAACACCTCCAACGGTGCACAGGCCCAGATCTGGAATTACGTCTCGGGCGGCAATCAGGAATGGAACCTGGTGCGCGTTGACCCCGACACCGCGCAGACCAACGCCCGTGCCGAGGAAAAGCGGGACCCGGAGCCCACGCCCTCCCAGCGCAAGCACCAGAATGATCTGGTGCGGAAGCTGAACAACGCCGGAAAAGGCCGGGCCGCACGGAAATAAGAAACGATAAAAGCGTCCCACAGGGGGCTCCCTGTGGGACGCTTTTTGTAATGCTGACAGAAACGGAGAATTGCTGATGGATCCCAAATTTCCCATGCGCAACACCACCCTGTGCTATCTGGAACAGGATGATGCCTACCTGATGCTCCACCGCGTGACCAAGAAGAACGACCTGAACCACGACAAATGGATCGGTGTTGGCGGCAAGTTTGAGCCGTTTGAAAGCCCGGAGGACTGCCTGCTGCGGGAAGTGCAGGAGGAGACCGGCCTCACCCTGACCTCCTACCGCTGCCGGGGCGTAGTGACCTTTCTTCTGGGCGAGCTGACCGAATACATGTTCCTTTACACCGCCGATGCCTGGACAGGCACACTGGTAAAGGATGCCGCCCGGAACGAGGGCATTCTGGAATGGGTGCCCAAGGAGCAGGTGGAGCAGCTGCCCATCTGGGAGGGTGACAAGATCTTCTTCCGCCTGCTCAAGGAGGACAGACCCTTTTTCTCGCTCAAACTCCGATATGAAGATGATACGCTGGCTGAAGCCGTGTTGGACGGGAAACCTTTATAACTCCCTCAGTCACGGCTTTGCCGTGCCAGCTCCCTCGGAGAGGGAGCCTTTTAGCCTCCCTCATTGAGGGAGGTGGCATCGCGTAAGCGATGACGGAGGGAGTTTAGTTCAGCTTCAGATCGCCCTCTTTGATCCAGCCCAGCTTGCGCTCGATCTCGCAGAAGAGAACGCTCAGGACAGCGGGCAGAACAAAGCAGATCAGAACCATGGCAGCCCAGTCCATGGGGGTGATGGCGGCCTTGGTGCCGGCGGCAATATCGTTCACCCAGCCGGTGTACACGCCGATCTGGCCCACCAGACCGCAGGTGCCCATGCCGGAGGAGACCGCCGCGCCGTTCATCTCAAAGTGGAACAGGCAGGTAGCCAGCGGGCCGGTGATGGCACTGGCCAACGTGGGGGCGATCCAGATGCGGGGGTTCTTGATGATGTTGCCCATCTGCAGCATACTGGTGCCCAGACCCTGACTGACAAGGCCGCCCACACCGTTTTCCTTATAGCTCATCACGGCAAAGCCGACCATCTGGGCGCAGCAGCCCGCAACGGCACCGCCGCCCGCCAGACCGGTCAGGTTGAGCGCCGCGCAGATGGCTGCGCTGGAAATGGGCAAAGTCAGCGCAATGCCAACCAGCACCGAAACCAGAATGCCCATCAGCAGGGGCTGTAGCTCAGTGGCCCACATGATCACGCTGCCCACCGCAGAAGCCGCCGCGCCGATGGCAGGGGCAAACAGCACACTCAGACCCGTGCCCACCAGAATGGTGACCGCCGGGGTAACGATGATATCGACTTTGGTCTCTTTGCTGACAAGCTTGCCGCACTCTGCCGAAACAATGGCGATAAAGTATACGGCCAGGGGGCCGCCTGCACCGCCCAGGCTGTTGGCAGCACTGCCCACAGCGATCAAGCTGAACAGCACCAGCGGCGGGGTGTGCAGGGCGTAACCGATGGAAGCCGCCATGGCAGGCCCGGCCACGCTTTGGGCGAAAGTACCGGCATCCACCAAAAACTGCAGGCCGATCTGCTCGCCCAGCGTTTTAATGATGGTGCCGATCAGTAAACTGGCAAACAGGCCCTGAGCCATAGCGCCCATAGCATCGATGCCATAGCGATGCGCCGAGAACACAACGTCCTTGCGCGTCAAAAATTCCTTAAGCTTTCCCATACTCTTGCTCCTCTCAGATATCTTTCAGCATTGTACCGCCGAAGTTGTCATGTGTCAAGACACAAATCATGACAATAGTTTTTCACCAAGAGCGGGCAGATTGCGGGCGGTTGTCAAAGATCGGTTTTTGCGGTACAATAATACCAATCTTTTGGTCGGGCGTTTGCCCTGCTGGAATTGGGGGATTTTGTATGGTTGAAACGTTTGATGTCAGCATTACCCCGTACGGGCTGACCCGCCGGACTTTTGTTTACCTGCCGGATGACTGGCAGACTTCCGGCAAAAAATATCCCGTACTCTATATGTTTGACGGCCAC
>OGNB01001437.1_pt1 | contig 13595 bp, 17 predicted proteins | sample 1573301 | NCBI WGS metagenome assembly OGNB01 (sample SAMEA2581914, study PRJEB24529) | metagenome | biome: Human gut stool | place: China | collected 2011
AGAGTCAGACCCGGAAGAGGACTGACTCATTCATATAATGATTTTGAAATTGTATGCAAGTTCTTGAAGGTTTTGATTTTCAAAAAGGGCAAGGCAGTTATTCATGAAAGCTGCCTTGCCTTTTATCTTTATTCGCGCTGAGAATTGCGTTGATGCTCTTGGTCGCGCTCTGCGTTTGGTTTGAGGAAATCGTCCACGTTTGCTTTCAAAGCGTCGATCATCCGTGCTTCCTTTTTGAGCTTCGCACGTTCGTCATAAAGCCGTTGCTGCTCTTCGAGTAGCCTCTGCTGTTCCGCTTGCAGTGTCTTCAAGCTCGGCAGTTTTTCATCTCCCTGCATGGCAAGCAATGTACTCCGCGCCGCCTCAAAAATCACAAGCTCGGCTTCGTGCTTTGCTTTGAAGCTCGGCTTGTCTTTCGCTCTCTGAAAGGCATCATACACGGGTTTGAGGCGCTGGTAGTTGGAGATGTTCTTGATAAGCGGCTGGACTTCCCGCAGTCGCGCTTCAACGCTTTTCAGTTCCTTGCCGGTGCGGTCATAGGAGCTGTGAACATCCTCGACCTTCTTCTCAAGATCGGCGTATTGGAGCAAGTTGTTTTCCGTGAGATAGTTGAGCGTCCGCGCCGCTTCCTTGAGGATTGTGAGCTTGGCTTTATACTCATAACCCCTGCTGTCGATGAGCCTGATCCGCTCCTGAATATCTCCGATGAGAGAGATACCTTTCGGTACGGTCTGTCTCTGACTTCTTCGGGGCGTCCGTCCGGCAATCCGCTCCTTGATGCGTTCCTCGGTGTAGTTCTCTCCGATGGCTTTAGACCGGGTAAACCGCTCCTGACCTTCAGCACGAAAGGAGATGTATTTGCCGGGTTTGATTTCATAACCGGCTTCCTGCATGAGTCGCAGAAAGTCATCGTAGTCCTTTGCTGTGATGACAAGCCGGTCGATGGTCTGCTTGAGCTTTTGCTTCCAGCTCGTGCCGCGTTTGGCTTCGGTATATTCCTTGTAGTCCCTGCCCTTGTTCTGCGACGGAGGGATCACAGACAGCCCATGTTCCTTGCATATCTCATCACTGAGTTGGCGTAGCTCACGATAGGTTCTCTTGTTGCTCCGGTAGGCATGAAAGTCCACATAGTTCACGGCATTGAAGATAATGTGATTATGGCAATGTCCCTTGTCGATGTGGGTAGCAATCACATATTCGTACTTGCCCTTGAGCCATTCGTCCGCAAGCTGTTTCCCGACCTCATGAGCTTCTTCCGGCGTCACATCACCGATGTCAAAGGACTGGATCAGATGACGCGCAAGCACCTTCGGCATCTGCATTCCTTGCTGTATTGCAAGGTTTCTCGTCCACTCAAATTCTTTCGCTGCCGCGTCGCTTGCGGCACACCCATAGGACGAAACATAGAAGGCATCGTCAGTCTTCTGCGGGTCGAGAATATAGGCGAGAGCTTTGTTTACAGTTCCTCGGATTGGCTTGATTTTAGTAACTGCCATATCTCACCCTGCCTTTCTTTCAGCTCTGCAACATCATCCGCATAGAAGTGTCCGGTGGAGTTGATGCGGCGGCAAATCTGATTGATATTTGAGGCAACACGGCTGACAGCGGCAGCGAGTTTCTTCTGCTGCGTGTAATCCACCTTGATGATATAGCCGTCAATCGCCATCTTCTGGAGATATGCTCCCATGTTCTTTGTTCCAAGCTGCGCCATCTTTGCCTTGATGATTCTTTTCTCATCGTCGGAGACGAAGAAGAGTATCTGATTTGGTCGCGTCCTGTTTGCCATAGGCGTTCCGTCCTTTCGTAAAGGAAGAGGGTTTGGGAGGCTTCCCAACAAGCATTTCTGCGATTAAGGGGAGGGTTTCCTTAATCGGAAATCGCCGTGTGTATATACACCGGCTGTGCTTGCTATTCTCTCAAATCGTATTCCCTCGCAGAGACTCCCCGTAAAATACCCCTTCACTATACAACGGACATTTTGAGAGCATTTTTTAAGTAACTTCTGAATTAAATGTCTCCAAATTTCATTTCCACGGCTTTTGATACCCAAATCTCAAAGTAAACGCTAAGATGACTGTTCCCACCATTACCGCCGATTTTTCTGGACTCATAGTCCTAGTCAATGCGATTTTTCCAATTCGTTCCCAGCGGTACGCTGCAACGGACAGCAGAAACCGCTTTGCGCAAAACCTCATAGCTGAGCTGTGTTCCCTCATAAAAAATACGACTGCTTGGCGTCTCACCTTACAGTCATATTGTACCTCGGTATTCACTTCATTTGGCCGCATGGCAAGCGACATTATTCCAGCGATGAGAACAGCTCTCCGTCAATACTCAGAACGTCATCCATCGGAATCTTTGCGCCGTCCTGCATAGTGATTCGCCGCTCAAAAACATCGACCTTTTTGACCGCGCCGGTTGCTGATACATATTTTCCGCCAGCCTTCCGCTCATCGGGCTGGAAGTAGGTAATGGTGACTTCCGGCGCGTCATCAAAGGCATCCATGAGAAGCTGATACTTCCTGTCCAATGCAGTCAGAGCTTCCTCGTCAAGCTCAATCTTTTCGTCGGTCAGACGCCCGGTTTCCTTGATGGCGGAGTCGTAGCCGGTGAGTGCTGCGAAGGGCGCGAACTGCGCTGCTCGATCTGACATCGGCATCTGTGGTCGCGTCTTGGAGACGTGGTGAGGGAGATTGATAATCTCGTCGTATCGATTGTTCATGTGTATTCTGCATCTCCCTTCCATGTAACCGGGGATTTATAACTGCTTTTGCAAATATATCATGTCAACAAGTTGAACGCCACACTCAAATATCGGATGGTCATAATGGTCAGTAAAGAAATTAGGGATGCAATAAGAGCGTGTAAAACCGCATTTCTCATAAAACGGAACAGTCAACGCACTATCTCCTGTCCCTACTTGCATAATAGAGTATTTCCCTGTATATCGGTGAATTAAGAAGTTAATTAGGGATTTTCCGTAACCGCAGCCCTGATATTCTGGCTTCACAGCAATATTCTTGATTTCAAGAATCGCGTTTCCCTCGTCGGTAACGATACACTCTGCTTTCACGCCATTATCATCAAGTACATACATGGTTCCCTTTTCAAGATAGCGGTGAATCATATCTTCCTGCTCATCTGCCAGCAACAATAAGTCCATATAAAGCATCTTATCATCAACGATTTCTTTGATCACCATATTTGACCTCTGCAATTTCCGATTTGAACCACACGATTTCATAGCCGCTCATTAGTGGTTGCAGTCTTTTAATAAAATCCTCCGAAAGCCTTGCAAATAAAGGATTTTTCGCATTGTCCCCACCGTATCCCTTTATCTGATTTCACGCATTGTTGTCCTTAACTTGACCTCGCACAAGGGAAAAATCAAGGGAAGGAAAAACTGGTAACAAACTATAAAACAGCGTGGCAATCGGGGAACTGTGACGTATGTGCGAATATATTATAGCGGAGGATTTCGATATGGACAAGTACATTTTTGACGAAGGCAACGGCCTTTGGTATGAACTGATTGGCGACTACTATTTTCCCTGTTTGACTGTACCCACTGAAGAAGAACAGCCTGTCGGTATATGGGGGCAACGGCACAAGCGGTATATCAAAGAATACCACCCAGCTTTATACAATGCCTTGTTGCTCAACGGCAGACTGAACAGCTACCTTGCCGATATTGACCAGCAGGCACAAGAACGGTTAGATACCATTATTGAACAGATGGCCCGATCCCAAGGTATCACCGAGGCGCTGAAAGCTGCCGACCAAATGACATGGGTCGGTAAGATGAACAATATCCAAGCAAGTGCAATGGAAATTGTAAACAGTGAGCTGATTTACGCTTAACAGATTAGCGAAGCAGGGGCCGCCCCCATCGGGCGGCCCCTGCTTCTGCTGTAACACGCTTTACTCATTGATAGCCAGAGAGAGATTGTCCAGAATATCTTCCACTTCGTCCGTGGTCAGATACGCACCATGCAAGCTGACATTGGCATGGCTTGTACAGCACTGCGCCCAAACGTGCCCGTTGTCCATTTCAATCAGGAATTCATGGCCATCAACGGACGTGTAATAATAGGCGGTTTCGTAGCTGCCATCAATGACATACGCTTGGACAAAATAGTCGGCTTGTGCGATATTTTCGATTGAGAAATCGACATATCCGCTACCGTTCTTCTTTGCGTAAAGGGCGTCAAAGTTCTCGCTGACGTAATCACCTTTTGCATCGGACACGACAAAGGACAAGTTGGCATCTGGAACATAATCATAATGCTCGTTCACCCATTCCAAATCAAAGGTAACGCGACCTGTCAGCGTGTCCAGAAGATTTGCGGGGTTTTCGGCAGTATACTCCATTTTCTCCGCGCCATCCTCCCGACCAATGCGGCGGCTGCGGAGAACTGGATCACTGCTCAGAACCTCTACGGAGTCCCACTGATGGTATTCAGATACTACTCCGCCGTTAATGCGTTCGCCCGCAACCCAATCGTCCGATTTGAACCGATTAGATTTTATCGTTTCTTCCAAAGTGGCGGGCGGGTTTCCTCCGGGGCCGTCGATAGCAACAGCACCAGGAGCACCATTTTCACTTGAAGGCATGGGAATGTCATCCCTGCTGGACACGATGATGTCATTTCTGAACAGATGCACAACCACCGCTGCGGCAGCGGTCAGCGTTAATGCCATCATCATAACAACAGCGACGGCAATCAACGGCACACGAGATTTTAAGGTCGATTTTTTCATAGGAATGTCCTCCGATTGTTTTTGGTAGGAGGCAAGCTGGGAACGAATACGCTCCCGGCTCTCCTGCGGCAATTTCAGCCCATCAGAAATGCGCTTGAAGTTTCGCTCCATATCAATCCCTCCCAAGTTGCTTTTTTAAGATGTTTTTGGCCCGATGCAATCTCATGGAAACGGCTGAGATGCCGATGTGTAAAAATTCTGAGATTTCCCGAAACGAGTAGCCCTCAAAGTAGTGTAGGCTCACGACGGCCCTATACTTTTCCGGCAACTCCATGACCGCATAAAATATGTCCCGATCCTCCGGCTGTATCAGCAGAACAGCCTCGTCCAAAGGAATGGCTTCGTGCTTCTTTGCTGCGGTGAGAAGGTTTTTACAATGGTTAATCGTAACCTTAGTTAGAAACGCACGCTCTTTGCCGGGATAAACTATCATGCCGCCCTCCAACAGTTTAAGAAAAACAGTCTGCACAACGTCCTCCGCTTCCTGCGGAGAGCGGAGATAACTGAGAGCAATACGATACACCATATCCGCATAACGGTCAAAAAGCTCCAGCACGGTTTCTTGCTCCATCGGCGCACCCCCTTCCGCTTCCTCTTGAGGCCTCATATATATAACAAATCAGCAGACCGAATTTGCACAAAAATTTTCAAGAAAATTATAGCACATAAAACAGTATATAACCTACAAACTGGCTCCTGTTTATGTACGCCGCCGCTATGGATTGCACCATAGCGGCGGCGTTCTCTATCATCTGCTGTCCCTGTCAACTGCCCTCCTGTGTGGCTGTGGCTGTTGCCGTTTGCCCTCGTCCTGCAACCGCCGCAGGCGTTCCCGGACGCTTCTCGGCTCTGGGGGCCGCTCTTTTACGGCGGGCCGCTGGCGCTCCTGCACCTTCCGCTCCCACTCGGCCAACTCCCGGTTATGCTGGCTGACAACGGCCTCGGCCTTGCGGTAGGTGGCTGTAAATGTCTGCACATCGGGATAACCCTCCGCCTGGACGATGGAGGGAAGCGCATCCATCCTGTGGCTGATTTCCTGCTCTGTCTGCTGTATCTGCCCAGCGATGTCTTTGCGCTCTCTGGTCTTAAAGATACCCGTGGCGGCGGCAAGCTGCTGCTTCAAGTCTGGCAGCACATCCTCCTGCAAGTATCGGATGCTCGTGGCCTCGTCCCTCACTCGTATCATCAGACCTCGCATGGCACGGAACTCTGCCATATCAATGTCCAGCGTGGGCTTCGGCGGCATTGCCCGCTGGCGGATCAGCCCTTGCAGGAAGGCCCTGGCCTTGCCCACGATGGCCCGGAACAGGTGCGGGAGCCACCCGGCCTGATGGATGGATTGCCTGACCTTCTCGTGTATCTCAGCCTGCTTGACCTCCAATATCTCCGCCTCGGATATGCCCGTCAAAAGCGCCATATCCGCCGTTCGGTTCCACTCCTGACGGGCGGCGTTGTCCGCTTTGATTTCCTCCGCCTTGGGATTGTTCCTGCCTATCTTTTTGGTGGGCAAATATACGCTCTGCGGGTCAAACACCTTTAGCTGCTGCTCCGGGTCTGAGATATAGCGGTTGATAAGGCCGGTATAGAACTCCTTGACCTCAGCCACAAAGCCCTCCTGCTTGAAGCGGGCGTCCTTAACGCTGAACATATGGCTCTCGTAGACCTCGCCCTTTTTGATGACGGTACAGCCAGGGCGTATCTGCCCATCCTCCCCGGTGATCTCCTTCTTGGTGCGGACGTGCTTCCCCACCTCGTCATAGAACATATTCCGGGTGGCGACCTTGACTACGGGTTCCGGCAACAACCGCCGCTCACTGAAAATCAGGTGGATGTGGTAGTTGGTCTTGGCCTTGTTGTGGTGTAGGCCGGACACACACTCCACGTTATACCGCTTTTGAAATTCCTCTGTGAACTTTGTCAGAACCCGCTGCGGGTCATAGCGTGTGAACTTCTCCGGCAGGGCGATGATGAACTCCCGCGCCTCGATGCACGTCCCCTCGGTGCCGCTCCGCTTGAACTCCTGCTGGTTTTCCCTTGCGAGGGAAGTCCAGAAGGCGGCATCGGCGGTATGATAGGTGGCGTACAGGTTCTCCTGTCTGGCGGGGCTGGTGATATAGGAAATACGCCCCTTGACATTGGACAGCTTCGACATCTGGATGAAACTGTGTCGCGTCATGCCTCCGTCCTTCCTCCGGCTGTGTCAGCCGGTGCGTGGAGCGACAGCGGAGCGCAAGGGCGGTTTAGGGCAGTCCGCCGCTGTGCGGACTGCCCTAAACCGCACCGCCGCGCCAGCGGCGGCAGCCCCCGGCAGGGCGAAATACACAGAGTACAAACCGAAGGTTTGTGCGATGGGTGTATTTCGCTCTCAAACGGTGAGGCCTTTGTGGTGGCGTTCGCTCCGCTCACGCCTTTTTGACTGGCCCTCATCACTCCACGCCCCGCACATCGTCCCTGACCAGCAGATTCCGTCCCTGGTTGACGGTCATGAACCGCTCCAGCGTGTCGCTGCGGATGATGGTCTTGCGCCCGACCTTGAGGACGGGCAGCTTTCTCCACTCCACCAGCTTCCGCATGGTGTTCCTCCCGATGCCGCTGCACTCAGCGGCTTCCTCAATCGTCATGCCCATTTTGACAGTTGCCATTGGTGTCACGCTCCTTTCAATGTACTTATTTTGCAACCCTCGCTGATTTATTATAATCAGTCTGCCATCGCCTGTCAACCTATTTTAAGTCCGTTCTATAAAACAATTTGAAAAATAGGGTTGCAAATCAAATTCACCTATGTTATACTAACACTCGAAAGGAGGCCGAGCCAATGGATAAAGACATAGCCTTTACCCCAAAGCAGGTCGGGCAGCGCATTAAGGAGCGCCGGAACGAAATCAACATCTCCATGCCGGAACTGGGCAGGCGGGTAGGGGTAAACAAGTCCACCATCCAGCGATACGAGACAGACGGGGTAGACCCCAAGCGCACCATGATTATCAACGGACTGGCGGACGCGCTTCTCACCACCCCCGAATGGCTGACAGGGTTATCCGATGAAAAGGAGTATAACTCCAAAACCCTGTGCCAGATGGATATTGAGAAGCACATAGCGGCCTATCTGGACGAACTGACAACCACCGTCCAGGGTGAACCTCACCAACAGCTTTTGACCACCTTCCTCGGTCAGATCGTAGACCTCTATTCCGTGTTCTGCGTCCACTTTGCCAGGGCGATGGCCGAGGCAGACCACATCGCCGAGGACGAGGGCTTGAAGAAGTCCCTGATGCGCTACGCCATCGAGTCTGGGGCTGTGATTGAAAAGGTCTACCGCCGGGAGATGGAAACGCCGGTGGAGGACATGAAGCGGTTCATGGACGGGCTTCTGCACATCTATGACGAGGGACGCACCAAAATGAAGATAGGCGACCTGCTTGACATGAGCAGCGAGGCCCGTGAGCGGCTGAACGGGCAGAATTGATCCGTGGCACCTTGACAACGAAAAATGCCAGTCAGTACGACTGGCTGGCGTGACATGATTGAACGCACATCATACGTCACAGTCCCGATTGCCACGGATAGAAAGGAGTAAAATTTATCTATGGCAAAAGGTTCTGTACGCAAAAAGGGCAAAAAGTGGTACTATCGCTTCTATATCGAGGACGAGAGCGGGAACCGGGTGCAAAAGGAGTACCCCGGCACCGAGAGCAAGTCCGAAACGGAAGCCCTGCTCCGCAGGGCGATGGAGGACTACGAGGAAAAGCGGTTTGTGGCGAAAGCGGAAAACATCACCGTGGGCGATATGCTGGATATGTGGGTGGAGGAAGAACTGAAGCCCGGTACATTGAGCAATGGCACAGTGATGGCTTATCAGGGGACGGTGGGCCGTATCAAGCGGCACCCCCTGGGCAAGCGGAAGCTGAAAACCGTCACCGCCGACCATCTGCAAGCCTTCATCGACTTCATGAGCTACGGCGGCGCCAATCCCGATGGAACGACCTCCCCGCCCATGAGCCGGGGCTATATGCTCCAATTCTCAGCGGTACTGCAAAACTCGTTCCGCTTCGCCGTGTTCCCTAAACGGCTTATCACGTTCAACCCTATGCAGTATGTGAAGCTGCGGGGACGGAAGCAGGAGGCGGACATCTTCTCCGAGGATATGGGGGACGCCGCTGCGGTTCCCACCATCAGCTGTGAGCAGTTCCGAGCGTTGGAGGACTTTCTGAAAGAGAAGGACAACCCGGCCTTGCTGCCCATCCAAATCGCTTATTATACCGGGCTCCGTATCGGTGAGGTCTGTGCCCTCACCTGGAAGGATATCAACCTGGACGAGCAGTATCTGACGGTGCGGCGGAGCATCCGCTACAACGGGGCAAGGCACAAGACGGAGATTGGGGCCACCAAGCGGAAGAAAGTCCGCACTGTGGATTTCTGCGACACCCTGGCGGCGATCCTCAAAGCGGCCAAGAGGGAACAAAGTAAGAACCGTCTGCGCTATGGTGAGTTCTACCGCCTCAACTACTACGCCGAGGTCAGGGAGAAAGACCGCATCTATTATGAGGTCTATACCCTGTCGAGGACGGAGGAAGCGCCGGAGGGGTACAAGGAGATTTCCTTCGTCTGTCTCCGGCCTGATGGAGCGATAGAGACACCGAGTACGGTGAGCATCATGTGCCGCAAGGCAAAGGAGAAGGTAGAGGGTTTGGCGGACTTCCATTTCCATATGCTTCGTCACACCTTCACGAGCAACCTCCTGTCCAATGGGGCGGCTCCCAAGGACGTGCAGGAACTGCTGGGGCACTCGGACGTCAGTACCACGATGAACATCTACGCCCACTCTACGAGGGAAGCGAAACGCAACTCCGCCCGACTGCTGGATAAGGTGGTCAACGGGGAGTAAAAATCTTTCCCTTGTTTCAGCCCGTAAGGGAAAAAACAAGGGAAAGTACATACGGTTTGAGGATTTGATAGGCGGAAACGCCTGATATTACAAGGTTTTTCAAGGGGAAGCACAATAAATTACGATTTGTTTGATCCTTTATGCCTTATGCCCGCCGATCTGCGCATTGCGGTCTTTTGCAGTTGCGCCTTCTTCAAGATTCATCGCCTTGAGGATGGCGTTCTTTCCGTACTTCTTTTTGATGGCCAGAGCCGCCTTCTGGATTTTTCTCTCGCGCTCCAAAGCGGCGTCCTCGGCTTTCTGTTTTTCCTCTTCGGCGGCATAGTCGGTAAAGAGGTCAAGCTGGACAGCGCCGTCGTTTTTCTTCGGTGCATCGGTTTCCGGCAGGACATGATTTGCCACAACATACATACGGCGGACAAGCAGATTCTTGTCCACGATCCGGTCGAAGAGTTCTGACACAGCACACATTATTTTGCGGGTAGATGATGTGTGACCGTCGAGGTTGATAGAGCCGTGCGCCTGTTTCGGAATCTGCCTCCCATAATGATCTGTCTCAACCACGCCGTGATACTTTGCCCGACGCGCTGGGTCGGTCAGGTTCTCAATGTCATAGCCAACTGTGAGAACCATCTGATCGGTGACAAGCCCCTTGTCTACCAAGTCCAGAACAAGCAAGTCCGTCATTTCCCGGACAACCAGCCTTGCTTTCTCTGGCTCATAAGGACAGTGCAAAACCTGACCGGAGCTGAGACTGTTGGAGCTGGGACGGTATGCCTTGATCGCTTCAATGGTCGTAGGCTCCCAGCCCCACGCATGGTCGATGAGCAATTCCGCATTCTTGCCGAAGAGCTTATAAAGCAAGTCTTCATTCCGTTCGGAACAAAGGGCAACATCGCCCATTGTGAACATCCCGTTCTGCTCAAGTTTCTTGGCAATGCCTCGACCTACGCGCCAGAAATCCGTGAGCGGCTGATGAGACCAAAGCTCGCGCCGGAACTTCATCTCATCCAGCTCTGCAATGCGGACGCCGTTCTTGTCGGCCGGGATGTGTTTCGCTACAATGTCCATTGCCACTTTGCAGAGGAAAAGATTCGTGCCGATTCCTGCGGTTGCCGTGATGCCGGTTGTTTCAAGCACATCGAGGATGATCTTCATGGCGAGATCATGTGCCGAGAGCTTGTAGGTGTTCAGGTAGTCCGTCACGCCCATGAACACCTCGTCGATGGAGTAGACTACGATGTCCTCCGGCGCGATATACTTGAGGTAAACCTGATAGATGCGGGTGCTGTACTCCATGTAATACGCCATCCGAGGCGGCGCGATGATGAAGTCAATCGCCAGAGATGGGTTTGCTTGCAGCTCCGAGAAGAAGTGTGATGTGCCGTCCAGCCTGTGTCCCGGCGCGTCGTGCTGCCGTCCGGCATTCGCTTCCTTCACACGCTGTTTGACTTCAAACAGCCGTCCGCGTCCGGAGATGCCGTAGCTTTTGAGGGAGGGCGTGACGGCAAGGCAGATGGTCTTGTCCGTCCGGCTCTCATCCGCAACGACGAGATTTGTGTCCAGAGGATCTAAGCCGCGCTCCCTGCACTCCACGGAGGCATAGAAGGATTTCAGGTCGATTGCGATATAGGTTTTGTCTTTCATTTTCGGCTGTCCTCCTTCCCGCAATGTATAAAAGCAGGAGCTTATGCGCTGCCCATCAAGTTCTCCGTCCTATCAAAGCGGCATCGGTGTCCGGGCGATCAGAATGACCACCAGAATCGCGCCCACAAATGCCGCTGCCCCTACGACCGCCAACACCTTTTTGTCGAGCTTCTTCTTCGCTGCCTTGCCAATCAGCGCAGCGCAAGCCATGCAGACAACCGCAGCCACAAGTGCAATGCCCAGCGTATCCCATAGCCAAGATAGTTCATATAGGATTTTCATGCGTTCATCATCTCCTGTTCGTTAAACTGGAATTCCTATTTGCGTTGCCATGTCATGACATAATCTTTTTCTCCGGTAGCCTCATCTAAGCCACTATCTTGAATAACCACTGAAAAGCCATCTTCAAAATAAGACTTTGCTACATCAGCAGTCAGTTTGTAACGAAGATGTAGCTGGCGAATGGCTTCTTCCGATGGGCTATCTGACATATCCTCTCTCCCGGAAACAATCATTTTTCGGAATACATCACCACGAAAATGGACACATTTCTCTAACGATTCTGCCAGCAATTCAGAAACGGTAGATTTTCCAGAAGCCATTAACCCTGTAATCAGGTACATTTTTTGATTCATTTGATTTTCCCCCTTTCCGTTTTAATCTCAAAATCGCTGCAAGAACCAATTAGAGTATGCTTTCCAAATAGCAGAGCAAATCTTCTTTCACAAGCGGTTCACAGTGACTAAGAATACAATACTTGCAATCTGTTGATTGAATCATACACATCAAAGATTTTAACTTGTCCTTGTCCATATATCCATCATTAAAGAAATCCTCACTGGTAGAATCCCCTAAAAAAAGAACTTTTTCTTCCGGTACATAAACACAAACAGTATCTTCTGAATGCGGCGAAACCGTATGAAAAATCTGAGCAGTGATGCCACCTAAGTCCAAGGTTAACTTATCGGAAAAAGATACATCAGACAGCACAATGGTCAGTTTATCCTGTCCGTAATATTCTTTCCTAAAATGAACATCTTCTTTTTTCAGGATTTCGATATAGCTGGGGTCCACTGCCTGTTTCTGCTGGTCTTTGAGAAACCCGTTTGTCCTGTCGTGGGCAATACTGATTCCATTGATGGCGTGCATCCCAAAGGTGTGGTCATAATGCCAGTGTGTGATAACCGTAAAATCCGGCTTGTTAAAATGTTCCACTTCAATTGCCCTGTAAAAATCCTGAACATGAGAAGCCGAATATCCGGCGTCGACTGCCAGAGAGAATTTATCTCCTTTGAGATAGGCTAACATTGGTCTGTCCACTTCGGGATCATGTTCTAAAAAATAGATTCGGTTGGTTAATTGATTCAATCCCATTTTTTGTCCCACCTTTCGGGCAATAAGTCTTTTAATGTAACTTCTCTGCCGTTATCAATGGCAACAATCGCATTTTCGTTTTCTATGTCTAACTGTGAAATCAATTCTCTGCATCTCCCACAAGGCGGCAGGATGCTGCCATCTTCATAGACAGCTACAATTTTTTTGATTTTCGTTTCCCCGTTCTTCAACATCTCAGCAATAGCTGCCTGTTCTGCACACATACCAATAGAACAGGGCACATCAATACATATGCCTGTATAAACAGCACCGCTTACCGTTTCCAAAGCACAAGCCACATGGCCCGCCTCCCCATTTTTCTTTAATTTAATGGGACTGATTGTATCTGTGGCAATATCATATAAATCTTTCATCATTACCTCTTTATTTGTGGTTTATTATGTTGTAAGTTGTTTCAATATTTAAGTATTTATATATCTATTCCTCCGCCTGTTCCATCATCTTTTTTGCCAGTACTTGAAACTGCTTGGTGGTTTCCTCGTCCATAGGAAGAAGCTGGCCAATCTGTCCGGCAATCATAGCAGCTATATCGTCCATAGAAAGCAGTTCCTGCTGGTGGTCTTTCATGGTTTCCTGCATGGTTTGGAACATAGCGGCGGTCACAGCTTCTCCCGGCTGTTCTCCGTTGTCCATATCTTTCTTAATATCTCGCAGGATAGCAAGAAATACATTCTTAATTTTTTCAATCTCCGCTTCATGTTCTCCCATCTTCTGTGCGTTCAGAAGTTGCAAATCCTGTCTTGCTTCTGCCCGATGTTCCGGGTGTTCTTTCATCAGATCGGACAGGGAAGCTGTTGCCAGTTCAATCAGCTGGTTTCTTGCCATGATACCCTTTGCCGCTGTGTCTTGAAAATGCCTTTTCACAAGGTGAGATAGGGATCGTAGTAGAAAGGAAAGCCGCCGGAGC
>OGNB01001439.1_pt1 | contig 13594 bp, 7 predicted proteins | sample 1573301 | NCBI WGS metagenome assembly OGNB01 (sample SAMEA2581914, study PRJEB24529) | metagenome | biome: Human gut stool | place: China | collected 2011
CTTTGGGACATGCTCCGCACGCTGCGTTGGCTAATCCGGCTGCAGGTTCTGTATTGTCGGTAGCCGAAGCGTTGACCAATCTTGTTTGGGCTCCAATGGCAGAAGGAATGGACAGCATCTCCCTGTCTGCCAACTGGATGTGGCCATGCCGTGCACAGGAAGGTGAAGATGCCCGTCTTTATACGGCTGCCAAGGCGCTGTCTGACTTCTGCTGCGCACTGCAAATCAATGTGCCGACCGGTAAGGATTCCCTGTCTATGACTCAAAAATATCCAAACGGAGAAAAGATCATCAGCCCGGGAACAGTTATCGTTTCAGCCGGCGGAGAAGTATCCGATGTAAAGAAAGTCGTTTCTCCTGTATTGGTAAATGATGCCAAGAGTACCATTTATCATATCGACTTCAGTTTTGACAAGTTGCGTTTAGGTGGTTCTGCTTTCGCACAGTCATTAAATAAAATAGGAGATGATGTCCCGACAGTTCAAAATCCCGAATATTTCCGCGATGCTTTCCTTGCCATACAAGAACTTATCAACAAGGGCCTGATTATGGCAGGTCATGATATCTCAGCCGGTGGTCTCATTACTACACTGCTCGAAATGTGCTTCTCAAACATGGAAGGTGGTATGGAAATCAACCTTAATAAAATAAAGGAAAACGATATCATCAAAATTCTGTTTGCCGAAAATCCGGGTATCGTCATTCAGGTGAAAGATAAAGACAAAGCCGAAGTCAAGAAGATATTGGAAGATGCCGGAATCGGCTACGTGAAATTGGGTACCCCCACAGACGAACGCCATATTCTAGTAACCAAAGAAGATGCCACTTACCAATTCGGTATTGACTATCTGCGTGATGTTTGGTATTCTACTTCTTATTTGCTTGACCGCAAACAAAGCATGAACGGTTGCGCCAAGAAACGTTTTGAAAATTACAAAGAGCAACCACTGGAGTTTGTATTCGATAAATCATTCACCGGGAAGTTCTCACAATATGGAATCACTCCCGAACGTCGTACACCGACCGGCATTAAGGCTGCCATCATTCGTGAAAAAGGCACCAATGGTGAACGCGAAATGGCATATATGCTTTACCTGGCAGGCTTCGATGTGAAAGATGTCACTATGACCGACCTGATAAGCGGACGCGAAACATTAGAAGACATTAATATGATTGTATTCTGTGGAGGATTCTCCAATTCCGATGTTCTGGGTTCTGCCAAAGGATGGGCAGGTGCATTCTTATTCAATCCGAAAGCCAAAGCAGCACTGGATAATTTCTACGCACGCAAAGACACCCTGTCACTGGGAGTATGTAACGGTTGCCAATTGATGATTGAATTGGGACTGATTAATCCTGAGCATAACAAGAAAGCCAAAATGCTGCATAACGACTCACACAAGTTTGAATCTAAGTTTGTCGGTGTAACAGTTCCGATGAACAGAAGTGTTATGCTCGGCTCATTAAGCGGCAGCAAATTAGGTATTTGGGTGGCACACGGAGAAGGCAAATTCTCATTACCATACGAAGAAGATAAGTATAATGTAGTATTGAAATACTCATACGATGAATATCCCGGTAATCCGAACGGTTCAGACTACAGCGTAGCCGGATTAGCAAGTTCAGACGGACGCCACTTGGCAATGATGCCTCACTTAGAACGCTCTTGTTTCCCGTGGCAAAATGCTTACTATCCTTCTGACAGAATAAACAAAGACCAAGTAACACCATGGATTGAAGCATTTGTCAACGCAAGAAAATGGGTTGAAATGAACAAATGATAAAACGATTTGTTATATTTACTAAAAAAGCGGTATATCATACTGATTGCCGCTTTTTTTACATATAATAGATTTTGAAATGACAAGAAAATTTGCGAGCTTTGTAAGGTTTTCGCGTCTAAATACCATTATGAAAAGGACTCTTTTACTTATATACTTTACAATTATTTTTATAACTTCTGTCTCTGCCCAACTTTACCAGTATCTAGATACTAACGATGGCTTGAGCAGTCGTAGAGTCCTGTCCATACAAAAAGACAATAAAGGATATATGTGGTTCCTCACCCATGAAGGAATCGACAGGTACAATGGCAAGCAATATGTTCATTACAGCTTATCAGCAGACGGTCAACCTAATATGAAATCTTTTCCCAACCTGAATACTTTGGAAATAGATACAGCCGGCGTAATTTGGGAAATAGGAAAAAACGGATATATTTTTAAGTACAATTCACTACAAGACAAATACGAGCTGGCCTATAATTTTGCCAGCAAAGACAAAAGCAACAGTGGGCTTCCACTCATCAGTACTTATTTGGACAACAAAAACAATATTTGGCTTTGTACCAAAGACAAACAATACATTTTTGATATCGACCAGGAAAAACTGATTCGCCTGACCAGTTCTATTCAGGAAGAGATTACCTGCATTACAGAAGCCGGAAATAACCAATACTTTTTAGGAACAAATCATAATATATTTTGCGTTGAACTAATTGATAAGCATCAACTACAGATACAAAAACATCCCCAATTGGACCAATTCCAAATTGTTACTTATCTGTATTTTCACAAAAGCACTCAGACTCTTATTATAGGAACACTGAGAGACGGTATATATCTATATAACATCAATACTCAACAACTAATGGATGTTCCCACAAAGTTGTTGGACATTACAGTCAATACAATCATAGCCAACCCCAAGAAAATAGACGAAGTCCTGATAGCCACTAATGGAGCAGGTGTTTACAAACTCAATTTATTCACTCGCGAATTATCCCCTTTTCTGATTGCCGATCACAATCATTCAAACAAAATGAATGGGAATATTGTGAATGACATATTCATTGATAAAGATGACAAATTATGGATGGCCATTTATCCTGTCGGAATTACCTTATTCTCGAATAAATATCCGGGCTATAAATGGATACAACATTCTTATGACAATCCAAATTCACTAATAGACAATCAAGTGAACTCTATTTTAGAGGATTCGGAAGGTGATATTTGGTATGCTACAAGTAATGGCATCTGTTTTTACAATTCTCAGAATAAACAGTGGAAGTGCCTTCTTTCCACTTATCAGAACGACACACAAAATCAGAACCATGTCTTTATTTCCATGTGCGAAACAGCCCCCGGCACCATATTGGTAGGAGGATATATGTCGGGAATGTATCAAATCAACAAGAAAGACATGGTGCCTAAATATTTTTCTCATCAATCCACTCTAGGATGGACCAATATCCGCCCTGATAAATACATACGTTGCATCTACAAGGACAATGATGGAATCATTTGGGCAGGTGGCTATTATAACCTGAAAAGTTATAATATACAAACAAAAGAAATTCAGTGCTACGGTATGGATTTTCCGGTTACCTGTATTAAGAACAAGGACCAATACAACCTGTGGATAGGTACCATCAATGGGCTATACCAATTCAATAAACGAAACCAAACACTGAAACCGGTCAATCTGGATTCTGAAATTGGATGTATCAATACGATTTATCAAGATACTGTTGCCCATATTACCTATATCGGTACTCATGGTTCGGGCATGTGGGTATATAATAATAACACTGACAAAGTCGTGCGTTATCATATAAAAAACTCAGCGTTGATTTCCAATAATATCTATTGCATTTTGCCGGCTGCGGAAACGGATCTGGTTATCAGTACCGAAAATGAATTAACTCGTTTCAAAGTAAAAGAAAGAATATTCTCCAATTGGACAAAAGAACAAGGATTGATGGCTGTGAACTTCAATCCCTCATCGGGCATACACACCCGATCAGGATATTTTATATTCGGAACAGGAAACGGAGCCATTGAAATAGCAGACACCGTAAGCCTGCCCAATCGTTTCAAGTCTAAAATGATATTCAGTGATTTCAGCATCTTATATCAAAAGGTTTTCCCCGGTGAAAAAAATTCCCCTTTAACCCAAGATATAGACGATACAGAACACATCACTTTGGATTATAATCAAAATATATTCTCGTTAAATGTATCTTCCATTAATTACGACAATCCGTCTAATATTCTATACACTTGGAAATTAGAAGGATTTTACGATGAATGGACAAGTCCCACAGCAGATAATCTGATACGTTATACCAACATCAATCCCGGGCATTATAAACTGAGGGTGAGAGCCATTCTGATGGATGACGAGCATGTATTGGAAGAAAGAGCTATAAAAATAACCATAACTCCCCCTTTTTGGGCAACTTTTTGGGCCGGAATCATTTATCTTATTATCATAATATTAATTACAGTAAGTATTTTACGTTTCTTATGGTTAAGGAAAGACAGGAACAATTCTAAAGAGAAAATCCAATTCTTTATCAACACCGCCCATGACATACGTACGCCGCTGACCTTGATAAAGGCTCCGTTGGGAGAAATTCTGAAGAATGAACAACTGACAGAACAAGGGAAAATTAATATCAACCTTGCTATTCAGAATACAGTCAATTTATCTGATTTGGCAAGTAATCTGATTAATTTCGAAAAAGAGGAACTTTATACGCCCAACGTTTATGTATCCAGATACGAATTAAATTCATATATTAAGTCTTACATTGAGCAATTCAAGCTATACGCAGAGAAAAAACAAATTGAAATTCATTTTGAATCCAATTTTACTTCTCAAGAAGTATGGTTGGATAGAAACAAGATGGATTCCATCATCAGAAACCTGATGACTAATGCACTGAAATACACTCAACAAGGAGGAAGTATCAAAATTCAGACTTCCAAAAGTAAAAGCCATTGGTTTCTGTTCATCACAGATACCGGAATCGGAATTTCATCCAATGACCAGAAAAAAATGTTCAAGGAACTGTTCAGAGGGAAAAATGCCACTAATTTACAAATTACCGGCAGCGGTATCGGCATGATGCTTACTTACAAGCTCATCAAGAACCACTGTGGAAAAATTAGTATGAGCAGCATAGAGAATATGGGTACTACCTTTAAACTATCATTCCCTATAAAAAGCAGAAAATATAATAATAAACTCTTCCCCAAAGCTGATGTCATCGATCCGCTTCCTATCGTGAGAGAAGAAAACAAAGAGGAGGTCACCATTCCCCCTATTCCGCAACTTAAACAGGCAGATAAAGAAGCTCCTTATATTCTGGTAGCCGAAGACAATGTGGAGTTACGTACTTTCTTATTACAGATATTATCCGATGAATATCAAGTAACAGGAGTCAGCAACGGACAAGAAGTGATTAATTCTATCAAAACCAAACAGCCCGACCTCATTCTTTCAGACATTATGATGCCGGAACTGAATGGAGAACAAATGTGCCGTATTGTGAAAAATGATGTAGAAACAAGTCATATTCCTGTCATTCTACTAACTGCATTGAATGATAAAGAAAGTATTATCAAAGGATTACAGAGCAAAGCAGACAGATACATCATTAAACCGTTTGATGTCGGTGTCTTAAAAGCCAACATAACCAACGTACTTGCTATCAGGGAGCTTATACGCAAACGTTACAGTCAATTCCAGTTCACCACGGAAGAGGAAAATGTGCCTCACCCACCATTGGACTTAGATCAGGAATTTATTATAAAAGTAACCGAAACCATTAAAAAAAATCTGAGCAAAGAACTAAATGTAGACACTTTATGTGCTGCTTTCAATATGAGTAGAAGTAGTTTTTATAATAAAATAAAAGAATTAACAAATTATTCACCCAGCGAGTTTATCCGTAAAGTGCGTATGAATGAAGCTGCCATACTATTGAAAAGCAAGAAATACACGGTATCCGAAGTTTCAGATATGCTGGGCTTTGGCGACCCGAAATATTTTACAGATAGCTTTAAGAAATACTTTGATGTACCGCCAAGCGTTTATATGAAACAAAATTAAGACATGAATTTCTATTTAAAATCATTCGCCATCTTTTTAAAGATTGGCCTGTTTACCATCGGAGGAGGTTATGCAATGGTTCCACTCATACAAGATGAAATAGTGGAGAAAAGGAAATGGATTGATAAAGAAGACTTTATCGACTTATTGGCACTTACTCAGTCTGTTCCAGGCATATTTGCCGTAAACATAGCTATCTTTATAGGATATAAGTTACGCAAATTCAAAGGAGCTCTAGCCATGGCACTCGGAACCATACTTCCCTCCTTCTTCATTATTTTAGCCATAGCCTTGTTTTTCCAACAATTCAAGAATTATGAAGTAGTAGAAAATATATTCAAAGGAATCCGCCCGGCAGTGGTCGCATTGATTGCCGCTCCTACTTTCTCAATGGCAACATCAGCAAAGATAAACCGCTATACAATATGGATACCTATAGTATCGGCACTTCTTATCTGGTTATTGGGTATATCCCCTGTGTATATTATCATCATTGCCGGAGTAGGAGGCTTTTTCTATGGTAAGTACAAACATAAACATGCATCAAAATGATATTCCTTTATTTATTCTATACATTCTTTAAGATAGGTCTCTTCGGTTTTGGAGGCGGTTATGCCATGCTTTCCTTGATTCAGGGAGAAGTAGTGACGCGTTATCATTGGATTAATGCCGGTGAATTTACTGATATCGTAGCTATCAGCCAGATGACTCCGGGTCCTATTGGCATTAATTCCGCCACTTATGTAGGATATACTGCCGTACTGAACGCGGGATACAGCGAAGCTTTCGCCGTCATCGGCTCCATTGTGGCAACATTTGCTGTTGTCTTTCCTTCCTTCATCTTAATGATTGCCATCAGCAAATTCTTTCTGAAATATCAAAAACACCCGGCTGTTGAAGCCGTATTCAGTGGATTGCGCCCCGCAGTGGTAGGCTTGCTGGCTGCGGCAGCCCTCGTTTTAATGAATAAAGAAAACTTCGGCAGCTATAAAGTAGATTGGTATCAATTCATTATCAGTATCATCATCTTCCTTGCAGCTTTCTTCGGAACACGCAAATATAAGATAAACCCTATATTAATGATTATCCTCTGCGGATTGGCAGGATTCTTGCTTTATTAGTCTATAAAGAAAGGAACGTGTCAAAACGTCGATAATGCTGTCATTTAACCGGTAGGGCGAGGTTCGCTCGCCCGAAAGCAGTTTATTTGTGCATTCGGGCAGGCAAACCCTGCCCCTACAGTTGATGATTTAATGTGCTACTTTAGTTATGACACATTCATGTGCTATATCAAGCATCTTCTCGGTTTTCAGAGCACTCTCCAAGCTCCTAGATACTCATATTTTTATTTGTCAGAGTCTGTCCTTTATACTGTCCGGTCAAAGTACGGAGAAAAGATACAATCTTATCCACTTCCTGCTGCGGAAGTTCAATGCCCAACTGATATTTAGCCATCGCACGCACGGCGTCATCCATTGTCTTCATGCTTCCATCGTGGAAATAAGGATAAGTCAATTCCACATTTCTCAATCCCGGCACTTTAAAACGATGACGGTCACGCTCTATCTTTGTTTGCTTAAACCGACCGTTGTCTTCTTCTGTCATTTCAGCCGCACGGTCTGCAAAATAATCATGTTGTACGCCAATTAACTCATATGACTGTCCTCCAAGGATTTCACCTACATGGCAAGTTGCACAATCATATTTCTTGAAAAGCTCATATCCGGCAAGTTCATCGGCAGTGATAGCATTCTTGTCACCTTTCAGATAAAGGTCGAAACGTGAATTGGGAGTCAGCAACGTCTTTTCAAATTCCTGAATCGCATCGGTAATATTCTTTTCATTCAGTCCGTCTGAATATACCTCTGTAAAAGCTTTTACAAAGTCCTTGTCTTCGGCTAGTTTTGCTGTTATCTGGTCAAAGGATTCACAAGCCATTTCAACCGGATTCAAGGGAGGACCTGCAGCCTGTTCTGCCAATGTGCCGGCACGACCGTCCCAAAACTGAACAAAATTATAAGCTGCATTATAAACAGTCGGAGCATTTACTCCGCCAAGCTGACCGCCCACTCCTTCCGAATACTGCTTATTGTCCACGCCGCCCATATCCAAACCGTGACAAGAGGCACAAGACACCGTATTATCAGCCGACAAACGAGTGTCGTGATAAAGCATATCACCCAATAGCACCTTGCGCACATCTACCGAAATAGAATCGGCAATCGGGCGAATAGGCTCATTGATGAATTCAGGAGCCACATTCGCATCGCCCATCAGCCCCATACGATGATTCTTCACCCAATTAAGAACCAATTCCTTTTTCGTATCGCTGATGGAAGCTCCCCAATGCACCAAATAGTATTTGGGCTGAGGCATCTTGCCATCCAGAATCACTTTTTCTACTTTTGCCAAAGCCACCTGATCGACCGGATTACCGGCTTTCAAGTCTGCCGCCATCCGAGTCATGTCAAAAGCACGATAAGCCTTGCTCACGTCCTCCATCACAATCTTTCCTGCCACGGGCATATTGGCATAGAACGGCAAATCGGGGTTTGAGGTGTGACATCTCAAACATCCGGCATCCGTAATGATTTGCTGCATCTGCGCATTTGCCTCCAAATCGGCAGAAGGCACACGGTTCATCAGCCGGTAAGTAACAGCTAATGCCGCCACTATAACCAACAGTGCCACCATTAATTTTGTACTTTTCTTCATGTTACGCTTGTTTTTTTGATTAGTTATTACGATTATATAAATGTATACTTTGCTGTGCCGCCGGAAGATAATTCACTCCATACCAACACATTTGCAACGCCAAAAAGGAAAAAATGAGCAACACATACAGTGATTTGCTGCCCACACGTCCGAACAGACGAAGGTGGATATATATCAAATACCCCATCCAAGTGATGACTGCCCATGTTTCCTTCGGGTCCCAACTCCAATAATTTCCCCATGCCTCTTTCGCCCAAAGAGAACCGAGCAACATACCGATTGACAGGAAAGCGACTCCTGCATAGACCAAATTATCGGCTGTCTGCAAATACTCCTCCTTGTGGCAGAACAATCCGGTGACGGCAATAATGAATGCGCACCCCAACACCGAATAAGAAAACATATATACAGTAACATGAGGAATGAACCATACACTTTGCAAAGCCGGCATCAGCGACTGATCATGTATCTCCGGCTTTAACAAATTAATCACGACAAATACAGTAGACAATAAAGTAGAAAACGACAATATCCAACGATACTTCCATCGTATATATGTCAGAAGTCCGGCTATTCCCATGAAGAATGAATACCATAAACGCGTTTCTCCCATTGTCCGCAAAGGTGGGCGTTGCAGGTATTCCCATAATCCGGCAATAAAAATACCCAATACCATAATTCCGGCAATGGTGAAACCAACAGCCATTCTGCTCCTCGTTGAAGAACGAAGTGCAAACACTGCCCCTGCCAGCCATAAACCAACAGACAGTGTCGCAAATACATAGAAGTTATCCCAATTTATCATACCTTTTTCAGATTAACACACTTTTTCGGACCATTAATAAATAAGAGAACAGCTCCCGCCAACATCATCAATATGCCGGCCACCATTATATATTTCCACGGTTGTATCACAACTTGTAAAACACAATATTTACTTTCATTGCCACTTGCCATGTCATAGCTTGTGAGATACACATCTTCTCCCAACCGATAACTGTATGGATGATTCACTTCCAACAGTGCCTCATCATCACCCAAGCGCACCTCGGCAGCAAAACGGGAAGGGCTTCCATTAGGATAGTATTCCACGGAAAAGGAACGCAGTTCCATCTCATAATCCAAATGATAGGAAACACCATTCATGTCAAAAGCCTCACGTGCCGGTTCTCCTTTATAAAGAGGAATACGCAATGTCCGGGTATCACTGCTTCCAAAGAATCCGGCGAAAAGTGCCAGCCATAATCCTGCATGGTTCAGCAGGAAACGCCAACGGGCAGTCTTTCGATGGTAATAAGCATGAAAAGTAATCATTGCCAAATTGCTTAACAGCAAAAAGAGAATGGCAATGAATATCCAAGAAGTCATAAAATTATAACAGCCCAACAAGGCCCAAACACCGGTGCGCATAGCAGCTTCCACATCAGACAACTGAGGAAATAATCCAATAATCAGACTACCTGCTATGAGCAGGAAAATAGATAAAATACTTGTTTGAGGGGAGTAAAGGAAGCGTGTAAAAGCTGATTTTCTACTTTCCTTATATAATTTCCACAATAAGAACAGCCAAATAACCGCAAAAACAATATTCAGCGGAAATGCCACAAACGACAATGGAAAATTTCCCATTAACAGTTGTATGATAGCAGCCAGTGATAGATAGCCCGTTACGTACACATATCGCATATTCGTGTTCCTTTTTGTTATCCGGCTACAAAGTAACGAAATAAAAATGAATTAACATATAAATTTCTTATGAATTTGTAACAGTTACAAGATAATAATCGGACAAAAGGAAGGATTTACTTCAAAAAGCCGAAGAGGTCTTCAAAAAAAGAACTTGATTCTGTCACCGTGTGTTGTCTCCTCCGGTTTTCAACCTCTGCATACGTTTTAAACTCCCTAAGTCGTTTCATTAGCCGGACTAAGCGTTTTCATCCTTTCTATTATGCCTGTCTGTCAGTCGGATTACTACAGTCTACGGCAATGGACTATACAGTCTACGGTAACGGACTATACAGTCCACCGCAACGGACTGTACGGTCCACTGTCGGAGACTGTAATAATCTTCCGTTTAAAAGACCTTAGCCAACCCTAAGAAACGGCTTATTCTTCCCTTTGTTGGTGATATGATATGTTAAGTGTTCAAACTATTCCCCCAAAATACAAAACCACGCATCATACCTGTCATGAACATAATCCGTTGCTCTCGGCGGTTTGAGTTAAGCCTTTCACCTTAAATACCTGTAAAACAACGAATTAACCCCATAACACGTGTGAAACGTGGTTCTTACTTACTAATATCTCAGTACTATTATGCTGTTTGTCTACAGTTTTACTTTCTTCTTTGCCCCTTTAGATTCGTTATGCAAACGATCGAGAGCCGTCACAACATAGTTGTATTTTGTCTTGCCGTTTTCATAAGGCAATTTATAATAAGTATCACGCGTGATAGCAACAATATGAGAAGGGTCCTCCAGATTCACTTTTTCTTTTTTATCAAAACGATAAACCACATATTGCACAGCCTTATCGGAAGGATGTACCATATCTTCAGCATAGAAACGATAATCGCGTAATTCATCCAAAATCAATTCATAGGCGGGAAAATAGAATACGCTTTCCTGAAAAGCGGCTTGCAGCCTGTCTATAGCCAGCAATAAGGTAGCTTTACTGAGTTGGTTGGCGTGCATACCATCCCTCGCATGACGAATGGGACTGACTGTAAGTATCACTTTCAGTCCGGAATTTCGCGCCAACAACCCGGACAACAATGAAGTATAATCCGATACGATTTCATCGACCGTCAATCGTCGGAGAATAAATTCTTTTCCCGGCAGCTTATGACAATTTCCTACAATGCGTCCTGTATTCTTTTGCTCGTACACCCACGATGTACCGAAAGTCAACAACAAACAGTCCGAACGAAAAATCCACTCATGTGCACGGGCAATCCGTTCATTTATCTTCTCCAACGTTTCATCTGCTGACAGTGATGAGAAATCCCCGTGGTGCATGGGGCTGTGCCAACAGTCACGAAAGAAAAAGAGATCTTCCTTTCCGTACACCTTTCCGAGTATGATTTCGCGCAAAGCGGCAGATATGGATAGAGGGTTGTAAAGTACACCGTAAGGATTGATGTCACACGAGAATTTAGCATCCGCAAGCCTTGTACCCATATTAGTCGCAAAACAAGAGCCGAGCAGCAACAAACGGTCCGCGTGCCGCAATCGGGGCAGGTTGACAGGGAGTTCAACAGGGGTAGTGAAGTTCATACACAAACTTTATTCAAATCTTTGCAAAGATACAAAGAAATACCATAAACGGGGAAACTGCAACTTTAAAATCCCGTAAAAGGCGGACGACGGAACAAAAAACAGACAAAATGATACAGCCATCCGTTTTCTTTTGCTATTTTTGCATTTTGTAATCTTCAGTACAATGATGAAAACAGAACCAACAACATATAACTTGTTAGACTCCATTTTCTATCCGGAAGACCTGCGTAAATTAAGCGTGGAACAGCTCCCGGAAGTTTGTGAAGAATTAAGACAAGACATCATTCAAGAACTTTCGTGCAACCCGGGACACTTTGCAGCAAGTCTGGGTACAGTGGAACTTACCGTCGCGCTGCATTACGTCTACAATACCCCTTACGACCGTATAGTATGGGATGTAGGGCATCAAGCCTACGGTCACAAGATGCTGACCGGACGTCGCGAGTCTTTTTGCACCAACCGGAAGTTCAAGGGCATACGCCCCTTCCCCACTCCAGTGGAAAGCGATTACGACACCTTCACCTGCGGACATGCCTCAAACTCCATTTCGGCAGCCTTAGGCATGGCTGTTGCCGCAGCCAGAAAAGGTGAGAAAGACCGTCATGTAGTAGCCGTCATCGGCGACGGAAGCATGAGTGGCGGACTGGCCTTTGAGGGCTTGAACAACGCCTCGTCCACCGCCAACAATCTGTTGATTATCCTTAACGACAACGACATGGCAATAGACCGCAGTGTAGGCGGCATGAAACAATACCTTTTCAATCTGACAACCTCCAACCGCTACAACCAGCTGCGTTTCAAAGCCTCCAAGATGTTATTTAAAATGGGCGTACTGAATGAAGACCGGCGTAAAGCGCTAATCCGCTTTTCCAACAGTCTGAAATCAATGGCGGCCCAGCAACAGAACATCTTCGAAGGGATGAACATCCGATACTTCGGTCCGATAAACGGACATGACGTAAAGAACTTGGCCCGTATTCTTCGGGATATAAAAGATATGCAAGGACCTAAAATCCTTCATTTGCACACTGTAAAGGGTAAAGGCTTCGAACCGGCCGAGAAAGAGCCGGGCATCTGGCACGCACCCGGCAAATTCGACCCCGAAACCGGAGAGCGCATCACTGCAGACACCAGCAATCTGCCTCCTCTATACCAAACCGTATTCGGCGAGACGTTAGTGGAATTGGCAGAGAAGAATCCGAAAATCGTCGGGGTGACGCCCGCCATGCCCACCGGATGTTCCATGAACATATTGATGCAAGCCATGCCCGACCGGGCTTTCGACGTAGGCATCGCCGAAGGACACGCCGCCACATTCTCCGGCGGTATGGCAAAAGAAGGTCTGCAACCTTTCTGCAACATATATTCGTCCTTCATGCAGCGGGCTTATGACAACGTGATACATGACATTGCCATCCTGCGGTTGCCTGTAGTGCTCTGCCTGGACCGCGCCGGATTGGTAGGTGAAGACGGACCGACACATCATGGCGTATACGACCTCGCTTATTTCCGTCCTATTCCGAACCTGACCATATCCTCACCCATGGACGAGCACGAACTGCGTCGCCTGATGTACACGGCACAGCTGCCGGACAAAGGTCCGTTCGTAATCCGTTATCCGCGTGGACGTGGCGTGTTGGTGGACTGGAAATGTCCGCTGGAAGAAATCCCCGTAGGCAAAGGGCGCAGACTGAAAGAAG
>OGNB01001443.1_pt1 | contig 13558 bp, 9 predicted proteins | sample 1573301 | NCBI WGS metagenome assembly OGNB01 (sample SAMEA2581914, study PRJEB24529) | metagenome | biome: Human gut stool | place: China | collected 2011
TAGATATAAAATATAGGACAAAACGGCATTATGATATTACCTCTCTGGGAGAGATATTGATTGATTTTACCGGAAAAAAAGAGAGTGAAAGACAAACATTGTCTTATACACAAAATCCGGGAGGTGCACCTGCTAATGTTGTGGTTGCGGCACAACGGCTGGGTGCCCAAACAGCATTTATCGGAAAAATAGGAGAAGACTTCTTGGGTGATTTCTTAAAGGAAACCATGGATAAATGCGGTGTTTCAACCGAAGGATTAATAAGTGATGCAGACTATTTTACAACACTTGCTTTTGTTAAACTGGCAGATAACGGAGAACGAAATTTTGCGTTTGCCAGAAAACCCGGAGCAGATATCGGTCTGAAGGCTGAGGAAATACGGAAAGATATCATCTGCCAAAGCCGTATTCTTCATGTAGGCTCTTTGTCGTTAACAGATGAACTATCCAGAAATGCAGAGTTTATTGCATTAAAAGCTGCGAAAAATAATGGAACAATTATTTCTTATGATCCGAATTACAGAGCCAGTTTATGGGATTCACAGGAAGAAGCCTGTAAATGGATGAGAAGTATTTTAGAATATGCAGATATCGTTAAAGTATCCGAAGAAGAGGCGGAAGACTACGACGAAAAGTACTATGACTCTACCGTCTATATCGAAAGCGAAGATGAGGATGAACCGGTGCGGGTACTTAAAACAGTTTTCCGCATGCCGGACGGACAGTATTATGAATTGGAGCTGATGATTTCCATTCTGGAACGTGATGATATGGTAGAGGCCATTCTTTGGTATCTGGGAGCACTGTTTTTACTTTTTCTGATTTGTACGTCTATAGGTACACGCCTGATATTGCAAAGTGTGTTCCGCCCGCTGCAGCGCCTGCTGGACTGGTTACAACAAATTCAACCGGGGAAAGAGCTTCCGGTGCTGGATAATCCTACGAAGATACGGGAGTTCCAGCAGTTGGGAGAGGCAGCTGTGGATATGGGAAATCGTAGTTATAAAGCTTATGAAGAACAGAAGCAGTTTATAGAAAATGCTTCGCATGAGTTGCAGACACCACTTGCCATTGTGCGCGGCAAGGTCGAATTACTTGCAGAGAATGAGTCGATGACCGAGCAACAGTTGAAAGAACTGGATGAAATATACGCTACATTGGGTAGGGCGGTCAGATTGAATAAGTCTTTATTGTTGTTGTCCCGCATTGAGAATGGGCAGTATACCGAAACGGAAGATGTATCTGTAGATGAAGTTTTGGATGAACTATTGCCCGATTTGATGGATATATATGAAGGGAAAAAGATACATCTGGTACGTATAAAGGGAGAAGAACCTTTCGTGATCCGGTGTAACTTGTCTCTGACACAGATTCTGGTTTCCAATTTGGTGAAAAACTCCTTAGTACACAATCATGCGGGGGGAGAGTTGTATATTGAAACGACTTCTTCTTCATTGATTATTAAAAATAGTGGTGAACATCCATTGGATGGAGAAAAACTATTCCGGCGTTTCTATCGCAGTATTGACGGAAAAAAAGATTCTACAGGTTTGGGGCTTGCCATTGCCCGTTCTATTGCTATTTCTGCTTCTCTCAGTCTGACTTATAAGTGGCAGGAAGGAATGCATCTGTTTTTGCTTGTTAAAGAATCTGAAAAGAAAAGCTAAAGGCGAATATTCCCAAATCTTTCCCGATTCGCCATCGTTATTTGCAGTGTGAATAAAAACAAGAAATAAATTAGTAACACTTAAAAGAATAACGATTATGAAGAAGATTTTATCTATTCTCGTATTGGCTATCGTGGCCGTTCAGTTCGCTTTTGCAGGTGATGTGATTACCAAAGACGCAAAGGAGCTCCCTTTGAATGCGCGTAACTTTATCAATCAGTATTTCAGTAAACCGCAGATCTCATACATCAAGATAGATAGTGAATTCTTATCTAAGAAGTATGAAGTGACTTTGACTGACCGTACAGAGATTGATTTCGACAAAAAAGGTAACTGGACGGAAGTAGATTGCAAGAAAGGTGCTGTACCTGCCGCCCTTATCCCTGTTTCTATCAAGGATTACGTGAAAAAGAATTTCCCAAATGAAATTATCACCAAGATAGAACGTAAAGGTACAGGTATAGAAGTAGAACTTGCCAATGATTTTTCATTGAAATTTAATAAAAAAGGACAATTCGTCAGTATGGATGATTAATGGAGGGGAAAAGATGAAGACAAGATTTTTAATGTTAGCGATGATGATGTGTATGGCTGCTGTTACGTTCAGTGCATGCAGTGACGACGATGATGATGATAAGAGCATTAATGTTCCTGAGTCTGTGGTACAAGCCCTGAAACAGAAGTATCCGAGTGCGACAGGAATAGAATGGGAACAAAAAGGAACTTATTTTGTGGCTGATTGCTGGTTGGATGGAAAAGAATCAAATATATGGTTTGATCCCAATGCCAATTGGCTGATGACGGAATCGGAAATATTCTGGAATGATCTTCCTGAAGCTGTACAGACTGCATTTGGTAGCGGAGAGTATGCAAACTGGGTACAAGATGATTATTATTTCCTGCTGTATCCATTGCAGCCCATGCAATATGTGATTGAGGTAAAACAGGGAAATCAGAAGTATCAGTTATTCTACTCGGAAGATGGAGGACTGATGAATACGGTGAATGTGACAGGGAAGGATGATACGATTTATCCACCGAAAGTGTGAGAAAGTGACGAGCTGTAGCTCGTCACTTAATTTTAGCGCTATGCACTAAATTATCATTCTCCCATTGGTCGATAATCCTTGGCCAATCCGCCTTCACTGGTTTCTTTGTAGAGTGATGGCAAATCGTTTCCGGTCTCTTTCATTACTTCTACAACTTTGTCGAAGGATACACGATGCATGCCATCAGTAAAAGAAGAATAAAGGTTGGCGTCCAGTGCGCGGGCGGCAGCATATGCATTGCGTTCAATGCAAGGAATTTGAACTAATCCGCATACCGGGTCGCAAGTCATGCCGAGGTGATGTTCCAGACCCATTTCGGCTGCATACTCTATTTGTGCAGGACTACCACCAAATAATTGGTTGGCAGCAGCTGAGGCCATTGCACAGGCTACGCCTACTTCTCCCTGACATCCTACTTCTGCTCCTGAAATGGATGCATTGGTCTTTACGATATTTCCTACAAGACCGGCTGTGGCAAGCGCACGAAGGATTCGGGTATCACTGAAATCACGGCTTTTAGCAAGATGATATAATACTGCCGGCATCACACCGCAAGAACCACAAGTAGGAGCGGTAACTATTGTTCCTCCTGAGGCGTTCTCTTCACTTACGGCAAGGGCATAGGAAAATACCAACCCGCGAGATTGCAAAGATTGCTTGTATCCGCTGGCACGTATATAATAAGTAGAGGCTTTGCGGCGTAAGTTCAATGGACCGGGCAGTACACCTTCTTGCTCCAATCCGCGGCGAACGGCTGCTTGCATGGTTTTCCAGACTTCTTGTAGGTAATCCCATATATCTTCTTCCTCACACTCCTTGACGTATTCCCAGTAACTTCTTCCGGTCTTTTCGCACCATTGTAGAATCTCCATCATGTGATTCATATCATAGATATCCGGGGTGTTGACAGATGATGCACCATCATTTTCTTCAGCCAGTGCACCACCGCCTACACTGAATACTGTCCATGCATCAGTCTCTTTTCCTGAAGCATCCAATGAAACGAATTTCATGCCATTGGGATGGAAAGGTAGAAATATTTTGGGTTCCCAAATAATTTCTACCGGAGCGGCTGGTTGCAGGGTATCGGTAATGGCTATGTTAGTCATGTGTCCCTTTCCTGTGGCAGCTAGGCTACCGTATAAGGTCACTTTAAATGAGGAAGCTTCCGGATGTTTTTCCAGAAAGATCTCAGCAGCTTTACGGGGCCCCATTGTATGGCTGCTTGATGGCCCTGTACCGATACGGTAGAGTTCTTTGATTGATTTCATAATTATTTTATTTATAGGTCAACTACTGTAATTCCTGCACCACCAAACTGCACATGTTCGTCGGCAAAATGTTTGATACCTGGAACTGTTTGCAGATATTGCCGGATGAGGGTACGCAAAATACCCGTACCTGTTCCGTGAAGGATACGTACGCGTGACATACCTACAAGGATGGCATCATCAATAAAGTAGGTTACTGCCTGTAGAGCTTCGTCACCACGCATGCCGCGTACATCAATGTCTTGCTTGAAGTTCAATTTCTTTTCGTACATGCTGTCTTGGGTTTGATTGCTGACAAAGGTACTCTTAGTAGAGTTGTCCACCTTTTGTGGGGCGGAATTTGTGCGCTCCAATCGTTCCAGCTTAACAGTGGTTTTGATACTGCCAAAAGCAATAATGGCATTTTTGCCATTTACTTCCAATACTTCGCCCACCGAGCTTTGGCCTTTTATCTTTACCATAGCTCCCGGGGCAATGCTTGCCAGGCGTTCAGCTTCCTGTTTGGCTTTTTGGGCAGCCAGTTCCTGAGCTGAAAGAGTGTTGTTTGTATCTTTATTCTTCTTTTCTTTTTTCCGGTTCTGCTTTTCCTGCAATTTTTGCATTTTGAGTGCTATCTTCTCCTCTTGTTCTTTAGAGGCAAGAGCTTCCATCGATTCACGGAACTTGGTCAGTTCCTGACGTGCCTGGCGGGTTTTCTCTTTTTCAGCCTGTGCTTCCTTAATGGTGCGGATGGTGTTTTCAATCCGTGCATTGGCTTCCTGTACCAGCTGTTCTGCTTCTTCTTTAGCTTTACGGATAATCTCTTTGCGGGATTTCTGCAGGTCTTCCATTTCTGCCTGATAGCGGGAGATGGTATCTTCCATGTGTTTTTCACGCTGGCGGATAGTCTGACGTTTGCCTTCCCAGTATCGTTTATCGCGTACAATATCTTGCAGATACTTATCGGCATTAATATATTCGCTACCCACAATTTCGGATGCATCTGCAATCACATCTTCCGGAAGACCGATCTTTCGGGCTATCTCTACGGCAAATGAACTTCCGGGATTACCTATCTGAAGTTGGAAAAGTGCCTGCATCAGGTGGCGGTCGTACAACATGGCTCCATTCACTACTCCTTCATGGTCTTCGGCAAAGTGCTTCAGATTCTGGTAGTGAGTAGTAATAACACCGAACGTCAGCTTTTGGTTGAAACGTTTCAGTACGGCTTCGGCGATGGCGCCACCGATTTGTGGCTCGGTTCCACCACCAAATTCATCTATAAGGATGAGACTGCGTTCATTGCAATTCTTCATCATTATCTTCATGTTGGTGAGATGTGAAGAGTAAGTACTCAGATCATCTTCAATGGACTGTTCGTCGCCTATATCGATGAATATACTGCTGAAGATACCGGCATGGCTACGTTCGTGCATAGGAACGAGCATACCACATTGCAACATATATTGCAACAATCCCACTGTCTTGAGGCAAACAGACTTACCACCCGCATTGGGACCGGATATAATAAGGATACGCTGCTTTTCAGTCAATTCAATATCGAGCGGAACTACTTTCTTATCATGTTTGGCAAGGGAAAGTTGCAGCAACGGGTGTACAGCCATAGTCCAATCCAGTAACTGCGTATTTTCCAGTGCAGGTTTTATACCAGATATTTGTAGGGAAAACAAGCTCTTGGCACGGATAAAGTCTATCTCTGCAAGGAATTCATAAGACTGCAATACATCGGGAATGGAAGGGCGCAACAGGTTAGAGAATTCTATCAGGATACAGATAATTTCCCTACGCTCATCCCCTTCCAGTTCGCGGATACGGTTATTGGCTTCTACTACTTCGGCAGGTTCTATAAATACGGTTTTTCCACTTGCTGATTCGTCATGTACGATACCTTTAATCTTTCGTTTTAATCCCGGAGCAACCGGAATTACCAGACGGCCATCGCGCATGGTCGGGGTAACGTCTTTATCTACTACACCTTCAGACTGGGCATTGCGTAAGATGCTGTTCAGAGAACGGGATATGCTGTTCATGGTGTTCGCCAGTTCACGACGAATACGTGCCAGTTCGGAAGAAGCATTATCTTTTATCTTTCCATAAGGTGAAAGTATATTGTTTATCTTCTGAATCAGCTGCGGAAATGCCAATATATCCTTGGCGAGGTTCCGGAGACAAGGGTAGGGGGAGTCTTCTCCTTCTATGTCATCCTTTTCTAAAAAACGCACGATGTCCCGTATCGTTTCCAACGAACGGCGCAAGTCGAAAAGTTCCTGCTCATCCAGGTACATTCCTTCTATGCGTATTCGTTTCAGTGACGTACGGACGTCGAAAAAATATTGTGCGGGGAAGTTATCTTCCTCCTGTATGATGCGTACGAACTCTGTAACGAGGTTCAGGCGTTCCTCCACTTCTTCAAAATGGTCGGAGAACGTCATATCGGCTACGCGTTCGGCGCCTAATGTACTGAGGCATTTTTCACTCAGCAGCTGGCGTATTTGGTCGAAACCTATTTTAGGTTCAAAGTTCTGTGGATATATCATGTTGCAAAAGTACGATTAATTCGTGAAAAAAATGGCAGGAAGTTTGTAGATTTAAAAATGATTTGTACCTTTGCACCGCTTTAAGAGAAAAGCACTTCTTGAAAGAGGAGTTTTGGAGAGGTGGCAGAGTGGTCGATTGCGGCGGTCTTGAAAACCGTTGTACTGCGAGGTACCCGGGGTTCGAATCCCTGTCTCTCCGCTGGAAAGAATTGCAAAACAAAGAAAATCCCTGTAAATTAATACTTTACGGGGATTCTTTTGTGTATAGCATAAGTATATCAAAGCATTCTTAAAAAATGATCTTTGAGGAGTTTTTCATCAATGATACGAGCCCTATAATATATTGTATTAATTTTAATATTGAGTGTATGCTCTGAAATGTATTTTTTTAATATTTCAAGCAATGGATGAGTGATAAAGAACCTATTTTTTGTCAGTTGCTCAACGATTGAGTAACCAATTTTATTGACCATCAATTTTCTGACTTTTTATTAAATTTGCTTGGACTTACATTGTAATATTTCTTAAATACTTCTCGGAAGTATTTTGCATCCGAGAATCCAACCATGTCAGCAATCTCTGTTACTGTATGTTCGCCTTGTTTTAGCAATTGTGCGGCATGTTGCAAACGTATCATCCGGATATAATCAGCTGGAGCGTAACCGGTCAATGCCTTTAATTTGTTGAAGAAACTTGTACGGCTCATGTGATGCTGACTACTGAGCATGTCTACATTGAAGTCCGAATTTTCCATGTTATTCTCTATGCATTCCTTGACAGAGGCTATGAATTTCCAATCCAAGGTATTGGTGCAATTGACTGGAAGAGTCTGTTCTCTATCTTCAATGCTGTTATAAACCTGACGGAGCAAAGCACGATTTGCAAGTATGTTTTTGACCGTTGCCTTGAGTATCCCCACACTGAAAGGTTTGGTGATGTAGGCATCCGCTCCGATTTCCAGTCCTTCAAGCATATTTTTTTCATCTCCCAGTGCAGTCAGCAAAATGACCGGAATATGAGATATTTCAAGATCACCTTTTATAACTGAGCAGAGTTCATCTCCACCCATTTCGGGCATCATTATATCGGATATGACGAGATCCGGGTCAAACTCCCGTACTATGACAAGTGCCTCCTTTCCATTCGGACAGGACTGGACATTATAATTCGTTTTGAACATATCAATAAGATAATTGCGCAAATCATCATTGTCCTCTACTATCAAAATACGTTGTAGAGAGCCATTTACTTGGGATATTTCCATGGATAGTAACCCTGGAGTGCCACCAGATACGATAGTCTCCGAACATTCATTCGGTATCTTGGGAGAGATGAATTTTGCTTTATGTAGGTGGCTGTTCCCTTTCGGGAAAGTTACCTGCACGCAAGTGCCTTCATGCTCAGTACTTTGAATATGAATCCTGCCTTTATGTAATTTGACCAGTTTGTATACCAGCATCAGACCGATTCCGCTACCTGTCACTTTCAAGTTAATGACATTACTACCCCGGAAACAATTCCTAAACAATTTCTTCTGTTCGCATGAGGGAATGCCGATTCCGGTATCTTTCACTTCGATGCTCCAGGAGTTTCCTTCCTCACAGGCATAAATGCGTACGCTGCCACCTTCAGGTGTATACTTTAATGCATTTGACAGAATATTCTTCAGAATAGATCCCATCTTGTCACTGTCAAACCACACATTCAGATAATCAAAATTGCTTTCGTAAACAAACCTGACATGTTTCATCTCGGCATATTTGCGGAAAGTAGCACAAACATTATCCATATAGGAATTCAATTCATATTCAGAAACATAAAGGGTGGAAGAGTAGACGTCTACCCGTTCGAAATTTATCAGGTTGGTCGCCAGCTGAAGCAATGCATTTACATTTTTTAGAGCCATATTTATATGCGGCAATGCCTGTTCCTTCACCATACGGTTTTCTATGACTTCCTCCAGCGGAGCTTTTATTAATGTAAGCGGAGTACGTATATCATGGGCCGTATTAATGAAGAATCGTGTTTTTTCATCCGAAACCTTCTTCTGTCTGTGCAGTATGATGATACGGAATATGATAACCATAACCAACACCAGTAGGATTGCATATCCAGCCATGGCCCATACACTGGCCCATGCCGGAGGCGTTATGACAATCTGAATGCTCCTTGTTTCATAGGTCTTGTACTTTTCCTCATTGGATATGGCACGAATCTGTAATGTATAACTGCCGGGAGGCAGATTCCTTACAACAATTCGATTGTCTAGGCTCGGACGGCTCCACTCTTTATGAAAACCGTCAATCTTCCATGAATAAAGAATGTTGGAAGGATAATCATAATTAATGGAAGCTACATCAAGAGAAAAGGAGTTTTGTCCGTAGGCCAGTTCCAGTCGGTCGGTCTCGTCAATATCCTTTTCCAACGGAGAACCGTCATCGCCCGGATAAACGGGATGATAGGCTATCATAAAATCGCGTAGTAATAGACGTGAGTAATGTGGCTCTGGTATCTGTATGTCTATCGGAAATCTGACAGCCCCGTCATTTCCACCAAAAACAAGTGTATTATTGCTATAGGTTGTAGCAGAGCCGGTATTGAAATTGACACTCATCAATCCTTGTTCCCGCGTCCAATTGCGGAAGGAGTGTTCTCTAGGTGAATAAATAGTAATTCCGTTTTCCGTACCCATAAGGAGACTCTCGTCCTGACGTGGAAGAATTGTATAGATATTGTCGGAAATCAACGCACAATTGTCTGTACGGTACTGATGGATGAACTTCTTTTTATTAATGTTATATACAAGCAGTCCAGCTCCACGGGTACCGATATATAGGATGCCGTCATCTCTCTGGAACAGAGCGCATATATAGGGAGATTCAATGGGCAGGTCAACATACTGATAAACTCCCGATTCCTTGTCAAGCTGGTAGAGCCCCATTCTTGTACCAATCCACATCTGCCGGGTGTCCTTTTCCTGAATGGTAGTGATAGAGTTTACTCCCGGATATAGACGCACACTTTTTGTCTCAAGATTGATGCGCTTTAAATGATGATATCCGCCGGACCAGATATCACCGCCCGAATCTTTCTTAATGTCAAATATATATTGGTCAGGACGTACTCCTGCAATAGCAGCAGGAGAAATGTGGCTAATCTTAAATCCTTTCTTCTTTTCTATTTTGCAAATGCCTGACATAAAACCGCCGGCCCATATCACTCCGGGAGAGGCTTCACATAGTGCCAAAAAGATGTGATTCTCATCATCCGGTACCGGATCAAAGGAACTGAGGAACGAGTGCCATTCTTTTGTATCGGTCTGATAAAGACTGATACCGTTGCTGGTTGCAAACCAGAGGTCACCGTCACTATCTTCCAATACATCATGAACCTGATCGTTCACCAATGAAAGACTGTTGCCAAGGGAATGCCTTATCAGGTCGTAACTTCCATAGCGGTTGTTACGGATGGTAATACCGGTAGGATAATTGGCAAGCCAGATGCGTTCCTCCTCATCCACATAAATATCATTGATATTGTTTCCGTTCATCCCGTTATAACTATTATAATCAGCAGTTATATAGGGTTCACTCATGCATGTATTCATATCTAGTTTATATACACCTTTTCCACCTGTGGCTACTAGAAGTTCATGGGCATTCAAAGCAACGATCCGGTTTATCTCTACATTGTTGGGTGATTGACAAGGGATGATTTTTCCTGTTTTTCCTACGTCATATATAAGTATTCCCTCTTTATAGTTTCCCACAAACAGTTGTTTTGAAACAGCATGGTAGTAGAGTTCATGTACTGATGTGCCGATACCTTCTACCATTTTATCAGGCATTATATTTAGTTTCCCCTTTTCTATCCCGGCATGAAACAGGCCATTTCCTGTACCGATAAAGAAATGGTTGCTATCCGTCTGTTCAATGGCAGTTATTTCACCGTTGACTGGTGTAGGCATATGCAAAGTCGTTCCGGTACGGATATCATACCAGGTAATACTATCTTTATAACATAGCCATATGCGGTCGTTCTTGTCCAGATAACCGTAATTTAGAAATGCCTGTGGCTTATTTCTGATCAGTTCCGGATGTATGTAGGCCAGTTTGAATTTATCATGCTGTGAATCATATCTGAAAATACGACCTTTCTGACCGATTACCCATAATATATTCCCGCTGTCCATATAGAGCCAGTTCAAAGCAATTCGTGAGTCTAGCTTTATACTATCGTCTGAAAAATTGTAATGCTTGATATATTTTCCGTCATAGCGGTCTACCCCTTCCTGGGTTAGAAACCACATATATCCCCTTCGGTCTTTTTGGATATAATATATTTTCTGGTTGCTCAAGCCGTTTTCCAGTCCTATGTACTTATAAACTTGGCACCTGCTTACGGAACTACTGATGAAAAGAACAGTAAAAAGAAAAATTTGTCTAATGTTTAAAGATATTTTCATATTTCTCGCAGAAGATTCAAAAATACATCTGCAAAATTATAAAATATTGGTTAAATATACACCAAAATGAATGAACTTTATTTCATGAGCAGGCTAATAACATTTGCGTTTCGGAAAGTTTAATAGCAAAAAATGATGAAGGAAAAAATCATATAAATAGCTGGATGTTGAAAGATGGTTAATAGAAGGTTATTTAATATGTTTTCATTAGAGGAACTTATACTGTAGATCTTGCTCTATATTTCGTTCTAAACTATAAGTGACATAAAGGAGTGGTGCAATAACATAACAATCATATTTTGAGATAATGAGAATACTCAAAGATGTTCCAAGGATATTCTTAAATTTATTTTTGTTGTAAAGCTATGGCAGCTAATGGTATTTGTAATTAGATAAATTGCAGATTAAAGTACCATTTTTAAGGCATGAAACAAGCGATTCGTCTATTTCTATTCTTTTATCTGAATAAAAATCTTATATTTGTCATTACAAACAGGCAATATCATTACCCAAACAGGGATATAAAAACTTATTTCAAATATTTTTTTATCGAAACTGATTATGAAAACAATTCATCTTGTGGTGGGAATCGTATTGACATTGATGTGTATCTTTTTTATGGGATTCCGGGAGATAGGCCGTTATCCGGATAAAATCTGGCTGGATATAAAGAATCTGACCCTTGAGAATAGAATAACGGCACTTTCAAGTTTGAATAAGTTAATGGAATATTTTCAGATAAAGAAAGAACGGTTGATTATAGAAGGACAAAATTGGAAAGCTTTGGAAGTCTTTACTCAAAATGGTTACTATACTTCATATTATATACCTTATGATGATCCGGATAATTTAAGCAGAAAAGAACAGAAGTGCTTTATTAAGGGCTTGCAGGAAATTGTAGATAGAAAGGTTGTGAGTGCTCTGTCCTTTCCCGGATGTTGGTATACTGAGATAAAAGAAAGTCTGAACCGTTCCATAGATCTATTGACTTGGGAACATCGTAGCAGTCAGTTACAACTTTTGTTGTCTTCCGTAGGACGCGAGATGCTCTTCGATCCGCAGTTAAAGGTGATACTGGTAAAAGATAAAGGAAAATATCACCGATAATTCATATTATGCTTATGGCTTTCCCGGAAGACTAATAAACAATCGACAAAGGGAAACTGTTTATTTAGTATGATTCTAAATTAAAAACGAATATATTATGAGTAAAACAGTTGATTTGTTGGGACAACAGGCAGAATATTACCTGAACCATACGTGTAAGACAATAGATAAGAAATTAATTCATGTTCCTGGACCTGATGCGATTGATAAAATCTGGGTGGACTCTGACAGAAATGTACGTACCCTCAATAGCTTGCAGGCTTTGTACGGGCATGGACGCTTGGCGAATACCGGGTATGTATCCATTCTGCCGGTCGACCAGGATATAGAACATACAGCCGGAGCATCATTTGCTCCTAATCCGATCTATTTTGATCCTGAAAATATAGTGAAACTGGCAATCGAAGGAGGTTGTAATGCAGTTGCATCCACATTTGGTATATTAGGGGCTGTTGCCCGTAAATATGCCCATAAGATACCTTTCGTTGTAAAACTGAACCATAATGAACTGCTTACTTATCCAAACTCTTATGATCAGGTGATGTTTGGAACCGTAAAAGAAGCATGGAATATGGGTGCGGTAGCTGTTGGTGCTACTATCTATTTCGGTTCGGAGCAAAGTCGTCGTCAGATTATTGAGATATCACAAGCTTTTGAATATGCTCATGAGTTAGGTATGGCAACCATTCTCTGGTGTTATCTCAGAAACAATGATTTTAAGAAAGATGGCACTGATTATCATGCGGCAGCCGACCTTACCGGACAGGCTAACCACATTGGAGTGACCATCAAGGCTGATATTGTAAAGCAAAAACTTCCTTCCAATAATGGTGGATTCACGGCTATCCATTTTGGTAAAACGGATGAAAGAATGTATTCTGAACTCGCAACTTCACATCCTATCGATCTTTGTCGCTACCAGGTTGCTAATGGTTATATGGGGCGTGTCGGTTTGATTAATTCCGGTGGTGAATCTCATGGAGAATCGGATTTGCGTGATGCTGTTGTTACAGCGGTTATCAATAAACGTGCCGGTGGAATGGGATTGATCAGTGGACGGAAAGCATTCCAAAAGCCAATGGAAGAGGGTGTTCAATTATTGAATACCATTCAGGATGTTTATTTGGATTCTTCAATAACGATTGCATAAAATTTTTAATCAGTATAGAAGATAAAGGTCTTCTATACTGATTATTTAAATGTAAAAGTGAATTTCTGAACTGTTGTCAGAGCAGGAGTTTATCTCCAGTTAACCTTAAGTATATTTTCCATCCATGGTAACCGTACAAGTTTGTATGACCAGGGAATGCTATCCAATAATATATCGAATGCACGTTCTTCTACAGTTAGAACCCATTCCCTTTCAGTCTTTTCTATAAATCCTGCTCTTCTCAAAAAAGCTTCTTGAAAACCTCTCATTGAGGTATTCCTCAATGAGAGGTTTTCAAGAAGCTTTTTTGAG
>OGNB01001444.1_pt1 | contig 13550 bp, 8 predicted proteins | sample 1573301 | NCBI WGS metagenome assembly OGNB01 (sample SAMEA2581914, study PRJEB24529) | metagenome | biome: Human gut stool | place: China | collected 2011
GAATGCACGCTATGCGTAAGCATAGCATAAGCATCACGCAATCGTCTCCGTAGTTCCAATTTACCAGATTTTCGCTTGAAACGCCTTGCGGTCTTATCCTATATGTTGGCGGCGAAAAGCTCCTGCCAATCGCCGTTTTTCTCAAATGTTATGCAAAGATAGCCAAATTCAGTGAATTACGGGCTATGATTGCTTGAATTTATATTTAAGTCCATACTCTTCAAGTTTGCTGTATAGTGTTGTCCTGCCTATGCCGAGCAGTTCTGCGGCGACACTCCGGTTGCCGTTTGCCTGTTTCAACGCACGCAATATCCGCTCCTTATCCTCCGCGTCATTGCGCAAGGCGAAGCTGACAGTAGAGGTCGGTTTCGTCACGGCAAGTTCCAGATGCTCTTTCATGACAACACCTTCCTGCGCCTGCAATACAGCACCCATAACTTTCTGCCGAAGTTCCCGCACGTTGCCCGGCCATGCGTGTGTCAGCAACGCTTTACGTGCTTCGGAACTGAACCCGCTCACGCTACACTCCAGCTCTCTGTTTGCCATATCACGGAAGAACTCTGCCAGCGGCATAATGTCTTCTTGACAGTCACGCAACGGAGGAACGGTTATCCCGAAGTCGTGCAGGCGGTACAGAAGATCCTGCCGAAAACGCTTTTCATTCACCGATACCTCCAAATCTTCATTGGTAGCAGCGATGATGCGGACATTGAAATTCCGGTCTGCCTTGTCTCCGACCGGGCGATACCGCCTCTCCTGTATGGCACGGAGCAACATCCGCTGCATTTCCATCGGCAGGTTGGCCACTTCATCAAGAAACAATGTACCGCCATTGGCTTCTTGAAAATACCCAACATGGGTAGAATCTGCTCCTGTGAATGCACCTTTGATGTGTCCGAAGAATGCGGACAGTGCCAATGTCGGGGACAACGAACCACAGTCCACCGCCACGAAAGGCTTATCCGCACGTTTGCTCTGTGCGTGGATGTGTTGGGCAATATGTTCTTTGCCCGTACCGTTCTCACCTAATATCAATACACTCATACGGGTGGGTGCAACCAACCGGACACGCCGCTTGATTCCTTGATATGCCGTACCTTGCCGGACAAATATCGGGACTTGTTTGTTCCTTTTCTGTTCCTGTGCTTTGTGTATGGAGCGGATGAGAGGAACAAGCCTGTCCTCTACCAATTGCTTGGGAATATAGTCGGCGGAGCCGAGTTTCATACTTTCCACTGCCGTATGCACCTCGGCGTAATCGGTCATGATGATGAACGGCTGCGGCTTCCCTTCCTTGCGCATCCAACGCAACAGGTCGACACCCTCACCATCAGGTAGACGCAAGTCGGCAAGCACAGTATTATCTTCCTCTGCCTTTGCCAGCAATTTCTTGGCGGTAGAAAGCCGATACGCCTGCATGGTGTCGAAGCCGCCTTTCTTCAAGAAGTTGCAGACATAATCGTTATAAACGGGATTGTCCTCTACTACAATTACCTTCATAATCCGTCTTCCTTTCGTTTTTTAGCCTGTTCCACAATCTTGTCACCCATTGCCAATACTGCATTCACGGTGTGTTGAATCTCGTTATCGGAACATTCCGTGTCTGAATGCAGAAGTCTGTGCAGTTCCCATAGTGGTTTGTCCGCACGGATTACTGCCCACGAACTGCGTAAACGGTGTACCTGCATATCCAATTCTTTGCGGTCACACCGCTCTCCGGCATCGCTAATGGCTTGCATGTCCTTTTCCGTTTCGGTTTTCAGTTTGTCAAGCATAGTCACCTTGTCACCATACGCCAATAAAGAAGAAAGGTCAGGTTGTTTCTCTTTGTTATTTTTGACAGAAGATACTGAAAGGCATTTGCCCGACACCGCCAGCAGTTCCGACAGGCCGAACGGCTTGAACAGGCAGGCGGAAAAGCCATGAGCCAGCAGTTCTTCTTCGGTGCAGCTTCCCGAAGCAGTGGCGACAATCACAGGGATGGTCTTCGAGTTGCCGACGTGGGACGAGCGCAGCAGTTCCAATACCTCAAAGCCATTTATTTCCGGCATCTTCAAGTCTGTAATCAGCAGGTCGTAGTCCTTTGTCCGCATGGCTTCCATGAGGTCGCTTGTATTAGTGCACACATCACAACGGATACCGTAATGGGCATACATATCCATTGCCATCGAAAGAAGAATGTCGTTGTCATCCAACATAATGACCGAATAGGCACGTTCAGAATAAGGATATTGTTCTTGCACTTCTTTCTTTTCGATGACAGCAATATCAGCGGTTTGCATGGGTATTTCTATCGTGAAACGACTGCCCCGACCTTTCTTGCTTTCCAATCGGACAGTACCGCCTAACATATCCACGATGCGTTTCACGATGGATAATCCTAATCCGAAACCGTCCTGCGTGGCGGCGTTGGAGAGCCGTTCAAATGCTCCGAACACCCGTTGCTGTTCTTCTTCGCTCATACCGCTGCCTGTATCTTCCACCACAATGGAAAGGTTATTGCCGTTGTAGTCCATGCGGAGCGATACGCTTCCGGCTTGCGTGAACTTGATGGCATTGGATAACAGGTTTGCGGAAACCTGCATAATGCGCTCCTTGTCGCCCATGAGGATAACATCGGTATTGCATTCCACCGTCAAACACAAGTCCTTTGTCTCTGCCAATGGAGCAAATTCCGCCGATAAAGCGTCTGCCATGCCCTGCAAACGGAACGGGGAAGTATTCGCACTCTCCTTTCCACTATCCAACCGAAAGAAGTCAAGCAGCGTGTTCAACATGGCAATCATTCGTTGCGATGCCTGCCGGATATTGCCCGAATAGCGTTCCGTCTGCGTTGCATTTTCTCCGTTGGCTATCAGTTCCGCATAGCCGTGTATGGCGGTCAGCGGTGTACGCAGTTCATGAGTAATGGTGTGCATGGCTCTCTTGCGTGAGGAAATCAGTTCCCTGTTTCTCATATCCGATTCATGGAGTTGCCTTATCAGATTAACGGTCTTTGCCTTATACCGCTTTATGCGGCGTATGTCCCTGTGGATGATGATGTATGACACAACCAAAAGAAGAAAAAGAAATCCTGTCAGCCCTCCGATTTGAAAGAACGAGCGTTCACGCATGGCGGTTATCTCTGCCTCACGCTTTTGCAGGTCACGTTCTACTTTCCTGTCCATCTGCCCGATAAGCGATTGCAGTTGTCGATTCAATTCGCTGTTGCGCATGGCGAGGCTGTCGGCATGTTCCGACAAGCGGCGGCTTTGCGCCTGTTGTTGTGTAATCTCCTTGCGGTTCAGTGCATGGAGCATGGAGGTTGTGGCGGTCGGTTTCGACTTTTCTTTCTTGCCGAACAAGCCTAAGAAACCTTTGCGCTTCGTTTTCTTAGGCTGTTCCTGTGTGCTTTTTGCCGCAATGAAGGGTACACGCTTAGCAATTTCCCGATTCAAATTTTCCTGTTTATTCAATACTTCCACAATGCTACAAAGCAAATTTTCCTTGCTTTCTAACAAATGACGCACACTGTCTATCCGCTCTGCCGGATAAACGGTTTTGAAACGGCACAGCAGACTATCCACCGCCATGCGCCGGATATGGTAATGCTCCAAATCCTCGTCTTCCCACTCCAACACACTTTCGCCCAAAAGGGAAAGCCCCGTCATTTCCCCATAAACAAGATGCACTTCCTGACGAAAAGCATTTATACGTCGGTTCTCCGTTTCCAATGCTTCAATCTCTTTCCATTCATAAAACCACAGGTACATGATGCCGACTGCCAGCAGGCACATCAATAAATAACCTGCGGCAATCAGCGTGCGGAGAAATTTTGTTCCTATGGTACTTCTCATTTGATTATTCCTTTTTAATCATGCAGCCCGTAGTCCATCTAAAACCACAGGCTGCATACATTATAGCAATCTTTGTCAGCAATGACATTATCCCAAAGGATTGTCACCATCTTCGCCATTACCGGAACCGTCTGTGCTTCCGCCACCCTGCGCCGGGTCATCGTCCTTCGCATCGGCAGAAAGTTCAATCCATTCCAAATCATCGCTGTCCACAAGGGCACGGGTGTAGGTCTTGTTCGACAGCCGCTCCCGTTCGGGTGTGAACTGCACGCGCACCGCCTGCACCTGCTTGTCGAAGTCCGCCAAATCCTTCACGCCCTTCGTGTCGAGCGTGTAGCGGAAATAGCCCAGCCCCTTGATGTGGACGCTCTTGCCCTGCGCCATGCGCGTGTGCATCACGCCTGCGATGTCGCCCAACACGGCTTGCACGTCACTGTTACTTACTGTGAAGATTTTCGTCAAATCCTTTGCTATGGTCTCCGTTTCCACGGGCTTGCCCTGCACTACGGCTTGGGGATAGTAAACGCCCTGTTGCTTCTGAAACGCTTTTTCCCCAAAAGGCATAGTCTTACGTTTTTAATTGGTTGATGAATAATGTTTATTGTCTCACTCGGATGCCTTTGCAAGCATCCGTTTTGCTGTTGCCTGAACTAACCTCCACTCTTGATTTTCCGAAGTGCCACTTCGACCACCACAAAGTGGCACCTTGTGCGCCTCGAAGTGCCACTTTGTCTTTCACCAGCTTCCACCTCCCAACGCATGATACAGATTTATCATCCCCTGTATTTTGTCGAAATGATCGTTTGCTTCCGTCAGTTCAGCGGAGAGCAGGGATTGCTGAGCGGTAAGCACTTCCAAATAGGTGGTGCTACTGCTGTGTTCCATCAGCTGGCGGGTACTTTCCACGGTGCGGCGCAGAGCGGCTATCTGCTTGCCATCAAGTTGCAAACGGCGGTCGGCTGTCTGCCATTGTGCAAGAGCATCGTTCACCTCGCTACCCGCTTTCAGCAGACTTTGCTGGAAAGAGAGTAACGCTTCCTGTTGCTGTGCCTTGGCGATGCGCAGGTTGGCGATGTTACGCCCACGGTTGAAGAGGGGGTGTGTCAATGAGCCGACTGCACTCAGTAGCCAGCGTCCGGGATTGATAATGGCGGCACCGGTACTGTTTGTCCAACCTGCAGACCCGCCCAGCGTAATGCTGGGATAAAAGGCGGAGCGGGCGGCACCGGTGGCATAGAACGCCTGTGCCAGCGATGCTTCTGCCTGACGGATGTCGGGACGGCGGGCAAGCAACTGCAGGGGTACACCTACGGAGAGTGTATCGGGAAATTGCTGTTCTGTCAACGTACCGCGTTCGATATGGGAAGGCACATCGCCTAAGAGCAAGGAGATGGCATTTTCCTGTTTCTTGACTTGCTGTTCCAGAGTAAGCACATTCGTTTCCACGGTAAGCAGGTTGGCACGTGCCTGCTGCACGGCAGCTTCGGTGGTGTTGCCGAACTGCTTTTGCAGTTCCAACGTGCGCAACGACTCGCTCCAACTCTCGGCGGTGCAGCGGTTGATGTCGAGTTGTACATCCAACATCAGCAAGTTGTAATAACTGTTGGCAATTGTGGCGATGAGTTGTGTCTGCACTGCCTGCCGGTAAGCGCGGCTCTGCTCTAAGGCGGCACGGGCACCACGTTTGGCATTGGTCAGCTTGCCGAACAAGTCCAGCTCCCACTCGGCGGAAGCAGCAAGGGTGTAGGTCTTGGTCGTCTTGCTACCATCGAAGCTACTCAACGTACCTTGCGGGGCAAGCGACACTGAGGGCAGGTAGGCAAGGCGCGAAGACATCAGCGTGGCTTCTGCCTCCACCACTTTCAGACGTGCGACGTTAAGGTCGTTGTTATTCTCCAGTCCTCGCCGGATGAGGGATTGCAAGCGTGTGTCGGTGAACAGTTCGCTCCAATGCAAGGAGGCGATGGAGGCTGTGTCTTCCGCTTGTATGTCGGTGCCATACAGCCCATCGGTTTTCACTTCCTCCGGACGGGAGTAAGGTTTATAGACTCCGCACGAGGCAAGCAGCAGTGCGGTAACTGTTGTCAGTAATATATTTCTCATGATTCCTTTTCCTTTTTATGTTTCTTCAAATCTTCCATTTCACCTTGTATCGACCATTCGCCGGAGGAAACAGCCTGCATGGGACGTACCTTCTCTTGCAACCACTGGAAAGCAATGAACAGTGCCGGAACCACAAATAGCAAGGCAAGTGTACCGACCAGCATACCACCCACCGCACCGGAACCCAACGTGCGGTTACCGTTGGCTCCTACTCCCGTTGATACCATCAGCGGTAGCAGTCCGAACACCATTGTAAGGGCTGTCATTAGGATGGGGCGCAATCGCACCTTGGCGGCTCCAACGGCAGCTTGTATCAGCGACATGCCCGCCTGTCGGCGTTTGACGGCATATTCCGTTATCAGGATGGCGGTCTTTGCCAGCAATCCGATGAGCATAATCAAACCGGTCTGCATATAGATGTTATTCTCCAATCCCATCAGCTTGGCAAACAGGAAACTGCCCAGCAAGCCGAAAGGAAGGGCGAGCACCACGGCAAACGGGATGAGGAAACTTTCATAAAGTGCGCTCAGGATGAGATAGACCAGCACAAAGCAAATGGCGAAGATAATCACCGTGTTGCTGCTCGACTGACTTTCCTCGCGGGTGATGCCGCCAAACTCGTAGGTATAGCCTTTGGGCAATGCCGTGGACGCCGCTTCGCCGATGGCACGGATGGCGTCGCCGGAAGAATAGCCGTCGGCAGCCGAACCGTTGACCGCAATGGAGCCATAGAGGTTGAAGCGGTTGAGCGACTGTGGCCCGTAGGTCTTGGTAAGCCGGGCAAACTGGCTGATGGGAGCCATTTCACCGTTGCCGGTACGCACATAGAGGTGGTTCAGCGATTCCGGTGTGACCCGTGTGTCCGGCTCCGCCTGTATCATGACACGGTAGAGCTTGGAGAAACGGTTAAAATTGGAGACATACTGCCCGCCATAGTAACCGGACACCGTGGAAAGCACCTCTGCCGGAGAAAGCCCCGAACGTTCGCAACGGGCGGCATCAATGTCCAGCGTATATTGCGGATAGTCTGCTGAAAAAGCGGTATAGGCAGTCCCGATTTCCGGGCATTGGCTCAGGGAGGCAATGAATCCCTTGGTGGCATCGTCCAACTCACTGACAGGTTTGCCCGTCTTGTCCTGCACGTGCAGTTCAAAACCGTTCACCATGCCGTAGCCGTTAATCATGGGCGGGGCGGCGGCAAATAACTGCGCATCCGGTATTTTCTGTGAAAGGGTGTTGATGCGTCCGATGATAGAGTTTACATCATCTTCCTTGCCGTCACGTTCCGACCAGTCGCGCAGGGAGATGATAATCAGTCCCGCACTGGCTCCCGAACCGCTGAGCGAATATCCGCTGACGGTGGCATAATGCTTCACCTGCGGCATTTGTTGGATTTCCTTTTCCAACTGCGCCAATACTTGGGTGGTGCGGAAGAGCGAAGTGCCCGGCTTGGTATTGACGCTCACCATGACCGTACCCGTATCTTCATCGGGCACAAGTCCGGTCTTGGTAGTGCGCATCAGCACCACCACCAGCGCCACCGTAGCCACCAGCAGTCCCCATGTCACCACCCGATGGCGGCAGAAGTAGATGACACCCCGAACGTACCGCTTCACCAAGACCTCGAAAGCCGCATTGAACGCCTTGCGGAAGCGTGCCGAAAAACCGCTTTTCTCTTTGCCGTCCGCATCTATATAAGGTTCAAGCAGTAAGGCACACAGAGTCGGTGAAAGTGTCAAGGCATTGACTGCCGACAGTCCGACCGCCACCGCCATCGTGATGCCGAACTGCGTATAGAATACGCCGGACGTGCCGCCCATCATGGAAACCGGGATGAATACCGCCATGAACACCAGCGTAGAGGTAACGATGGCAGCCGTAATGCCCGACATGGCTTCGTTCGTCGCCATATACGATGAGTAGTAACCGGCATCGAACTTCGCCTGTACTGCCTCGACTACCACAATGGCATTGTCCACCACCGTACCGATGGCAAGCACCAGTGCGAACAGCGTCAGCAAGTTGATGGAAAAGCCCGCCACCGCCATGAAAGCGAACGTGCCGACCAAAGAGACGATAATGGATATGGTGGGAATCAGTGTCGAACGGATGTCCTGCAAAAACACATAAACCACCAGTACAACGAGAATGATAGCCTCTATCAGCGTCCAAAGCACATTCTCGATGGAGGCAAAGAGAAAGTCGTTCACGCTCAACAAGCTGGCAAACTTCAATCCTTCAGGCAAGTCTTCGGATATTTCATCTATCAGCGCATCAATCTCCTGTACCACCTCCGTAGCATAGGAACCGGCACTCTGGTAAGCCTCGGTGATACATCCCGCATGACCGTCCGTCATGGCACGATAGGTATAGGCTTCATCACCCAACTCGATGCGGGCAATATCTTTCAGACGCAAGATTTCTCCGTTGGAAAGCGAACGGATAACAATATCACCAAACTCTTCGGGCGTGGAGAAGCGTCCCCTATATTTGATGGTATATTCGTAGGCATTCTCGTGGTTCTCGCCGAAAGCACCCGTAGCCGATTCCAAATTCTGCTTTTCGAGGGCATTGGTCACGTCTGACGGTATCAGTTTGTACTGCGCCATCACGTCCGGTTTCAGCCAAATGCGCATGGAATAGTTGGATGCCAATACATTGAACTCACCCACACCGGCAATACGCTTGACGCGCGGCTCCACATTTATCTTCATGTAGTTGTTGATAAACTGCATATCGTATGAATCGTCCGGGCTGTAGAGGGCGACCACCTTCAATAGCGACTTCTGTTGTTTCTGCGTCTGCACCCCGATTTTGGTTACTTCGGCAGGAAGCAATCCCTGTGCCTTCGATACGCGGTTTTGCACATTGACTGCCGCCATGTCGGCATCAGTTCCCTGACGGAAATAGACATTCACTGTAACATCTCCCGTATTGGAGGCTTCCGAATGGATGTAGCTCATGTTCTCCACACCGTTGATGGCTTCCTCCAACGGGACAATGACCGACTTCTGCACCGTTTCGGCATTGGCACCGGGATAAGAAGTCGTTACTTGCACCGTGGGCGGCGCAATGTCTGGATATTGCTCCACAGGCAGCCCCGTCAGGGATATGATGCCCAACAAAACAATAATTACGGAAATAACGATGGAAAAGACCGGGCGGTCTATAAAGAATCGTAAATTCATAACTTCTTCCTCCTCTTATTACGGTTTTAAGGTTACGGCATCGCCGTTATTGAGCAAGCCTACGCCTGTAGTCACAATCACATCGCCAACATCCAATCCGGAAGTGACGGTATAGCGGATGCCGTCATGCACCGGATTGACTTCAATACGGGTAGCCACCGCCTTGCCATTCACTACCCGATAGACAAACAGCTTGTCCTGCAATTCGTAGGTGGCTTCTTGCGGAATGGGAATAGCATCCTGCAAGGTCTGCGGGATAAGTATATTTCCCGTGCTTCCGCTCAGCAGCACCCGTTCGGCGTTGGGGAATACGGCTCGCAAGGAGCCACTTCCGGTCTGTCGGTCAAGTACGCCGCTGATGCTCTCAATACGCCCTTCCTTTTCATAGATAGTTCCATCACCCAGTTGCAGACGGACGGCAGGCATCTCTTCCAAGGTTCGGTTGATGGAGCCGTAACAGCGTATCAATGACTGCAATCGCTGCCCCGACATGGAGAAATAGACATACATCTCCGAATTATCCGATACGGAAGTAAGCGGTTGTGCCGAACCGGAACTGACCAATGTGCCCACGCGGTAAGGGATGGTGCCTATTACTCCGTTTGCGGGACTCTTTACTTCTGTATAAGAAAGGTCGTTGTGGGCATTCACCTCCTGCGCTTTGGCTTGTTCCAACGCGGCTTCGGCCACGAGAAGCGCATTGCGGGCTGTGGAGAGGTCATATTCCGAAATGACCTTTTCACGATGAAGTGCCTGCTTGCTTTCGTAGGTCAGCCGGGCGGTCTGTACCTGTGCTTCGGCAGAATGGACATTGGCAATAGCTGTCCGCAGGGCTGCTTGGTAAGGAACTTGGTCTATAATAAACAACCGTTCACCCCGACGTACCTCTTGCCCTTCTTTCACGCATACCTGTTGTATCGTCCCGGACACCTGCGGATAGATTTCAATGTCCTGCCTTCCCTGTACGGATGCGGAATAAGATTCGGTCAGCGTCACTTCTCCTTTTCCTACGGTCATGACCGAATAATTGACTTCTTCCTGCTCCGGTTCCGTTTGGTGACAGGCAGTAAATGATGTTGAACAGAGTATCAACGTACTCAAGAAATACTTTTTCATAAGTTCGATATGTTTTTGTTGTTTCTGTTTAGCAGATAATAAACTAAAATAAGGATTTGTGTCATTATTTCCGATAGGGGAACTGACAGCCAAAGTCCCGGAACGCCGATGACACGCGGTAACACAAGAAAAGCCGGAACTACGAAAACAAGACCTCGCAATAGCATGAGCAAGATGGCGGTCTTGAAACATCCAAGGCTTTGATAGTACCCCACACATACCAAATTGAGAGCGAAGAACAGAAATGCGACAGAGAAATAGGGAAGTCCCTCTTGTGCGATATTAGCGGCGGCATTTGATAGACGTTCAAACGCACCGAACGCTTGTTTCTGTTCCTCTTCTGTCATGCCTGTACCTGTATCTTCAACGACCAGTGTCAGAACTCCATTATCATATTCAGTAATCAAAGAAACACCGCCTTCTTCTGTGAACTTGACAGCGTTTGACAGCAGGTTATTCCCGATTTGTATTATTCGCTCTTTGTCGGTCAATACAATGGCATCGTGTCCAGTCTTCACGGACAAGGACAGCCCTTTGTTCACGGCAACAGGCATGAACTCCGTTTCAAGTGTGTGCGTGATTGCTGAAATCCGGCAGGGTGACAGACGGGGCTGTTCCTTGCCGTTGTCCAGGCGGAAGAAGTCAAGCAAAGTGTTGAGCATATCCCGCATACGGTCGGAGGATTGCAGTATATTTTGGATATATTGCCCATTATTACCGCTATTGCATTCTTTCCGCAAAAGTTCGGTATAGCCGGTTATTGCCGTCAGTGGTGTACGCAACTCATGGGTAATAGTATGTACCGCTTTCTTTCGGGAGGTTATGAGTACCTCATTTTGTTGCACGGACTGTTCCAATTGCTCGATCAAATCCGTTGTCTTGCGTTTGTATCGTTTAATGTTCTTTGCATCACGGTGTATGATGATATAGGAAATGACCAACAGCAAAAGAACAAATCCCATCAAGCCGCCTATCTGCATAAATGATTTTTTACGCATGGCTGTTATCTCGCTTTCTCTATTTTGTAAATCAGATTGTACCTTCTTTTCGATTTGGCAAATCAATCCTTGCAGTTGTCTGTTAAGTTCTGCATTACGGGCAGCAAGACTATCGGCTTGTTCTGACAATCGACGGCTCTGCGCTTTCTGTTCGTTGACCATGTTTCTATTGGATGAACGGAGCGTAGTCGTTGTTGTCGTTGGCTTCGTTCCCTCTTTTTTGCCGAAGATGCTCAAGAAACCTTTTCGTTTTGGCTTTTTGGACTGTTCCTGCACACTTTTCTGCACAATAACCGGAATTTGATTGGCTATCTTCTTGTTAATAGATTGTTGTTCATCCATTAACCGGACTATCTGGAACATCTGTCGTTCCTTATCCTCTAAAAGACTGCGCACACTATCGATGCGCTCTGCTGGATAGGTGGCCTTGAAACGGCAGAGCATACTGTCCATTGCCATACGCCGTGCATGGTAATGCTCGATATCTTTATCGTTCCATTCCAGTATTGTTTCACCCAATAGAGAAAATTTTATCATTTGAATATTGATATTGTTTATTTCTTTTCGGAGCTCGTCTATTTTTTTATTGTCAAGTTCTAATGCTTCTATCTCCTGCCATTCATAGAAGCTATTATATGCTATACATCCGATAAGAACGGAGATAAGTATATACCCCAACCGTATTGTCTTATAGAAATTCCTGGATCGTTCCATTATTTTGATGATACTGATTTTTCAAACATGAATAAAAGTTTATCCTTTTCTTCCATACGGGTATTATCAGAATAACCACCTTTTGTTCCTGCATGACTTCCGTGTTCCGTTTGATGATAACATGAGTGAACGTGACCTGAGAAAAGTCAAGAACCGGCAAAAGATGGCCGGAGGGCTGAACTGTTACCATGATTATTAAGTTCAAATAGAAATTACTCGACTGTTCCTGTTTGATGTGTTAGTATATAAAGAATTAGTGAATTTACTATAAAAAGTAATGTGTGAAGCATGATTGTACCTGTGAGAAGGTCGAATATATACAAACATTTCATTAAAATGGGGAAAAGAAAAATGAGAAAAAGACATACTTTAAAGAACGAGCTGACAGTATTTATGTTGCTCGCATCAGTAGTTACATTAACGCTGGTTGCGATAGCAGTTTGTTATGTCTTTTTCTCATTTTTTTTCAAAAATACGCAGGAAGATATAGAATATGTGCTTAATAATACTACTCAACAATATCAATCTCATCTGCAGTTTATAGAAGATGGGGCAATTTCTATAAGGCATAACAGTTTATTGGGGGATTTTTTTCAAACAGATTCGTATGATGCAGATATCGCAAAAGAACAATTAATGTATAGTATGGGGTTGTTTGCAGACAGAAATCAAGTGAATCAACAACTGCCATTTGTTACGAGTGTTTATTTATTCAATAACTGGGATCAGTGTATCAAGGAATATTACTATGCAATTACGTTAGCTTCTGAGAAGCAACAGGAAAAATCTTATACAAATATGCAACAATGGTTCAAGAAAGATAGAAATCAATATGCATGTGTAACGGATAGTGATAATCTTAATATTCTTTTTCGCATATATGATGATGATATGAAAGACAAGGGCAGTGGAAGTGTCCCAATTATTCGTGGAGCAATAGAGGGAATATTTGAAGATATAGAAGGTTATCAGGATTATTCATGGAGTATATTGTCACACAATAATTTAATGTTAGTGTCAGGAGGAGATGCAACACAAAATGATCTATTGAAAGAAAAAGTTGTATCTTGGAGTGGAAATAAGAATGTGGAAGGAAGGAAAGTAATTGTCAGTGCTGATGCGAGTGGTTTTGGATTAAGAACGATCATTGCAGTGGGGCAGAATAATATTCTGGCAATCTTACGTCCGACACTAATTATCTTTTTAGTGGGATTGGTAATTGTATTAATATTGACTTTTTTGGTATCTTATGGAATCAGTTATCGTTTTACAAAACCTGCAGTTAGAATGATCGCCAATATTCGAGCATTTGGAAGAAAGGAATTGAACGTAAGAATGGAGGATTCTTCTATACAGGAATTCCATGATATCGGACAGGTGTTCAATGAAATGGCAGATAGAATCGAATACCTGATTACGGAAGTATATGAAAAACAGTTATTGGCAACGCAATCACAGGTGAAATATTTACAGTCTCAGCTTAATCCTCATTTTCAGTTTAATATTCTTGCAATGCTCAGTTTAAAGGCAAAAATGGCTGGGAATGAGGAGTTATATGAAAGTTTGAATGCTTTTTCCAAACTAATGCAGGGAAA
>OGNB01001453.1_pt1 | contig 13500 bp, 12 predicted proteins | sample 1573301 | NCBI WGS metagenome assembly OGNB01 (sample SAMEA2581914, study PRJEB24529) | metagenome | biome: Human gut stool | place: China | collected 2011
ATCGACGGATTCCGCTGCGACATGGCGTGCGAGGTACCCATCGACTTCTGGCAGCAGACGCTGCCCGCACTGCGGAAGGAGTACCCCGGCATCTACCTGCTCGCCGAGGGCGAAGCCCCCGCATTGCACGACGGGGCGTTCGACGCCTCGTATGCGTGGGAACTGCACCACCTGCTGAACGACATCGCACAGGGACGCAAAAGCGCCGCAGACCTGCGTGCCTACGTCGCCAGGGATGCCGCTGCCATGCCGCGCGAGGCGTTCCGCCTGATGTTCACCTCGAACCACGACGAAAACTCGTGGGCCGGGACGGAATTCGAGCGCATGGGCGACGCGGCACGCGTGATGGCGTTCCTGACCTTCACGCTGCCCAACGGGCAGCCGCTCGTCTATACCGGACAGGAGATGGGGTTCGACCACCGCTTCGAGTTCTTCGAGAAAGACCCCGTACCCGCGTGGGAACATAACGGGTTTACGGATTTCTACACCGCACTGATCCGGCTGCGCCACGAGAACCCGGCGCTCGCAGCCGGGGAACGCGGCGGGCAGGCCGCATACCCGCTCGGCGAACGAACACCCGACGGCCTGATGCTGTTTTCCCGCACGGCCGGCGGCAACGAGGTGACAGTCGCTGCGAACCTCAGCGCGGAGGAGGTCGCATTCGACCTGCCGTTCGAGGGCTCGCGCCGCGAGTTCTTCACCGGGAAGGAATACACGGGCGGCACCCGCACCGTGCTTCCCGCATGGCAGTGGCTGGTCTTCGCACAAGACAGGAGATAAGGGTTGCGGACATGCGCCGGGGATGCGCGGAAACAGCGCCGGGAACCCGATAGCACCCGACGGGAATAGACAGTAAACCATCAGAGAAGCACGGGGATGCGCATGAGAAGCACAAGGATGCCCCGGGCGAAACGGGAATCGCTGGAAACCGATTTTTTGCTAACTTTACAAACGACAATATTTTGAACCGATTTTTCATGACACTCGCAGCAGCCGGACTGCTCTCCTGCACAGGGACAGGACAGTCCGCATTTGACCCCGCCTCGGTGGCAGACGCCTCGGGCGAGGTTACCCGCGTCGAACCCCTCTCGTGGTGGACGGGAATGCAGACCCCGCTCCAGTTGCTCGTCAACGGGGCCGGCATCGCGGCATACGACGTCCGCATCGAAGGCGGACAGGGCGTCGGGGTGAAGGCCCGCCACAAGGCCGACAGTCCCAATTACCTATTCGTGGACGTGGAGGTGAAGCCCGACGCGAAGCCGGGCACCTACTACCTCGTATTCTCGCAGGGGGAACGGCAGTTCAAGGTTCCCTATCAGATCGCGGCACGCGCCGAAGGCTCGGCCGCACGCAAGAGTTTCACCACGGCCGACATGATCTACCTCCTGATGCCCGACCGCTTCGCCAACGGCGATGCGTCGAACGACTCGACGCCCCACACGCGGGAGCGCGCCGACCGCAGCGCCTTCTTCGGCCGCCACGGGGGCGACCTGCAGGGGATGATCGACCACCTGGATTACATCGCAGGGCTGGGCGCCACGGCCGTATGGCCCACGCCGCTGTTGCTGGACGACGAACCCGAAGGTTCGTACCACGGCTACGCCTGCGGCGACTACTACCGCATAGACCCCCGGTTCGGCTCGAACGAACTGTATAGGGAGTTCGTAGGCAAAGCCCACGAGCACGGGCTGAAGGTGATTATGGACATCGTCACCAACCACTGCGGCACGGGCCACTGGTGGATGAAAGACCTGCCTTTCAGGGACTGGATACACCAGTTCCCCGAATACACCGGGACGAACGTCTGCTTCTCGACGAACATGGATCCCAACGCTTCGCGCTACGACCTCGACCTGCAGGAGAGCGGCTGGTTCGTGCCGTCGATGCCCGACATGAACCTCGACAATCCCTACGTGCTGCAATATTTCAAGCAATGGGCCGTGTGGTGGATCGAGTATGCCGGCCTGGACGGGTTCCGCGTCGACACCTACCCCTACAACGAAAAGGTGCCGATGAGCGAGTGGTGCGCGGCCGTACGCAGGGAATACCCCGGTTTCAACATCGTGGGAGAATGCTGGACGTCGTCGATCCCGCAACTGGCATACTGGCAGGGCGGCAATCCCAACAAGGACGGCTTCGACTCGCACCTGCCGTCGATCATGGATTTCCCGCTGCAGGAGGCCATCTGCCGGGCGCTGCCCACCGACTCGCTCCGCTGGGGCGAGGGCATGACGCGCGTCTACGACTGCCTGTCGCACGATTTCGTCTACCATGACCTGTCGAAAATGATGATCTTCGTCGCCAACCACGACACCGACCGCATCGGCGACATCGTACGCGGGAACCCCGACCGGCTGAAACTCTCGATGGCGATGCTGGCCACGATGCGCGGCATCCCGCAGATATTCTCGGGCGACGAGATGATGTTCACCTCGAAAGACCTCTCGCAGGGACACGGCGGGCTGCGCGTGGATTTCCCCGGCGGCTGGGAGGGCGACGCGGTGAACCTGTTCGACCCGGCGCAGCGCGATGCCGTACAGGCGGGGCTCTTCGACTACACGCAGCGGCTCTTCCAATGGCGCAAGTCGAAGCCCGTGATCCACAACGGCCGCACGATGCACTTCCTCTCGCGCGACAACACCTACGCCTATTTCCGTTATGACGACACCGACGCGGTATTCGTCTTCATCAACAACTCGCGGGGCAAGAAACAGGTGCCGTGGTCGCACTATGCCGAGATCGCCTCGGGGCTGAGCGACGGGCGCAACGTCCTGACGGGCGAAGCCACGGAGGTGGACGACGCCACCACGGTCGGCCCGCGGCAGGCGCTGATCGTAGAATTCAAACGTAAATAACAAGACCGAACCATGAAGAAAATATTTTTATATATCTGCGCGCTGCTGGCCGGTGCAGCCTGCTCGGCACAGGAGACGCTACTCTCGCCCGACGGCCGCCTCCGCCTGGAATTCAGCCTGGCGGACGGAGGCCGCCCCACCTATACGCTCGATTACAAGGAGCGCCCCGTGATCCTACCCAGCGGCATGGGGCTCGAACTGCGCGGCGAAGCTCCGAAGCTGGAATTCGGGACTGAAATCCGCAAGGGCGAACCGGGGCGCCCGGTATCGCTCTACGACGGGTTCACCCTCGGGCAGGTGGCCCGCAGCGAGTCCGACCAGACATGGCGTCCCGTATGGGGCGAGCAGGCCGAGATCCGCGACCACTATAACGAAATGGCCGTCACGCTGCGGCAGGCCGCGACAGGCCGCGACATGACGATCCGCTTCCGGCTCTACGACGACGGGCTCGGATTCCGCTACGAATTCCCCGAACAGGAGTCGCTGACCTATTTCGTCATCGGCGAGGAGAAAACACAGTTCGCCATGACGGGCGATCACACGGCGTTCTGGATCCCGGGCGACTACGACACGCAGGAGTACGACTACACGGAGTCGAAGCTCTCGCAGATACGGGAGCTGATGCCCGGCGCCATCACGCCCAACTCGTCGCAGACGCCCTTCTCGCCCACGGGCGTACAGACGGCCCTGCAGATGAAGAGCGACGACGGGCTCTACATCAACATCCACGAAGCGGCGCTGGTCGACTATGCGTGCATGCACCTCGACCTGGACGACCGGAATTTCATCTTCACCTCGCACCTTACGCCCGACGCACAGGGATGGAAAGGCTACATGCAGGCGCCCTGCCACACCCCGTGGCGCACGGTGACGGTCTCGGACGACGCCCGCGACATCCTCGCCTCGCATTTGATCCTGAACCTCAACGAGCCGTGCGCTTACACTGACACCTCGTGGATCAAGCCCGTGAAATACATGGGCGTATGGTGGGAAATGATCACCGGCAAGAGCGACTGGGCCTATACGCGCGACGTGCCGTCGGTACAGCTCGGCGTGACGGATTACGCCCGGTGCACGCCCAGCGGCCGCCACGGCGCCAACAACGGGAACGTGAAGCGCTACATCGACTTCGCGGCGGCACACGGGTTCGACCAGCTGCTCGTCGAAGGCTGGAACGTCGGCTGGGAGGACTGGTTCGGGCACACGAAGGATTACGTCTTCGATTTCGTGACCCCCTACCCCGATTTCGACATCGCCGCGCTGAACGAATATGCGCACGGGAAAGGCATCCGGCTGATGATGCACCACGAAACGTCGGCTTCGGTACGCAACTACGAACGCCACCTGGAAGCGGCCTACCGCCTGATGAACAAATACGGGTACAACTCGGTCAAGAGCGGATACGTGGGCGACATCCTGCCCCGCGGCGAGCACCATTACGGGCAGTGGATGAACAACCACTACCTCTATGCCGTCCGCCGGGCCGCCGAACACAAGATCATGGTCAACGCCCACGAGGCGGTGCGCCCGACGGGCCTCTGCCGCACCTACCCCAACCTGATCGGCAACGAGTCGGCACGCGGCACGGAGTACCAGGCGTTCGGCGGCACGAAGCCCCACCATGTGACGATCCTGCCCTTCACGCGCCTGCAGGGCGGCCCGATGGACTACACGCCCGGCATCTTCGTGATGGACGTCGCGGAGGTCAACCCCGGCAACCACTCGCACGTCAACGCGACGCTCGCCAACCAGTTGGCGTTGTACGTGACGATGTACTCGCCGCTGCAAATGGCGGCAGACCTGCCCGAGCACTATGAGAAATACATGGACGCGTTCCAATTCATCAAGGACGTGGCCGTCGATTGGGAAGAGAGCCGCTACCTGCTGGCCGAGCCGGGCGACTACATCGTCGTGGCGCGCAAGGCCAAAGGCACGGGCGAGTGGTTCGTGGGCGGAGTGACGGACGAGAACCGCCGTACGGTGACGCTCCCGTTCGACTACCTCGCCCCCGGCAAGGAGTATGTGGCGACGCTCTACGCCGATGCCCCCGATGCCGATTACCAGACCAATCCGCAGGCGTATGTCATCCGCACCGGGAAGGTCGGACAACGCACGGAACTCGACGTGGAGATGGCGCGCGGCGGAGGCTTTGCAATCTCCATACGCGAGGCAACCGACGCAGACCGCAAACTCCGCAGGCTGAAATAACGGGATTTGCCGTTCGCACGGCGATCATGCCGGGGCCCACACAGCCGGCGCCGGCGCTGAACCCGTACCCCGGCACGGCCGCGGACGGCAGCAGACCGTCCGGCCTCCACTGCCAGCCGGCATGCGGCACTCGGCAATGTCCGGCAACGGAATGCCCGCACAGCCCCCCCCTCAAAAAATCCTTTGCCCCTTGTTCGCCAGCGGTTCCGAGGATTTACAAAGCAATGCTGTAACTGAATAAGTTACGGCGTTGTTTTTTTATGAGGTAATGATTTAGAAACGCAAGTCTTGAATAAACTTACATCGAGGTTCATCCTGTCAAACAACTCTATACAAATATACGAAATATCTGATAAAAAAGCAAATAGGATTTTTATCACCTTATTTGCCGATTTATGGCGGACATCAGCGTCACCGCCGATCATTTTTTCCTTTGAGCGGACTGGATCGGTCTGGAGCGGACATGGAAATCGTTTCCTGAAGGCTTGGATTATCTTGCACATCCTTAACGCAAAAATCACCTAAACCCAACAATTATGGATTGCGTCCTTATGGAAACGAGCGCCTATAAAGAGTTGCAGGCGCACCTTCAACGTCTTCTGGAGCGAGTGTCTGCGCTCCATTCCCTCTCCGCCCAACCGACAACTGTCCGGTGGCTTACGGCCGAGGAGGTCTGCAAGGCCTTGAGCATCACCAAGCGAGCCTTGCAATACTATCGCTCCGCCGGCATCATCCCCTATACGGCCTTGGGGAATAAAGTATTGTTCCGGGACGACGACATCCGGCAACTTCTGGAAAAGAACCTGATAAAAAGCCTGTAGCATGACCGAAGAGATCATTACCCGCGACAGCGCCGCGTTCAAGGAACTGCGCCGCGACATCGTCAAAGCCATCCGTGCCGTCGATATTCTGATCGACACGCACCGCCCGACCATCGGAAATGAACTGTACCTGACCAGTGAGGAGATTTGCAGCATCTTCAGCATCTCGAAACGCTCCTTGCAGAATTACCGGGACAACCGCCAAATCCCTTATACTACTCTTGGTGGAAAGATTCTTTATCCGCAGTCATCGCTTTATAAACTGCTGGAACAGCATTATATGAAAGCGCAGCGCTGATGCGGTCTGTGAAAAGGGGAAGATCATCATGAACTGCACCCCAAAAGTTGGACATAACTTTTGGGGTGTTTTATGAAGTACAGTTATGAGGAGAAATTAGCGGCAGTTTTGTCTGTTGTCAGAGGGCAACATTCCGTATCGTCCGCCTCCAAGCATTTTGGAATAAGCTATACGCCTTTGTCGCGTTGGATTGCGCGTTATAAAGAGTTCGGCGAAGAAGGTCTTCGTATACGGCAATATACTTACAGCGGCGATTTTAAGTTGTCAGCTATCAGGCACATGCACGAGAATCACTTATCTTTAACGGAAACAACGGCAAAGTTCGGTATTTACAATGAGAGTACGCTGAGCAAATGGGAGCGTATCTATTATGAAGAAGGTGAATCCGGTCTTTACCGTGATAATCGGGGTAAGATGAGAACCAAGCCTAATAAACAGGAACTACAACCACAGGAAGAAAATGACTTGCGAGTCGAAAACCAACGTCTTCGCGCCGAGGTTGCTTACTTAAAAAAATTGAGGGTCTTAGTCGAGGAACGCATCGTCCGCGAGAACGGGAACGGGCAAAAGCCATCGAAGAACTAAGACCGGAACATACCCTTCCCACGCTATTGGAAGTTACGGGGATGGCGCGTAGTACGTTCTATTATCATCTGAAGCAGTTAAAGTTCCCCGATAAATACAAACAAGAGAAAAACGAGATTGTAAGTATATACCACGATCATAAGGGACGTTATGGTTACCGCCGTATCACAGTAGAGATGCACAATCGCGGATATTCTATAAACCATAAAACGGTGCTTAAGTTAATGAACGAATGTGGAGTTAAATGCCGGGTGCGCCTTAAAAAGTATCGTTCATACAAAGGAGAGGTTGGTGCCGTTGTGCCTGACTTGCTGAAACGTAATTTTATGGCGGAACGTCCTAATCAAAAGTGGGTTATAGACCTTACTGAATTTTCTCTGTTCGGCAAGAAGCTTTATCTGTCGCCTATTATGGACTTATATAATAGGGAAATAATAAGTTATAATATAGCTGAACATCCGACCTTTTACCAAACAATGAAAATGCTTGAAGATGCCATAAAGGATCTGCCCGATGCTCCGGAACTTATACTTCACTCGGATCAGGGTTGGCAGTACCAGATGAAACGCTATCAATATCGGCTGCGTGAAAAAGGTATTAGTCAGAGCATGTCTCGTAAGGGAAACTGTTTGGATAATGCGGTTATGGAAAACTTTTTCGGACTGTTAAAATCAGAATTATTATATTTGCAGAAGTTCGAGTCTGTCGATCATTTCCGCAAGGAACTGGAGGAATACATAAATTACTACAATAACAAGCGAATAAAGACCGCTTTAAACAACATGAGCCCGGTACAATACCGAACTCATGCTATCTGAATTATTAATCAGTCCAAACTTTGGGGTGCACATCAATCACTCTTCCCCTTCTTTTTTGGATGTATAACTGATATAGTTGCTCGGATGGATCACGCATATCTGCCCGTCCGGTGTTCCGAAATCAATGAGGATCGGATATTTGTAAAGCGGCAGATAGTATTTCCGTCCGAAAGATTTGCGGATTGCCTCCGCAGCCAGCAGGATTCCCGAGTCGGCCGTTATAGGACGTTCGTATCCGGGATGTTGCCGCATGATCTCTTGGCGGCATTTATTGATGTCGTCGAGCGTAAAGACCTCTCCGCGGATGATGCGCAGCAGACGCAAGGTAAGTTCGTATTCGTGGGACAAATTTCGACGTTGGTCGCCGTTTGGAGCTTCTTCCAACTCTTTCTTCAGCCGTTCGGCTTTTTCTTCGAATGTTGCCATATTTATAGTCTTTTTTGTGTAATGATTCTGTTATCGGCAAGGGGCAGTAAAATTCCGAGGCCTTTGCCGTCATTCATCCTGCGGCAGAAAATCCCGGACGTATTTCCTGGCCGTGTAAATGTCGCGTTCGATGGTAAGTCCGAACGGCAGACGAAGATATGCCAGCTCGGAGAGCATCAGGTAGCCCCACTCCCATTCGTGGATATGACAATATCCGAACAGGCGCCAGTCGTCGCCTTCGCGTTCGGCTTCGGTGATGAGCCATGTGCCCGAGCCGCAGGGGTTGAAATACTTGACGAGGACTTCGGCATCCATTCCTTTCCCATCCTGTGAGTGGATAGGATGTTTCTCGAATTTCGAGATGATCTGTTTTGTGAGCAGTGTCATAGAGAATAAAATTTCAGACTGCCCGGAACGCCCGGACAGCAAGAGCCGAATAGCCGCCGTAAGCGACAAAGACAAGGCATTGCCTTGACGTGTCGTTTACGGTGGCTATCTTGCTGGACGGGTCGGCGTAAGAAATATATGGTGATTCAATATTAAGACGACGATGATTCACTCCGCAAAACTTGCTCGTTTCGTTCGGATTCGCTATATTTGGATTGATGTAATATATCCGAGATCATTAACAATCTTTATACATTTCTACAATGCCTTTACGTGCTTATATAGAAGACAAAGAAATTGTTTCCATCGATCTTAATGACGAAGAATGGAGTGCTTTGAAAGCCCGTCTTAAAGCCAAAGAAATCGTTTTAACATTGCCGTGCTGCGGGCAAGAGGGCTTTTTGAGAACAAGCAACAGAGGGTTGAAACATTTCGTTCATCTGAAATCTGCAAATCCATGCGATTGGAAACCCGAGTCTGCAGAGCATCTCAAAGCGAAAGTCGCTATCATGGAGGCATGTCGGGAGCAAGGATGGGATGCCATCCCCGAATTTTCCGAAGCAGATTGGAGGGCGGATGTTTTGGCTGTACAGGGAGGCAAGAGGATCGCTTTCGAGGTTCAATGGAGCCGGCAGACTTATGAAGAAACCCGCCTCCGGCAGGAACGGTATAAGGCATCGAACGTAAGAGGTTGCTGGTTTTTCCGCATAGCCCCCAAAGAAATGTCGGATTATGACAAAACTTTAGTTGCAGACAAAGAGACTCCTGCGTTCAAAATATTCAAGGACGAAAATTCAAACATACTTGCCCAAGTAGGGAAAGTTCAAATGCCGTTAAAAGCATTGATAAGTAATTTACTGGCGCGTAAGTTGAAATTTTGCGAGCATATCAGAATGGCTCCTAAGCAAAAGATTACCATCATCTTCTTTGAAATGAAATGCTGGAATGCGGGACGCTGCAATACTGCTATACGGTAGAGCCAAGTCTGAAGAGCGTCTGCAACTGCGATTTCGATGTGGAGCGGTCTTCGTGGGACGATCATGATATAGACAAGCATCCTGGGGTCTATGCCGCGGTACAAGATTTCTTACAGACGGAAGAGGGGCGACAACTCAAGGTCGGCCCGGTAAAAAAACGGTATAGCCGGACGGTTGCCGATAGCTACCTATCGCACGGCTGTTATTATTGCGACGCTATTTTCGGCGATTTCCATCTCATAGAAGAAAAATTGTATGCTTTCACTGGAGTCTATACTATTATTGACAATGCCTTGATGCCAAAACCAATATGGTGGATTCTCCGTGTGTTCCATCACGTCCTCCTTTCTTTATTGGGATTATACTTCGGTTCTTTCCGTTGCGAGCGGAACTTTTCCGCCCTACGGTTTACTGCTTCCTCAAGGTAGGCAATGCTCCGTTAAGTTCGTAACGCCACTCTGAACCAGCGTTCTGCAAGGCGGTGTTCATGGCATCAACGGCTTTCTGCCAGGTAACGTAAGTGCCGTCCACCTTCGTAGATTCGGGGGCGGTCTTATAGCCTCGTTCCTGATTGTTCTTCCAATAGCAGGCGGTCACGGTGGTGTAGCTATCTCCAAACAAGCCGCCGATATGCACATTGCCAGTGCTACTACCTGTACTTGTTACGTTGCCCGTGGCATAGCAGGCAAGGACGCGGCTTCCTCCGTTTAATCCCACTACACCGCCGCCATAGAGATTCTTTTGGGAGGCTATTTCTAAGGTCACGTTGCCTGTGGCATAGCAAGCTGTCATGGTGCCCCATTTTTCTCCTGCCACACCGCCGACATAGTGCGTTCCCTTTACTGTGGCAGAGGTGCAGCATCCGATGATGGAACCAGCCTTTTGTGAACCCACCACACCGCCGACACAATCCGTGCCGCTGACGCTGCCCGACACCGAGCAGTTTTCAATGGTGCCCCAGCTATATCCTACCACGCCACCAGTACAGCCAAACATGTGATTGCTTGTTATCTGTATGCCTTCCATCACCACATTCTTCACCGTACCAGCTCTATTGAGATAGCCGAACAGACCCACAAATTGGTCATTTGTCGTAACGGTCAACCCCGTGATGGTATGGCCGCCGCCGTCGAAAGTGCCTTTGTATGAGTTATCGAAGCTTGTGCCTATCGGTGTCCAGCCTTTGCCTGTGAGGTCAATGTTTTTGTCGAGGGTAATGTTAATGTCGGTCTTACCTCCGTTCACTAATTCGGCTACATTCATCAGGCCATCGGCGGAGGTCACGGTGTAGCTGCCGTCGCTCTCTATGGTATATCCCGGGTCTTTTGCCGCAGCGAGGGAGACGGTGTAGGTATATTCACCGCCCGCCTGCCAGTCGGTAGCATTCTTCATCTTATAAACGAAGGTCTTGCCGTTGGTGAAGGTGCAGGTAATGAAGGCCGTGCCAGCTGCCACACTTTGCGGGGCTACGATGGCGGTGTAGGTGTTGCTACCCTTGTCATACGGGACGATTATATCCGGGTTGTCGCCTTCGGTGGAGAGGCCCGTCAGCTGCACGGATGCCAGCCCCTCGGTGTAGTCCGTCAGAACGATGGTCACCAGCGCCGTGTGGTGGGTAAAGCGGAGCGTGGGGCTACCGTAGGTCACCGTCTGCCCGTCGGCTACGATGAGGTCGCTGGTCTCAAAGTCTTTCTGGGCACTTTGGTTGGCTTTTACCTTCACAGCAGAAGGGGTTGTCTCGCCAGCGGTGTAGGGCCACCACGCTGTGACGGTGATGTCTTTGCGGTTGGTCCAGTAGTACGGGTCGGTGGAGGTCAGCGTGGCGCTGGTGGGGTCGGCGGTGGAGGGCGTCACGTTGTACGTCTTCACCGTGCCGTCCATCAGGACTGCCACGCTCTGCACACCCTCCCAATTGCCATCCACAGGGGCACGGGTGCCGGCGATGGCTGTCGCGACGGGATTCAGCCCCGTGGCGGTGAAGACGATGGGGGTGCCTTCCGCCCCTTCCTGCAGGAAGCCCGCTTCGTCCTGCGTGCAGGCGGCGAGTGAGAGGGCGAGCGCTGCAAGTGCAAAAAATCTTATCCTCATAATATCTGTTATTTTATTACTCTGGTTGTTTCCGTTGCGGGCAGAACTTTTCCGCCCGACGGTTTACTGCTTCATCAAGGTAGGCAATGCTCCTTTAAGTTCGTAACGCCACTCTGAGCCTGCGTTCTGCAAGGCGGTGTTCATGGCATCAACGGCTTTCTGCCAGGTAACGACAGAGCCGTCCACCTTCGTGGCTCCGGTGCTTTCCCTATTGTAGCCGATGCCTTGTTCATGATTGTTCTTCCAATAGCCGGCGGTCACGGTGGTGTAGTTATTTCCCAAAAAGCCGCCGATATGCATATAGCCAGTGCTACTACCCGTACTGGTTACGTTGCCCGTGGCATAGCAGGCAAGGAGGCTGCTTCCTGCGTTCATTCCCACCAGACTGCCGCCAGCGATATTCTTTTTGGTGTCCATTTCTATGATCACGTTGCCTGTGGCATAGCAAGCGGTCAGGGTGGCACTCGAATTCGTCTGACCTGCCACGCCGCCGACATCGACCGTTCCCTTCACTGTGGCCGAGGAGCTGCATCCGGTGATGGAACCGCCTATTTGAACACCCACCACACCGCCGACATACACCGTGCCGCTGACGCTGCCCGACACCGAGCAGTTTTCAATAGTGCCCCAGCCAGATCCTACCACGCCGCCAATACTGCCGCCATATATTTGATTGCTTGTTATCTGTACGCCCTCCATCACCACGTTCTTCACCGTACCAGCTCTATTGAGCCAGCCGAACAGACCCGCATATTCGTCATTTGTCGTAAAGGTCAGCCCCGTAATGGTATGGCCGCCACCGTCGAAGGTGCCTTTGTATGAGTTGTCGTAGTCTGTGCCTATCGGTGTCCAGTCTTTGCCTGTGAGGTCAATGTCAGTGTCGAGGGTAATGTTAATGTCGCTCTTACCTCCGTTCACTAATTCGGCTATATTCATCAGGCCGTTGGCGTTATAGACCGTGTAGGTCTTGGTGTTGCTGTCGTAGATGTAGCCCAAATCCTCGGCTGCGCCGCTCTCGCCGCCGCCGTCAGCCCAGCTGCCGATGGTGCAACCCTCTAACGTCAGGCCGGTGGCGTTCACCTTAACGGTATATTTATAGCGGCTGCCCGCTTCTAATACGACGTTGTTCTGCGGACGGAAGTAGAAGGTGCCGCCGCCGAGTTTCACCTTGACGAACGGTTTGCCTGCCGCAATGGTCTGCGGGGCGGTCAGTGCCTCGTAGGTGTTGCCGCTTGCGTTGTAGGTCTTGATGGCGGTCGGGTTGCCGTTATCGGCGGACAGGCTCACGAGGCTCACCGTGGCACCGGCGACGCTCGTGAATCCCGTGCCGGGCTTCAGTTCGATTGTCACGCGTGCCGTGCGGTGGGTAAATTCAAGAGTCGGGGTGTTAAATTCCACCTTCCGGTTCTCAGCAGAGATGAAGTCGCTGTTCTGGAAGTCAGCCAATTTGCTCTGGTCTTCGGCCACCTTCACGGCAGGCATCTGTGTGATGTTGGCATTGTTGAAGGGCCACCATGCCGATACGGTAATCGGGTCGCGGCTGGTCCAGTAGTACGGGTCGTTCTCGCGTGAAAGCGTGGCACTCTTGAAATCGGTAGAAGCCGTTACGGTGTATTCCTTTACCGCATCGCCCATCTTGAGTGCCACGGAAGTGACGCCCTGCCAGTCGCCGTCCACAGCGGCACGGGTGGAAGGGGCTGCCAGCGGCGTTGCTTCTACGGACAATCCGGTGGCACGGATGACGACGGGGTATTCACCTTCGGGCAGACGGTTATCGCCAGCAAGTTCGTCCTGCGTGCAGGCGGCGAGGGCGAACAGCAGTGCGGTGGCTGCGGGGATAAATAATCTATGTCTCATAATCCTTCATTCTAATCGATTAATTATTAACATCCTACAGGTCAGCACCCACATCTCCACCGTCTATATCGTTCCACTTTGCAATGGTGGCTTCGCTGACTTCAAGGACTTTGTTGCGTACCTTGACGGTATAGGTATAGTTGTTGCCCGCCTGCAGTGCGCCTTCGGGCACGGTGAGTG
>OGNB01001454.1_pt1 | contig 13495 bp, 9 predicted proteins | sample 1573301 | NCBI WGS metagenome assembly OGNB01 (sample SAMEA2581914, study PRJEB24529) | metagenome | biome: Human gut stool | place: China | collected 2011
CTTTGCTGGCGCTGGGTTTCCAAGCGTTCCTGATTATGATTGTCGTGGGCATCTACGCGGTGCTGATACGCAACATTTCGGGCGCGGCGGACATTGCCGGGGCCATCTGGGGCTGCATGGGCTACACCGTGCTACTCTGTTTCTGTCTGTTCAAGACCGGCAGCATCAGCAAGTCGGTGTTTGGTGCCCACTAAGGCCGAGAAAGGAAAAACGTATGGCGTATGTGACCGTTCCCAAAGATTTGACCCATGTAAAATCCAAAGTTTTATTCGGGCTGACCAAGCGGCAGCTGGTCTGCTTCGGCGGTGCGCTTCTCACGGGCGGGCCGCTTTATTTTTTGACCCGGAACTATCTTTCCAACAGCGCGGCGGCCCTGCTGATGATTTTTGCCATGCTGCCGGGGCTGCTGTTCGCTCTGTTCGAGCGGCACGGCCAGCCCCTTGAAGTGGTGATTCAGCAAATGATTCAGTGCTGCTTTATTCGTCCCAAGGAAAGGCCCTATCAGACCAACAATGCTTACGCCGCCCTTGTGCGGCAATACCAAATGGAACAGGAGGTAAAGGCCATTGTCCAGAAAAACGATACCCCGCGAAACCGAAAAGCCCAAAAAGCTCACCCGCGCCCAGAAAAAAGAAATTGATGCCGTTCTCCGCAAGTACAAGGGTGACGGCAAGCCCCGCACGGCACAGGCCACCATCCCGTATGAGGCCATCTACCCGGACGGTGTGTGCCGCATTGACCGACGCACGTTCTCCAAGTGCATTGCCTTTGAGGACATCAGCTATCAGCTGGCCCAGCCGGAAACGAGGACCGCCATCTTTGAACACCTGTGCGACCTGTACAACTATGTGGATGCCTCCATCCATGTGCAGCTTTCGTTTCTCAATCGCAAGGTTGACCCGGTGCAGTACGCAAAAAGTTTTGAGATCGCACCGCAGGGGGATGATTTTGACGACATCCGCGCCGAGTACACCGCCATCCTGCAAAAGCAGCTTGCCAGCGGAAACAACGGCATTGTCAAAACCAAGTACCTGACCTTCACCATCGAGGCAGACAATCTAAAAACCGCACGGGCGCGGCTGACCCGCATTGGTCTTGACCTGCTGGGCTATTTCAAGACCATGGGCTGCGTGGCGCACGTCATGGACGGACAGGCGCGTTTGGAGGTGCTGCACGGCATCTTCCACCCGGACGGGGAACCGTTCCGCTTTGACTGGGACTGGCTGGCGCCCTCCGGCCTGTCCACTAAGGATTTTGTGGCCCCGTCCTCCCTCTGCTTCGGCACGGCCAAGACTTTTGGACTGGGCGGCAAATATGGAGCTGTGAGCTTTTTACAAATCCTTGCGCCGGAACTTTCGGATGAAATGCTGGCCGATTTTCTCAAAACGGAAAGCGGCATTCTCGTCAATCTCCATGTGCAGGCCATCGACCAGACCGAGGCCATCAAAACCATCAAGCGGAAGATCACAGACCTTGACGCCATGAAGATTCAGGAGCAGAAAAAGGCTGTCCGTTCCGGGTACGACATGGACATCCTGCCCAGCGACCTTGCCACTTACGGCGAGGACGCCAAAAAGCTGCTGAACAAATTGCAGACCCGGAACGAACGGCTTTTCATGCTGACCTTTCTTGTGCTGAATGTGGCCGACACCAAGCAAAAGCTGGGCAACGATGTGTTCCAAGCCGCAGGTGTGGCACAGAAGTATAACTGCTCGCTTGTCCGGCTGGACTACCAGCAGGAACAGGGCCTTGTGTCCAGCCTGCCGCTGGGCATCAACCAGATAAAGATTCAGCGCAGCCTTACCACCTCCAACGTGGCGGTGTTCGTGCCCTTTGTGACGCAGGAGCTTTTCCAGAGCGGCGCGGCCATGTACTACGGCATCAACGCAAAATCCCACAACATGATCATGCTGGACCGCAAGCAGGCCCGGTGTCCCAACGGCCTAAAGCTGGGTACGCCCGGCAGCGGCAAATCCATGAGCTGCAAGTCTGAAATCGTCAGTGTGTTTTTAACGACTGCTGACGATATTTTTATTTCAGACCCAGAAGCCGAGTATTATCCGCTGGTCAAGCGGCTGCATGGGCAGGTCATCAAACTTTCGCCCACCAGCAAGGACTATGTGAATCCTCTGGACATCAACCTCAACTACTCCGAGGATGATAGTCCGCTTGCCCTGAAATCGGATTTTGTGCTGTCGTTCTGTGAGCTGGTCATGGGCGGTAAAACAGGTCTGGAAGCGATTGAACGCACCGTGATAGACCGTGCCGTGAAAGCCATCTACCGCCCCTATCTGGCGAATCCCTGCCCGGAGAATATGCCCATCCTCTCCGATTTGCACCAAGCCCTGCTCGACCAGCACTTGCCGGAAGCGGACCGGGTAGCGCAGGCATTGGACTTGTATGTGTCCGGCTCGCTGAACGTGTTTAACCACAAAACGAATGTGGACATCCACAACCGGCTTGTGGCCTTTGACATCAAAGAGTTAGGAAAACAGTTAAAAAAATTGGGGATGCTCATTATCCAAGACCAGATATGGGGCCGCGTCACCCAGAACCGCAGCCAAGGCCGGGCCACATGGTATTTTGCAGACGAGTTCCACCTTTTGCTGAAAGAGGAACAGACCGCCGCGTACAGTGCCGAGATTTGGAAGCGCTTCCGCAAATGGGGCGGTGTGCCCACAGGCGCCACCCAGAATGTGAAGGACCTTCTTTCTTCCCCGGAGATCGAAAACATTCTGGAAAACAGCGACTTCATCACGCTGCTGAATCAGGCATCCGGCGACCGCAAAATCCTTTCGGAACGGCTGAACCTCTCCGCAGACCAGCAGAAGTACATTGACAATTCGGAACCGGGCGAAGGACTGCTGATTTTTGAGAATGTGGTGCTGCCGTTCTCAAACCCCATCCCGAAAAACACCCAGCTCTATAAGATCATGACCACCCGGCTTAGCGAGGTGGTGGAGCTATGAGCTTAACACATTTCAGCTTGTTTTCCGGCATCGGCGGCATCGACCTTGCCGCGGAAGCAGCGGGGTTTACCTCTGTCTGTCAATGCGAGTGGGCGGCATTTCCCGCCGCTGTGCTGGCAAGCCACTGGCCGGAAGTGCCCCGTTTTCAGGACATCACCACTGTAACAAAGGAGGCTTTCTTTGAAAAAACAGGACTTCGCACCGTCACCCTCATTTCAGGTGGCTTCCCGTGCCAGCCGTTCTCCACCGCAGGGCGGCAGCGCGGCTTCCACGATGAACGCTACCTGTGGCCCGAAATGCTGCGGGTCATCCGGGAATTGCAGCCCCGTTGGGTGCTTGGAGAAAATGTTGCTGGCTTCCTCCGTATGGGGCTCGACAAAACGCTCATTGACTTGGAGCAGGCAGGTTACGATGTTCGGGTTTTCGTACTACCTGCTGCTGCCGTTGGCGCGTGGCACGAACGGAAACGGGTATTCATTATCGGTTCTTCTGCCAACACCTCTTGCCAGCGACACCGGGGATGTGGGCAAGGGACTGGACATCCAAATCTCTGCGAATGGCAGTTACCGCAAGATGAACAAGGACGGCAAGGCGTGGACGGCGCGGCTTTCCCATGTGGTCTACCGGATGACCCCCACCACGCTGGAAAAGCCCTACCTCAACCCGGACTGGGTAGAGTGGCTGATGGGTTTCCCGCGCAAATGGACGGACATTCCCTTTGGGCCGAAGAACCCGCCGACATCTCGCGCCTGACCGAAGATGTGCCGAACCGCAGCAAGCGGATGAAAACACTGGGCAATGCGGTTTCGCCGCCGCAGGTGTTCCCGATTCTCAAATACATTGCGGACATTGAAACGGGCCGCTGTCCGATGGGAGGTGAAGAACTTTGAAAGAATTGCAGGCAAAAGCCAAAGTCACCCAGACCATGACCCGTGATGGTCTGGTGATGGAAAATCAAGCGGACGGCACTGTAGAGAATGTTTCCAGTCGGGAAGCGGAACAGGACTACTCTACGGATGCCGAGGGCAAGGCCGAAAAAATTCTGGAACGGGCCGAGGACATCAAGGACGGGCATAAAAATAAAAAGAAAGCGAAAAAGGCAGCAGAAACAGCGGCCACCGCCGAAAGTGAAGATGGTCTGCACCGTTCCGCTGCCCGTTTGGAACTGACCGAGGACGAACGGGCAGACCCGGAGTTGCAGCCGTACATCCACAAGGCGGAAGCAAAGGCCGACAAGCTGGATGCGGCCCGCGCCGCTCTGCCGAAAAAGCGTGTCCCGGTCAAGGAAAGAGTCTATGATGCTGCCAACGGCAAGGCAAAATCCACCCTGCGCTTTGAGCAGCAGGACAAAGGCCCGCCCAACCTGAAACCAAACCCGGTCAGCCGCCCGCTATCGGAAGCGTTGCTGTTCGCTCACGGAAAAATCCATGAAGTCGAACACGAAAATGTGGGTGTGGAGGGTGGCCACAAGGGTGAAGAACTGGTGGAGCATCAGACCGCCAAGGTCATCCGCAGCGGCATCCGGCACCACAAGATGAAGCCCTACAAGGCCGTGGAAAAGGCAGAGCGTCAGCTCATGTCTGCCAATGCAGAATACTTTTACCAGAAATCCTTGCGGGACAATCCGCAAATTGCACAGGCGGCCAGCAACCCCATTTCCCGGATGTGGCAGAAACGGCGTATCAAACAGCAGTATGCCAAAGCTGCACGGCAGGCCGGCCAAGCCGCCGCGCAGGGTGCAGCCGCCACCGCAGAGAACGGTTTCCGGGTAACAAAGCTGGCGGCCGAGGGCGGCGAACGGGTAGCCGAATTTGCGGCCCAGAACTGGAAAACCATTCTGATCGTGGCGGTGTTCGGTCTGCTGGCTCTGCTCTTGATAACGGGTTTGCAGTCCTGCACCGTGATGGCGGGCACCGCTGGAACCGGCGTGACGGCATCTTCTTATTTTTCCAAGGACAAGGATATGCTGGGTGCAGAGAAAGCCTACTCCAAGCTGGAACAAAAGCTGCAACGGTATCTCGACACCTACGAGGCCACCCACAACTACGATGAATACCATTTTTATCTGGATGAAATCGAGCATGACCCCTATGTGCTGATCTCGATTTTGTCCGCGCTGCATGACGGCGTGTTCACACTGGCCGAGGTGCAGGGCGAACTTGAAATGCTCTTTGAAAAGCAATACATCCTGACCGAGACCGTGACCATGCAGATACGCTACCGTACAAAAATGATGGTCATTATTGGCCCGTATGGTGTGCCGCAAGTTATCACCTACCAAGAACCGTATGAATACTACATCTGCACGGTCAAGCTGAAAAACAAGGATTTGTCCCATTTGCCCGTGGAAGTGCTGACCGAAGAACAACTCAGTGCTTATTCGCTCTATATGCGCACGCTGGGCAACCGGCCGGATTTGTTCGGGCAGGCACAGTACCCCAATGCGTCCACCATCAAGCAGCCCACCTATTACGACATTCCCCCGGAAGCCCTCAAAGATGATAAGTTTGCCGCCATGATGGAGGAAGCCACCAAGTACATCGGCTACCCGTATGTGTGGGGCGGCAGTTCGCCCAGCACCAGCTTTGATTGCAGCGGCTACATTTCGTGGGTGCTGAATCACTCCGGCTGGAACGTGGGCCGCCAGACCGCACAGGGCCTTTACAACCTCTGTACTCCTGTTTCGACGGCGCAGGTCAAACCGGGCGACCTTGTGTTTTTCAAGGGAACCTACGATACCCCCGGCGTGAGCCATTGCGGTATCTATGTGGGCAATTCCATCATGCTGCACTGCGGCGACCCGATCTCTTACACAAACCTCAACTCGAAATATTGGCAAGAACATTTTTACAGCTATGGGCGTTTACCGTGACGCCAGAAAGGATTTTGTATGGCAAAAAGACTTTCCCGCATTGAGCGCGACATTGAACGGCTCAAAGAAAAAATCAGCGAATACCAGCAGCAGTTGAAAGAACTGGAAGCTGCAAAGACTGAACAGGAAAACCTGCAGATCATTCAGCTGGTGCGCAGCATGAACATGAAGCCGGACGAGTTCGCAACTTTCCTGCGCAGCGGTGCGCTGAACGCTGCACCCACCGCCACACCGTACCACAAACAGGAGGATGCCGCCAATGAAACCTGATTGGAACCGCCGTTTTGCAGCTGGACTGCTGGCTATCCTGCTCTGCCTCTGCTCCTTTTCCATGCCCGCTTTTGCAAGCGGCTCTGACCCTGCCCCGGAACCTCTGCCGGAAATTCTGGACGAGAAAACTACCACTGGCGGCATGGAGCCGGAGGGTGTACCTATCACGCCCAAAGGCAACGCAACACTGGTGGATGATTTTTACGGCGACAAGCAGCTTATCACCGTGACCACCAAGGCCGGGAATTATTTTTACATTCTCATTGACCGTGCCAACGAGGACAAGAAAACGTCCGTTCACTTCCTGAACCAAGTGGACGATGCCGACTTGCTGGCCCTGCTGGATGAAGAACCGCAGGAAACCGAAGTCTGCACCTGCACCGTGAAGTGTGATGTCGGGGATGTCAATGAAAACTGCCCCTTGTGTGAAAAGAGCCTGCGGAGCTGCACGGCCCCGGAAGCTGTGAAAACCGACACCGAAACGCCGCAGGAAAAGCCGAAATCCAACATGGGCAGTCTGATGATTCTGCTGGCGCTGGCTCTGGCGGGCGGTGGCGCGGCACTCTATTATTTCAAGTTCCGCAAGCCCAAGGCCGATACCACCGGGCACGATGATCTGGACGAGTACGATTTTGGCGAGGACGAGGATGCAGACGAGGAACCGGCTGAAATCGAAATTCATTCAGAGGACGGACAGGAGGACGAAACATGAGCTTTCAGCTGGTGATCGCCGAAAAGCCCGGTGTGGCCCGCAGCATCGCCGCCGTGATCGGGGCCACTGAAAAGCAAAACGGCTATTGGCAGGGCGGCGGGTATCTTGTCAGCTGGTGCATCGGGCATCTGGTGTCCTTTGCGGAAGCAGGCCAGTACGATGAAAAATACTGCAAGTGGAAGTATGAAGATTTGCCCATCCTGCCCCAGCCGTGGCAGTTCATTGTCCCGGACGAAAAGAAACAGCAGTTTGAAGTTCTGCGTGCCCTGCTCAACCGCCCGGATGTGGACAGTGTGACCGCCGCGACCGATGCAGGCCGGGAGGGAGAACTGATTTTCCGTTTCGTCTACCAAATGGCCGGCTGCACGAAACCTGTGAAGCGGCTCTGGATTTCCAGCATGGAGGATGCTGCTATCCGGGAGGGCTTCGCAAACCTGCGCCCGGATTCGGACTACGATGCGCTATACCAGTCGGCCCTCTGCCGTGCAAAGGCGGATTGGCTGGTGGGCATCAATGCAACGCGGCTGTTTTCGGTGCTGTATCACAAACCCCTGACGGTAGGCCGGGTGCAGACCCCGACACTGAAAATGCTGGTGGACCGGGACGCAAAAATCCTGCGCTTCCAGAAAGAAAAGTATTACACGGTCGGCATCCAGTCTGGCAGCCTGAAAGCAGACAGTGGGCGCATTGCCAGCATGGACGAGGCCAACACTTTGAAAGCTACTTGTGCCGGAACATCTGCCATCTGTACTTCTATCAAGCGTGAGAGAAAGGCAGAACAGCCGCCCAAGCTCTATGACCTGACCACCTTGCAGCGGGAGGCAAACCGCCTGTTCGGTTTTACCGCAAAACAGACCCTTGATTATGCCCAGCAGCTTTACGAAAAGAAACTGCTGACCTATCCCCGCACCGACAGCCAATATCTGACCGAGGATATGGGCCAGACGGCACAACATCTTGTGTCCGACCTGCTGTGGCTGCTGCCCTTTGCCCAAGGGCTTGACTTGCCCCCGGATGTGGGGCGGGTGCTGAGCAGCAAAAAGGTATCGGACCACCACGCCATCCTTCCCACCGCCGAATTTGCAAAGCAGGGGTTCACTGGCCTTGCCGAGAGTGAATGTATGTTGATGAACCTTGTCTGTTCCAAACTGTTCTGCGCTGTGGCCGCACCCCATGAATACGAAACTGTGACCGCTGTGCTTTCCTGTGCAGGGAACGAATTCACCGCCAAGGGAAAGACCGTGCTTGTCCCCGGCTGGAAAGAGATCGACCAGCGGTTCCGCTCCACTCTGAAAGCAGACGGTGAAGAAGAAACGGAAGCGATGAACACTCTGCCGGAACTGGTCGAGGGACAGACTTTTTCCGTGACTGCCGATATTTTGGAACACTTCACGTCCCCGCCGAAAGCCTACACCGAAGATACGCTCCTGTCGGCAATGGAGCGGGCCGGGACCGAGGATATGCCGGAGGACAAGGTGAATTGCTCCGCAGGAGCAAGAGAGGGTGGCCTGGGCCATGCGGAACGCAAAGGGCTGGGCACTCCGGCCACCCGTGCCGCGATTCTGGAAAAATTGGTGCAAATGGGCTTTGTGCAGCGCAAGGGCAAACAGCTTGTCCCCACCAAGGACGGCATCAATCTGGCGGTGGTTCTGCCGGAAAGCCTGACCTCTCCCGTCCTGACCGCCGAATGGGAAAACCGCCTGACCGAGATTGCCAAGGGCAATGCAGACCCGGACGAGTTCATGGCCGAAATTGAAGCGCAGGTGCGCCAGCTGGTCAAGACCTATTCTTGTATCAGTGCAGATAAGCAAAACCTGTTCCAGTCGGAACGGGTTATTATCGGCAAGTGTCCCCGGTGCAGTGAAAACGTCTATGAGGGCAAGAAAAACTTCTACTGCGGGAATCGTAGCTGTCAGTTCGTGATGTGGAAGAATGACCGCTTCTTTGAGCAGCGCAAAAAGGCGTTCACACCGAAGATCGCCGCTGCTCTGCTCAAAAACGGTAAGGCAAAGGTCAAGGGCCTCTATTCCGAAAAGACAGGCAAAACCTATGATGCAATGGTGCTTCTGGCAGATACGGGAGGCAAGTACGTCAATTACCGGGTAGAGCGCAAAGAGTAAGGCAAAAATACGAGGGCCGGTTATGGTAAGGTGAAGCATTCATTTTGCCATAACCGGCTCTCTCTATCCGTAGGATAGCAAAAAAAGGAGTGTGACCAAATGAGCGAATTATTTTCCATCCAGCTGCAAAATCGACAGCAGCAAGGCGGAGATGGCGTCTGGCTGGACCTGCCTACCACAACCGAACAGGTACAAGCAGCCCTGCGGCAAATCGGCATTTCGTCCGATAATCCGCAGGGCCTTTTCATTTCCGGCTACTTTGCCGAGGAAGAAAAACGCTTTGCAATTCCTTATAACATGGTGCTGGCATCCAATGTGGACGAACTGAACTTTCTGGCATCACGACTGGAAACACTCTCTACCGGGGAACGCGCAGAGCTGAACGCCGCCCTGCAAGTCCCGCAGAGTGAGCTTTCCAGCATCGGGAGAATCACCGACTTTCCCGAAAACGTGGACTATTATGTGCATCTGCCGGATGTGCGCGGCCCTGCCCAGCTGGGAGATTACTACCTGAATCACTCCGGCATGGTGGATATGCCGGAAGAATGGAAAGGCGGCATCGACACGGCGCAGTTCGGCCGGTATGTGGCCCAGCAGGAGCAGGGCGTGTTTACCGAGTATGGCTACCTTGTCAAAAGCGGGGATGTGTGGCAGAAAGTCCACGAGGGCCAGCCTGTGCCGGAGGAATACCGGGTACTGTCCTTTCCTGTGCCGGAAGTCATGCGGGATGCAGCCAATATCCCGCCGCCTGTTCAGCCTGAAACGGAACCGCAGAAAGTTATTCCCATTATCCTGAATGGTAAGGACAGCGCAGAGCGGATGAAAGAAATTACGGACCGGCTGGAAACAGGGATTCAAGAGCTGTTCGACAGCAACCGCTACAAAGCCTACCTCACCACGATGGCGAAGTTCCACAATTACAGCTTCAACAACACCTTGCTGATTGCCATGCAGGGCGGTCAGCTGGTGGCGGGCTTCAACAAGTGGAAAGACACGTTCCACCGTACCGTGAAAAAGGGCGAAAAGAGCATCAAAATCCTTGCCCCCGCACCGTACAAGGTCAAGCAGAAGATGGAAAAGCTGGACGAACAGGGCAAGCCGATTCTGGACAAGGACGGCAAGCCGCTGACGGAAGAAAAGACGGTGCAGATTCCGGCGTTCAAGGTGGTGTCTGTGTTCGATGTCAGCCAGACCGAGGGCGAACCGCTGCCCTCTATTGCAGTGAATGAACTGTCCGGCAGCGTGCAGGACTACCAAGATTTTTTCAAGGCATTGGAGCAGGCATCCCCGGTGCCCATCGGGTTTGAGGACATCGAGGGCGGCGCGCATGGGTACTTTCATCTGCTCGACAACCGCATTGCCATCCAAGAGGGCATGAGCCAGTTACAGACCATCAAGACAGCCATCCATGAGATCGCCCATGCAAAGCTGCACACCATCGACCCGAACACCCCGGAACAGAGCAACCGCCCGGACAGCCGCACCCGCGAGGTGCAGGCCGAAAGCGTGGCCTATGCCGTCTGCCAGCACTACGGGCTGGACACGTCCGAGTATTCCTTTGGCTATGTGGCCGGGTGGAGTTCCGGCCGGGAACTGGCCGAACTGAAAGCCTCTCTGGAAATTATCCGCAGCGCAGCCCATGAGCTGATCTCTGCGCTGGACGAACATCTGGCAGAACTGCGCCAGCAGCGGGAAGCAGACCTTTCCGCTGCACAGGAGGCCGCATTTGCATTGGATAACGGCAGTACCCTGTTCATCCAGACCTGTGATTCCGGCTATGACTACACCCTATACGGCCCGGACAATAAAGCTCTGGACGGCGGGCAGTTGGACGCGCCCGGCCTGACCTTAAAAGATGCCGGAGAGGAAGCCCTTAACCTGCTGGGGCAGACAACCATAGTGTCGGAAGTTCTGTTGGACGATAAGCTGGCAGCGTTCCAAGAGGCAGCAGAAAAAGCGAATGAAATTCCCGCACCCGTTAAAATTCCAGACCCCGCCGCAGAGCCCACGGTCACAATTCTGTGGAGTGAAAGTGACAAGCTGCAGGACGGCGAAACCATGCCACTGTCCGTGGCAAACCGCGTCTTTGAAGAACTGGACACCACCCAGCACACGGAACGGGAAAAGGACGGCTACACAGGTGGCTGGTACGACAAGACCGCATTCCGCATTGATTTTACCCTGAACGGCCAGCCAGACAACTACGAGGGGCGGCAGGATTTTGGTGACGGAGAGGGTTCTTTGGTTCAACACATCCAGAACTACCACGAATACTACGCCAAAGATGAAAACTGGAAGAATTTTGTTCTGCATAACAAAGGCCCGAAAGCATGGGAGCAGGACAAGGCAGAGCGGGAAATGGTGCTGACCGAGTTTATTCCGTACCTCAAACAGCACTGCAATCTTTCGGCTATGGAGCAGACGGCCACCACCGCTTTGCGGGAAGGACAGAATATTTCGCCGGAACAGGCTGCCTATTACAACACTGTTGTGGCCTATGTGCAGGACTGCCGCCCGCTGCTTAACCAAGGCCAGTATAACTTGCCGGAACCGCCCAAGCTGGCTGACTTTGACCAGAGCTTGCAGGATTACAAGGCACAGGTGCAGGCCGAGATCGCGCAGGAAGCGGCTGCTGCCGGAATGACCGTAGAGGAATACGCAGCGGCAGGCTTTGAAGCACCGCAGCAGGACAGCTTTTCCATCTACCAGCTGCGCAATGAAGATTCCACCCACGATTACCGTTTTGAGCCCTACGACCGCCTGCAGGCCGCTGGCCGAACCGTGGATAAGGCAAACTATATGGAGGTGTATGCCGCGCCGCTGACTGCTGGTACCACGTTGGAGGACATCTACCGCACATTCAATGTGGACTATCCGGCAGATTTCAAGGGACACTCGCTGTCTGTTTCGGATGTGGTGGTGCTGCACCAGAATGGGCAGGACACCGCCCACTACTGCGACAGTGTGGGCTTCCAGCAGGTGCCGGAGTTCTTGCGGGAAAATCCGCTGCGCACCGCAGAACTTTCCACCGAACAAAACGAAAATATGATTGATGGCGTGCTGAACAATGCGCCCTCTCTGGGCGAATTGGAGGCCAAAGCAAAGGCCGGAGAACAAATTTCTCTGACGGACCTTGCCGCCGCAGTCAAGGCCGAGGAAAAGGCACCGAAAGCCAAGAAGTCCCGCGCCGCAAAACCGAAAAAGCCGTCCATCCGGGCACAGCTGGATGCCGCAAAAAAGGAGCAGAGCAAGCAAACGCCGCCACGGGAAAAGACAAAGGAATTGGAGGTATAAGCCGTGCAAAAATGTGAAAATATGGATGTGATCGCTGCGCTGGAAGCCATTATGCACCAGAACACCGCATACTATCAGAGCGATTTTGCCTATGACATCAAGATGCTGCGGGAGGCCGCCCGCAGCGACCAGCCGGAAGATAAGCTGCTGTTGTGGCTGTCCCGGCCCTCTGGAACATTCTGCTTCCGGGAACGGGACGTGCTGCTCAAAGACACCCAAGCCTACAACACATGGAAATTCTGCGGCGAACAGACCCATGACAGGATTCTTGCCTATGCTGTGGAGCTGACCGGCGCGGCCAACGGAACTGCGCAAGGCAATCTGTATGAACTGGACTATCAGCAGCACTTCCAGCATATCCGGGATGCAGCCCTGCCCGTGGGCGCCAATCGCCTAATCTACGAAAGCGGGATGCGGGAGATTGGCCCGAAAGAGCATTTCGACAGTCGCCCGGACAAATATTTCGGAGAGTTCGTGCGGTATGAAATGCAGCCCCGTGACCCGGAACTTCTGCAAGCGGCCATCCGGCAGGAGCAGCGCAGCCGGGAACCGGCACGGCCCGGTGATTTCAAAGAACACCTTGCGGCATTGCACACCGGGCTGATCGAGGCCGAGGCCCAGCGCATTGTAACCGATATGAAGCGGCTGGCTGCTCCCAACAGCCCGGACAAGAATCATTTTATGGTGGAGGTATCGCCCTATTTCACCAAGCTGGCATCCAGCCGGGACACGGACCAGCTGCTTGCCATGCTGCCGTACAAGTCCCTGCACCTGTCCAGCGCGAAAGACCGTTTTGGCATCTACGCGCTGGTTGACAAAAACGAGAACCGAGATAAGAACATTCGCAACCCCCGTGCTTCCGTCCGCAAGCAGCTTTCCGAAACAAAACAGGCCGCCAGCCCGAAAAAGGCGGCGGCCCGCAGCAAACAACACGAAATGGAGGTCTGACCATGAATTTCAGCGTAGAAGAAGAAAATTTGATCTGTATGTACCACACCTCTGACCGCCGCCGCACGATGGCACGGATGCTGGCCGCCCTGCCGGATATGGACACAGAAATGCGGCGGCTGGCGAATGGAACCATTGCAAAGTTGGAGCACATGACTGATGCGGACTTTGATGGACAGAGGTTCGATTTTGCGGGTGAGTGATACCGCCAGCTCGACAATGACACATTATTTTCAGCAAAAGTGATGTGTCGTTGCCAACACAGAAATAGCCGGACACGGTGGCCTTGTGGCTGCTGTGTCCGGCTATT
>OGNB01001456.1_pt1 | contig 13467 bp, 10 predicted proteins | sample 1573301 | NCBI WGS metagenome assembly OGNB01 (sample SAMEA2581914, study PRJEB24529) | metagenome | biome: Human gut stool | place: China | collected 2011
TCAGGTTCTAGTGTCCACTCCGGACGTGCGGGTTCAAGTCCCGCCTCGCGCACCATGTGAATGAGTCCCGCTTTTCGAACTATTTTATCGAAAAGTGGGACTTGTCATATCCGAGAAGCCTTGCAATATGGGGCTTTCCGCTTTTTCATGTCAAGGCACCGATTCTCCAAAACGCTCCAAACGCAAAACTAATATTTTTATGCATGGCGGCTATTTAGACACTACTTTCCGATAAAGCAGGCTTGTATGCGTCCTCAAAAGCCTGCGGCGTCTTGTAGTTCAGCGTCTGGTGGGGGCGCACCTCATTGTAGAACCAAATATACTCCTCCACGCTCCTACGAAAATGTTGTTCGGAGGTGTAGTCTTTTCGGTAAGCCTCCTCCCGTTTGAAGGAGGAAAAGAAAGTCTCAGCCACGGCGTTATCCAGTGGCCTGGCCGTTGCAGAGAAAGATTGCTTTACACCGTACTGTTGAAACAGACCGGTCAGCGTTTTTGAAACATACTGGCTACCCCTGTCACTGTGAAAGGTCAGGTTCTGCGGTCTCCCTCGCTCCTGATAAGTGGTTTTGAAGGTTGCGGTGACCAGATGTGTACTCATATGCTTTGATACCCGCCAGCCGATAACCTTGCGGGAGTATAGATCCAGAATGATACAGAGACAGACCCAGTAGCTTTTGACCTTGAAGTATGTAATATCGCTGACCCATATCTGATTTGGATGCTCTGCCGAAAACTCCCGTTTCAGCAGATTTTGTTTTGCATATTGTTGCTTGCGCTTGAACTGCTTTTTTGCATCTGTCCGGATACTGCATAGGCCTAACTCCTGCATAATGGCGGAAATGCGCTTTTTACCAACACGAATGCCGCTCTCAGCTAAAACGATGCGTATCTTTTCCGCGCCAAAGCGCTGCTCACTGTCATCAAATACCTGCTTGACCTTCAGCATGAGCTGAGCTTGTTCCTCTTGGTATTGGCTTCTGTCCGCCTTACGGAAGACGTGGTTGTAGAAGGTCCCCCTTGCCACATCAAGAGCGTCACACAGCTCATGGACACTGAAAGGATTGCCCGGTCGATGATAGAGTTCCTCAAGAGTGGCAAGCTTTTTCTGCAAGGGTATATTCGACAGATACTCGGTCTGGCGAATGATCTCCATATGATGCTCCAGCTTTTGCAGGTGGCGGGAGATGGCATCGAATTCAGCAGGCGTGTAAGTATGGTTGGGCGTTTTGATCGAGCAGTATTCTTTGCGCCATTGGTACAGGGTGCTTTGCGAGATGTGCAACTCTTGACTCAGCGCTTTGATTGACTCGCCCTTTTCATAACGGCGGATGGTTTTGACTTTGAGTTCAGTTGAATAGGTGATTGGCATAGCCTCAGCTCCTTTGTCGGTGTTGAGGCTATTGTAGCAAAGCGTTGCCAAGAGCAATAGCTTGCAGTATAATAAAACATATCAAACATTTTTCTTACTACACCACATAGATAAAGAAGGTGAATGTGTTTATGGGCAACGATGAACTGCTCAACTATATCAGCATGTTCAGAGAAAAAGCCGAGCAAGGAAAACTGGTTATTTTTGTAGGTGCGGGAGTGTCTTGCAATGTAGACGGAATGCCCAGTTGGAATGCCTTGATTCAAAATATGGCAAAGGCGATTGATTATTCGAGGTGTGATACTTGCAGACATAGATTAGAAAGCTGTGAAAACACCTGCTTATTGAAAGATGATTTTTCGACAGATGAACTTCTAAAGGTACCGCAGCATGTGTTTAACAAGGATCAAGAATTATACTATCGTATATTAAACGAAAGCATTCCCGCTGTGACGGCAGATGCACCTTTGTCGTCAGCGATTTTTGATATCAATCCGGCACATATTATCACCACGAATTATGACCAGTTGCTTGAATCCTCGAAAAATATATTTTGTGAGCAATATCAGGTGATTGTTTACGATAAGGATTTGCTGAATGCGGACAAAGGAAAGTACATCATTAAAATGCACGGGGATCTTTCCGATGCTTCCAGCATTGTTCTAAAAGAGCAAGACTACTTAGACTATTCGCAAAAACACGTATTAATTGAACTCTTCATCAAATCGTTGCTGACGGACCATATTGTGTTGTTTTTGGGATATTCGTTAAATGATTATAACATCAAGCTTATTCTCAGCTGGCTAAACTATATGCGTTCACAAAACGGAGCATTTGATGTGGACAGAAGAGTTGGCTACCTGATTCTGGATCAGGAGATTGTTGATGATACTCAGCTTTCTTATTTTAGTAGCAATAATATCGAAGTAATCAATATTAACTCCATGCCGCTGATTCAGGAGATCCCAGCGGATCTATCCAATGAAATTGGAAAGCGTCTATATAGTTTTCTGCGTGTGATTGCCAATCCTGCATTAGAGGAGAATTTATCTACAATAGAAAATGCCGTAAAATTTATGTCTCGTTTCAGCTTTGTCAGCTATGAGCAAGTTCTAAAGCTGCTTTATGTGAAAAGATATGAGATTACGGACCGGGAATTACGTCTTTTTTCTGAAAACGATTATGCAAGATTAATAGCATTTATGGAGTCTGGGGACGAAGGTGCAACTGATTTAAGACAACTTTTTCTAAATGCTGGAATCGTATCCATACAGTGCATTTACGAGCATAAAGTCATGCGCTTTCGTATAGGAGAGCTGTCTGATAACGCTTTGCTGAAAAGTGAAATTTTTAATCTCTATATTCTGAATAAATATGATGAGATCAAAGCATTGCTCAACAGCGAGCATATAGATTTAGAAACAAATGAAATGCTTTTTTACAAAAGCATTGTGGATGGTTTTAGTGAAATATTAAAATTCCACGAAGAAATAGACTACTCTGGGTTCCCTATAGACCAGAAAGTTGCTTATCTGCATAATTCCGCTGTACTTGAGGCAATCCAGACATACTTTTGGGGCTTTGATTCTGCCAAAGTCAAACAATTTGTTCAAAATATCGCTGCAAGCAAGGAAAGAGAGGTGTTCTCTGGATATCTTGACATTTATAGTGGTAATACTAAAAAGAGACTTTCGATGTACGAAGCCTTAGAAAAGCTAAAGAAAGATGTTGGGGACAGAAATACCATTCATTTTGGCGGAACATCGTGTGCAAGGCTTTATGAAATAAAACGGCTTGCTATAACACAATACTTTTTTTACTATAACAACCACATTCTGTATCAAGGCTTTAGAGATTTAAAAGATTTTTTCAAACCATATATCGAAGCCATAATATGCACAAATAGTGATGCGGCCCAAAAAACTACTCTTTTGGGAGATATGGAATTTGCAAACGAAAAGTATGCCGTAGAATACATTGATCTGGATATTATGGCAAAGTTTATTTCGACAAAAGATTTGAGTGCGCTTGTAAGGTCATATAATGTAAAACAATTGAATACGGGCGTACAGGAAGTTGCATTCCTTGCAGAGTGCTTTAAGAATCTTTGTCATTCTATTGTGACTGCAAAGACTTATGGATTATTGCAATCGTCGTTTTCTGCGCTTTCCAATATAGTACTATTACTGAACTTGGTTGTCTTAGATGAGAATAGCAAAGAGATAATTGCAGCATCGGTAGAAGCGTTACTCAGTGATAAGATTATTGCTCCAATCTTCTTTTCTATAGGTTGGCCGGACTTTAGGCAAAGCTTGAGAGAGCTTTCAAGGCTTTGCAGCTTATTAGCATTTCCCCATAATTTTGAGTTTGTTCATCAAATAGTGGGCGGAGAAAAATTCTTTGAGTATGCGGTGAATGTGCATTTCAACAGTCTTCGTCATCTCATTGAGCAATTCATATCAAAGGATGAGGCAACTACAGATAAGATTCAGGCTATCATTGATACTACAGAGGATTTCCATAAGAAAGTCATATTATTGAGGTTGTTTTATCAGCAGATTACCGGTGATACGGTTCAACAGAAGTATAAATACATTTTATCCGATAACTTTGTACAACTGCCAATAGAGGCAATCTACGACTTTATATTCTCTGGATGGTTGACCCCAGATCAGAATTCAATCAAGGAATTTCTAAATGGAGTAATAGAGCTTAGCAGAAAAGAAGTCACAGGTGTGCACTCATACCCCAATCCGGTTGAGAGTAGATTGGAATGCGTCTATCTTCTCTATATAAACGATATGATATCTGATATAAGTGCTTTAAAAGAACTGTCTGAGGGAAGACCGCATTTGCAGTTCCTATTAGATTCGGAGAGTTTTGACTACTCTCAAGTAGACTTTTCCAATTATATGTGGGAAAACTTTGCTCGTCATGAAAAGTACATGAGTTGTTTTATTGCCCACAAAGATGCTATTATACCGATAATTCAAAACCGAATTAAATCGGAAGAGGCAAGTGAGACCGAAAAAAGAATCCTATACGGTTTTCTGCTTAGCGGCAATGAAATTTGGAAAATATAAGCGTTTTATATGCCTATATGAAGAATATGCGGATGTAATGGTGTGATATCTATAGTGTTTCGCTATTACAAGAAGAAAAGACACGCAGATGCGTGTCTTTTCTTCTTGATGGAGAGCGGTCTGCTGCGCAGACCGTGCCGCCTGCGGGCGGGAATTGAACGTGAAAGAAACCCCTGATAGGTTTCTTTCACACTATCTTCCTTTCCGAAAACGTGGATATCCGCGTTCATCTATAGTGTAGTGAAAACACAAGATCCCGCATACGAGAGTATGCGGGATCTTATTTATTTCTGCCCCCAAAAGCTGCTCGGCCAGCGGGGGGAGAGGATCCATAAGAGGGAAGATGTGATGCGCTGCCGGTGCAGCGATCCTGAACATTTCACACACCGCCGCGAACGTTGATGTTCGCGGCGGTTTTTTATGGCTTGGGAAAATAAAACGAGAGTCCCGGCGGCTTTGGGGCTGCGGGGATACTCGTTTTTTGCACGGGTATGGCGGATCGACGAGAATAGTAAAACTTTTCTTCAAAAGTATGGAGGCAGCATAACAAAATTCTGTAGCGTTTGCTACAATAAAAGTAGGCTATTGGTGACCAAAGTCCAGGGGCTTTGGGTAAGGTGATTTCTCATCTGTGCGGGCCAGGAGGTAGTCGGTGCTGGTGTGGTAGAAGTCGGCCAGCTTGATCAGAACGTCGGTGGGAATGTCGCGTTTGCCCATTTCGTAGTGGGAATAGCAGACCTGTGAGCACTGCAGGTAGGCGGCCAGATCCCGTTGCAACAGGTCGCTGTCCTCGCGCAAGTCCCGGATGCGTCTATACATTTTCCTGTGCTCCTTTATGGAAGTTTTCACAGAAAAGTATAGAGAAAACATTTTGTTATGTTGAAATATAAAATAAAATGTCATATACTGCATCTATCACAAAAAGAAAAGAGGGAAAGAAAATGACAACACTAATCGTCTGCCTAGTCGTGTTTTTGATTATCTTAGGAGGTGCGATTGGAGCGGAAGGTATTCTTGTCGTGTGCGGGATTGTACTTGTGCTAATCACCTTCTTTGGAATAAAATGGCGCATAGAAGGGAAGCAAGAGGAAAAGGAGCGCAACGCACGGCTGACAGCGGAACAGAAGAAGCGAAATCTGCGGAAGTTCTATCAGATATGTCAAAAAGCTGGTATCACTAAAATTGAGACAGAAAATGACTTGCAAAAGGCAACTCAAATTGCAAACTCAATGCAACTTGGCGATATAGATGTGAAGGCATTTTTCTGGGAAGCTATGTCGTTAATACATAGAGAAAAGCGAGAAGAGGAAGCGATAAAACGTCGGAAGCAAGAGACAGCACTGGAAAAAATTCGTATTTCGGAACGCGCAAAATGTGCTGAATTGGAGAAGTATTCGACTCTTTTCGGTCGTGAGAAGCGACTTGCTATATTACATGATAAGTACAATACTGCATTTAATAATGCACCGCTAACACAGGAGCAGTTATGCAGACCTATTGCATATGCACGCCAGTCAGATTGGGCAATTCATGGAGGGATAGCCAGTGGGATTGCTGGACCGGCAGCTGGATTGAGTGTAGCAATGGATGTTCAGCGTCAGAATGCCGAAGAATGTGCACGTGCCGAGACGTTAAACTCGGCATACATTTCGGCACTTGCCCGTAGCGGTGCTTGGGAACGAGCAGCAGATGAAGAAAAAAAGCATGAGGCATCCCTCTCTAGTCTCCGTAGACGAATCTCAAAAGCAGAAACCGCATTGATTGGAACACTCAGTGCAGAAGAATGCTTCAATTTGCTTGAGTTTTCTGATGCAACGGTCACAGTTACCAAAACAGGTACGTGTAAAATCGCCGCAAAATGTGGATTGAAAGAAGAACTATATATTCTTGATAATGTAAAGGCTACGATTGATGGAACTGTTTTAGCCAAGATTTTTGATAACGGTATGACAGTTGGCACCGCAAAGCTCGTATTTCCACTCAGGGGCATTCCAAGCGTAACCCCGGTTGCGCTTAAAGGGATGTGCCTGTTTTGCGGTCGACCGGATAGAAAATACAGCATACAGTTTGAAAGCATGAATCTCTGGGCAATGGAACAATAATAGATTATAAAAATTTCAAGTCATACATTTAACAGAAAGGAAATACCCCCCTAATATCTGTTAAATGTATGACTTGCTTTATCCATTCTCCAAAAGGTCAATATACTTATAAACGGTTGTCCGGCTGAGATTGCACACTCTTGCGAACTCGCTGATATTCAGCCGTCTTTCTTTATACGCCGGATAGTGGCGCAGGAAGGTGGTGGGGATTTGGTCGGTTGTCAGGTGCGGTCGGCCGATCTGCTTGCCCTTGGCTTTGGCATTTGCCATTCCGGAGCGCACCCTTGCCCGTATCATCGCAAGCTCCAACTGACTGAACACGCCTGCCATTTGCAAAAATGCCTCTGTCATCGGGTCTGCGTGTCCGCTGCGGCAGTCCATTGTAATACTGCCGACAATCACAAGACACAGGTGCTTTTTGCTGATGACTTCAATGATTTCACAGAGTTGCTTGGTCGAGCGGGCAAGGCGGGAAACCTCCAACGTGATGATAGTATCACCCGCCTGCGCCTGTTCCAGAAGCAAAGATAACTGTTCCTTGACTGCCGCGTCCCCGTGTTCATATTCAAGAAAAATGCGCTCCGCGCCTGCCTGTTTGAGTTCGCGTACCTGCCGCTCTATATCCTGTCTGCTCTCGTTGGTGGAGCATGCAGCAGGGGAAAATGTGCAAAAAAATTTTTACATATCAATAACAGCCGGATCGGAGCAGATGGGGGTCTGCTGCGATCCGGCTGGTGAGGTCAGGGATCCGGGGGCTTGGGGGTGAATTTGCGGTGGAGGCGGTGGGTGGTGGGGGTGAGGGGGCCGCGGGAGATGGCGGCGGGGCCGAATTTGCCGCGGAGCTGGTCGACGGCCTGGTCGAGCTTGCGGGTGCGGTCGCGCTTTTCGTCGGGGAAGAGGGAGAGCTGCTGGGTCTGGCCGTCGGTGAGGTCACTGAGGGTGACGCCGAGCAGGCGGAGGGGGCGGCCGTCCCAGAATTCGGCGAAGAGGGATTTGGCGCAGTCATAGAGCTCCTGCGTGACGTCGCTGGGCTCGGGGAGGCGGCGCTGGTGGGAGCGGTTTTTGAAGTCGCTGCCGCGGATGGTGACGGTGAGGCAGAGACAGCGGCGGCCGTCGGCGCGCAGGCGGGCGGCGACACTGTCACACAGGGCGAGCAGGACCTGATTGGCCTGCGGGATGGTGGTGACGTCCTGCTCGAGGGTGGTGGAGTTGCCGTAGCATTTGACAGCCTCGGGCTCGGCGAGGACGGGGGAGGGGTCGACGCCGCAGGCGTAGTCGTGCAGGAGGGCGGCGGTGCGGACGCCGGTGAGCTTCTGCAGGTAGGCGAGGTCCGTCCGGGCCAGATCGCCGATCGTGCGGATGCGGGCGGCGGTGAGCTTTTCGGCAAGGGCGCGGCCGACGGAGAGCAGGTCGCCGACGGGCAGCGGCCAGAGCTTCTGCGGGATCTCGGCGGGAAAAAGGGTATGGACCTTATCGGGCTTTTCAAAGTCGCTGGCCATTTTGGCCAGGAGCTTGTTTTCGGAGATGCCGACGTTGACGGTGAAGCCGAGCTCGGAGAAAATGGCGTCCTTGATCTGGTGGGCGACGGCGAGAGGGTCGGGGTAGAGCAGGTGGGTGCCGGTCATGTCGAGGAAGCATTCGTCGATCGAGACCTGCTCCACCACGGGGGCGAAGCGGCGGCAGATGGCGATGAAGGCGCGGGAATTACGCGTATAGAGGGCAAAATCCGGCGGGGCGAGGACGAGCTGCGGGCATTTGCGCAGCGCCATGCCGACCGGCTCGCCGGTGGTGACGCCGAATTTTTTCGCGGGGATGGACTTGGCGAGGATGATGCCGGTGCGCTTGTCCCGGTCGCCGCCGATGGCGGAGGGGATGGCGCGCAGGTCCGGCTCGCCTGCGGCGACGCGGCGCGCCGCCTCCCAGGACAGAAAGGCACTGTTGACGTCTACGTGAAAGATCAGCCGCTGCTGCATCCGGCTCCCTCCTTTGGTTTCAGATATGTCCGAAGTTCATGGTTCCGGAAACAGTATAGCACAAATTGCGGAAATATGCGAACAAAATTTCGCAAATTTTATCGGGTACGGTAATGGCCGGTGTGGCACTGGAGGGTGCGGAAGCCGGTGTGGGTCAGGCCGAGAAGGGCGTCCATCTCGCGGGCGGCGTTTTCGTAGCGGCCGCGGGTGTGGTGGACGAGGAGATAATCGGCCTCGCGGATGCGGCCGGCGGCCTGCATGCAGAAGCTGCGGACCGGCGCGGCCAGGGCGAAGACCCAGATGGGGGCGCAGATGGTCACGTGGTCATAGGCGGCAAGGTCGAGCGCGACCGGCTCGATGGGCATGGGCCAGCGGTGCATCCCGTAGCGGCCGCACCACCAGAAGCCGAGCGTGCCCGCGGTCCGCTCAGCGGCGCGGATCTCATAGACGGCCGCGCCGGTCCGGTCGGCCTCGGCGAGGGCCTGCTTTCTGACGTAGCCCATGCGGGAGAAGTAGACGACCAGGCGGCGGGGGTCGGCACCGATGTGCGGGTAGTCGGCGGGGTCGACGCGGAAGGACTCCTGCTGCAGGAAGATCCAGGCGGCATAGCCGGTCGCGGCCTGGCACAGGCCGAAGAGGAAATAGAGCGTGGACATGAAATTCAGGGGGAAGATGTAAAACTGGATGCAGATCCAGAGCATCAGCGTCACGCCGAAGACGCCGCCGAGCACGACGCCTGCTTTCTTTTTCGCGAGGAGCAGGCAGGCGGCGGTCAGGTTGCTCAGGCCGTTGACGATCAGCAGCGCCCAGCCGGAGAAGATGAAGTTCTGAAAAAGGACGCCGGCGAAGGGCAGGACCTGAAAATACGGCAGCATGGCGTCCATGCCCAGCGCGCGGCCGCTGGGGTCGATCAGCATGGCGGCCGCGCCGGCCACGGCGCCGAGGCCGATGAAGAACGTCCAGAAGATCAGAAGCTTCCGGGCGGTTTGAAATCTGGAATGGGACATGGGGAGACCTCCGGGAAAAGTTATTTTATAAACCTTGAATCGGGACTCAGCGAAGCGGCCGTGAGACAAGAACCGAATTGCAAACCAACGAAGTGTTTGCAATTCGGAAACGAAGAAAGACCTTTGCTGTCGAGATGGTCGCGCTTGCGCGATCATCTGACATCCAAAGGTCATTTCTGAGTGGTGCCGGTGGCGGGGGTCGAACCCGCACGGTTGTTATGCCGAGGGATTTTAAGGCTTGTATCCCATCCGGAAGACAGCGGAAGTACACGGAACTACAGGTTCAAGACCCATTGAAAATCAATGCTTTTCACCGTTTTTTGAAAAAATAGGAACCATTTAGACAGTTGCGATTTTTCCGAGTTTGATGGTATTGGAGAGACAATGGAGAGAACAAATCAAGCCGTGTTCCTGCCGATGACAATTTCTAAATGGAAGGGATCACTGTGGGAAAAAACAAATCATATTATCAGACGTTGTTTCAAAAGTATCCGGATGTTGTAACACAAGAGCAACTCAGAATGATGCTAAATGGCGTTAGCATTTCATTTACATCAAAACTAATTCACGAAAAGCGCGTAAAGTCATTCTTTATAAAGCCTGCTTATTATATTTTCAAGGATAGCGTGATAGAGTACGTGCAGAGTGGGGATTATCAAAATAGGAAGCTGAAAGCGAGGGTGTGACATGAAAAAGAATGCCGTTATTGCAATCACCAATCAAAAGGGCGGCGTCGGTAAGACGACGACTGCTCTGAATCTCGCTTCTGCTTTGGCGGATGAAAGCAAGCGCGTACTTCTCATCGACAACGATCCGCAGGGCAATCTCACTGCGTCTATGGGCTATACCCCAGCCGAGCAGAAACATACGCTGGCGAACCTCTTGCTTGCCGCCATTGACTATCCGGAGGATCTGGAACTGCATCTGCCGCGCTGCATCCTGCACACAGACGGTAAACCGGATCTGATCCCCGCGAACCGACGGTTATCGGATGCAGCTGCGCGGCTTCAGGTTATGCAGATCTCGCAGTACAGCGCCGCGAATGATGCTGGGCGCTGCGCGGAAAAGATGCTGGCGCAAGTACTCATGCCGCTGCGCGACACATACGACTACATCATCATCGACTGCGGACTCAAGCAGGAGCTTTTGACCGTCAATGCGCTGAGCGCGTCGGATTACTGCATTATTCCGGTGCAGTCCCACTTCCTCGCATCCGAAGGCATCCCGGATGTGCTGGACATGGTACGTTCGGTGCAGAAGCATTTCAACCAGAATTTGAAGATTGCGGGCATTTTGCTGACGATGTACCAGTCACGGCCTCAGCTTTGCAAGAGTGTACAGCAGAGCGTCCGAGAGGTCTACGGCGACGATCTGCACGTCTTTGACCGCCCCATTGAGTACACCATCCGCATTGCAGAGTGCCCCATGGCTGGTATGAGCATTCTGGACTACGAGCCGGGCAATCCGGCAGCGGAATCCTATCGAAATCTCGCCTCGGAGGTGCTGCGGCTTGGCTAGAGCGAACATGAACGAGGTGCTGCGCAAGCGGATGTCTGCTACACAGCAGGCGTCCGAGCAGCAGACCGGCGACGCAGCGTATGAACAGATCTTTCAGATGCCGGTGCCGCAGACAGAAACGCAATTCCGTGACATTCCGATTGGAAAGCTGCGTCCGTTCTTTACCGCCGACATTGGCTTTCACCCCTACCCTCGCGCCAAGCTGGAAGCCTTTGCGGAAGAATTAAAAGAGAACGGCTTGTATGAGCGGATTCTGGTGCGTCCCATTGCAGGAACGGATGAATTTGAAATCCTGGCCGGGCATAACCGCACAGCGGCGGCAAAGCTGGCAGGCTGGACGGATATTCCCGCAACGGTCATGACCGTCAACGATCAGCGTGCCATCAGCATTGCGATTGCAACGAATCTTCTGCGGCGGCAGGATTTGACGATCATCGAACGCGGCAAGGCGTATAAGGCGCTGCTGGACGCGAGAAACCGGCACGGTTTCCGCACTGATTTAACTTCTGGCGAATCTCGCCAGAAGTATTCCGCCCGCGGTATCGTGGCCGAGTTCTTTGGTGTGACAGAGTATGAAATCCGCAAGGCGGTCAAGCTGGCACAGCTGATCCCACCGCTTGCTGAGATCGTGGAGAATGCGCCAAAGAAGCTGAATCTGGCCTGCGCCGACTTGATCGCGGATTACGATGCAGCGACGCAGACGGCGTTCACTGAAATGTGCCAGGTTGAGGGCTACGCACTGAATAAGCAGACCGTCACGTTTATTCAGACACGATGCCCGCCGCCGTCAGCGGATCAGCAGGCAATTTACGCCGCATGGCGGGAAACGCGGGCAAAAGAAGCGCAGCGAGCAGCCGCGCCGCCGAAAAAGCTGAGCTTTGACCGGAAGCGCTTCGCACCATACCTGAGCAAGTTCAAAAGCGACAAGGAAATCGAAGACCTGTTTCTGGAGTTTCTCAGGCAGCGCGCCGGATGAAGCGCGGCTAACTTTATAAAAACACGACTTTTTACAAGGTCGTGTTTTTTTATACTCAAATTCAGACGGAGGAGGTATCGAATTGCCCGGAAATCAAATCCCATGCACGGCGGACGACCTGTATCGCCTGCTGTGTCGCTATCGTATTCCGCCCTAGCATACAAAACAAAATACAAAGGAGCTGTTTCCATGTACGAAGTATATCAGGATCATCCAAAACAAGCACGGCTCAATATCCGCGTTGTGCTTGCCGTCGCATTTCTCGTCTGTGCCATTGGCGCGGGCATTTTTCTTATCACCCGTCTGGTCAGCAAGCCGCTGACCAAAGAAGACGCTCGTGGTCAAACCGGTATCGTCTACGATTCCAGCGCCGTCGAGGGCGGCTGGGATAACCTTTCGCCCGAAGAAATTGCGGAAAAACTGAACGAAAAGGTCGCGGAAGGCATGATCAACATTTCCATGAACACCGCGCCGTACTTTGAAAACGGCACGGCGGAGGGCAATGTCATGATCGTGAATGAAGCTATCAACAATTACCCCCAGCAGGTCGAGTTCATCCGCAACGACACACAGGAGGTCATTTATCAGTCCAAAGCGATCCCCGTGGGCAGCAAAATCGAACGTGCTGCCCTCGATGTGGAGCTTCCGGCTGGCACATACGAATGCACGGCTATGTTCCACAACCTTGATCCGGTCAGTGGCGAAATCATCGGCACGGCCGGGGCAATCATCAACATTACCATCAAAAACTGATTATCAAAAATAAGGAGATTTTAACTATGAAAAACACCAAGAAGATTATTTCCCTCGTTCTCGCAATTTGTATGCTCGCATCCCTCGCCATTTCCGCTTCCGCTGCCAACACCGTTGACGCATCCGGCGGCACCGGCACTTCTTCCGTTACTCTGTCCAGCACTGCGGACGGCAGCATCGGCGGTGACCCGGCAGCTACCAAAATGAGCGTCACTGTCCCGACCGTCCTGCCCATCGCTGTCGGCACCGACGGCACCGTTTCCACTGCAACTGATGCCAAGATCGTCAACAACAGCTTCGGCGCTGTCAAGGTTGCAAACGTCTCCATCGAAGCTGCACAGGGCTGGTCGCTGGCCGCGTTCGGCGACAAGGCCACGCTCGCCCATGAAAAGGTCAACGCCAACAAGTTCGGCTTCCAGATTTCCCTCGGCAACGGCGAAAAGAAGCTGACCGACAACAAGAACGCCAGCAAGCAGACGCTTCTGGACAGCGCCGTGGAGGGCTGCTTCATGTCCGGCGTGGGCGACACCTCCGCAAACTCCATCGGGATTAGCTATGACGCCATCGTGACGCCGGTTTCCGAGGCGGTCACGAACACCGCAATCGCAAGCGTCCTGTTCATTATCGCTTGGGATGCGGTCTGATCGCAATTCATCCAAGGGGAACGCCCAAAGCGTTCCCCTTAC
>OGNB01001467.1_pt1 | contig 13387 bp, 7 predicted proteins | sample 1573301 | NCBI WGS metagenome assembly OGNB01 (sample SAMEA2581914, study PRJEB24529) | metagenome | biome: Human gut stool | place: China | collected 2011
GCCATCAGGCGATGCCTTCCTGATTAAAATTAAGATTTTAATCAGGAAATAGTATCAGGTTTCCGGAAACAGCGCTTTCTGTTATCCTTGCCATTCGCTCTGCGGGTAACAGTCCGGAAGCAGCACATCTACGGTATGACCTGACCACAGGCGCTTGACAGCGATATCAGCCGCAGGCTACTTCCTGATTCAATGGCAGTTCCAGCAGTTCAGGGTGTGTGAGCAGATGCTGTATGATCTTGAGCGAACGGGCAAAGTAGAAGCCGTCCGCAATGCGTTCGTCCAGTGTGAAACCGATATCCACCACATCCCGCACCTCGCGGCTGCCGTCCCCGGCGATCTTCTCACTCTTGCGGATGGTGCCGATGGCCGCCATAATGGAGCTTGAGCCGTAATTGTTGAGATGATGGTAGACGCTCGGGCATTTGATGCTGCCAAGATTGGTGAGGAAGACGGTGGCAAAGTTCGGGTCATCCTGCCGCAGGAAGTCGGGCACCTTGCCAAAGAAGTCCAGTGTCTTGATGATCCAGATGACAAATGCCAGAACCGGACGCGGCAGCTTTTTGAGCACGTCCATCGCGCCATTCACACCGTCGTTCTTTTCCGTGCGGGCCTTGTGAACCTTGCCGACGACCCGGTGCGTCACCTCGGTGAGCGTCCAGTCTTCCGGCGCGGAGATGACCACGAGGGACTCCTCGCTGTGATCCTCGAAGCGTTTCTTGGCTACGAAGCCAAGGGTAATTTCGTCGCGCTGGTAAAAACGCCGGCCGGAGATGAAGCTGTTGAGCTGCGGGCGAAGATATATCGTTTTTGCGACAGCCATAAGAATGCAGTGAAAAAGCGTGGCGCGGTATTCTTCCTCGCCCTCGTTCTTCCGTGCGATGTAGCGAAGCGCCTCTGTCACGTCGAATTCCATGTTGACGTAGACCTCGGCATCCGTGCGGTGGTTCATCAGATGCGGCAAAATGACATGGAGCGAATCCATATCGCGGATCCAGCGGGCGTCTTTCCGGTCGCCCCAGCGTTTCTTTGTCGTGTTGCTCATAGTGTGTCCTCTTTTCTTTCTTTTTTCGGGCCGAAGCCCTTGAAGATGTCCTGCGCACCCTCATACGCAGAAATCTTCGGATAACCTATGCAATCATTACTTCCTTAAGTAATGGAAAGCCCCATGCCGGTTTTGCGGGTCAGTTCCCGCCTTTCGGGCGGTGTGCTTTTTCAACCTCTTCCTTCAGCGCGGCAGCAGATTTTGTTCCATAATTCCACTTCCCTGAAAAGTTCCAAAATCGTGATCCATGATACTACGATTTTGGAAAGGATGCAAGAGGTTTCCTCGCGTATTCCGGAAAATGGAAAATGCGGTATATTGAGAGCAGGTGCCGATAAAAACACATGGCCTTTCCTTTTCTCGAAAAAATGGTATCATAGATGTGACTTTCCTGACAGAAAACCCTACTACTAAGGTGAGGAACAAAAGAAAGGAAGTGACCCAAAGTGGAAGATGCGGAAATCGTGGAATTGTTCTGGGCACGAAACGAGGATGCCATAAAAGAAACGGATGCCGTTTATGGCAGGAGACTGAACGCTTTGGCGAAAAACATCTTACAGAGCCGTGAAGACGCGGAGGAAAGCGTGAATGATACGTACATGGAGACATGGAAGGCGATTCCTCCCCAGCGGCCCAGATATTTCTTCGCTTTTCTTGCTGCCATCTGCCGCCATCTGTCCCTGACGAGACTGGACTGGAACATGGCGGCAAAGCGAAAGGCGGAGGTCATCTCGCTGACGGAAGATATGGAGCAGTGCATTCCAGACGCCAGTCACGAGCGTACCATGCGGGGAAAAGAGCTGGGGCGTATTCTGGATGCGTTTCTGGAAAGCCTTCCTAAGGACAGCCGGGTGATTTTCCTGAGGCGGTATTGGTATGTGGATACCATCGCGGAAATTGCCCGGCAATACGGCATGACGGAAAGCAAGGTAAAAATGCAGCTCAGCAGAACCAAAGAAAAGCTGCGCATCTATCTGGAAAAGGAGGGAATCCGCGTATGAACGGCAAAGAATTGCTGCTTGGATTGTCTTATATCAGCCCAAAGTACATCGAGGAAGCGAAAAATTACAGTGCCAGTCAGAAGCGCATTCGTTTTCGCAAACCCCTGCTGATCGCCGCAGTAATTGCCCTGACGCTGCTGCTGGTGGGGTGCGCGGTGGCGGCCTATGCCCGGATTCATATGAGGCTCGTGCAGCACAATGTGCCAACGACTGTTCAAACGGATGAAGATGTGCCGGACACAACGCCTGCCAGAAGTGTGATCGCAAGCTGCTATCCCCAGCAGCTGCCGGAGGGCTACCGTCTGGCAGAGGGTTCGCCCCTGAATCACACCACCCGGAATCTTTGCTACCGCAATGACGCGGGGGAGATGATCTCCTTCACCATTTCCACCAGTCAGGCCATTGAAGGTGTGCTGGCACCGCCGAGGGAGGAAACCAGCCTCACGGTGTCCGGCTGGGATGCCGTTTTGCAGACTTCAGAAAAGGGCGCGCAGACACTGTCGTGGCACAACGAGGCCGATGGCTACTATGCCGGCCTGTTTACGCAGGATATGGCAGTCGATTTGAAGGCTGTGGCGGAAAGCGTGGATTCTGGCGAAGAACTGCCCATGTCCTTCCTGTGCAGACAGAGGGAAATCTGGAATATATGGTATCCCCGGCAGATTCCAGAGGGCTACGCCTGTACGGATGTGGCGCCCTGCGGTAATGGCGGACAGGAGATCCGCTACACCTGTGATGCAAGCGGCAGCGTGATTTCCTATCACGTGTCCCTGACCACGGATCTCAGCGCGATTTCCGACCCGCCCCGGGACTCCTGCGTCTGGGAAGAGCTGACCGTGGCGGGGCAGCCTGCCAGAATGATGACCACCAGCTCCGGTCTGCGTCTGCTGTTCTGGAAAAATGAGCAGGAGGGCTTCAACGCCATGCTCTCCGTGGAGGACGATGCCGTGGATATCCTCGCCATGGCGGAAAGCGCGGCTCCCGGCGAGCCGCTGGAAGTGACTTCCAACTATCTGGGGCCGGATTACACCATCGAGCTGGAGCAGGACGCTTCTTCTTATGTAGGCTGGGAGCCTGTGTATCCCCAGAGCGTGCCGGAGGGATATGAGATTACCTTTGTCGCTGAACCGGCCTACGGCGAGCAGTCCATCGACTACGAAAACGATGCGGGGGATACCTTGACATATACCCTCTACTTTCGCCTGAGCCAGTGGGGCAGGCAGTTTGACGGCATGGGTCAGCCGGAGCAGGTCAAAATCAATGGAAATGTGGGCTACAAAAGCCCCGGCGAGCTGGTCTGGACGGACGCGGCCAAGGGTTTTGGATTCTCCCTGCGCGCCAGCGGGGACGTCGATCTGATCGCGGTCGCCGAAAGCGTGGGCATCGGCCCGGAACTGAAGCCGACCCGCTGGGACGATATCCGGAAAGCGCTGGAACAGCTGGGGGATTATCAGATCACCGCCCTGCCTGACGGCATGGTGGAGGATGGGCTGACAGGCGCGCCGCTGGAAAACGCCGACGACTGGTATTCCTACGTCCGCCGCTGGTACTTCGACCCGAAGACCAATCAGGACATTTATCTGGAATATGAAAGCTATGTTACGGACTGCACCGATATGGAAGATGTGCTTCAAATGCTTATCGGCACCGGAGGAAACTCGGTAACCGTCCACGGCTGCACGGGAGCGGCATTACAGAATGGCAAAAGCGCCGCAGTAGTATGGCTGATCGGCACCCCTGAGAAAGGAATCTCGTTCCGGCTGTCCAGCAGCAGTTTCACCGCAGAGGCGCTTCTGCCGATTGCGGAAAGTGTGCAGCTGCAATAGCGATTCCCCAAACCGCATTCACCGGGGCTTAAGACATAGCCTCAGCACCCCCATCCGTTCCGCGGGAAGCGGAATGGATGGGGCTGTTTGTCTACGTGAGACTGCTTTTTTGTTTCATCACAGCATATGCACCGGAAAAAGTCGATGTCGGCGTTTTTTGGACCTCGTTTCTGGAAAAATTTTTCCGATTCGACGAGAAAAACAGTTGCGCTTATCCCAGCTGTATGTTATACTGGTGGTGCATATACCATCCCGGAATGGCGCTGACCATGCGTTCCCCGCGGAGTACGGGAAACGCACAGAACTGAAAGGAACGGAACAGCTATGAAGAAACGACTGCTCAGCATCCTGCTCGTGTTTGTCATGGTGCTCTCCACGCTGCCCATCCCGGCCTTTGCCGAGGACGGCGGGGAAGCAGCCCCCACATGCATCTGCGAAACGGCCTGCAGGTCGGAAGACATGAACGAAGACTGCCCAGTGTGCGGCGCGGAAGGTGCGCACCTGCACGACTGCGCCAAGTACGTCGAGGGCGCGGAGAATCCGGCGGAGACCACCACTCCCACCGCCGAACCGGTGAATGTCGGGGAAACCGAAGCCACCACTGCGCCCGTCGTTCCCGAGACTGAAAAGGACGAGACTCAGCCGGAGAGCGAAAATGATGCCGAAAGCATTGAGGGCGGCGAAGAGACTCTTCCCGAAGATGCGCCGGATACGCTCGCGTTGGACGCGGAAAATCTCATCAGCGTGCAAAGCGGCGAAACCATGTCGGACGAATTGTATGATTCGCTGTCCTATGCCACATTCACGCTGTCCGCAAGCGAGTACCAGTGCGGCGAGGCGGGGCATACCGGCTCCATAACGGATATATGCCTGAACAGCGTTGACCTGTCGGACTGGGATGCAAACCGGAAAATCAAGGTGAATTTTGATATTTCCTTCCAATGTGATACGCCGGGCTGCCCGCGCGGGAAGGAGATGAACCGGTATAACAAGACAAGAACCTTTACCGACTCGGATTCCTGCCACACGCCGGTCTCCGCCACTGCCAATTACAGGAAGGCATGCAGCAGCAATAACAATGATCTAATCGTGCTGACCCTGACCTCCAACAAGAGCATCGCCTACAAGGAATACTTTCCGAAAAAGGAAGCCACCTGCACCGAGGCGGGCTATGAATCCTACTGGATGTGCGGCAGCGATGCGGACAGCAACAAGTGCCGGAAGATATTCTCGGATGAGGACTGCACAAAGGAGCTTGCCGCGCCCATCGCGATTCCCGCGAAGGGACACTATTTCCCTGCAAGTGCCTATCACGCGGAACTGCCTGGCACCTGTACCGATATCGGTCATGTGGAATACTGGCATTGCGGCCAGTGCTACAAGTATTTTACCGATAACACCGGCACAACGGGGATCTCGAACATAATGCTCCCCAAGGATAAGGATAACCATGCCCAGGCGCCGCAATATATCGCTGACGACGTACATCATACGGCAAAATACAATTGCTGCAACACGACGCTCCCCATGGAAGCACACAGCTTTGACTATGGCGTGTGTGACGTATGCGGCTACGTAGCCACTTTCCTGGTACAGAGCGGCAGGGAGGCTGCGTACTTTGGCTCGTACAACGATGCAATGGCCGCGCTAGCGCGGGAAGGCGCGACGTTTCTAATGGTGCTGAGAGACTATGACGGTACGATCGATATCAATGTAGACGGGAAACGTACCGTCCTGATCGGCGACGCCAGAACAAATGTCCGCGTGAGTGGCATCAACATAAACGGCGGAAGCGTTACCATATCGAATTACGGAACGGTTGGCTCTCTTACGAACAATGCCGTCACGATCCTCGGCAAAGGCGGCGGCAGATATGACGCGATCCGGAATAACATGGGCGACGTCGGGGCGCTTCTCGGCAGTTGCATTGTGTATAAAACAGAGGACGGCGTGTTCCTGCGTTCCAAAGATGAAGCTTGCAAGGCCGACAGCATTCAGAATGTCCGTGTCATTGGCGCTCCGATTTCGTACATCGAGATCACCGGCGCGGGCAAAGGCACCGGTGAAGAGTATGACGTCAGGTATGCCCATACGGTAAAAGCGGGAGAAACGGTGACGTTCCGATCGGATGTGTACCAGATCAGCGGTGCTACCGCCGCTGGTGCTGTCATCACATCCTGGGACTGCGGAACCATACCCGCGGAAAATGTCGATGTGCAGACATCCAATGGGGGCTGGAGATCGACGCTTACTCTGACGAACATTACACCTGGCGTATATCCTCTGGTCTGCACGGTGAATTCTGACAACAACGGCGAAATCTATTCCGTTCGCGCAACCGTCACACTCGCCGTGGAGGCGGGCGAGACAGAGTATACCCTCACCTTCGACGCCAACGGCGGCACCGGCGCTCCGGCTGCCATGACCGGCGAGACAAACACCTTCGTGATTCCCGATACCATCCCGACACGGGACAATGCCCACTTCGGCGGCTGGGCGCTCACTGCCGGAGCCGACAGCCCGCAGTACCAGCCCGGCGATACTGTCACCATCGACGGTGGGATGAAAATGACCCTCTACGCCTACTGGAGGGCGCACGGCGACGGTAACGGCGACGGCTTCTGCGACGGCGGCGAGGAATGCCTCCACGGAAAGGACGCCGATGGCTACTGCACCGTAAGCGGCTGCACCCACAACGCGGACGGACACGACTGCTGCCCGAAGCGCGGGCCTTCGGAAACCGTCATCACGACCCTGCCAACCCTGCCCGCCGAAACATATGTCGGCACCCAGTTTCTGGATGAAGCGCTCGAGGGCGGAGTGGCGCAGGTTAAGGGAACGGATACCGTCGTCCCCGGTAAGTTTGCATTCGAAGGAGAGTATGGCGGGAGCGTAAGTTTTGTGGGGGAAAACCGCCTGCATGTTATCTTCACTCCCGATGACACGGAAGCATATACAACAGCGGAATGTGAAGTGATTGTGACCGGCATTCGGTATACGATCACGGAGGTTCTTACGAAGTTTGCCATCACGGACAAACCGCTGGGCACGCCCCTTGCGGAGCTGGGAATCCCTACGGAGGGCGTCACGGTAAAAACCGACTCCGGCGCAATGTTCGCCCCTATTCCGGTCATTTGGGACACATCTGCCTATGATCCCAATTCTCTGGAACCCCAGACTATCTACGGAACGCTGGATGTTGCCAACAGCTATTTTCATGATAAAATCGTTACGGAAACCGATGTAAAAGCGACCATTGAGGTATCTCTTATGGATACTCGGGTCTTCCAGACTACCATTGTCACACCGCCTACGGTTGAAGGAACCTTCTATGCGCTGGATCGTTACGAGACGCTGACAAGCGGTCTCAAGGGCGGAAAGGCGATGGCAAACGGTCAGGAGATCGAAGGCACGTTCGAGTTTGATGAGGACGAATTGCTGTACGGAGACACCGCCTACCCCGGCATCGGGCTGAAATACGGCCAGCTTACACGCACGGTCGTTTTCAAGCCGACAAACTCCAGGAACTACACAACTGCAGCCTGCACGGTAACCGTGAACGTTCTCCCGCTCACGATCGTCAGAATCAATCCCAATTTCGAGGACATCACCGACAAGCCCATTGGTACGGCGTTTGAACAACTTGGATTGGCGGAAGCGGGTTCGATGGACGTGATGCGCGGTGACCCCCAAAAAACGACGATCATGAGCGACACGGTGGTCTGGGATAAAAACCAGTATGACCCGAATACGCCATATGAGCAGCGCATTACGGGCAGATTGGTGCTGTCCACATGGAAGGATTATATTGCGCCCCCCGAAGGGGCGCCCACCGTCAGCGTCAAGGTGAAGCTGAAGTACGACCCGGTTGTACCTGTGATTGTGACCGCGCCGACGTTCCGCTGGACAAAGGGAGACTTCCGGCTTGGCGACAATCAGATTTTTGTCAGCGAAACCTTCCAGATCGGAACGGAAACGCCCCCGGAGGAAGCTGACGAGATCGGTGCGCTTATTGGCGGTGAGGCGCGGGTTGGCGGCAAGAAGATCGACGGCACATTCTCTTTCAAGGCCGGTACGCCTAAGTGGTTTAGCGCAGCGGGAACATACAACGTGACTGTGGTCTTCACGCCGAGTGATACCGTTCGTTATGCGCCTGCCGAATGTACCATCCCGATTGAAGTGGTCAAACGCACCCTCCTGAGCATCGAACCCTCGACGGATATCACGAACAAAGAGGTCGGCACGGAGTTTGATGCGCTCTGGCTGCCTTCATTCGTGAACTGCCGGACAGAGGACGGGTCGTTCTACTCAGGCATTGGCGTAACGTGGGATAAGACGTCGTATGACCTGAATTCTACTGCTGAGCAGGCCATTACCGGCACGCTCAATCTCGGCGATATTCCGACTATTCAGCAGCCCGTCCCGGAGTTAAAGGCCACGGTCAAGGTCAGGCTTATTCCCCACGACTGGAGCGACTGGACGCCCGACAGCAACGGTACCCACAGCCGCGTCTGCGCCAGAAACAGCAGTCATAAAGAAACCGTCAGCTGCTCCGGCGGTACGGCGACCTGTCAGGCAAAGGCAGTCTGCTCTGTCTGCGGTCAGGCATACGGCCAGCTTGCCGCGCATGACTTTACGGCAGAAGTGGTTGAAGAAAAATACCTGAAATCCGCCGCAACCTGCACGGAGAAGGCAGTTTACTACAAGTCCTGCACCGTCTGCGGCGAAAAAGGAACGGAAACCTTCGAGGTTGGCAATATTCTCGGCCACGACTGGGGTGAATGGCAGCCCGACGGCAACGGTATCCACAGCCGCATCTGCAAGCGCAACGCAACCCATAAGGAAACCGTCAGCTGTTCCGGCGGCACGGCGACCTGTCAGGCAAAGGCGGTCTGCTCTGTTTGCGGTCAGGAGTATGGTCAGCTTGCCGCGCACGACTTTACGGCGGAAGTGGCGGAAGAAAAGTATCTGAAATCCGCCGCGACCTGCACGGAAAAGGCGACTTACTACAAGTCCTGCACAGTCTGCGGCGAAAAGGGAACGGAAACCTTTGAGGTCGGCAATATTCTCGGCCACGACTGGGGCGAATGGCAGTCCAACGGAAACGATACCCATAGCCGCATCTGCACCAGAAACAGCGGCCATAAGGAGACCGTCAACTGTTCCGGTGGTACGGCGACCTGTCAGGCAAAGGCAGTCTGCGCTGTGTGTAAGCACGAATACGGCCAGCTTGGCACACACAGCTTCACGGCGGAAACCGTGGAGGAACAGTACCTGAAATCCGCCGCGACCTGCACAGAAAAGGCAGTCTATTACAGGTCCTGCGCCACCTGCGGCCTGAGCGCCAAGGACACCGCCGAGGAAGCGGTCTTTGAAACCAGGGCGCTCGGCCATGACTGGGGCAAGTGGCAGTCCAACAACGACGGCACCCACACCCATGTCTGCACCAGAGACGATACCCACAAGGAGACGGTCAGCTGCTCCGGCGGCACCGCGACCTGCGTGGAGCAGGCGACCTGTAAGGACTGCGGCGGGAAGTACGGCGAAAAGGATGCCGCGAACCACACCGGTGCGAAGAAATGGACGACCACAAAGACCACCCACGAACAGAAATGGTCCTGCTGCGGCGAGATCACCGTCGCCAAAGAAGCCCATACCTTCGGCAAATGGGTCGTCACCGAAAAGGCAACATCCAGAAAAGACGGGGAAAAGACCCGCACCTGTGAAGTCTGCGATTACGTCGAGACTGCGAAGATCCCTGCCACCGGCACTTCGCCGAAGACCGGCGATGACAGCCACATCGGCATGTGGGCCGGCATCCTCTGCGTATCCCTCGCCGGTATCGTGGCGCTGGTGGTATGGTATAAACGGAAGAACAGGAAGTAAATCAGGCTATATTGCAATCATAACCACCGGCCAGCGGTTATGACTGGGTATTGGAATCTTCGCCCACTGCTCAGTTTCCCGAACACCGTCCTCAAAATTGGCCGGTTGTTCCAGACAGAAAAAATCCGGACTTATTCCCGCGTGGGGAGTAAGTTCGGGTTTTTCGCTTTATCCAGGAAGTGCCGCACAGAAAAGATTGCCATGTGCAGCCGGATGTAGTATGCTGTCAGAAAGAAAAATCTTCCATTCCGCGTTTTTCTGCGTGTATAAGGGTGAAGCTACTAAAAAAGGAGGCGGCGACATGGATGACAATGAAATTCTCGATTTGTATTTTGCCCGGTCGGAACAGGCCATTGTTCAGACTGACCAGAAATACGGATTTTATTGTTACAGTATTGCCAAACGTATTTTATCCGACCCCCTGGACGCTGAGGAAAGCGTCAACGACACCTATTACTCCGCGTGGAAGCTGATCCCGCCCCGCAGACCCCAGCGGTTTTCCACCTTCCTGGGAAAGATCACCCGGAATCTTGCCATCGACCGCTGGCGGAAGAATACCGCCGAAAAGCGGGGGAAGGGGGAGACGCAGGTGCTGCTGGACGAGCTGGCGGAGTGCGTCGCCGGAAGCGAAAGCCCGGAGACGGAGCTGCTTCGCAAGGAGCTGACCGCCTCGCTGAACCGCTTTCTGCGGAAGCTCCCGGAAAAAGACCGCACCGTCTTTCTGCTCCGGTACTACTATGCCGGTACAAAGGACGATATCGCCCGGAAGACGGGGCTGTCTTCCAATCAGGTGAAGTACATCCTGCAAAAAGTAAGAAAACAGTTGGCCGACACACTCAAAAAGGAGGGTTTACAATGACGGCTTATCAGCTTTTCAGAGGACTGACCGGCGTGGACGGGGAGCTGCTGGCGGCGGCAGAGCTGGTGGATTCCCGGAAGGAACCCGCCCCAAAGAAACTGCCCGCAAGAAAAATCTGGCTGATTGCCGCGGTCGTTGCGCTGGCGCTGCTTTTGGTAGGGTGCGCGGTGGCCTATGCCTTAACTGTTTTTGACAGTCCCGCAGAAATGATCGCCGGTCTGTACGGAGGGTCTGACAGCGCCGCCCCCTTCGAAGATTCCGACCCGGATCGGCCGAACGCCGCCTGGACTGTTCCGGGGTACGAAAAATCCCCCGTGGAGGAAACCGTTGCTCAGGAGCTTCAAAAATGGGTTTCCCCCGTAGGAAAAAGTATTTCTACGGACGGATATACCCTGACGGTCGATGCCTATGTCTACGACAGCACCACTCAGTGCGGGTTTATCACCATGCTTCTGACCCACGACGCGCCGATAGAGCTGTCCCCAGGCCGGAACGGTTTGCTGGACAGTGTTCCCGTAAACATCAATCAGTACGGCTATGCCTATCTGATACCCGAAAAGACGACGGACACCCAGCTGGCGTTTACCTACTATTTCCGGGCGGATATGCAAAATGGAACGAATCTGCTGGTATCCTTCCCGGATTTTGAGGCGGAAGCCAAATGGGAGGAATACGAGAAAAACCGTCCCGCCGAAGTAGAGGCCATTCGCGAGCGGCTGAAGCAGGAGCTTACCCCGCAGGAAGCCGCCGAGAAAATGGAAGCGCTGGGTTACGGGAGCGCCGGCTATACCGGAGAATATGACGACTACTATTATCTGGCCGCTTATGAATATGATGCTGCCCACAGCGCAGACCGGCTCAGCGAGGAAGAGATAGAACGTCAGGCGCTGGAGAAAAATTTACGGGAAGAACTGACACCGGAGGAAGCGGTGGAGCAGTTTCGTTCCCTCTGGGGAGACGAACTGGTAGACGAGACTTTTGCCGACCGGATGGATGAGGTGACCACCGCTGCATACATCACACTGTCGGAAAGAGCCTACGAGCAAGCCCACATGGACGAAATGGTGTGCGTTTCCCTTCCGGACGGCGGCAGTCTGCCCCATCGGACCTTTGGTCAGGGGGATGTTTATGTAAACTCCCTGTGCGTTCGCATCCGGTCTTCCCGTTACGCGGAGCCGGGCGGCGATATCCAGACCCTCATCTTCCACATGACGGACGGCACCGACTTTGTCGTTGTGGACAGCCTGACAGACAACACCCTGTTCAAGCGGGTCATTGAACACGGTGATTTTCTCGACATGTTCAACAGTGCGATCAACATCGATAAAATACAGTCCGTGGAGGTCGTTGGCAAGCTGTCCGGTGCAACGCTGGAAGCCGATGCGGATTGAGTAACAGCGCCCCGTTTTCCCACCAAACGGAAAACGGGGCGCATTTTGCTGTTGACGTCCGGGAATGCGCGTGGCATAATAGTTGTACATACAACGATGTATCTACAACGAGTAAGGAGACTGCCATGGACATTACGGAACGGAAAATCACCAAAATCGCCCGGGAGGCGGAAAAGCTGGTTCTGCGCACCATGCGGGAAACCGGCGTCGGCACGGCGGAGATCGACCTGATCCACGCCCTGCGCCACAATCCCGGCTGCACACAGGCGGCGCTGGCGGAGCTGCTGCACGCGGACAAAGCCGCCATCGCCCGCAGAACAAAAAATCTGGAAGCGAAGGGCTACCTCGTCCGCCGGGACGCCCCCAACGACCGGCGCAGTCAGCTGCTGTACCCCACGGAAAAGGCGGAGAGCCTGAAATCCTCCAAAGCGGAGATCGAAGCGGCCTTTTATGAATACCTGACGGATACGCTGACAAAAGAGGAAGCCGCCGCCTTTGCCGCCGCGCTGAACAAGCTCTACGCGGCATCCAAGGCGGAAAGCCGGGCGGGCTTCCCGCACTTTATTCAGGCGGCAAAGGGGGAAAACCGGGGATGAAACGTGAAAAAGCCTTCCGCCCGGACAGGATCGGTTCGTATTTCCGCGTCGAATGGCTGCCGCTGGCACTTGTGACCCTTTCCGGCCTGATCTACAACATCGGTCTTCTTGCCACGCCATGGTTTGAAGGGCGGCTGGCGCAGTGCCTTGCGGACATTCTGGGCGGGAATGCCACCGCCGGGAAAATGGCGGTTCTGGTGCTTGCCTATATTCTCGTCACGCTGGGGGTGCAGGCCGCACGGTTTATCAAGCGGTTCTATGTCCGCCGCTTCGCCAACAACATCAACCGCCGGATGAAGGGCATCCTGTACGCCAATCTGGTGCGCAGAAGCCGGGCGTCGCTGGAGCAGGAGGGCGCGGGCGAGCTGATGACCAAGGCCATCTCCGACGTGGACGACTGCGTGGAGGGAATGCGGAAATTCACCACCGAGGTCTTCGACACCGGCGTGGCGCTGGTGGGCTACGCCGTCATGCTTCTGGTGTACGACTGGCGGCTGGCAATCCTGAGTTTGCTGTTTACGCCGGTGTCCTACGTCTGCGCGGCGTGGATGAAGCGGAACGTCCAGCGTGCGGGCGCCGCCTACAAAAAAGCGGCGGGCGCACTCAGCACGGCCACGCTGGATCGGGCGCAGAACGCCGTGACCTACCGCATTTACGGCTGTGAAAGCACCCGGGAGGGGCAGTACGAGCATACGCTGGACACCTACGAGAAGACCGCCGTCCGCAGCAACGTATGGCAGTCGGCCCTGCCGCCGCTGTATCTGGCCGCGTCGGAGGCGGGGG
>OGNB01001468.1_pt1 | contig 13368 bp, 14 predicted proteins | sample 1573301 | NCBI WGS metagenome assembly OGNB01 (sample SAMEA2581914, study PRJEB24529) | metagenome | biome: Human gut stool | place: China | collected 2011
CTTCAACCACGAGTATACCTGGCATAGCATATGCACCTCTCTTTATTAACTATATATATCAGCTGGGAGATGACTCCCACCTCTATAGGTGGTGAGAAACAAGCTTGTATCAGTGGGGGAGTCAAGCCCCCAGCTGATATAGCCTCCGGCAGGATTGCAGAGGTGCGCAGTAGAAGTATGTCATGCAATTGCATGACGCGCACCTCGCAGCAAGAATGCCGAGGCATTCTTGAATTAATATCAGAGTACTGCTTCTTCAATTCTCTCATCGTTTGTATCTTCAAAAGATAAAACAATAGTCTTGCATTACACTGTCAAAAAGTCTCTCAATTTGTGCGGTACTCCATACAAATTCTCTTTGAATTGACGGGAGAACATATTTATTAGCAGAAATATCCTTCACGACTTCTGCTATCGTTAATGGTGACTCATATGCCATTGATTATGCCTCCTCCTTTTTTACATATGTGAGCTGAATATCATAACCGAGAGCATCCAGCATCTCTACAAAAGTTTTATTCATAACGCCATCACCCTTTTTGATGATACGATTTACATATTGTCCTGTTGAACCAATCATCTCTCCCAGCTGTGCCTGTGTTTTTCCAGCTTCTATACACTTGATTTTTACATCTACTTCTATATTATTTTTCAGCATTCGTATCACCTCATCTGAAATTTGTAAAATAACACTAATCGGATAATATTATAACACATCTTTGCTTTCACTTCAATCTACTCATCTCGAAATTTGCACTTTGTACACATAGCAAAAACACCCAGGACATAATACTCATGTGTGATAAGGAAGCACAATCTGTGTAAAAATTTTTCTCGTTCCAGTCAGGGCAATTTGCTCTGGCTGGAACATTTTCTTTTGTGCCCCTATGCGGGTAAATCGAGTTTTCCGACAAAAGAATAGTAGATTTCAATTTCCTGCCTGCGGATGCCGTCTTTATCGCGGCTGCCCTCATGCACGATAATTTTGTCCACAAACTCTCGCAAAAGCGTATGCGTCAGCGCCTCGAAATTCGCATTTTTGTGGACAATTTCCATGAATTGTTCCGCGTTGGACTTCGCCTCTTTTGCCTTTGCAAGCTCTGCCTGAAGCTGGGTGCGCCGCTCTTTCAGGTCACGCTGTTCCTTTTCATAGTCCGATGAAAGCTCTGTGAACCGCTCGTCGGAAATGCGGCCGCATACATTGTCCTCATACAACCGCTTAAAGATGACGGAAAGTTCCGCAATGCGCTTTTCGGCAGCATTCAGTTCTTTCAGCGTCACTGCGTTTTTCCGTTTGTCGCCAGCTTCTGTCTGTGCAATCAGCAATTGCATAAACAGCTCCTCGTGCTCAGCAGCGTAGCTCGTAATATGCCGTAAATTTTCCAGCACGCCAGTGGTCAGGATGTCCGTCCGGATGAAATGCGCAGTGCAATCACGCGTCCTACTCCGATAGCTGCCGCAGACATAGTTGTCATAGCCCCGTTTGTCCGCATGGTATCGCTGCATATACAGGATACTGCCGCAATCCGCACAATAGAGCAGTCCGGAAAACAGCCCGATTTCATCAAACCTTGTCGGGCGTCTGCGCTGGTTTCTGAGTTCCTGCACACGTTCCCAGGTTTGAACATCAATGATAGGCTCATGATGATTCTCGAAAACGACCTGCTTTTCGATTGGATTTTCCAAGGTGCGCTTGCTCTTATAGGACTCCTTTTCGGTCTTGAAATTCACCAAGCATCCAAGATATTCTCTGCGCTCGAGAATGTGCGCGACGGTATTATCCGCCCAACGGCATTCATGACCGGGATGATAGCGCCTTGCGCTGCCGGTTCTGCGAAATTCGAGCGTTCCGGGCGTTGGGATTTCCTGCGCGGTCAATATCCGGGCAATTCTGGTTGGACCGTTGCCTGCCAGACACAGACGGTATATCTGCTGGACAACCGGGGCGGTTTCCTCATCTACAATGAAATTACCGTCTTCGCCCATGAGGTAGCCGTACACTGGTTGGCTGGTGGTGGGCTTACCACTCATACCTTTGGCTCGCTTAGACGCCCGGATTTTCTTGCTGGTGTCCCGAACAAACCACTCATTGAACAAGTTCCGCAGCGGTGTCAGGTCGTTCTCCCCATTGGCGCTGTCCACGGTGTCATTGACGGCAATGAAGCGGACGCCTTTCTGTGGGAAAATCATTTCCGTGTACATTCCCACTTGAAGATAGTTTCGACCAAGTCTCGACATGTCCTTGACGATAACTGTCCCGATTTTCCCAGATTCAATGTCAGAGAGCATTTCCTGAAAACCAGGGCGGTCAAAATTCGCACCAGAATAACCGTCGTCGGTGTACCATTTCAAGCTGGTGAAGCCGTGCTGTTTGGCGTAGCTCTCCAAAAGCAACTTCTGATTCGAAATGGAATTACTCTCGCCCTGAAGCTCGTCCTCATGTGAAAGTCTCGAGTAAAGCGCAGTGATTTTGGGTTCTGTCTGTCTCGCCATAAAAACCTCCTCCTGACAGACGAATCCCACGATTCCTTATTTAATTATACCACTGGAACGGACGTCTGTTCAAACGGTTATGCAACTATTTTTGTACTGTCTTCTACTGGTGCGGATAAAAAAAGGGCAGCGTCAATGACGCGGTCCAACCTGTGCTTCTGCAATTTCTGAGCGCAGAACGCGCATCATCTTTTCTGATGCTGTGACAGCCGTGTTCGGCTTGTAAAAGCCATACACAATTAGAATAGAGTTCCCCATGCGTGTTTCTGTAACACAATCTGCATTTTGAATATGCTTCTCTGACACGTTCAGATTTTCAGTTGCCATATAAAAGCCCCCTTGTCTCGTAAAAATGGGCATAAAAAATCGCCAGGCGTCAAAAGACGTCTGGCGAGAAGCCACAATATGCACATTTATAATATTTCTAGCTTAATTGTACTGCGTTTGTATCTGGAACGCAATGTTTATTTTATTTTCTTTTATTTCTCAAATTTTACTTTTTCAAATAGCTAACTGCCAGAAAAATGCAACACCGTGAACATTTGATTTTCTCCTAATTTCATTGAAAACGCAGCCGTTTCTGCGCACAATGATTTGAAAATCCATTTTGAAATTTTTAGGCGCGAGGCAACATAGAAAAGCAGGGCTCCGCATAAGTCCTGCCTGAAATCAATCAAATTTACATCTTTGCACTTTAAGAGTAGCACGCGGCCACGTATATTGCAATTATTATTTTATTTCAGTTCATTTCTCAAATTTTATTTTTTGTTCATTCACATAGAGGCCATTTCACGTTCTCCGCTGCTTATTTGCCAGTTCAGACACTTCAATGTTTGGAACGGAAAAAGGCGGGGAAATTCCCCGCCGCTCGATGGACCAGGGTCTTATGACCAGCCCAATCAATGCAAATTGATTTTACATGATATTCTGTTTTGACAGAGCCGATTGAAGCAGCACTTCAATGACATCCGCTCCCACCATTATTATAATGTTCTCAGAAATATCCGGCAGCAGCCACACTGCTCCGGTTGTAATCATTTGCGTGAAGGAGATTGATAGCATGGATGAACAAGAATGTCCGGATATCTACAAAAAAATTTACGAAAAAGCGAAAAGACAGGGCAGAATGTACTGTTACCTTGCCTGCGTCCGAGAGGGGTATATGCCGCTGGCGTATGCTTTGCAAGAAAGTGGACTGACAGAATCGGAGTTTATGAGAGCAATTACAAAAACAACCATAAAAGAGGAGCGACTTTGTGTACTCGAAACGCTTATTCAGAAAAAAATAATCACCGACGAAGATGCAGTTGAAATGTTTGATATCACATTCAGGGAACTCCATACATGGGAAAAATGGCACAAGTGGTTTATCGAATAACGGAAAGCGGAGAGTCGACATAGGCTCTCCGCTTTCCGTTTAGTCGCCTGCTAGAACTGCCTCCAGCTTTCGTTCGGCGGCGTTGCGCTCCAACGTCAGCTTCACCAGGTCACTGATGCACTCTCTGACCGCTGGGGGGGCTTCGCTCCACGATACGCCGTATTTTCGGCAAACCGTTCCAAAGACGATATAGAACTCTCTGGATTTCTCGGACTGCTGAAAGTACCATTCCGCGTCTGATAGCGTTGTTTCTTCGTTCATACAGACTCCTTTATGCCGGTTTTTTCGTGTCCCACCCACTAGCTGCCGCAGCAGCCTGCTTTTAACGTCGTCAGTCGACCCTCCGGCCCTTATGTCCGGAATTGCTATTGGATTTTACGTGCCGGCTCCACGGCGAGGATGCCGCCCCGCGTCCTACTTAATTATACACGGGATTTTTCTCCTGTCATTGAAGTAATAGTTCAATGACAACGGCGCTCGTTGTTATTACAATAATGGGTGCAGAAAAATCGGAGAGGCGATAGACCTAAGCAAAGGCAGAAGATTGCTTGGTTCTACAAATTATAGAAGGAAAAGGAGGCGTCAAGATGAGTCGGATTACCGATGAAATGATGCAGCGCGGAATTAAAATTGGAATTGAAATTGGAAAGGAACGTGCACTTAAAATGTATGCAGCCGCTGTTTGTGTGTACAGGCAGACAGGTTCTGCTGCAGAGGCAGCAAAAGCGACTGGGCTTACAGAAGAATGTGTACGCTCCGCCTTTCAAAAATTTGGACTGATTTCGCCATAAAGAATCAAAGCAGCTTCCGGACATAATAAGGGTTGGCAGTTTTCGGCTGCCGACCCTTGCTTGGTTCTACAGATAGTCAGACGGCAAGCAAGTAATTCGCTGCGGTCACGTCATGCCGCCAATGAGCTAAATGATAGATGGATACGGCCAACAGCGCAAGCCGGTCGTATGACACAGGCAGTCCGTTTTTCAATGCCAATTCTCGGTTGTGACCACGTAAGACATAATTGCCGTTAATTTTACAATCTGACCAGCGCTTGGGGCGATACCCATTGTCGATGCGGTTGAGGTCGTCCTGCTCCCATGTATGGCGGATTTCGGCTATAAGCTGTTCGCGGTAGCTTTTTCATTCTGAATATGTTCCAAATAGTATCTGTACATACGCTGTGCCCGTAAAGCCCGGAGATGATGCAAGTCGATTTTATTTGTCATTTCTTCCTTTGAAAACAAATGCTGTTCATCAGCCGGATGCTGAAAGACCTTCTGAATTGCTGGCAGCTCCTCAGGCAGGATTCGCTGAAGCTGCTGCTTCCCGCCTTTCCCTTTGCGTACAAGTATGCAGGGATTTCCAAAGTCATCTACAACAAGGTCATCTGGACGCAGGTGCAGATATTCGTTCCGTCGGATACCAACAATGCTGGCGAAATCATACAGGCGTGGAGAGACTTTGCGCCCGGCATCCTTGCGCTCATCTACCGCTTTTCTGCCGCGAGAGCGCGTATTATGGGCAACCACACGAATTGGCTTCTTAATATCCGACAACGGAATATCAAAGACGCGACAAATGCTTGCCAAATAGGTATGTGTTGTAGACGCAGTTTTACCGCTGGCGGTCAAATAATTCGCATAGCCCTGAATATGGGACTTGCATTCCTCCAATGTTTTACATCGGTATGTAGATTTGCAGTATTCCGCAAACTTTAGCGCGTGCTTTTTGTATTGCTGCTCTGTCTTTGCCAGCATAGGCTTATCTTTGCCTTTGCGTCGGAGTTCCAATTTCTTAATTTGATAAGCCAGACTCCCTGCTTTCTTCTTTTGGGACGCAGAACTCTTGTTCCTTTTACTCATAATATCAACCACCTCATATTCAAAATCAGCATAATGTGCCGCCAGTCCGAGAAATTGGACGTGTTAAATACAGCGCAGACTTTTGGTTAGGTGTCCGTTAACCACGTTATGGAGCTTGCTAAAGGCGTCCAAAACGGCCGGTTTCATTTGGTTCACTGGTTATTTTCCATGCGCCCGCATGTCAAATAACCAGTTCACCGAGAGCTCTTTGTTAAGAAAAGAGTTCATTCTAAAGATAAGAGTCCACCGGCGGAGACTCATACCTTGCGCTAGAATTCATTGCAGCTGTAGAGTTCCTTCACACCCGCCGCTGCGACTCAGGTGTGCACTGGAGTGAATTTGTGATAATTGTCAGTCCGCGTCAGATTTCCGACGACACGGCAAAGACGGGAGTGGTTAAGCTCATTCGACATACACGCATACGGCGCGATACCGAAGTTTTCGTCTCTCGGTATAAGACGGCAGGCCTTGACGCATTTCTCAGGCATTGCTTCAGGAACAGCCCCAGACAATATCACATTTACAGGTTTTGATTCTGAAAAGGTGGTTTGATTTTTGAAAATATATTGCTATCTATAATAAAAAGAGCGCAAGAGAATTGATTTTCTCCGGCGCACTTGAATTTTAATCTCGTTGAAAAAGAGCAACTCTCCCATTGCGGGAAAGCTGCTCAGGAATTAGTTTTCAGTTAAAGAATATAGCAAAGCCCAGCTCTGCGGGAAGAAACGAATGCTTCGCCCAAAATGGGAACGAGGCGCATAGCCAGAAACTCTATACTTTTAGTATACGTACAAAAGCGTTCGTGTCAAGCTTCTAGTTGAAATCAATATATTTTTTGCAAGGCTATATTTATTATAGGTTGTCTGCATATACAAATGAAAGGATGAAGTTCAATTGACCGTTTATGGATATATTCGCGTCAGCACCCGGGAACAGAACGAAGACAGACAGGTTATCGCCCTACAAGAAATGGCAGTGCCACAGCAAAACATACATATGGACAAGCAGAGCGGCAAGGACTTTGAACGTCCGCAATACAAGAAGCTGCTGCGGAGACTGAAAAAAGACGATCTGCTCTATATCAAGAGCATCGACCGTCTGGGGCGCAACTACGCGGAAATTTTGGAGCAATGGCGGATGCTCACAAAAGATAAGGGCATCGACATTGTGGTTCTGGATATGCCGCTGCTGGATACCCGGCGCGGCAAGGATTTAATGGGAACATTCCTCAGTGACATTGTGCTGCAGGTGCTTTCGTTTGTCGCCGAGAACGAGCGCACCAATATCCGCCAGCGCCAAGCAGAGGGCATTGCAGCGGCGAAAGCCAAGGGAGTGAAGTTTGGCAGACCACCGCTGCCATTACCGGACAACTTCTATGAAGTACACAAGGCATGGCGAACAAAAAAGCTGACACTGAAACAAGCTGCGGCAGCTTGCAATATGCCCGTCGGCACTTTCTACGGCAAGGCACGAAAGTTTGAAAATGCCACCTAAACAAATCATGCCGATAATTTGGAAATGTGTACTTTTGCAAATTTATGTGTAAGCCTATATTCAATGTCATTATACAGAATATGGTCTGAATTATCAACTGTTTTCAACTACTTTTTCTCGAAAAATTTCCAGTTCGCTTAAGTACACTTTCAAGAACTGTTCAAGATAGTACGGTGATTTGCTTTTATACCTATCCTATATTAGTTAAATATATTTCAAAATAGAAGTGAGGTGAACAAGTATGAAGAAAGCAGCAGAGAAAGAACTTCGCAACGTATCTGGTGGTGCTAGATGCCTGTGGTGCTGGAAGAACGTCAGCGGGAGTATGACCTGGCATATTCTTAAGCATTTCTTTGGCAAATGATGATCGTTGATTAGAACTTGGAGGGCGAGCAAGGATAGGTTGCTCGCCCTTTTTAATCGAAAGGTAAATCAAATGAAGATTATACTACAGCATGACGAGCGTGATTGCGGAGCCGCCTGCCTGTCAATGATAGCAGCACATTACAGTTTAAAGCTCCCAATCTCCAAATATCGCGAGCTGACCAAGACGGACAAAAGCGGAACAAATCTCTATGGGCTTGTTGATGGTGCGGAAAAGCTCGGCTTTAAAGCGGAGGCTCTTTCCGGTAGCCCGGACGAGTTGCTGGATGGTATCGCAAATGGGGAAATATGTTTCCCTTTTATTGCACACATTGTTTCTGAGGACGCCATGCTGCACTATGTTGTCGTATATGGTATGAGGCATGGCAGACTTCAGATCGCCGATCCGGGAAAAGGAAAACGAAGAGTGACGCTTGAGCAATTCTTTTTGTGCTGGACCGGCTATATTGTGACCGTTGAAAAGACTGACCGATTTCAGAAGCGAAACGAAATGAAGGGAAGTTTTATACGGTTCTTTACTCTGCTCAAGGGGCAATACAGAAAATTGGCGGCGATATTGGCACTGTCGCTCATCATTTCCGCAATAGGGGTCTTGGGTTCTTTTGTATTTCAAATCGTGCTGGACGATTTCTTCTCAGAGCCTTACACAGCCGAAAGCGTTGATGTTGAAGAAGCAGAGCATGACCATTCGCACACAGGTGAAAGTCCGTTGGAGCGGGCGGTGGAAGAGATTTACGCGTATGCGGAAAACTTTCACATTATATTCTGCTGTCTAATTGCAATATACCTTCTGCGCGCTGGTATTCAGCTTATGCGAGGTTATCTGATTATTCTAATATCAAAGAAAATAGATATACGCCTGACGTTGTCATACTATAACCACATTATGGACTTGCCTGTGTCATCTATCTCTGTTCGGCAGACGGGTGAATATCTTTCGCGCTTTTCAGACGCATCCACGATTCGGCAGGCTATTTCGACGGCAACTCTGACCTTGCTGATGGATTCCATTATGGTCGTTGCCTGTGGTGTTATTCTGTATCTGCAAAATAGACGGCTCTTTTTTGCCACTCTGCCAATCGTGATTCTGTATGCAGTGGTCATCCTATTTTTCCGCAAGCCAATCGAGCGAAGCAATCGGAGCGTGATGGAAAATGACGCCAAGTTACAGTCTTATTTCAAAGAGAGTATTGACGGCGCAGAAACAGTAAAGGCAGCCTGCGCAGAGAAGCAGAGCAAAGAAAAAACGACCAGAAAATTTCGCAGCTTTATTGACTCTGCTGTAAAATGCAGTGTAATTTCCACTTTGCAGGATACATTGGCAGGAACCATTGAGTTGATAGGGACTGTTATCATACTTTGGCTGGGCTTTTACATGGCACTGAGCGGGAAGGTAACGGTTGGTTCCGTCATGACGTTCTATGCGCTGTTGGCGTATTTTACAGAGCCAATCAAAAATCTGATTGAATTGCAGCCGACTATTCAAACCGCTTTTGTAGCGGCTGACCGTTTAAATGATATTCTTAATTTGCAAGGAGAGACGACAGATGAAGTTGGAGAATCTCTGCCTGTTATCAAAAACGTCGAATTCAAGAATGTTGATTTTCGTTACGGCAACCGGGAACTGACACTGGAGAATATCAATCTGACAATCTGCAAAGGTGAAAAAATCGCAATTGTCGGAGAGAGCGGCAGCGGTAAGACAACACTTGCAAAGCTTTTATTGCGCTTTTATGAGCCAGAACACGGGAGCATTCTGCTCAATGGTGAGGATACAAGGGAACTCAATTTGTATGCTCTGCGACGAGCTATCGCCTATGTGGATCAGAATACATTTTTGTTTTCGGATACGATAAAAAACAATCTAAAGTTAGGAAATCCAGAGGCTACCGACAAAGAAATCGAGCAGGTGTGTAGAATCAGTAGGGCCGACGAATTTATTAGTAAGCTGCCCTTAGGCTATGATGCACCACTGGATGAAAATGGCATGAACCTTTCTGGAGGACAGCGGCAAAGACTCGCAATCGCAAGAGCTTTACTCAAAAAGCCGCAGTTTTTAATTTTGGATGAGGCAACCAGCAATCTGGATACCATTACGGAAGCCAGCATTAAGAACACAATCTCTCGGGTCAATGACGATATGACTTGCGTTATAATTGCTCACCGCCTGACTACTATCAAAAACTGTGATCGAATTTATGTCATGGAGCATGGTCAGATTGAAGAAGTTGGTACACATGATGAGCTTATGGAAAAAGGAGGATTGTACACAAAACTCTGGACTATGCAATAACCCTGAATGGCGCGCTTCTATGCTCTCCCGATGGGAGTATGTGCGTCCTGCGGAGCTTACAGGGGCTGTTGCAAAATAGCCTTTTTGGAAAAGTAGCTTAATATTTTAGCGGTGGAAACCACGATTATTTCGTGATTTCCACCGATATTTCTAATTTTTGAAACTGGCAATTTTTGCAAAATCGAATTATGCAACAGCCCCTGTTTTGCGCCGCGTTGCTCCGTACAAGGGGCTGCACTCCTTGCGACACCATAGCAGCTATCCCAGCGCACTTCGCAGAGGAAACGGTCTTCTGACGCAGACCGTTCCCTCCGAAAAGTCTGAAAATCCATATTGCGAGTTAGACCGTCTACCGAAAACGTAGGCGGTCTTTTTCTATCCATCTATCTATCAGTCAGGAGGTTGAAATCATGCACGAAAAAGAAATTGAAAAGCTGCAAGCCGAGAAAGAGAATCTTTGTTAATACTACATAAGTCTATGTTCTAATATTTGTTGATTATGCCAACACAAAACATGAAAATAAGTTGCAACATCGGTTGCAGCGGCACTTGCACTAGGTTATACTGGATTCAGAAAACAAAACAACGGCAGTTCGTGAGGGTTGCCGCCCCCACGAACCTGCGCAGGTGACATTCCCACCTACACAACGACTGACGTCGCACCGCACTCTCAGTATACCCTTTTGCATGGACTTTGGCAAGACTGGGATTATGACGGTTGTGCTTTTTTGTCGCGGATTTGATTTTCCAACGTGTAGGCAAAAACAGCCTGCACGTTGTTTTGCTTTCCAAAAATATTTTTATAAGGAGAGCAAACAAATGAACAACATCAAGTATCTGAACTCGCAGAAACCCATGACCGCAGCCGGCGTCGGTTGTACCCGCCTCGAACTCTGGCTTGTCGACCTCCCGAAACCCGATAACGAAACCCATGTGCAGTATGGTGTCCGTCCCGCCATTGTCATCAGCAACGATGCAGCAAACGAAAACAGTCCTGCTATTACGGTTATTCCTTTGACAAGTAATCGGGAAAAGGGGCAGCTGCCGACGCACGTTTTCATTTCTCACCCCGGTCTGGCTTGTAATAGCATTGCTTTGTGCGAACAGATTCATACTCTCGACAAGAGCCGGATGCTTAAGAAGCTCGGCCAGATTACGAACCCCTTTACTATCAAGGCAGTTGAGTACGGTTTGGCAGTTCAGCTTGGGCTCGTGAGCCTCCTGTGCCCGGCGGCTTGAGGGAGGTGTGAGTATGAGACGGTATTTTAATTACGAGCACAAGGCGCGCGGCGCATATATCCTGACCGCATTGGAGAAATATTTGAGAAATGGCGACGCCTATTTTGCAAGCGAGGCCGATGCGTTCCGCATCTGCCAGCGGAAATACAAGAATGTATCTCTGAGTAAGCTGAAATCGGATTTCGACTATCTTCTGGAAAACGGCGATTTGGTGTTTGAGGGGTCGCGTTTGTATCTGTACAAGGTGCAGCGCTATGAGGATTTTGTAGCGTCCGAGCTGGCCTCCATCTTGCCCCACAATGTTGTACCCACCCATCCAATGGTGGATATGGATGTCAGCGCCGGTGTGCGGCTCAACGAATTGCAGAAGGAGGCCATTCAGATGGCGCGCAGCCACCATCTGAGTTTAATCCTTGGCGGCGCTGGGTCCGGCAAGACGACGCTGATTCAGGCGCTTTGCCTTGAATATTTCGTAGACGGAAAGCTCGTTCTGGCAGCGCCGACTGGCAAGGCTGCCCGCAATCTCACGGAGCGTACCGGACTTCCTGCCAGAACCGTCCACAGCGCTCTCGGTAAGATTCCGGACGAAGACTTTCTTGACCCCGTGAAATGGTCTACGATTCGCATGGTGGTCGTTGATGAGGCCAGTATGCTGTCGCTGGAGCTGTTTGCAGGTCTTCTCAGTAAACTGCCCGCGAATTGCAGCCTTGTCCTGATTGGCGACCCCAACCAGCTCGGTTCAGTTGGTACGGGAAACCTGATTCCGGAACTGCTGGAGCTCGGATGCCCTGTCACGCGGCTGGAGCAGCAGTACCGTCAGTCGGACAATGAATCCGCGCTGTTTTACAATGTCGTGAACTATCCGAAGCTCTTTGATTCCGAAGAACTGAAGTTCGATGCGTCTTTCAAGCTGATTCCGACCAACGAAGGAGACATTTTTAAGGTAATTCAGGAAGAAGCGGCGAAGCGGCATCTCGCTGGCGAGAACGTTCAGGTTATTGCCCCGACCAGAGATGATGTCAAAAGACTGAATGAGCAGCTCCAGCAGGTGGTCAATCCGCCTGCTGAAGGAAAAGCGGAAGTTACGCATAATGGCATTACCATCCGCGAAAACGACCGCACCATGATTCTCAAGAACAATCGTGAAGAGCGATGCTTTAACGGCGACATTGGCGCGGCGCATGTAGAGCCGATGGAGGGCGGCAGCGCGTTTATTCACATTCCGCTCTCCGCGAACCGTCAGCCGCAGTTTTACAGCACAAAAATTGGAAGCACTCTCACATTGGCTTATGCGTTGACCGTGCACAAAAGTCAGGGCAGCCAGTATGATACGGTCATTATGCCTGCCAGCACAGACTGTCAAAAAATGCTTCGGCGCAATCTTTTCTACACGGCAATTTCGAGAGCGAAAAAGCAAGTTATTCTTGTCGGCTGCAAAGAGGCACTGCACATCGCAATGACCACGCCGCCGGAGACTCGCAAGAGCATGCTGGTTACCAAAACCCACCAGAAGATGCACTTTGCAGCATGAGTACGAAATTTGTTTATCCAGTCATTGACCTGACTGCTACCGGTGCACATCTGAAAGAACTGTTGGAGGAACGAGGCGTTACAGTCCAAGACATTCAGGAAGCAATGGGGCTTGCGTCACCGCAGGCAGTATATCGTTGGCTGCGTGGAAGCAATATGCCGAGTGTGGACAATCTCTACGCATTGAGTCGTTTTTTAGATGTTCCTATGGACAATGTAATTGTTGAGAAAGCAGCATAAGACAAATAAACACGAGCCGAAAGCAGATTTCTCTGTTTTCGGCTCGTGCTACATCTTAATGAATTATTGGAATCGTGGGGTAGTCTGTCTTTCAGTCTGTTCCTGCTTCCTTACCGACCATGAGCAAAAGCCTGAGTGTCGTATCTGCTTCATACCTTATTCTGCTTTCATTTCGGTGCTGTCTTTGAATACCACCGTCACATCTTCCTTGCTCTTTACTACAATTTTCTCCACTAGACTGCTCCAAAGGGCATCGTCAAATTCTGTGATAACGCCTTCCTGGCCTTTCAGGACTGTGATGAATCTGCCCATCTGTTCATACCTTGCTTCATTGTCAGAAATTGCGGTGCTGACTTCATCGTATTGCGCTTTCAGTCTGTCATAGCGTTCCACCAAGGCATTGTAGTGTGTTTTGGGCTTTGCCCGTGTCAACACAATGGCACATACACTCGGAATGT
>OGNB01001488.1_pt1 | contig 13221 bp, 7 predicted proteins | sample 1573301 | NCBI WGS metagenome assembly OGNB01 (sample SAMEA2581914, study PRJEB24529) | metagenome | biome: Human gut stool | place: China | collected 2011
CCTATAATGAAGCAATCGGCATATACGAAAAATACAAAAACAATATACTGGGAGTTATCACAGACGTTCGCTTCCCTCGTGTAGAACGTGGTGAAAAAGACGCGCTTGCCGGTATCAAGTTATGTGCCGCCATACGAAAGGAAGATCCGTTTGTCCCGTTGATTATACAATCTTCCGAATCGGATAACGTTTCGTACGCAGCTAAATATGATGCGTCTTTCATCGATAAAAACTCCAAGAAGATGGACGTAGACCTGCGACGTATCGTATCGGACAATTTCGGTTTCGGCGACTTCATCTTCCGTAATCCCGATACGCTGGAAGAGATTGCCCGCGTCAAAAACTTGAAAGAACTCCAAAACATCCTTTTTGCGGTTCCGGCAGAGTCGTTCCTCTATCATATCAGCCGCAATCATGTGAGCCGCTGGCTCTATTCGCGCGCCATGTTCCCCATCGGCGAGTTCTTGAAGCCTATTACCTGGAACAGTCTTCAGGATGTAGATGCCCACCGTAAAATCATTTTCGAGGCAATCGTAAAGTATCGCAAGATGAAGAATCAGGGCGTAGTGGCTGTCTTTAAGCGTGACCGCTTTGACCGCTACTCGAACTTCGCCCGCATTGGCGACGGTTCATTGGGCGGTAAAGGACGTGGCCTGGCATTCATTGACAATATGGTGAAGCACCATCCGGAATTCGACGAATTTGAGAATGCCCGCGTCGCCATACCCAAAACGGTAGTGCTTTGTACGGATGTATTCGACGAGTTCATGGATACCAACAATCTGTATCAAATAGCCCTCTCCGATGCGGATGATGATTTGATTTTACGATACTTCCTGAAAGCCAAACTGCCCGACCGCTTGGTTGAGGACTTTTTCACTTTCTTTGATGTAGTAAAATCCCCTATCGCTATCCGTTCTTCCTCACTATTGGAAGATTCGCATTACCAGCCTTTCGCCGGAATATACAATACTTATATGATTCCTTATCTGGACGACAAGTATGAAATGCTCCGCATGCTCAGCGATGCCATCAAGGGAGTTTACGCTTCTGTATATTTCCGTGATTCAAAAGCCTATATGCAAGCAACAAGCAACGTTATTGACCAGGAGAAAATGGCAGTCATCCTGCAAGAGGTAGTTGGTAATCAGTATGGCGACCGTTACTATCCATCCATGTCAGGTGTAGCACGCTCGCTCAACTACTACCCTATCGGGGATGAAAAGGCGGAAGAGGGCATTGTCAATCTGGCGCTCGGATTGGGTAAATATATTGTAGACGGCGGTATGACACTTCGTTTCTCTCCCTATCACCCCAACCAGGTCTTGCAAACCAGCGAGATGGAAATTGCACTAAAAGAAACCCAAACGCGTTTTTATGCGCTCGACCTGCGTAATGCCGGTCATAACTTCTCCATTGATGACGGTTTTAACCTATTGAAATTACATGTTAAAGAGGCTGAGAAAGACGGTTCCCTCAATTATATAGCTTCCACCTATGACCCTTACGACCAGATAATCCGTGACGGTTTATATCCGGGTGGGCGTAAAGTGATCACCTTTGCCAATATCTTGCAGCACGATGTATTCCCACTGCCCCGTATCTTACAATTGGCATTGAAATACGGACAGCAGGAAATGCGCCGCCCTGTTGAAATCGAATTCGCAGCTACCATGAGCCGGGAAAAAGACAAGACCGGCACATTCTATCTGTTACAAATCCGTCCGATTGTCGATAGTAAGGAAATGCTTGATGAGGACCTTACAGCCATTCCCGATGAACAACTATTGCTCCGTTCCAACAATTCATTAGGACATGGAATAATGAATGAATTGCAGGATGTAATTTACGTAAAAACCGATGATTACAGCGCTTCCCACAATCAGGAAATAGCCTGGGAGATAGAAAAACTGAACCAGCAATTCTTGAACGAAGAGAAGAACTATGTCTTGGTTGGTCCCGGACGTTGGGGCAGCAGTGACCATTGGTTAGGTATCCCGGTGAAATGGCCTCATATCAGTAATGCGCGTGTGATAGTGGAATGTGGCCTGGAGAACTATCGTGTCGACCCGAGCCAGGGAACGCATTTCTTCCAGAACCTGACTTCTTTCGGTGTCGGTTATTTCACAATCAACGCGTTTATGAATGACGGTGTATATAATCAAGACTTTCTGAATGCGCAACCTGCTGTACATGAGACCAAATACCTGCGTCATGTACACTTTGAACATCCGATAACAGCTAAGATGGACGGAAAGAAAAAGCAAGGAATAGTATTACTACCCGAACCGTAACATTTTATAATTAAAAATAAGCTAAAAAGTACATTAATCAACTTTTCTTTTTTTGTAGGAAATGGGACAAATGATGTCCCATTTTTCATTTATCGCTGTAAAATAGAGCTTTACACGGTTATTTTATTGCCAAAAAACAGTATCTTTGCGCCCAGTTTCAAGTTTTAATAGGTAAAAAAGATAATTAAGTATTGTCAATGGGCAAAAAATACACAACTATTTTAACTCTGTTTGCCATAATATGTTTTCTGTTATCAGGATGCGACAGGGATGAAGGACAGAATACCGGATATGGCACCATGTCTTTACAAGTATCTGCAAATGCCAACGTAATAGAATTGAAGCCGCATGCTAATACACGCAGTAATAATTCTACAGATTCTGTTGTACACACAAGAGTTGAAGAAGAGAGTGATTTTGTCCCTGATGCCGGAGATTTTAAAATCGCTTTATATAAAGAAACATCAGCCAAGACCAATACAAAAACAGAGACTTCAAAAGCCGGTATACTCCAATATGAATGGAATAGTTTAAATGAATTTGATCCAAGTAGTAAAATAGCTATCGGAGCTTATACATTAAAAGCTACATACGGTGAACTTAACAAAGAAGGATTTGATGCAGCTTGTTATTCCGGAGAAACAGATATTATAATTCAAGACCACCAAAATACCCCGGCTGAAGTGACTTGTTACCTTAACAATGTAAAAGTCAATGTTGAATGTTCCGAAACGGTAAAAGCATATTTTACCTCTTTTGAAATCAAAGTATACTCACAAGCCTTAAAAGAGATAGAGATATCTAAAAATGAGAAACGTCCTCTTTATATGTTACCCGGTTCTCTAACGGTCAGAGCCCACTTCGTTAAACAAAACGGTAAGGAAGGTACAGTAGAACTGGCACGAATTGAAGAAACGGAAGCCCGTCAGCACTATATCATTCAGGTAGATTTAAATAACGGGAATGCCGGGGGAGCCATTCTGAATGTAAATTATGCTAAAGTCAAAAGCGAAGAGACCGTAAATATAGACTTATCAGATGAAGCCCTGAATACAGCCGCACCAATATTTACAGCTACATGTCTGGATGTATACGAGGGACATCTTATAACATTACGCGAAGGTGTAGCTTCCGATTTGAAGGAACCGGTGAAAATAACTCTTAACGCACGTGCCGGAATCAACAGATGTATTCTCAACATAAATTCCAAATTTCTCCAGAGTAAAGGTATTCCCGAGGAAGTCGACTTAGCAGCACAAGATGAAAAGTCTGCAAGTCATAAAGCTTTACTGGAAGAATACGGTTTACGCATTGTCGGTTTAGATGCTTCCAAAGATAAAATGGCACTGATAGATTTCACAAATCTTATTACCATGTTACAGTATGTAGAAGGTTGGGAGAAAGATACTTATACTTTGAACGCAACAGACCTTTTAGGAAAAGTGACTACCGACCCCGTTAAATTCCAGGTACAAGCCCGTTCCAACCAATTTGCCTTAATGACAGATGCTAAAGAAGTATTGATAGGCAGTACAGAATCTGAAACGACTGTCAGTTTGGATGGTACGGAGAATGATATCAATCAGGTTACTTTTCAATACTCGGAAGATGAAGGACAAACATGGAAAAGTGCAAAAGCCGAGTTCATTGAGCAAGAAACAGGAACAATCAATTATCGGGTTAAAATAAAAGAATTAGAACCTGTTAATAAGAAACTCCAAATTCGAGCTTGGTATGGTAGTAAATGCTCTGAGACTAAAGTACTGAATTACTATATACCTAAATTTCGTATTGAACCCATAGAAGAAGAGATATGGGCATGGAAAGCTGCGCTGAAAGTTGTGGCAGAATCAAGTGATGAGAAAGAGACAGAAGCTATTACCAAATACATATCATGGAGTAGTACTGCCGGAGTAAATGCTGATGGTGTACAGAAATATGTCTTGAACGGTTTAAAAGCAAATACAGAATACGCAGTAAATGCTATTTGTAATAATGAAGTCAATGCAGCTGAAGTTAAATTCTATACAGAAGGTGGAAATTTAATGAATTGGGATTTTGAAGAAGAGGGAGAGACATATTGGACAACATATTTTAATGGTTCTATAAATAAAGGAGGCCCTTATGGCACCAAAGGAATAATAGGTAGCGAACATTATTATTCAGAAACAATTACAGCAGTAGAACCTATAGGATGGAGTACTGTGAATCAGAAAACTTTTCACAAAGGTGTTGGAAATATGAACACATGGTATTCAACAATTTCAACAAATGTTTTCAATGAAACAGGAACAAATGGTAAAGTTATTCAAATTAGAAATGTTGCGTGGAATAATGCCGGACCAGAAATCAGTAAAGTAACTCACTGGAATTGGGATCCTATACCTACTCTGATAGAGTTAGCAACTCCCGACATTAAAGATTTATACAAGTCTGCAGGGCGCTTATTTCTAGGAACATACGAATATAACCACTCCAACAATACAGAAACATATACTGAAGGTAAAGAATTTACCTCTCGTCCTTCTAAGTTAACATTTGAATATAAATATCAGTTGTATAACAATAGCAATAAAGATATGGGATATGTAAATATCAGAATAGAACACCGTGATAACCAGACTGGTAAAACAATCATTTTAGCAGAAGCGACCAAAGATTTACCAGCACAAAACGGATATACCACTGAAAGTATAGATTTAAAACCAAAATATAAAGAAAAAGGTTTTGAATATGGTAGCAACTGCCCTAAACCTACACACATCTGTCTAATGTTTTGTTCTTCATCATTATATGGAAAAGAAAAGAAACAAGATGTAGAAAAAGACATCAATGTACCTAATATAGATAACACGACCAAAGCCGTAGCTACTCTGATAGGTAATGCCCTTTATATAGACAACATCAAATTTGAATATAAAAATTAAAAAGATATGAGCAAATTCCATTACATCCTGATATGCATCCTAAGCGCTCTGCTAATTACCTCATGCGGACGTGAAGCTTTAGACTACAACAAGGAAGAGTTGATAGAAGCCGGTGAAGGACAATTGAGTTTCAGCCAGTTCAATGTAAATGTGGCTACCCAAGTAAGGAATACTCGTGCTGTTGACATGAATAATTATACAGTTACTCTGTACGATGCAACCAATAAGGTTATAAATACCTGGACTTATAAGGATATTCCTCAAGTACTCAACTTGACTGCCGGTAAATATTATATCTCCGTTATTTCCCATGAAATGAAGCAGCTTGATACAGTACCTTATTATGCAGGCAAATCGAATGAGTTTGAAATCAAGGTAGGTGAAATTACCGAAATAGAACCTATTATCTGTACTTTGGGGGTAATCGAAGTGAAAGTTTCCTTTGAGGATAAATTAGTAAGTTATATGAATAATCCCCAATCTACTACTGTAGAGATTCTACTTGATAAAAATGTAATCTATAAGTATAGCGGGGTAACCGATTGTCCACCCATCTACATTGCTCCCGACAAAGGTGAAACGACTATTATCACAGCCATATTCAATAGTACCATAGACAGTTCTTTAGAGACTACTACCACAACACGTGATTTGGTGGCAGGAGATTCATTCCAGCTCGATTACTCCATAAAAGTAGTAGACACCGATGGCACTATTGCCGATTTGGGAACAATGAGTCCAACTTTGAGAATAATCTCTCAGGGAATAATCAAATATTGGCCTAAGAATCTTGATGATATTGTAGAAGAAGTTATACCGGAAGGTGGAGATGAAGACAAACTTCCATACATAGAGGGTGACGGTTTTAATATTGCCAAAGAGCAAATTATCCCGGACGGCGGTATGATTTGTAAAGTAAATATCAATGCACCCTACGGAATAGCTCATTTAAAAGTAAGAATAGACTCCCCTACTTTGACACCCGCTATTTTATCTTCTGTGGGATTGGCTGCTGAATTCGATTTAGCATATCCCGGTAGTTTAGAAGAAGGGCTAAAAGGATTGAAATTTCCTGTTGGAGACGAAGTTATAGGAGCTACCAAACTTATTTTTGACATATCTCAGTTTACCGGTTTGATACCACCTTTCGACAAAGGAGTAGAACATTCCCACAAATTCATTCTGATGTTAGAAGATGTAAATGGAAATGGAGTTACCAAAACACTGACATTAGTCAGCAGCAGAAAATAAGTAAACAGAATCATGCAGAGAAGCAGATACTATATATATTATCTTTTAGGCATATTATTCCTGCTGGTAAGCTGCCGTGAGGAAGAAATAATAGGCGAAGGTACGTTGCGATTGAAAGTCACAATGGATGGTGACGTAACCACTTCCACTGTAACGCGTTCAACAGAATCTCTCACAGACAAGCTGAATGAGAATTGCCAAGTACAAATCCGTAATTCCGAAGGTGGATTATTGCGCGATTATAAAAAGCTGGACGAAGTGCCCGAAACATTACAATTCCTTTCAGGCAGTTATAAGGTGGAAGTAAAAGCAGGTTTAAATGTACCGGCAACATTCGATATGCCTTATTATGAGGGCGAAGCCCCCTTTACCATAAAATCCGGGAGTGCGGAAACGATTGATGTCAATTGCGCCATACAGAGTACGGTAGTACAAATTGTATATTCCGATGATGTATCGGAGACTTTCAAAGATGCTCAAGTCACGGTATCGACTTCTACCGGAACATTAACTTTTGATAAAGCCCATCCGGATGTATTGGGATATTATATACTTCCCAGTGGCGAGTTGGAACTGAACTGGCAAATAATTGCGGCAGCCCAAAACGGAAAAACTTTCAATAAGTCCGGAACAATATTGCAAGCGGAGCGCGGAGTAAAGTATATCCTTACCCTACAAAGGGAAACGACCGATTCCACAGAAGGCGGTAGCATTTTAACAATCAAAGTGCAGGAAGAACCCCTAAGAACAATCTCGGAAACCATTGTTATCAGTAAAAATCCGGATATAACCGGCAATAACGGATTAGACTTAAATAAAACTCTTTTTCTAAATGTCAATGAAACTAAAGAACTGAATATATCCGTTCGCGCCACAACAGCATTGGAAGCCCTTACTTTGAGTTGCGAACAGTTCAAAGATTTGGGTGGACTTCCCTTAAACTCTTTCAACATATTGGGAATAGCCGACAATTTAAAAGAAGAGATTAAAACAGCCGGTATAAGTTGTACAAGCGAATATGATGTAAAAAAAGAGATTGCAACAGCCAATTTAACAATCTCACCGGATTTCATTCGGAAATTTACCGACATCGAAAGAGAAGTGGTTATCAAGTTATCAGCTCGGGATGCCAACCAAAAACTCAAAGAAGAAAAACTTGATATTACCGTTTCTAATGCAGTCGCATTAACTACACCAATCGGGTTAGAGGATATATGGACTTACAGTGCCACATTACGTGCTACGCTTAATCTGAATTTATATCAGCCAAGTATAGAAAAACTATCTTTCATCTACTGGACAGAAGAAGGCAATGAGGACGAATCGTTGAGGACAACAATCGAAGTTGACAATGCTACCGGAGTAAAAGAAGATAAAATAGAGTGTCGTATTACCGACTTAAAGCCTAAGACAAAATATTATTATCAGGTAAAAGCCCAGACTCAACAGACAGAGTCTGAGATATGTACTTTCATTACCGGTGGAAACTCTCAGTTACCCAACAATAGTTTCGACCATTGGAGCCAAAATGGAAACGCTTGGATGTTGTATGATTCTGAAGTTGAATATTTCTGGGATAGCGGTAATATCGGTACAATGAATGATGTTCCTTTTAATGCCGGAGCCAATACTACAACCAATGATAATGGAAGTGTCCGCATGGAAACCCACAAGCTCAAAGTGTTATCTATCATTAAGCTTGCAGCCGGAAATGTATTTACCGGTAATTTTGTAGAAACGGACATTTCTGCCCAAACAGCGGAATTATCATTCGGCCGCCCTTTCACAGACCGGCCTCAGAAGATGTCTTTCAGATATAAGTATTCACCGCAAACGGTTGGAGAGGATTTTAGTAAAGAGGGGTATATCACGAAAGGAGAAACCGATATAGCATACATTTACATTGCTCTGATAAACGGTTCACCTTTCAAAATCAAACCGACCGATTATATGTTTAACAAGAATGACGCTCGCGTTATAGCTTATGCTGAATTCTCGACAAACGAAACCGTAAATGAATTTACTGAAAAAGAAATAACATTAGAGTACAGTAATAAGACAGTGAAGCCGACACACATCTTGGTCGTTGCGACATCGAGTAAATACGGCGATTATTTTGCAGGAGCCGTAGGCAGTGTCTTATGGCTTGATGATGTGGAATTAGTTTATGAATAAAATAGCAATAAAATCAATATTATTTTTCTTCTTCCTTTGTAGCCTCACTCATACAACAAAGGCGCAAGGAATGAGAAACATAACCATGCAAAAATTTGTACCCAAGGGACAATGGATTGTAGGCAGTTCGGTTTCATATTCGCAATCGGAACAAAAGGACTACAATTTTCTAGTTATAGAATCGGTATCGGGTGAAGGATATTCATTTAAAATCAGCCCGCTCCTATGTTATGCTTTTGCAGATAACATGGGAGCAGGCGGCCGTTTTGCCTATAAACGGACCCTGACAAAGATAAATCAAATGGATTTGGAGATTGGTGAAGACCTGAATTTCAGTTTAAACGACGTCTATTCTCTAAGCCATAGTTATTCCGGAGTAGCCATGTTCCGAAATTATATCAGTTTAGGGAATAGCAGACGATTTGCACTTTTCGCAGAATCACAACTCATTTTCGAGGGCGGACAGTCAAAGTTCGTCAACGGCAAAGGAGAAGACCTTACCGGAACTTTCAGCAAGAACTACTGTTTAGAATTAGGTGTAGCTCCCGGATTAGTGGCCTTTATCAATAACTATACAGCTGTTGAAGTAAACATCGGCGTACTCGGTGTGCATTATGGACATACGCGCCAAGTGACCGATCAGATACATATTGCCAATCAATCATCCAGCTCCATCAATTTCAGAATTAATATATTCTCTATCGGAATGGGTATTGCTTTTTACTTATGAAAATGCGTTCAATGAGTACATATATCAAAATACTATGCGGTGTTTGTCTGTTCTGTCTATGCTTACCGCTATCCGCCCAAACAGACACCTTAAATATAAAAAAAGAGGTAGAGATTCCCGCCATTCCCGATACAATTCCTGAAAAGCAGTTTATCGGACGGTTCAATCGGGGGATTACCAACCACCTGTTTGTAAAACGAAAAACCTGGATGACAGGTTTAACCGTATCCTATGTCGGATATGACAGTGAGGATACGCAGTTCCTTTCATTACTGAAAGATTTTGACTGCGATGCCAAGCTGCTCACCATCAATCCGTTTGTCGGATATTTCATTAAAAACAATATATGCATCGGTATCAAAGTAGGCTATCAGAATGTACATGCCAATTTAGGCAATATAAGTATAGACATTGACGATGATTTGGATTTCTCTTTAAAAAACATGTCATTCGATGAGCATTTGTTAAGCACTACCGTATTCTACCGTTCGTATGTGGGATTGGACAGAGGAAAACGTTTTGGACTTTTCAATGAAACTTCGCTTTCATTTAATAACGGAAGTTCCAATTATAAACGCGGAAGTGAAGAGAATTTCAAAGACACCCAGACACGTATTCGCGAAGTTCATGTCGGATTGAACCCGGGCGCTACAGTTTTTATTATGGAGAATATAAGTGCGGAACTCTCATTCGGCGTAGTCGGATTCAAATACCGGGAGGAAAAACAAACAACTAACGGTGAGAGTTCAGGGTGGCGTAAGTCGAGCGGAGCCAATTTTAAAATTAATCTATTGAATATAAGTATCGGTATCGTTGCCTATTTATAATTATGAAAAATAAAATACTGCATATAAGCATCCTATCCATTTGTATATTGTCAAGCCTGCAACTCTATACATCATGTATCAGTAATGATATTCCCTATCCTGTCATTCCCATACGAATACTTTCATTGGAAGTGGAAGGCGGAAGTACCACTATCGATAATAATACACGTACCGTCACCTTAAACATGGATGAAACCGTAGATTTGCGAAAAGTCACAGTCACGCAATGCACTGTCACCGAAGGCATAGAAGCGCCTATCGCTCCCGGAACGGTGTTAGACCTTAGCACTCCTCTTACTTATACCTTGTCATTATACCAAGACTACGAATGGACTGTACAAGCAGTACAGAACATAGAGAGATTGTTTTCTGTTGAAAAGCAGATGGGAAAAGCCGTATTTAATACCCAAACTCACCAAGTACTGGCTTATATCAGCAGATCGTCGGACATCAGAACGGTCAAAGTCAAGAAATTAAAACTCGGTCCGGCTGATATTACAGAAATCAACGAGACACAGGTAGCGGATGTTACAGACTTCACACTACCTAAAACCGTAACCATTACCTATCACGGAGATATAAAAGAGACATGGACAGTCATGGTTTCCCGAAGTGACAAGAACGTCGTTACCAATGAAGCCGATGCATGGGTTAATGTGGCTTGGCTACATGGCAACGGCGAAGACGGTGCAGACAACGGATTTGAAATCAGAGAATCGTCTCAAACCGAATGGACTAAAGTCTCAAAAGAAAACATCACCGAAAGCGAGGGTACATTAACGGCCTGTGTGAGCGGTCTGAAAGCAACGACCAGCTATACATTCCGCGCCTATTCCGGAGATGAATACGGCGATGAGATGACATTCACCACAACAAGTGCCGTAGAGCTTCCCGACGGCTCCTTCGACAATTGGCACCAGGAAGGCAAGATTTGGAATCCGTGGGCCATTGACACCACCCCTATCTGGGATTCGGGTAATGATGGAGCTACCACGCTGGGAGACAGTAATACCCAACCTACGGGAGATACCTGGAACGGTAAAGGGCAGGCAGCCAGATTGGAATCCAAGTTTGTGGGAGTCGGTTCTATAGGTAAATTCGCTGCCGGAAACTTATTTATCGGAACTTATAAAGAAACGGACGGCAGTAACGGAATACTTGACTTCGGTAAACCGTTTACAGCCCGACCTACCAAACTCAGGGGACATTATAAATATACGACAGCTCCGATTGCCTACGTATCGTCCGGATATGAGCATCTGAAAGAAAAGCCGGATACCTGTGCCATATATGTAGCATTGGGAGATTGGCCCGAGCCTGTTGAAATACGGACAAACCCCTCTAATTTGGCCGTATTCAATAAAAATGATTCACATGTTATCGCCTATGCCGAGTTTTACAGTGGCGAGACTACAACTGAATACAAGTCATTTGAATTAACACTGGATTATCGGGACACCGGCAGAATCCCCACCTATTTGATATTGGTGTGCTCCGCCAGCAAATTCGGAGATTATTTTGTAGGCGGTCCGGGAAGTATACTCTATGTGGACGATTTCAGTTTTGAATATGATTACTAAGCTAAAAACTACTCATTCCATAAGAAAAAAGACTCCCCCAAAATCTTATTTCAACCGCCGTAACGTTATCACCACCACCTCGCTCGGCGCAAACAAACGTACGTTCTTACGGGACGTACCGATACCATTAGTAATGATAATCGGCGTATTATTTGAGTTATACCTCAACCCGGTAAGGAAACGCTGCCCGTAACGAGACGGAATGACAGGAGCATACAGTCCGAATAAAGTAACCTGTCCGCCATGCGTATGTCCGGCAAGCACGAGGTCGGTATTGGTAATAGGAACATCCTCGGCATAGTCGGGAGTATGCGAAAGCAATATAACGAAGTCATCGGGAGAGAGCGAAAGCGTAGGCGACTGCCCGTTATGTCCAAGATTGAAAGGATTGCGTACTCCGGCTATCACAATCCGCCCACCGTTTCGTTTCAGAGTATCGGCTTCATGCTCCAGTAAGTGAATACCTTGACGTTCCATTTCCTTCAGGATATCATCATAACAAGCTTCATAATCATTATTTCCAAGAACGGCATAAGTCCCCAAAGGCGTTTTCACAGCTCCCAATGCCGCAATGACATCCGGAACATACTCACAACCTTCATGCAAATCACCGCCTATCAGCAGAGCATCGAGACGCAAATCATTCAGCAGGCGGGTTATATCCCTCAATCCTTTCTCCTTCAACAAACTCCGGTAATGCAAATCGGAAACAAACCCCAGCCTGCATCCGTCGAACGCGGCAGGTACATCACGGTGTGTAAACTCATACTTCCTGACACGCTTCACATTCTTATATCCGGATGCCGAAGACTTGGACATCCGAATGGAATACTCTTCAGGGAGAGGTGAGGTAAAACTCCGCGTAGACCGACACGAAGAAAAGAACAGCAATCCCAAAACAGAAAAAAACAACAAGCTCTTACACCCTCTATAACACAACACCTGACCCATAGACTTATCTTTATTGTTTGATACAATGAATAATTTTACCCGAACAGTAGTGCAAAGATAACAAATCCTTTAACTATCTTTGTGGTATAACTTTCTAAAAGAACAACATGAAAGCAATAACGACCAACTCGTTCTACGCATGGATACTCGCCGCCCGTCCCAAGACATTGACGGGAGCTGTCATTCCCGTACTGATAGGCTCTTCCCTGGCATTCGCCGATGGAAAATTCGACATCATACCGGCACTGCTATGCGTATTGTTCGCCTGCGGCATGCAGATTGCCGCCAACTTCATCAACGACCTTTACGATTATCTGAAAGGCAGCGACCGTGCAGACCGCCTCGGCCCCGAACGCGCCTGTGCACAAGGCTGGATTACCCCCATAGCCATGAAACGGGGAATAGCAGGAACGCTTATATTCTCCTGCCTCATGGGTTGCGCCCTGCTGCAACAATGTTGGGGACACTTACCCCACGGAGGCTGGG
>OGNB01001499.1_pt1 | contig 13191 bp, 8 predicted proteins | sample 1573301 | NCBI WGS metagenome assembly OGNB01 (sample SAMEA2581914, study PRJEB24529) | metagenome | biome: Human gut stool | place: China | collected 2011
GCCCGACATCCGGGCAGCGCGCGTTTTTTGATTCGTCTATTACGGTAATGCGTCAAACGCAGGCTTGAGCGTTTCAAGCTTCGGGATGCTGCACATCGCGTTCCATGCCATGATGCCGCCGTCCAGCCCATTCTCTAACAGCGCCTGAATCTGGCCGCTGACCTCCTCCGCGCCGTAGGTGTTGTACGGCGGGCGGATCGCGTCGTAGGCCTGGATCCATGTGCGCACGATGGCGGGGCTCGGCGTTTCCGTCTGGCGCTTGGCCGCGTTCTTCGCCCAATCGAGAAGCGTCTCATACGGATGCTCCCAGGGCCGGTACGTGCCGTTCTGCGCGAAGTGGTCGGGATACGGCATGCCGCTGATGACGTCGACGACATTGCTGATGGCGGGCCAATACTGGCCGTACGCTGTGACGTAGCTGCCGGAGGTTTCGCCGAACACGTCGGCGCTGACATACACGCCCACATCATGCAGCTCGTCGCAGGCGAGCATCAGAAAGCGCTGGATGGCCTGCGCCTTCGTCTCGTCATATTCGTTGCGGTAGTCGATGTTGCCGTCTTCCTCGTAGTAATACGTGCCGTCCGGGAAGCGGACATAGTCGAACTGAATTTCGTTGAAGCCGAAAAGGCTGACGGCCTCCTTGGCCAGCTCCACCTTATACTCCCACACATAGCGGCAGAAGGCGCTCGGCCAGTAGCTGCCCGCGATATACAGTGGGTCCCCCGATGCGTCGGAAATCGCGTATTCGGGGTGGTCGCTGACAAAGAACGAGTCGTTAAAGGTGGTCAGACGACCGATCACGTAGAAGCCCGCGTCCTTGATCTTCTGGATGCAGGTCTTGTATTCCTCCTGTGTGTTGTTGGCGTAGGAGTCGGCCGTGGGCGAGTATTTGCGGAAGACCTCGGAGTCGTAGCCGATGGACGTGCCATCCATGATGTTGACGACGAAGGCATTGATCTTCGTCGTCTTGGCGTAGGCGATGTACGCGTCGATATTCCCCAGCACGTCCGGGTCGCAGGTGAGATAGAGCGCGTAGACGTGCTCGGGCATGACGTTTTCCGTGAAGCTCGCCTTCTGGCGGGGATAATAGTCGAGGCTCTCGCCGTCGCCGCCGCCATACCGGTCCGCGCGTCCCGCGTGAATCATGTAGGTTCCGAAGCGGTCGTAGACCTCCATGGCTGATTCCTGCGTGCTGGCGGTATATTCGCCCGAAATATAGCCCTTCTCCTCGCCGTTTGTCACCTCATAGAGATGGACGACGCCGTCTGTCATGTAGTCGTAGCCGACGATTTTGAGCTCCGTCCCCTTCTCAAGAAGCCCCCCCAGCTCCACCGTCTCCGGGTCGAAGCGCAGGTTCTGCGGCGTGCGCACAAAAACGCTCGTCTCGCGCATCACGTCGTTCGGGTTATCGGTCAGATTTTCCTCCGATACGTAGCCGTATTTGAGCGAATCGAGATAGGTAAGATAATACGTCACACCATCTTTTTTGCGCGTGTGCTCCGACGAAACGGTCACCGCGCTGCCGCGCACGGCGGTCCCGGCGGGCTCCAGATCATCGTTCAGATAGCTTACGCTCGGACTGTCGGCGCAGAGATAGGCCTTCTCATAGCGGCTGGTTTTCTCCGTCTGCGCGGTATCCTGCTGCGGCTCTTCCCGACCGCCGGTAATGACGCAGATGAACAGAATCAGCGCCACCAGCGCCAGAACCGCAAGCAAAATCAGCCAGGAGTTCTGCCGGAGGAACTTTCTCTGCTCCTGCTGCTGGCGACGCCTGGCCTTGCGCGATTTTGATTTCCGGTTCTTCTGCCGGTTCTGTTCGGAGTGCGGCTGCATAGTCTTCCCTGCCTTCCTGTATGAAGACATTATACATCAACTTTTCAGAGATTTCCACCATTTTTGTAAGATTTCTGAAAGATTGGCGGATTCTGCCGCGTTATTTGCGGTTCTCGCTCCATTTTACCGGTCAAATATTTGTCTTTTTCGCCATCATCCACCATTTTCTCCAAATTGCGCCGCCGCGTCCAAACGTTATGTAAATCATTTTTCAGAACTTTTTCCAGCAAAATGCGCGCCGCAGGAAGCTTCCTGCGGCGCGCATCCGGTAAAATTTCAAAGCTCGCCTATATAGTAAATGTAGTCGAGACAGCGCAGCGCTTCGATGATTTCCTTGTGGGTCTTATATTTTTTAAGTTCCTGACTGCTGATGGTGATGGCGACGGTATAGACGCTGAGGCCGGAATTGAGATAGGCGGGATTTGCCTCAATGTCGTCAATTTTGAGCCCCAGGCGGCGAATGGTTGTAACAAAATCCTGCAAATTATATTTGCTCTTGAGCTCCAGATGCACCTCAAAATGGTTCGACCGGTCCTTGAGATACGTCTCAAACGCCGGAAGCCACGAGAGACAGGCCAGAATCGCCGCGAAGCCAAGCGCCGCCAGCGTATAGAGCCCCGCGCCAAGCGCGAGCCCAAGCAGGCTGCACGACCAGAGCCCTGTCGCCGTTGTGAGGCCGCGGATCTGGCTTTTGGAGCTGAACAGAATGGAGTTTGTGCTGATGATCGCAATACCGAGCACCACGGCCGCCGAGATAAGCGGCAAGCCGCCGCTCGCCCGGTCGAGCGTCATAGCGGCCGTTCCGGACATGCAGACAAGGACAAATGTGCGAAGTCCCGCCGCGTGCCGCTTTGCCGCGCGCTCACAGCCAAGGACCGCGCCAAACGTCAAGGCCAATGCCAGCCGGAACGCAATCGCCCAAAGTCCGTCTCCCGCGCTCCATGCGCCAAGAACGCTTCCGATCGGATCGTACATTGCTCATCCTCCCTTTCGTGCCGTTGTGTTTCGTCCTGTCATCCGCGAAAAGCCCATCTGCTCGCGCTGTTCCACGGCTGCCTGCGTGAAGGCCTGCTCCTCGGGGCTGATATCCACATTGTGCGCGGGCAGCTCCTGCTGGATTTTCTGGATGCGCTCGATGAGAAGCTCGAGCTCCGTTTTCTTCGGCGCTTCCTCCGCCGGCTCCTCCACGTCGACCAGCTCCTCGAGCTTTGTGGAATACGAATGCGACAGGTAAAGCGCCAGCTTCGCGCAGCCGGGGCCGATGAGCTCATAGAGAACCGACGAAGCTAAAATGATCGTCTGCAGATCCTGCCCGATCTCGCCCCCGAGTGTCCGCGCGCCAAGTGCCGCCAGACCGATAGCCACACCCGCCTGCGGGATGAGCGCCAGACCAAGATAGTCCCGCGTGCGCCTGGGCTTTTTGACCGCCAGACAGCCGAGCCACGCGCCCGCGTATTTGCCGAGAATGCGCGTGATAAAATAGAGCACGCCGACCAAAATCAGCGGCACACTCCCGAGCGTGTTCTGCGCGCCGAAGAGCGTATCCAATCGGAAACTCAAACCTGAACGCACAAAGAACAACAGCAATACCGGCGGGCTGAAATAGGCCAGCTGCTGGAATAGATTCGCGTCGTTCGTGAGATTGATATACACCATGCCCATCGACATGCAGCCAAGAAGCGGCGAGACGCCGAGAAGCGCGCACACTCCGCAGAATGCGAACAGTGTCGCAAGCGACACAATCAGCCGGTTGTCCGTAGACCGCTTGCGAAACAGCAGCTTAAGCAGAAATCCAAAAAATCCGCCGAGCGCCAGCACGAAGAGATTCGCCAGGATCGGCTTTATGATCGTCTCAAAGCTTGATCCCCGGTTTCCGCTTCCGGCCAGGGCAATGGAAATCGCAATACTGTAAGCAACAAGGCTCACCACGTCGTCGAGCGCTACAATTTGCAGCAGCGTCTCGACAAAGTCGCCCTTCGCACCTGTCTGCCGGATGGTCATGACCGTGGACGCGGGAGCCGTCGCCGAAGCGAGCGCCGCGAGCACCGCGCAGAACGCGAGATCGAGTCCCAACGCAAAATACGTCAGCACGAACACGAAGACCGACGCCATGCACGCCTCAAGAAGCGTAATGACGATCACGCCGAGGCCGCTTTTTTTGAGCGTGGAGAGCTTAAAGAACTCGCCGACGCTGAACGCGATGAAGGCCAGTGCGATATCGGAAATGAAATCCATGCCGCCAATGACGCTTGCCGGAATCAGGTTCAGGCAGTAGGGGCCGATGAAAATACCCGTCAGGATATAGGCCGTCACGTCCGGCAGACGAAGCGCTTTTGTGATCCTCGTCATTGCGAAGCCCAGAAACAGCATCAGCGCAACTGAGATAATCACGCCCGCTGTCTGTCCAGACTGCGCCAGCTTCTGTGAAAACGCTCCAAGCATTCCGCTCCCTCCTTGCAATTCGTTGTACCTTATGATATAACTAGGAACAGATAAATGCAAATTATGTTTTTAAAGTATATCATAATTTTTTATAATGGAGTGTTTGCTCATGCTCAATCCGAAACTCAGTACGCTTCTCACCGCGGCGGAGCTCGGCAGCTTCACCCGCGCGGCAAATGCCCTGAGCCTCACCCAGCCCGCCGTCAGCCATCACATCAAGGAACTCGAGCAGCAGCTCGGCGTGACACTCTTTTTGCGGAAAAAGGGGCAGATTTCGCTGACCCTGGAGGGCGAAATCGTCGTGCAGTACGTCCGGCGCATGAAGGCGCTAGAGCAGCAGATGATGCAGGAGCTCAAATCCTCCGACCGCCGCCTCACCCGTCTTCGCGTCGGCATCACGCACACGGCGGAGAGTAATCTGATTACAGAAGTTCTCGCAAAATTCGGCCGGGAAAACGATGGCGTATCGATAACAATTACAACCGATACCATAAAAAATCTTTATGATGCGATGGAGCACTTTGAACTCGATCTTGCCGTTGTGGACAGTACGGTTCCCTCTCCCGACCTCAACGCGCTGATGCTGGACACCGACTGCATCGTCTGTGTGCTCTCCAACAACAATCCCCTTTCGCGCCATGCGATGGTGACCCTCGAGGACCTCAAAAAAGAGCGCATGATCCTGCGCCTGCCGTCGTCCGCGACGAGGAAGCTCTTTGAGGCGCACCTGCTTAGCCTCGGTATGAGCATCGACGCGTTCGACGTTGCCATGGAAGTCGACAACATCGCGACCATCAAGGACCTCATCCGCAAAGACCTTGGCGTTTCGATTCTCGCGCGCAGCGCCTGTATGGATGAGCTGCGCAAGGGGAAGCTCACGGCTCTGCCGATCGAAAATCTCAGCATGGTGCGACAGATGAACCTTGTCTACCGCAAAGACTTTCAGCACATGGAGCTTTTGTACGAAATCCTAAGACTCTACCACGATACCGCCATGCAATTGCAGTGAGTTTGCTTCAACACGTAGGGGTCGATGCCGTTTTTACGGGAATCTTCGGCGAATTCGTGACTTCCCTTGGGTCGATATGGGCATCGCCCCCTCAAACCTTTTTGAAACATATTCATATACGAAAGACCGGAGAGCCGTCTCTCCGGTCTTTTATCATATGCAATCGAGGGATCGCTTGTGCATTAACCTTCCTTCATAAGTCTCCTTCTGGCAAGGTTGATGGTACCTTCCTGCATGGAGTTGATCCACTCGAGGCTCTTGCCGCAGCCGAGGGCCACGCAGGAGTCCGGGTCATCGGCAATCGTGCAGGGAATTTCCGTGCGCTCGGAGATCAGGAAATCGAAGCCATAGAGCTGGCAGCCGCCGCCGGTCAGAACGATCCCATTTCGCGCCACATCTGCCACAAGCTCCGGAGAGCTCAGCTCCAAAACCGCAAGCACCTCGTCGACGATCTGCCGCGCGGGCCGCTTGAAGGCCTCCATGAGATCGACAGAGGACACCATTTCCTCTTTGGGAAGCCCCGTCTTGAGGTCGCGGCCCTTGACGAGCATGCTGACAGGTTCCGGCCGGTCGTAGACGCAGCCGATGGTGATTTTCACTTCCTCGGCGGTGTTGAGGCCGATGATCATGCCGTAGCGCTTGCGCATGAAGGCCGCGACTGCTTCGTCAAACGTGTCGCCCGCAATTTTGATAGAGGACGACGTTGCAATGCCGCCGAGAGACAGTACAGCAATATCCGTCGTGCCGCCGCCGATGTCGACCACCATATGGCCGTCCGGCCCCGTGATGTCGAGCTTCGCGCCGAGCGCCGCCGCGTACGGCTCTTCGATCAGATACACGCGCCGAGCGCCCGCTTCCATGGTCGCCTGAATGACCGCGCGCTCTTCGACCTCCGTCACGCCGGACGGCACACAGACGATCACGCGTGGCTTAATGAGAGAAAATTTGCTGATTTTTTTGAGGAACTGGTCGAGCATTTTTTCGGTCATCTCGTAGTCCGAAATAACGCCGTCGCGAAGCGGCCGCACGGCCACAATATTGCCAGGCGTTCTTCCGAGCATGTTTCTGGCTGCCGCGCCGACCTGAAGCACCTTGCCGGTGTTCTTATCGACCGCCACAACCGACGGCTCGCGCAGGACAATTCCCTTGCCCTCTTCATAGACCAAAATATTCGCGGTACCAAGATCGATACCGATATCTCTTGAAAGCTTCATGGGTTCTTCACCTTTCCTTTTCCTTGCGTGGAGAAGCGAACGCCGCGCAATAAATATGCTTCGCGCCCGCCTGCCTGAGCATCCGGCAGCATTCCGAGAGCGTCGCGCCGGTCGTTACAATATCATCGATCAAAAGAAGCGTTTTCCCGGAAACATCTGCATCTGGCCGCACGGAAAACGCGCCGGATGCGTTCGCCTGCCGGAGCGCCGCGTCCTTGAGCTGCGACTGCGGGTTCCGCTCGGCGTGCTTCTGAAGCGCTGCACACGTGGGAAGCGAAAGTTCCTTTGCAACGCGCTTGGCCAGCAACTCCGATTGATCATAGCCGCGCGACTTGCGCCGCTTTTTGCTCACGGGAACCCAGCACACGCCGTCAAAGCCGCGTCCGAGTTCGTCCCGAATTCTGCCCGCCATCCAGTTTCCGTATACATCCGCATAAAAGTCGCGGCCGGAGAATTTAAAACGCAGGAACGACTCGCGCACCGCGCCCTCATAAAAGAGCGTCACGCTGAGGCCGTCCGCGCCGCCCACCTGCGGTTTCTCGCCCTCGAAGTTCGGTAAACTCTCAAAACAGTCCGGGCAGATGTCCTGTTCGCCGCGCGCAAGAAGCCTTCTGCAAATCACACACTTCGGCGGATACAGAAGGTTCAGCAGCCAATCGAGCGCGCGCATCAGGACGGCTCTCCCTGCTCTAATCGGAGCTTGAGGCCGCTGTAGCGCCGCTGCTGGCGGTCGTTGCGCGTCATGGCGGCAATCACCTCTTCGTTGCCGACGATGATGAAGAGCTCTCTGGCGCGCGTGATGGCCGTATAGAGAACGCTCCGCGTCAGAAGCAGCTGAGAGCCCGAAAACGCAGACAAAATCACCGCCCGGTACTCGCTGCCCTGGCTCTTGTGCACTGTCATCGCATATGCGGGCTCGAGCTCGGAGAGCATGTCGAAGCTGTATTCCGCGCGCCGGTCATCAAAGTCGATCGTCACAAGCTCCGCTTCAAAGTCGATGCGCGCGATCGTTCCGATGTCGCCGTTAAAAATACCGGTACCCGCGCCGAGGCCGTCGCACCTTTTCCATAGTATATCATAATTGTTCCGGATTTGCATCACCCGGTCGCCCTCGCGGAAGGAAAAATCTCCGTGCTTTTTCTCCCGTTTTCCCGTCGCGGGCGGATTCAGGACGGCTTGCAGCGCAAGATTTAACGCTCTCGTGCCCGTGTCGCCCTTTCTCGTCGGAGAAAGCACCTGAATATCCGCAGGCACGATTCCCATGTTCTTGGGAAGGCGCGTCGCGCAGAGCTCCTGCACCGTCTGCACGAGGCTCTCTGCCGTCCGCCTGCGCATGAAGAAGAAGTCCTTGTCCTTGCGCGATAAATCAGGAAGCTCGCCCCGGTTGACCGCGTGGGCGTTCATAACGATTAAGCTCTCTTGCGCCTGCCGGAAAATTTCCGTGAGGCGAACTGTCGCGATTTTTCCGCTGCGAATGAGGTCGGAAAACACATTCCCCGCGCCAACCGACGGCAGCTGATCCGGGTCGCCGACCAGAATCAGGCGGCAATTGGGCGTAAGCGCGCGCAGAAGAGACAGCATCAGCTGCAAATCGACCATGGACGTTTCGTCGACGATCATCGCGTCGATCTTGAGCGGCTCGTCCTCATCATGGAAAAACGACATGAGCCCCGTCGCCTCGTCAAACTGCGCCTCGAGCAGTCTGTGGATCGTAGAGGCTTCCCTTCCTGTCACCTCGGAAAGGCGCTTGGCCGCGCGCCCGGTGGGGGCCGCCAGCTGCGTTTTGACTTTCATCGAGTCAAACAGCGACAAAATACCGGACATGACGGTCGTCTTGCCCGTGCCGGGGCCACCGGTTACGATCAGAAGCTGCTGCGTGGCCGCCTTGCGGATGGCCTCGCGCTGTAATCTTGCATAGGAAATCCCCTGCTCCGCCTCAATTTGCGAAACGAGCGCGTCCAGATTTTTAGGAGCTGGAAGTTCCTTTTCCGCCATTTGCAAAAGCCGCGCTGTGATATACGTCTCCGCCTCGTAAAACTCCGGCAGGTAGCACGCCTGCAAGCCGGCGATTGCGTCGACCACCAGCCGTTCCTGCTCCGTAAGGCGTGTAATACCTTCCTCAATCAGCTCCGTCTCCAAGTTTAAAAGCGCCGCCGTTGCTGCGCAGAGCTTCGGCTGCGGAATGAACGTGTGGCCGTTCGAGAGATTATAGGAAAGCTCAAAGAGGATACCAGCCTCTACGCGCCGCTCATCGTCCGCCGCTACGTCGAGCTCCAGCGCAAACGCGTCGACAAGGGAAAAATCCGCGTGGAAATAGGGGTCCGTCAGTAAGTACGGGTCATCCCGCAGCGCGTCCTGGGCCAGCTCGCCATACACGCGGTAGAGCCGCACGGCAAGCTCAGGCGGGAGACGGTGCGCTGTCAGGAACTCGATCAGCCTGCGAATGCCGGACTGGCGGCGGAAGCTCTCGCTCATCTCGCGCGCCTTCTTTTCCGTGATGCCCGGAATCTCCGTCAGCCGTTCAGGCTCATTCTCTAACACATCCAAGCTCGACGCGCCGAAACGAGAGACGATCTTTTCCGCCGTCTTTGCGCCGATGCCCTTGACCGCGCGAGAGGAAAGGAACGAAAAAATCTCCGCCTTCGTCTCCGGCATGAGCCGCTCGAGAAACTCCGCCTCAAACTGCTGGCCGTGGTTCGGATGATGGCCCCAGCGGCCTGCAATGACCAGCCGCTCGCCCACGATCGTCATTGGGATCGTCCCGACCACGGTCACAAGTTCGCCGCCCTCCGTGCGGAGCTTTAAAACACTATATCCGTTTTCCGGGTTCTGAAACAGGACGCTCTGCACCGTCCCGCGAATCATCTGTTCTTCCTGCCTCGTCATCGTTCCATCCCATCTTTACAATCGCGCAAAGCTGCGCCCGCGTACCAACGTGCAAATAGATTCTGTCGCGAGCAAAGGACTCCGCCTCGCGTTTTTCCGCTGCGTCCATCCGGTCGTAGATGACAAAAACCTCGCCACGCGATAGCCCTGCCGCCCGCAGCCACTCAATCGTCCGCAGCTGCCGTTCCAAAGCGCCGGGCTTACCGTCCGGAAAAATCGCCGTCATCTGCTTCCCTGATAAGGGCAGCAAGAACCACCCTGCCAGCACCCAAACAAGCCCCAGAATCCCCACGCACCAGAGCGCGCAAATCAAAACGTCCCAAATCACAAAATCACCCCACGCATTCTATGCGTAAGGCTCTTAAAATGCTAATTATATCATACTATACTTCAACTGATTTTTCCACAAAAACCTGAAATTCTTCCAGAAATGTTCACACCACAAAAAGCCTCGCAGTGTTTCGCCATCCGCAGATGGCGAAATAAAATCAAATCCATTTTATCCGGCGGCTCCGCCGTCCGGACAGGACAGCCGTTAGCGGCTTACCGCTTACGGCTGTCGCGTGCCCCTTGCGGGTAAAAATACAGCTCCGTCCGCAAGTGTGGAATTTTTGCCCCTACGGGGCAAAAATTATGCGCGCAGTCGGACTGTATCCCCATCCAAGGAACGCCCCGTGTTCCTTGGAACAATAAAAAACGAGGATGCCGAAGCATCCTCGTTTTTTATTGGAAATTAGTCCTCATTGATCGCGATGACAACGCCGGAACCGACGGTACGGCCGCCTTCACGGATAGCGAAACGCAGGCCATTTTCGATAGCGATCGGGGTGATGAGCTCGACGTTCATGTCGATGTTATCACCAGGCATGCACATCTCAACGCCTTCGGGAAGGGAGATGATGCCGGTAACGTCAGTGGTTCTGAAGTAGAACTGCGGACGATAGTTGTTGAAGAACGGGGTATGACGGCCGCCTTCTTCCTTGGACAGGACGTAAACCTGGCCGGTGAACTTGGTGTGCGGATGGATCGAACCGGGCTTGGACAGGACCTGGCCTCTTTCGATGGACTTCTTGTCAACGCCGCGGAGCAGAGCGCCGATGTTGTCGCCAGCCTCAGCGTAATCCATCAGCTTGTGGAACATTTCGATATCGGTGACGACGGTCTGCTTCTTCTCGTCGGACAGGCCAACGATTTCGACCGGCTCGTTCTTCTTGATAACGCCACGCTCGACACGACCGGTAGCAACGGTACCACGGCCGGAGATGGTGAAGACGTCCTCAACGGGCATCAGGAAGGGCATGTCAGCCTTGCGGTCCGGGGTCGGAATCCAAGTGTCAACAGCCTGCATCAGCTGCTCGATGCACGCATACTCAGGAGCCTTCGGGTCGTTGGACTCGGAAGCCAGAGCGTTCAGAGCGGAGCCGCGGATGATGGGGGTGTCGTCGCCAGGGAAGCCGTAGAAGTCGAGGGTCTCGCGGACTTCCATCTCGACGAGCTCGAGGAGCTCTTCGTCATCGACCTGGTCGCACTTGTTCAGGAAGACGAGGACGGAAGGAACGTTAACCTGACGGGCCAGAAGCAGATGCTCCTTGGTCTGCGCCATGGGGCCGTCGGAAGCAGCGATGACCAGGATCGCGCCGTCCATCTGAGCAGCGCCGGTGATCATGTTCTTGATGTAGTCAGCGTGGCCCGGGCAGTCGACGTGGGCGTAGTGACGGCCCTTGATCTCGACGTTGTCTTCGCCGGTCTTGAAGTTGTGGCCAACACGGTCGTTGGTCTGGTACTCGACGTGAGCGGTGTTGATGGTGATACCACGTTCACGCTCTTCCGGAGCCTTATCGATGGAAGAATAGTCGGTGTACTCAGCGTCGCCGAAGAAAGCCAGGTACTTGGTGATGGCTGCGGTCAGCGTGGTCTTGCCATGGTCGATGTGGCCGATGGTACCAACGTTGACATGGGGCTTATCCTTAATAAAATGCTGTTTTGCCATTTGGATTATCCTCCTTAGTTGATTCACTTACAGTATTATTTTTGCATCTTCTTCATCATACACGACATTTGCCGATTTGACAAGAAGAATTTCCAACGCAAACGGGTGCGGCGCGGTTATACGCCTCTGCGCTTCGAAATGACGGCGTCCGCCAGGTTTTTGGAGAGCTCCACATAGTGGCTCGGCTCCATGGTAAACTGGCCGCGGCCCTGCGTTCTCGAACGCAGGTTCGTCGCGTAGCCGAACATCTCGGACAGCGGAACGAAGCAGTCGATCTGCTGCGCGCCGTTGCGCTGTGTGAGGCCCGCGATGTTGCCGCGGCGGGACGTGACGTCGCCGATGACGTCGCCCATGTACTCGTCGGGAACGATGATGCAGACCTTCATGATGGGCTCGAGGATCACGGGATCCGCCTTCTGGCACGCTTCCTTGAACGCCATGGAACCGGCGATCTTGAATGCGAGCTCCGAGGAGTCGACCTCGTGGTAGGAGCCGTCGTACAGCGTGACCTTCACGTCGACGACGGGGAATCCGGCCAGAACGCCGGCCTCCATCGCGCCGCGGATGCCCTGCTCGACCGCAGGAATGAATTCCTTCGGGATCGAGCCGCCGACGGTGGCGTTGATGAACTCAAAGCCCTTGCCGCTCTCATTGGGTTCGACAGTGATCTTGACATGGCCGTACTGGCCCTTGCCGCCGGACTGACGCGCGTACTTGGTCTCCTGATTGACCTTCTTGCGAATGGTCTCTTTGTAGGCGACCTGCGGCGCACCGACGTTTGCCTCGACCTTGAACTCCCGCAGGAGGCGGTCAACGATGATCTCCAGATGAAGCTCACCCATGCCGGCGATGATCGTCTGGCCGGTCTCTTCATCGGTGTAGGTTTTGAACGTGGGATCCTCTTCGGCGAGCTTGGAAAGCGCGATGCCCATCTTTTCCTGACCGGCCTTCGTCTTCGGCTCGATCGCCACGCGGATGACCGGCTCGGGGAAGACCATGTTCTCGAGAACGATGGGATGCTTTTCGTCGCAGAGCGTATCGCCGGTCGTGGTATTCTTCAGGCCGACGGCCGCGGCGATATCGCCGGAATACACAACGGGCAGATCCTCTCTGTGGTTCGCGTGCATGAGCAAAATTCTGCCCATCCGCTCGCGCTGATTCTTGTTGGTGTTGAGGACGGTCTTGCCTGCCTCCAGACAGCCGGAGTACACGCGGAAGAACGCCAGCTTGCCAACGTAGGGATCCGTCATGATCTTGAAGGCCAGGGCTGCAAACGGCTCGTCGTCAGACGGCTCACGCGTTTCCTCTTCCTCGGTCTTCGGGTTGGTGCCGGTAACTGCTTTTTTGTCCAGCGGGGACGGCATATACTCGACAATCGCATCCAGCAGTTCCTGAACGCCCTTGTTCTTGTATGAAGAGCCGCAGGTGACCGGAATGGTCTTGTTGGCGATGGTCGCCTTGCGCAGCGCGGCGCGGATCATCTTTTCGGGGATGTCCTCGCCCTCAAGATACAGCGTCATGATCTGGTCGTCCTCTTCAGAGATCGACTCGAGCATGTGGTCGCGGTAGCTGCTTGCGAGCTCCTGCATATCTGCGGGGATCTCTTCCTCGCGCATGTCCTTACCGAGCTCATCATAGAAGATATAGGCCTTCATCTTGATGAGATCGATCACGCCGCGGAAGGTATCTTCGCTTCCGATGGGCAGTTGGATGGGAACGGCGTTACACTTGAGTCGCTCGTCCATCATCTTCAGGACATTGAAGAAATCGGCACCCATCATGTCCATCTTGTTCACGTAAACAAGGCGCGGGACATG
>OGNB01001501.1_pt1 | contig 13178 bp, 9 predicted proteins | sample 1573301 | NCBI WGS metagenome assembly OGNB01 (sample SAMEA2581914, study PRJEB24529) | metagenome | biome: Human gut stool | place: China | collected 2011
TCTGAAGTTCCAGGTCCACCTGGAACTTCAGCTCTGCGGCGGTGAGGGCATTGGTGATGCGCTTCACGCAGTTTTCGCACATCATGTCAGGTACTTTGATCGTTGTCATTTCAAATTCCTCCTTAAAATATTGGATGCTCATTTCATCATTTTCTGAATGGTGGCCACTAAATCGTCCACCACGTCCAGATCACCCTTTTGAATGTCCGTCACCACGCAGGTACGGATGTGCCGGGCCAGCAGTTCCCGGTTGAAAGCGTTCAGCGCCGACTGGATGGCGGAGACCTGGGTCAGGATATCCGTGCAGTAGGCGGAATTCTCCACCATCCCCCGGACGCCCCGCACCTGCCCCTCAATGCGGCTGAGCCGCTGCAACAGGGCTTCCTCCTCTGTCCGCTCCCGGACCTTCCGCCGCTGGGAACAGCAGCAGTTTTTTGTTTCCTCTGCCATTGCTTCCTCCTTTTTACAGCTTCACGGTGCCCAAACGCAGGGCGTTGCCCACCACGCACACGGAGCTCAGGGACATAGCGGCTCCCGCGAACATAGGGGAGAGCAGCGGCCCGCCCAAGGCGTACAGCAGTCCAGCGGCGATGGGGATACCGATGGTATTGTAGCAGAATGCCCAGAACAGATTTTGCTTGATGTCCCGCAGGGTCAGGGCTGACAGCCGCAGCGCCCGGGGCACATCCTCCAGATCCGAGCGCATCAGCACGATGTCGGCGGCTTCGATGGCAATGTCGCTTCCACTACCGATGGCACAGCCCACGGTGGCGGCGGTAAGGGCCGGGGCATCGTTGATGCCGTCCCCCACCATCATCACCTTGCGGCCTGCCGCCTCCAGCTTTTGCACGTGGACCGCTTTTTCCTCCGGCAGCACCTCCGGGATCACCTCGTCCACGCCCACAAGGGCGCCGATGTGCTCTGCGGCGGCGCGGCTGTCTCCCGTGAGCAGCACCACCCGAAGTCCCTGCTTGTGCAGAGCGGCAATGGCAGCTGCGCTGGTCTCCTTCACCGGGTCCGCCACGGAGATCAGTCCCAGCAGCGCCCCGTCAGCGGCGAAGAACATGGGCGTTTCCCCCTGTCCCGCCAAGGCGTCAGCCTTTTCGGAAAGGGCGGAGATGTCCACGCCGCTTTCCTCCATCAACCGGCGGTTGCCCGCCAGCACCGTCCGGCCGGAGAGGGTTGCCCGGAGGCCCCGTCCGGGGAGCAGTTCAAAATTCTCCGGCTGCTTGCCGGTAGATAGTTTTTTCTCCTGCGCCGCCTGTACGATGGCCGCCGCCAAAGGGTGCTGAGACACGGACTCCACTGCCGCCGCGATGGTCAGCAGCCCCTCCGCCGTGCCGCCTGCGGGACAGACCTCCGTAACGGCAGGCTCGCCCTTTGTCACGGTGCCGGTCTTGTCCAGCACCACGGTATCCACGGAGTGGGTCACCTCTAAAATTTCACCGGAGCGGATCAGGATGCCGTGTTTCGCACCCAGACCGGTGCCCACCATGATCGCCGTGGGCGTAGCCAGACCCAGCGCACAGGGGCAGGCGATCACCAGCACAGAGGTGAACACCCTCAGGACAAAGGCAAAGTCCTTCCCAGCAATGGCCCAGATCACCGCCGCCAGCACGGCGATGGCAATGACTGTGGGAACGAAAATCCCCGCCACCTTGTCCGCCGTCCGGGAGATGGGGGCCTTTTTGCCCTGAGCGTCCTCCACAAAGCGGATGATCCGGGAGAGGGTGGTGTCCTCCCCCACCCGTGTGACCTTCACATACAGCACGCCGTTTTCGTTGACGCTGCCGCCGATGACCTCGCTGCCCTCCGCCTTTTCCACCGGCAGGCTTTCGCCGGTGAGCATGGCCTCGTTGACGCTGCTCTCACCCTTGGTCACCACACCGTCCAGCGGGATCCGGGCGCCGGGCTTTACCAGCAGCACGTCCCCGGCCTTGACAGCGGACGTGGGTACCTCCTTGCCGCTGTCCGCTAAAAGGGCGGTGTCCGGCGTCAGCCGCATGAGGGCGGTGATGGCACTCTTGGTCTTTTTCATGTTCCGGCTCTCCATGAACTTCCCCAGCGACACCAGCGTCAGCACCACGGCGGAGGATTCGTAGTAGAGATTATGCACATGGCCGTGAACATCATCGGTGATCAAAAACATCATCACCACACTGTATACAAAAGAGCAGGCAGAGCCGATGGCCACCAGCGAATCCATGTTGGGATTTCCGTGGAACAGTGCCTGAAAGCCGTTGATGAAGAAGTTCCGTCCGCAGTACAGCACCGGGATCGCCAGCATCAGCTGTAAAACGGCGAAATTCATAGGGTGGGTGTGCATGGAAAACAGATCCGGCAGCGGCAGGGCGGGCAGGCCGAAGGGCAGCATCTGCCCCATGGACACATACAGCAAGGCACAGGAAAAGATAGCCGAAACGATCAGTTCCCGCTTTTTTCGCCGCAGTTCCAGTTCCTCCGGGTCCTCGCCGGTCTGGACCGGAGCCGCTTCCTGCTTTTCCTGATGGAGCTTGGCCCCGAAGCCCGCCTTCTCCACCTTGGCGATGATCTGCTCCGGCGTCACCTGCGTTTCGTCATAAACGATGGTCATGCGCTCCGCCACCAGATTCACGTCGCTGCGCTCTACCCCCGGCAGCCGCCGGGTCACTTTTTCCACGGACGCGCTGCATGCGGCGCAGTGCATCCCGGAAATGTCATATACTTCTTCCCGCATGGGGGTTCCTCCTTTGAGACGGTAAATTGCTTTCCTGTCGACCTTTCCCAAAACCGACATTCCTATTTCGTTTGCATCATATACCCCCACAGGGTATTTGTCAAGTAAAAAACAACGCGGACAGGCAAACCCGTCCACGCCGTTTTCTGTTCCGTTCCTCCGCCCCGCTTCAAGCGCAGGTCACCCTTTGATGATCGTCATAACTGCCGGCAGCAGCATCAGGATCGCCAACGCGCCGGTGCCCCACACGATGTTGTAGCTGACGGAATCCTTATCCTTTTCCCGGCAGTCCAGTGCGGAGAGGAAGGCGTATCCCGCCTCCAAGCCGAAGGCAAGCGCCGCAAACAGCGCAAGCCCCCGCCATTCCAGCGCGGACAGGGCGATATAGATGGCAAAGCCGATGCCGCCGATGATGGCCCCGGTGTTCAGCTCCTTGCCGGGTTTCAGCCAGATGTCTTTTTTCATATCTTCGTTCCTTCTTTTCTTTAGTATCCGTTGACGATCACGTTCAGCACCTTGCCGGCCACCGTTCCGGCCACGGCGTTTCCGCCGCCGCCGTTTTCCACCAGCACCACAAAGGCGTAGGGTGCATCCTCGTTCCGCAGAAAGCCCGCGAACCAGGCGTGAGGCGTCTGTCCCGTCCCCACCTCTGCCGTGCCGGATTTGGCGCACAGCTCCATGTTGGGAAAGCGCTTGGTGCCGTAGGTCTCCGTCACGTTATTGGCCATAAAGTCCGCCACGGTGGCCGCCGTTCTGCTGTCGATCAGCTGTCCTGTGTGCTGAGTGATGTGGGGCAAAGACGGGATCCCCAGTGAGGACACCGTTTTCCGGATCAGATACGGTTCCGCCGCCTTGCCGCCGTTGGCGATGGCCCCCATCCACAACAGGAAGGCACAGGGGTTCACCTGATCGTGGTATTGGCCCACACCGGCCCAGCCCAGCTGCCCGTCGGTGATGCCGTCCCAGTTGAACGTGCCCTTGGCGGTGGGCAGACCGTCCACGGAATAGGCGCTGGTAAGCCCCGCCTTCTCCGTATACCGCCGCAGGGTATCTGCCCCCAGCTCCTCCGCGATCTGAGCGAAGGCCGCGTTGCAGGAGTGGGCGAAGGCCTCCTTCAATGTCTGCTCTCCGTGGACGCCGGAGCAGGTGATGGTCTCGTCCCCGATCTGGACGCTGCCGGTGCAGTTCCAGGTCCGGGTCTCCGCGTCCGGCAGGTTTTCCAGCGCCGCCGTCAGGGTCACAGTCTTGAACACCGACCCCGGCACAAAGGCGGAGGAGAGAAACCGGTTCAGGTACGCGCCCTTATAACGGTCATTCTCTTCCAGATTCTTGGGTACATTCAGCGGGTCATAGCTGGGCGCCGACACCATGCACAAAATTTCGCCGGTCTTGTAGTTATACACCGCCACCGTCCCGGCGTGGCCGCCCAAAGCCCTGTACGCCTCGTAGTTATACCGGGCGTCCAGAGTCAGGTACAAATTGCTGCCCCGCTCCGCGCCGAACGCGCCGTTCACCAGATCAAAGCCGGTCAGCTTGTCCGCGAAGGCGTTGAGAACGCCGGTGCCGATCTTGCCGTACAGGTCTCCCACCGCGTGGAGGGTGGCCTTGCGGACGGTTTCGTTTTCATAGTAGGTGCGATGGCCGTTTTCCACGGAGGACAGCACATCCCCGTCCCGGTCCAGCACCGTGCCGGAGATCAGCACGCCGTTGGAATCGTACAGATGGCGGTTAAAGGCAGAGGAGGCCCACTTGCCGCCCTCGGCAAAATACCGGATGAGAAATACACTCATCCCCGCCGCCAGTAAAATCGCCAGTGCCATGCAGATCACGGCCCGTTTTTCAATCTTCCGCATGACCGTCCTCCTTTTCAAAGGCATCCTCTGCCGGTGCCGCCATACGGGCGGCTTCCTCGTCCAGCTTCCGCTCCGCCGCCCGGCCGATGGCAAAGCTGGCGTCCGCACGGGTGTCCATGGTCTTCAGATACGCCAGCAGTCCCCATGCCGACAGCATGGCGGAGCCGCCGTTGGACACGAAGGGGAAGGTCACGCCGGTGAGTGGCAGAAGATCCACGGAGCCGAACACATTCAGGCTGGTCTGAAACACCAGCAGGGAGCCTGCCGCGCAGGCGGCGATGGTATAAAAGCTGGATCGGCCAGTCCGGGAGGCGCGAACGGCGAACCATGCCAAGGTCAGGATGCAGGCCACCGCCAGCAGCGCGATAACCAGCCCCCATTCCTCGCATAACATGCCAAACACCAGATCCGTATCCCCGGCAGGGATACGCTCCAGCCAGCCGTTTCCGGCACCCATGCCGAACAGGCCGCCGGAGGCCGCCGCCGACATGGTGCGGGTCTGCTGATAGCCGGAGCCGGAGGCCGCCTCCCAGGCGTGGCCCCACGCGGCGAAGCGGCTCAGAATATAGGGCTTGAACTGTACGATGATCCCCGTGCCAAAGGCCGCGCCGCCGCAGATGAGGGCCAGAGTTGCGGCGTCCCCGGAGCGGAGATAGGCAATGACCAGGAAGGTCACAAAAAAGATGGCCGCCGTGCCGAAGTCGCTCATCAGCCCCAGCAGGCCGATGCACACGCCGGTGAGCACGATAAACAGCGCCAGGTTCCGGCGGCGGAACAGCCGTTCCAGCGTGGCGGAGCCTGCAAAAATATAGCAGATCTTGGCGATCTCCGAGGGCTGGAAGGATATACCGCCCAAGGTGACCCAGTTGGTCGCGCCGAATTTGGCCTTGCCCAGCACCAGCGTGATCCCCAACAGGCCGATGGCCCCGGCAGCCATGAGCCAGCGGCGCTTTTTCACCCGTTCCAGATCCCGCAGAAATAGACCCAGCGCCAAAAACAGGCCCATGCCCAGAACGATGGCCAAAAGCTGCTTGGGAAGGCTCCCCGGTGCACTGGAAGCTGTCACCGCAAGGGATAATGTTGAAAGATAAAAGGCGATGGTCTCCAGCTCAAAGCCCACGCAGCGGCCCAGCCGCAGCGCGGCGGCGTAGAGCCACATGACCACCGTGAGGGTCAGGAAGCAGATGGGGATCACCGGGCTGGCCTTCTCCCCCGCTACCAGTATTAACTGAATGGCGGTCAAAATCTGAAATACCGTCAGCCACAAAAAAGAGGGCCACATGGCGGCGGGCCGCTCCGCCTGCCGCTTCTTTTCCAACTCCTCCCGCTCTCCAACCGTCTGCGGCAGAAACACCAGCGGCACACCGCCCAGGGTCAGGGTATCCCCCAGCTTCACCGGGGCCTGCTCTGTCACAGGGGTCCCGTTGACGGCGGTGCCGCCCTTGGAGCCAAGATCATACACCGTCCAGGCTCCGTCCTCACCACGGCACAGCGCCGCGTGCTGCCGGGAGATGCTGGGATAGTTCAGAATCGCGTCGGCGGATTTGCCCCGCCCCAGAATATTTTCCCAGTGGGTCAAGGGGATGCTGCCGCCCCCCGGCAGGCTCAGTTGGGCCCAGACCTCCGGCGTGTGGGGGAGCCGCAGCAGGGACCGGATGGCCCGCACCAGAATCAGCGCCGAAAGCACCGGAAACAGCAGCCGTGCAATGGCCGTGTACCAGCCGGTAATCAGAGGATGGGCACTCAGCCACAGGGACAGCGCAGAAAACAGTTCCTGCATCCCATTCCCTCCTTTCCGAAAAAACAGCTTCAGACCGAACCGGCGGAGTCTGTCTCCGTCAGTCGGAAATCAGGGTTATTATAGCATTATCCCAATAGCCTGTACACCCTTGCCGACGGAAAAACACAGTCTTTTGTTCTTTTTTCTGTTTTTCACTTGACCGTTTGTTAAAAATAGATTAAGATAATTATCTGTATGTACGAATATATGTCTACTCGGGGCGGGGACCGTTGTTTCCCGCCTTGATCTACCATCTATAAATAGGAAAGGCCGATCGATCATCATGAATCATCCATACAAAACAAGGGAAGGCGGCGCTACCGTCACCATCTTTGTCCCCTACGACTGCAAAAACCACTGCCCTTTCTGTATCAATAAGGAAGAATACGGGGATATGACCGGCTTCTCTCTGGAGAAGATTGTCCAGAGCATCCGCCGGATGGATGCCATCACCCCCAAATGCGATTTCGTCTTTACCGGCGGCGAGCCCTTTGCCGACATTGAAAAGCTCCAGATCATGCTGGATGAGATCCCCACTACCCACCGGGTGTTCATCAACACCACTCTGCCCGTCTCCAAATGTCAGACGGAGGAGGACATTCTGGCCTTTGCGGAGCGGAATAAGCACAAGATCACCTGCATCAATGTATCCCGCCACATGCAGCACTATGTGGTGGAGTCCAATGACTCGCTGCTGACCCGGCTGCCGGTGCCCTTCCGGATCAACTGCGTTCTCTACAAGGATTATCCCAAGGAGAACCTGATCCCCTTCATTGAGCGCTTCCGCAAGCTTCCCGGCGCCAACATCCAGTTCCGCTTTGACTACACTGCCACCACTCCCGAAAACCTCTACGAGCCGGACAAGATCCTGCACGATCTGAAGGAGATCGCGGAATACACCGGTCTGGACGGCTGCCGGATGCGCTGCGGCTTCCACTTCGACTACAAGGGCATGGAGCTGACCTATCACAAGACCCTGCCCTACTCCACCATCGTGGAGACCGATCCCGCTGACGGCGTTACCTATGATATTCTCTATGACATCCTCATCAAGCAGACCGGCGAGATCCATTCCGACTGGACTGGCGTGGTGATGGACGTCCCCGCCTATGAGAAGGTTGTCTTTGAGCCCTATGACTTGAAATGGCTGGAGGGCGGCCCCCGCAAATAAGCTGACAACCCCCAGAAGCAATGCTTCTGGGGGTCTTTTTTTCTCCCAATTCAGTTTTGTGCTCCCAGCAATCCCGTCCTCTTGTTTTTCAGAGGATCTGAAAGAGAAACCCAAAGCGACACCGCATATCGGTTCTTCAAGCAGCACCCCCAGACCGGAGTCTCCGGTCTGGGGGTGTATCAGCTATATGATCTTGCGCGCTCTGTCTCAGTTCCGATTGAACAGATTGGCCGCCCACATACCGGCATCGCCGAAGCCGCCGCTGGGGTCCTCTGGGGCCGGAGGCTCCGACGGGATCACGATGCCGCCGGTTGGATCGTCAGGCAGGTTCGCGTCCCCGAAGCCGCCGCTGGGATCGTCGACCGACGGGCTGTAGTTGGGATCATTGGGATCATCAACGCCACCGCCGGGGTGATCCGGGTCCACCGGCGTCATGCCGGCATGGGCCGGACAGCCGATGACCTCCGGGTAGGTCTCTCCGCCACTTGCCGTAGGCGTGGGCTCCAGACCGATGGCCCGCTTCATCTCGATCAGATGGAACATCTTGTCCGGGTTCTTGGCACTGTCGGTGGCAATGGAGGCGTAGCGGGTGCCGTCCGCCTTGAAATACTCGGTCCGTTCAAAGTCCAGCACACCCACCTGCTTAATTGCAGAGGAGGGACAGTTATCGGTGGCAACGCACTTACCCTCGGTGCAGTAATCCACAAAGGTGTGGAGATTGCAGCTCTCCGTGGGAGCCGTGCCTGCCGCCACCGTGACCTGAACCGCCCGGCTGCCCCGGATGTCAGAACGGCAAGCGTCGGTGCACAGCAGGCCGCTGTCGGCGCAGACCGTCACCTGCTCCAGGCCGCTGGCAGGCTTTGCAAAGCTCTTATTCTCCAGATGCTCGTGGATCTTCTGCATGACCGGCTTCCACATGGTAATGGCCGGGTTGCCGGAGGCGGAGATCTTCTCATTGGTCTTGGGATAGCCCGTCCACACGGCGGCGCAGTAATAGGGGGTATATCCCACGAAATAGCGGGTCTTGGAGTTATCCGTGGTACCGGTCTTGCCCGCGATGGTCATGCCGCTGAACTTGGCGGAGGTACCGGTACCGGCGTTCACCACGCTGGTAAGCATCTGGTTCATGAAGTAGGCCGTGGTCTCCTTCATGGCCACATGGGTCTCGCCCTCGTTTTTCAGCACGGTCTCACCGTTGCTGTCCCGGACCTCGGTATACATCTTGGGCGAATTGTAAACGCCGCTGTTGGCAAAGGCAGAGAAGGCCGCTGCCATCTCCACAGTGCTCAGGCCATAGGTCAGACCGCCCATGGCCAGCGGGGAAACGGCCATATCCTCCGGCACCAGGCTGAGGCCCAGCTTCTCCGTGGCGTAAGCGTAGGAATCCACCACGCCCAGCGCCTCCACGGTCTGAACGGCGATGGTGTTGATGGAACGCCGGACGCCCTCGCCGATCATGGTCCAGCCAGTGTAGGTATTGGGGGAGTTCTTAGGCCAGGGAGAATTGTTCATAAGCTCCACGGGGTAGTTATCAAAGGTGGTGGCCGGTGTCACAGCACCGGCGTCCAGAGCTGCGGAATACACCGTCAGCGGCTTGATAGAAGAACCAACCTGATGCTTCTGGACCGCATAGTTGTCCACCAGATTCTGGGTCTTGGGGCCCATGGCGCCCACCATGCCCACGATGTTGCCGGTATAGGGGTCCATGATGGTGATACCGGATTGCAGCTGGTGGCCCTTGGCAGAGTGTACATTCAAATTGCTCAGATCTGCGTAGACATCCTCCGCGATCTTCTGGATATCCGGGTCCATGGTGCAATAGATCTGATAGCCGCTGTTGTTCACCAGCCGCTGGGCCGCTTCATAAGAAATGCTCTTGGCCTGGGCCAGATCTGTGGTCACGTCCTTGATGAGCTGCTCCACGAACCAGTTGTTGATCTCGATACCGTCGGTCTTGACCAGCTCGCTGGCGTCTCCGGAGGTATCTGTGAAGTTCAAAGGCTCCGCCTTGGCGGCTTCGCACTCCTCTTTTGTCAGATAGGGCTTGCCGGTATCGGGATTGATGACCTTAGACATCTTGTCCAGGATCAGTTCCTGGCGCTTCTTGTTCAACTGCCGGGGAGTGACGGTGGTGCCGTCCTTCCGGGTGTAGGTCCGTTCATACTTGGGGTTGTAGAGGGACGGGTTGTTGGTGATAGCGATGATACAGGCGCTCTCCGCCGCCGTCAGGTCCTTGGCTGACTTGCCGAAGTAGTATTCCGCTGCCGTTTCCACGCCGCCGCAGCCGCTGCCCAAATAGATCATATTCAGGTACAGCTCCAGAATCTGGCTTTTCGTGTTGTTCTTTTCAAATTCCAGCGCCCGGAAGATCTCCTTGACCTTGCGGTTGATGGTATTCTGATTCTCACCGGTCATGTTTTTCAGCATCTGCTGGGTGATGGTGGAGCCGCCGTAGCTATCGTTGCTGCCGGTGAGGGTCAGCAGCGTAGCGCCCAGGGTCCGCTTCCAGTCTACACCATGGTGACTGAAAAAACGCTCGTCCTCAATGGACACCGCTGCCTGCCACAGGTAGGGGGACATATCGTCGATGTCGATCAGGACACGGTTCTCCTGCCCGTGGACCTTCTGGAACTCCACCCACTGACCGCTCTCCTTGTCCTGATAATAGACCACGGAGCTCTGGGACATGGTGTAGTCCTCCGCCCGGACCTCCAGCGTCGGCAGCAGAGATGTATTCACATACTTCATGAAAATTCCCAGCAGCATGAGCGTTGTGCAGACGCCGATCAGGACCAGGGTAAAGACCGTCATCACAACGCCGCCCGCCACATGACCGGGCCGGACCTTCCGCCGTTTGCGGGAATGATCCGCCCCCTGGGGATGCGTGTTTCTTCTTTCCTCCAACTTGGAACCTCCTTTTGTGATCCACAAGGCGGTTTCCCTTCAGGAAACCAACCCACAATACACCATTATCAAGTCCATTATATCATCCCCTGTCAACTGCGAAAATGTCGGATTCAACCGGTGAAAAGTTTCCGCTTCCATAGATTTTACCAAATTTTTCCGAAAATTTCTGTCACATAACTTTCGTACTTCGCTGCTTTTTCACGGTTTTCGCTCTTGCAATCATCGTTTTCTTCCGTTACAATAAGGGCAATCCTTCCCCGGAGGGACAGACAACACGAGAAAGGGTATACAAAGATGAGTGAAGATTTCGGCCCCACCTTTATTACCGTGACCGACGAGGACGGAAAAGAGCTGGTTTTGGAATTTGTAGACGCTCTGGAGTATAACGGCCAGATGTATCAGGCCTTCTTCCCCGCCGAGACCGAGGGGGAAAACGAGGATGATCCCGACAACGGTCTGGTGATCCTGAAGGTCATCCACGAGGATGGCGAGGATCTGCTCTCCACGCTGGACTCCGATGAGGAGCTGGAGGCGGTCTACGAGCAGTTCATGGAGCTGCTGTTTGACGAGGACGAGGAATAATTCCTCCGTTTCCACGCAGACTTTTAAGGAATACGTCATTCCGCGTGTCCTGCGGGGTGCGTGATAGATCTTTTTTTAACCCACATTTCGTTATTAGGGATGCACCTCTCAGGGTGTGGATCGCAGGCCTCCCGGCTGCCGTTCGCGGTTGGAAGTTGGAAGCGGTAAAGCATTCTGGAAGCAACCCACCTGTGCTTGAAGGTGCAGGTTATAACGAGGTCTACACGGCCGCCGCGGGACAGCTTTATACGACAAAAAGGACTGCTTTGCAGTCCTTTTTTCAGTTTATTTTCAGATATGTGTCATACAATAAGCGCAGTTTTGCCCCGGATGGCATCAAACGTGATCTGGTACTTGCATATCGCGGCGCAATCCTTTATAATGACGGGGTATGTGACAAATCATGCGGCGCTGTGCCGCGCAACAACGTTTAAACTTGAGAGGATGGACAACAAATGAGCGCATCAAGAGAAAAAAAGCTCCGGCAGGATCAGACGGCCTCCGGCTATGTGGATCCCAAGGCAGAAAAGGAGCTGGAAGAAAAGAAGGCTGAAAAGCGCAGCAACGTTCTGTACAGCGTCATCGCCGTACTGTTCGTGCTGGTGGTGGCAGCCAGCTTCCTCTGGAGATCCAATGTGATCTCCCGCAACGCCACGGCCCTGACCATTGACGGCGAAACCTACAGTGCCGCCGAGGTGAATTTCTATTATCAGAATGTTTACCGCGGCTTCCTGCAGAGCAATTCCTACTTCATCAGCTATCTGGGCCTGGACACCAACGCCTCCCTGAAGAGCCAGACGGTGAACGCCACCGCCGCTTCCATGATGGGCGTAGAGGAAGGTTCCTCTTGGCATGATTATATCATGGACAACACTGTCAAGCAGATGACCATGGTCCAGCGGGGTCTGAAGCAGGCACAGGAGGAAGGCTATCAGTTCCCCGCCAGCGTGCAGGAGCAGTATGAGGACTCCCTGAATTCCCTGAAGACCTCTGCGGAATCCACCGGCATGTCCGTGAAGGCATATCTCCAGAGAAATCTGGGTGCCATCATGACGGAGAAGGTCTACAACCAGCAGGTCCTGCGGATGCTGCAGTATCAGGCATACGCCCAGAGCTATTCCGACAGCCTGACCTACACCGACGCGGAGCTGGAAGCCGCCTATCAGGCAGATCCCAAGACCTATGACAAGGCCGCCTGGGAGTATGTGGTCGTCAGCGGCGCTGCCGATTCCACCACGGATGCCGACGGCAACACCGTTCAGGCCACCGATGAGGAGCAGGCTGCTGCCAAGGAGACCGCCAAGGCCACCGCAGAAGAGATCCTGGCCGCTTACAACAGCGGAAAGTCTCTGGAATCCATTGCCGGCAATTATGAAAAGGCCACCTATTACAACACCACCGACGCCACTTATTATGACGGCGTTGTGGGTAACTGGCTCTTTGACGATGCCCGCAAGGACGGTGACACGGAGATTCTGGAAGTTGGAACCAACTATTACGTCGGTCTGTTCCACAGCCGCGGCCGCGAGGAATACAAGACCGTGGACATCCGTCACATCCTCATCACCCCCGAAACCGGCACCAAGGCTCAGGGCGACGAGGGCTATGAGGACGAGCAGACCCAGCTGAAGGCCGCCGCCCGCACCAAGGCCGAGGAAATTCTGGCCCAGTGGAAGTCCGGCGAGGCCACCGAGGATTCCTTCGCCCAGCTGGCTCTGGAAAATTCCGCTGACGGCTCCAAGTATGACGGCGGTCTCTACACCCGGGTCACCAAGGGCTGGGCCGTGGAGGAGTTCAATGACTGGTGCTTCGACGCTTCCCGCAAGGATGGTGACACCGGTATCGTGGACACCACCTACGGTTCTCATGTGATGTACTTCGTTGGCTACGATCTGCCTGCCTGGGCGGCATCCGTCACCTCCGATCTGCAGGAGAAGGCCGCTTCCGAGTGGAGCACCGCCCTGTCTGAAAACGCCGATGTGCAGCAGAGCGACTTCGGCATGAAGTTTGTGGGTTAAAACTCAGTCATCGGCCCACTATTCCCGAAACAAAGGGTCGGCTTTTCAGCCGGCCCTTTTTGATCTTTACTTTTGAAATTCGGAGCGTTTTATGGACGAGCGTTTTTTGCGAAATGAAATGTTGTGGGGCAAGGATGGACAGGCCCGCCTG
>OGNB01001503.1_pt1 | contig 13160 bp, 9 predicted proteins | sample 1573301 | NCBI WGS metagenome assembly OGNB01 (sample SAMEA2581914, study PRJEB24529) | metagenome | biome: Human gut stool | place: China | collected 2011
CGGCGGTGGAGAAGATCTGGCTCTTCTTCACGGGGATGGTGGTGTTGCGGTCGATCAGCTTGGTGAACACGCCGCCCATGGTCTCAATGCCCAGGGACAGAGGAGTGACATCCAGCAGCAGGATATCCTGCACGTCGCCGGTGAGCACGCCGCCCTGAATGGCAGCGCCAACGGCCACGCACTCGTCGGGGTTGATGCCCTTGAAGCCTTCCTTACCGGTGATGGTCTTAACGGCATCCTGCACGGCGGGGATACGGGTGGAGCCGCCAACCAGCAGCACCTTCTGAATGTCGGAAGCGCTCAGACCCGCGTCGGACATGGCCTGACGGACGGGCTTCATGGTGCGCTCCACCAGATCGGCGGTCAGCTCGTTGAACTTTGCCCGGGTGAGGGTCACGTCCAGATGCTTGGGGCCGGTGGCATCGGCGGTGATATAAGGCAGGTTGATGTTGGTGGAAGTCACGCCGGACAGCTCGATCTTTGCCTTCTCGGCAGCTTCCTTCAGACGCTGCATGGCGACCTTGTCCTTCGACAGATCGATGCCCTCAGCCTTCTTGAATTCGGCAACCAGATAGTCCATGATTCTCTGGTCGAAGTCGTCGCCGCCCAGATGGGTGTCGCCGGCAGTGGCCAGAACCTCGATGACGCCGTCGCCGATGTCCAGAATGGACACATCGAAGGTGCCGCCGCCAAGGTCATAAACCATGATCTTCTGCTCGGATTCCTTGTCGAGGCCGTAAGCCAGAGCGGCTGCGGTAGGCTCGTTGATGATACGCTTCACGTCAAGACCCGCGATCTTACCGGCGTCCTTCGTCGCCTGACGCTGTGCGTCGGAGAAGTAAGCGGGGACGGTGATGACGGCTTCGGTGACCGGCTGACCCAGATAAGCCTCGGCGTCCGCCTTCAGCTTCTGCAGGATCATGGCGCTGATCTCCTGAGGGGTGTAGCCCTTGCCGTCGATGGTGACGTGATAATTTTCACCCATGTGACGCTTGATGGAAGACACGGTGCGGTCAGCGTTGGTCACAGCCTGACGCTTTGCCACCTGACCGACCATACGCTCGCCGGTCTTGGAAAATGCAACAACAGAGGGGGTAGTACGGTTGCCTTCGGCGTTGGCGATGACAACAGGCTCGCCGCCTTCCAGAACAGCAACACAGGAATTGGTAGTACCAAGGTCAATACCGATAATCTTAGACATAATGTTTTCCTCCTAATATATTAAAGCTAAATTGTTTACGTTTTTAGTTTGCCACCTGCACCATGGCGAACCGGACGATCTTATCGCCCATTTTGAAGCCCTTCTGGAACACCTGCGTGATGACGTTTTCGTCATGCTCCTCGCTGTCCAGATGCATCACGGCGTTGTGCAGATTCGGGTCGAAGGTGTCGCCCACCTCGCCGAAAACCTCCACGCCGAGACCATTCAAGATCTTCAGCAGCTCCGTCATGGTCAGCTCCACGCCCTTTTTGTAGGCGGCGTCTTCCGTGGGCTGGTTCAGCGCGCGCTCCAGATTGTCGTAGATGGGAAGCATCTTCGTTACGGCGTCGGCCTTGCCGTTGCCGTAGGACTGCTCCTTTTCCTTCGTGGTGCGCTTGCGGAAATTATCATATTCCGCTGCCAGACGCAGCCGGGCGTCATGCTCGGAATTGTATTTTTCCTCCCAGGGATCCGCCTGCGGCAGCTCCGGTTCCTCGGGAGTCTTCTCCTTCGGGGTTTCCTCCACAGGTTCCTGAGGTGTTTCCTCCGGGGTCTGCTTCTTTACTTCTTCTTTTTCCTTCTTTGCCACGTCTGTGACCTCCTGTCAATTTGCAGGGTGGGGGAAAATCTCCGCTTTTTGTGGTTCCGGGGATTTTCCCCAGCCCTGCCTGTTTGATTCTATCCTTCCTTCGGCGGCTCCGGCAGCTTTGGCTGCTGGGGCTGCTCGGGCTTGCCGAACATCTTGCTCAGGCTCTCGGCGAAGTAGCTCAGGCGCGCCGTTACCTTTGCGTAATCCATCCGGGTGGGGCCGACCACGCCGATCATGCCCTGCATTCCGTCGCCGATGTCAAACTTGGTCATCACAACGGAGGTGTCCTTGAGCTCATCCGCCACGTTTTCGGGGCCTACCAGCACTTTCGTACCGTTGGCGCCCTCCATGACGGCGGGAAGGTTTGCCAGCGCCTCTTCGTCGATGGAATCCATCACCCGCTGGGCTTTGTCCACGTCCCGGTATTCCGGCAAACTCAACAGCCTTGCCTGACCGGTGACGGCCACTCTGGTGGAATCGCTGTTTTTCAGCGTCTCCTGGGTGAAATCCAGGACCACCGGCACCAGACTTGCCGCGGCGCCCGCCGAACGCATGACCTTTTCCATCAGCTCGGCGGTGAAACCATCAAGGGGAATGTCCGTCATGCTGGCGTTCAGCACCGCGCTCAGGAGCTTCAGATCCGTTTCGCTGACGTTTACCGGCAGCTTGATGAGCTTGTTTACCACCTGCTCGCCGCCCAGCATCAGCACCAGAATGAAGCTTCCCTGTCCGGCCAGGATCAGGTCGAACCGCTTGACGCAGGCGCTGCCCTGTCGGGACGCGGCGGAGATGGCGGGAAGATCGGTGGCCTGAGATACCAGCTTTGCCACCTTTTCCACCATTTTATCCACCCGCTGCATCTTTTCCTCGATGGCGCTGCTGATGGACTTCGTTTCGTCAATGGACAAGCGGTAATCCATCATCAGCTCGTCAACGTACAGCCGGTAACCGGCGGCGGAGGGGATGCGGCCCGCGCTGGTGTGGGGCTGCTCCAGATAACCCATGGCGGTCAGTTCCGCCATTTCGTTGCGGATGGTCGCGGAGGAATACTTCATGTCCGGCAGCTCGGTAATGGCCTTGGAGCCCACCGGTTCCGCCGTGCGGATATACAAATCCACCACCGACCGCAGAACCTTCTTTTTCCGCTCTGTCAGTTCCATCGTATCCCTCCTTCTCACTTTATCTTTAGCACTCCATCTCTCTGAGTGCTAAGCACACTATACCGCAGAGTGCCAGAAATGTCAATAGGTTGTTTTTGAATTATTCTTGAACATTTTGGGGAATTGGGGCGAATCTGGAAAATCTTCCTTGCGTTTACCCCGGGAATCGCCTTCTGAATATGAAGTTCCCTTGAATTTTTCTTGAATTCTCCCTTCGGGGGTGGAACTTTTCGTTTCTTTGTGCTATACTGTACAATATATTATTGTGTGGGGGTCTGCCCCGAAACCGAATTTTGGAGAGAGAGCTTATGCTGGAATTATTGGCGCCCGCCGGGTCAATGGAGGCTCTGCGCGCGGCCGTTCAGAACGGCGCTGACGCCGTCTACCTCGGCTGCGGCGCGTTCAACGCGCGGCAAAGCGCGAAAAACTTTACTCCCCAGACGCTGGTGGATGCCATTAAATACTGCCATGTCCGGGGCGTGCAGGTGCACCTGACCCTCAATACCCTCGTCTCCGACCGGGAGATGACCGAGGCGGCGGAGCTGATCCGCTATGCCGCGCAGAATAATATTGATGCCTTTATCGTGCAGGACTTAGGCGTGGTGCAGCTGTGCCGTCAGATCGCCCCCGGCGTTCCCATCCACGGAAGCACCCAGATGACCGTCCATTCTCTGCCCGGCGTGCTGCTGTGCGCCGCCATGGGCATCAAGCGGGTCGTCCTCAGCCGGGAGCTGAGCCGGGAGGAAATTCGCTACATCTGCGCCAACTCTCCCATTGAAATTGAAGTCTTCGTCCATGGCGCGCTTTGCATGTGCTATTCCGGCCAGTGCTACATGTCCGCCATGATCGGCGGCCGCTCCGGCAACCGGGGCCGCTGCGCCCAGCCCTGCCGCCAGAGCTACGGCTACACCCACTGGCAGGAAAAATACCCCCTGAGTCTGAAAGACAACTGCCTGATTCCCTATCTGCGGGAATTGCAGGAAATGGGCGTGGTCTCTTTGAAGCTGGAAGGCCGGATGAAGCGGGCGGAATACGTGGCCACCGTCACCGCCGTCTACCGCAAGGCGCTGGACGAGATGACCGTCACCAAGCCCATGATGGACGCCCTGTACGCCGCCTTCAACCGTCAGGGCTTCACCGACGGCTACTATACAAGCAGGGTGGATACCAAAATGTTCGGCGTGCGGCAGGAGAACGACGACGACGGCAAATGGCTTCAGGCCGCCCGGCAATCCTATGAGGCAGGGGAGACCCCCCTTGTGGATATCCGCTTTCAGGCCATGGTCACCGTGGACGGCAGCTGCGTCATCGCCACCGACCCGGAGGGGCGGACATGCCGCTCCGACGGCCCCGTGCCGGAACGCGCCCAGAACATCTCCCTCACCGGGGCGATGCTCGCCCAGCGGGTCTCCAAAACCGGCGGCACGCCCTACCGGTGCGTGGAGGTGCGCACCCGGGTGGATCCCGGCCTCATCATCTCCGCCTCCGCCATCAACGCCATGCGCCGGGACGTGCTGAACCAGCTCACCGCCATCCGCGCCCGGCGGGAGGAGCAGACCCTGCGTAAGCCCAAGCCCGTGCCGGAATACAAAGGCCCCTCGGGCCTGCCCGGCCTGACCATTCAGGTCACCTCCCGGGAGCAGCTGACCCCCATGCTGTTAGATCTGGAAACCACACTGCTGTACGTTCCCATCCACATCTTGCTCGCCGACGGGGAGCTTTGCGCCCGGCTGGTGCAGCGGGGACGAGTGGCGGCGGTGCTGCCCAGAATCGTTCACGACGGGGAGCTGCCCCGGATCAAAAAAGGGCTGGAAGTCCTCCGCGCCGCCGGTGTCCGGGACGCGCTGGTGGGCAATCTCGGCCTGATCGCCCCCGTGCGGGAGGCCGGAATGCGGGTTCACGGGGATTTCGGCCTGAACATCTTCAACTCCGCCTCCATGAACGTCATGCGTTCTCTGGAAATGGCCTCCGCCACGGTGAGCTTTGAAATGACCCTGCCCCAGATCCGGGACATGAGCAAGGCGGTGAACGCCGAGCTGATCGCCTACGGGCGGCTGCCCCTGATGGTGACGGAGCACTGCCTCATCCACAACAAGACCAACGAATGCACCTGCCATCTGAAAGCCACCCGCCTGATCGACAAGACCGGCGCGGAGTTCCCGGTCATCCGGGACGGCGACAGCTGCCGCAGCGTGCTGCTCAACGGCAAGAAGCTGAGCTGGCTCGACCGGCAGGACGATCTTGCCAAGCTGGGCTTGTGGGCGACGCGGCTGTACTTCACCACGGAAAATTCCAAGGAAGTTGACCGCGTGCTGAACGATTACATGAACCCCGAACCCCTCGACCCCGGCGCATGTACCCGGGGACTGTACTTACGGGGTGTGGAATAAAATCCCTCCGCATCGAAAGGAGAACCTTATGCAGCTCATTCTCGCGTCCGCCTCGCCCCGGCGAAAGGCGCTTCTGTCCCTCTTGGGGATTCCCTTCACCGTCCGGGCGGCGGACATTGACGAAACCATGGACCCCGAAAAGCCGCCCTTTGACGAAGTTGCCCGGGTCAGCCGGTCAAAGGCGCTGGCCGTCAGCCGGGGAGAAGAAGACATCGTCATTGCGGCGGACACCATCGTGGTCTGTCAGGGGAAGGTGCTGGGCAAGCCCCACAGTGAGGCGGAAGCGGCATCTATGCTGCGTCTTCTCTCCGGGCGGGATCATCAGGTGATGACCGGCTGCACCATCCTGTATGGGGACAGGGTTGAGACCTTTACTGAGGTGACGAGCCTGCATTTCCGTCCCCTCAGCGAGAAGGAGATTCAGAAATACGTCCAGAGCGGCGAACCCATGGACAAGGCCGGTGCTTACGGCATTCAGGGCGGCGCGGCGCTGTTCTGCGAAAAGCTGGAGGGCGACTATTATAATGTAATGGGGCTTCCCGTGTGCCGGCTGTATGAGACCCTTTGCCGCACGGTGCCGGAAGTGATGGAGGATACCATATGAGAAATCTGTTCAGTACCAAAGTGAAGATCATTCTGGTGGTGGCCGCGCTGCTGACGGCAGCGCTGGCCATCTACAGCGGCATTTCCAACCAGAGCCTTCCCAGCGTGATCGTGCAGGGCGTTCTCGCCCCCTTCCGCGCCGCGGGCACCACCCTGACCAACACGGCGGAAAAATACTACAGCTACATGTTCCGCTACGAGGCTCTGGACGCGGAAAACAAAGTGCTGGAAGAACGCATCGCCCAGATGGAGGACGTCGCCCGTCAGGCCGACTCCGTTTCCCGTGAAAACGAGCGTCTGCGCAAGCTGCTGGAGCTGAAAGCCACCAACGAGGACTACAAGCTGGTGGACGCCTATATCATCGGCTGGAGCTCCTCGGACTGGGAGAGCACCTTCACCATCAACCGGGGCACCAACGCGGGCATCCGGGAGAATCTGTGTGCCATCACCGCCAACGGCGAAGTGGTGGGTCTGGTAACGGAGGTGGGCGTCAACTACGCCGTCGTCAAGACCGTTCTGGACTCCACGCTGGAAATTTCCGGCACCATCTCCACCTCCGGCTACAACGGCATGGTCAAGGGCGGCTATACCAGCGGCAACGACACATTGCTCCAAATGAACTACCTGCCCTCCGACTCCATCATCCGCAATAAGGATCAGGTGGTGACCTCCGGTTCCACGGTGTACCCCCGTGGCCTGATCATCGGCTCCGTGGTGGACGCGGGCTATGAGGAAACGGGCGTCGCCAAATTCGCCCTCCTGGACCCCGCCGCGGACATTAACTCCCTGGAGCAGGTCTTCATCATCACCGCCTACACCACCGAGGTCGTGACCACCCCCGGCACGTCCACAGGCTCCGAGACTGCCACCGCCCCGTCCGAAACCGCCGCCACCACCCAACCGACCACCCCCGTGGGCTGAGGACGCGCCATGGCAAGAAGAAAACTGTCCAAACAGTCGGAATTCAAGCCCGACCCCCGGCAAAGCAGCCTTTCTGGGCTGTTCCACGTGACCCAGCTGCAAAAGCAGCGGATGCTGAAATGGACGCTGTATGTGCTGACGGGTATCCTGCTCCTGACCATTCAGGACGTTATCATGAGCCGCGTCAGCATCTTCGGTGCGACCACCGATCTGCCGGTGGTGTACATTCTGCTGATCACGGTCATTGAGGGCGTGGATGTGGGAAGTCTGTTCGTCCTTTTTGCGTCCACCATTTACTACTTTTCCGGCTCCGCGCCGGGGCCTTACTGCATTGGCCTATTATGCGCCGTCGGGATCATCGCTACGCTGCTGCGGCAGGCCTACCTGCGGCGCACGAAAGCTTCCATCGTCATCTGCGCCGGTATCGCGCTGACAATTTACGAGATGGGTCTGTTCGTCGTGGGCATCGGCCTTGGGCTGACACGGTGGGATCGGGTGTTCTCCTTCCTGATCACCGCCGGCTACAGCTTCGGCGTTATGATCCTGCTGTACCCGCTTATCAATAAAATTGGCCTTATTGGAGGAACCACATGGAAAGAATAAGCCGATTTCGCGCTATCCTGCTTTTAATTCTGTTTATTACGATTCTGGCGCTGTTCGCCTTGAAGCTCTTTGATCTTCAGATCATCAAGACCAACGGCAACACCGACAACATCGCGAAATACACCACCGTTACCACCGTCCGTGCCGCCCGGGGCGATATCCTCGACCGGAACGGCAACGTTCTGGTGGGCAACCGCGCCAGTTATGATCTGGTGTTCAACCACTACGTTATCGAGTCCTACGGCCAGACCAACGAGGCGCTGTACTCCCTTGTGCAGAAATGCCGGGAGCTGAATCTCAGCTATAACGACCATTTCCCCGTGAGCAAGACCCGCCCCTTTGAGTATACTCTGAACGATTTTGCCACCTCCTGGCAGAACCACTTCCAGAGCTTCATGGTTGACCGGTCGCTGGACTCGGACATCACCGCGCCGCTGCTCATTGAAAAGCTGCGGGAACGCTATAAGATTCCCGAAGGCTGGTCGGACGAGGACGCCCGCGCCGTCATCGGTATGCGCTACGAATTCGATCTTCGCGGTATTTCCAAGCTGCCTACCTACACCTTTATTCAGGACATCTCCGACGAGAATCTGTCCGCCATTCTGGAGCTGAACATCCCCGGTCTGATGGTGGAATCCTCCACCGTCCGGGAATATCATACCAAATACGGCGCCCACATCTTAGGCTACATGGGCGGCATGGACGCCGCCGACTGGGAAAAATACGAGAAGGAAGGCTACTCCATGGACGCCTACATCGGCCAGTCCGGCTTTGAGGAAGCCTTCGAGGATTACCTCCACGGCATCGACGGCCAGCGCGTGGACGTGGTTTCCAAGGACGGCACCATCGTCGAGCAGTTCTGGCGCGTGAATCAGAAAACCGGCGAGGTCTACACCCCCATCGCCGGAAACAACGTGGAGACCACCATTGACTTGGAGCTTCAGGGCATTGCCGAGGACTCTCTTGCCAACATCATGAAGGAGCTGACCGACCCGGAGAAGAACACCTCCAAGGATGAGAGTAACGGCCTGGACGCGGAGGGCGCGGCGGTCATCGTCATGAAGGTCAAGACCGGCGAGATTCTGGCCTGCGCCAGCTATCCCACCTATAACCTCGCCACCATGAATCAGGACTGGGCCGAGATTGAGGCCGACCCCTTGAAGCCTTTCTTCAACCGCGCCTTCGGCGCCAACTACGCCCCCGGCTCCACCTTCAAGATGTGTACCCTGATCGCCGCTATGGAGCACCGTAGTACAAACCCGAAGAGTGAGTTCTTCGGCAGATACCTGTACCTCCCCGGCGAGATCATCCGGGATCAGGGTGTCTTCACCAAGTACCCGGGCTTCTCTCCCACATGCCTGATCTGGACATCCAACCCCGGCGTTACCCACGGCGAGCTGACCGCTCAGCGGGCGCTGGAGGTGTCGTGTAACTACTTCTTCTATGAGTTGGGCAGCCGTATGACCATCGAGATGCTGAACGAAACCGCCAATGGTCTGGGTCTGGGCGTTCCTACCGGCATTGAGCTGACGGAAAAGGTCGGCTGGGTCACCGATGAGGCCAGTAAGAAGGCCGCTTACGGCGAGACCGGCGTCAACTCCCAGATCACCGCAGGCGACCGTGTTCTGGCCGCCATCGGACAGGCCGAAAACCGGTTCAGCCCCTTGCAGCTGTGCGTTTACGCTTCCACTCTGGCCAACAAGGGCACCCGGATGAAGGCCACCTTCTTAAGCCGCGTGGTCGCCTCCGACTACAGCAGCCTCATCAAGGAAAATTCTCCCGAGATCATGAGCCAGATGGAAATCGCCTCCACCACCTACAATACCTACATTGAAGGTATGCGCAAGGTTATCGAAGGAGGCGAAGGCACCGCCCGTTCCCACTTCGGCGGCCCCAAGGACCTGGACACCTTCCCCGTCAAGGTATGCGGCAAGACCGGTACCGCCCAGCACTCCTCCGGCGGCTCTGACCATGGCGCGTTCATCTGCTTCGCCCCCATGGAAGACCCGGAAGTTGCCGTAGCCGTCTACGGCGAAAAGGCCGCCCACGGTGCGACCCTCGCCGCCGTGGCTGAGGATATCCTCCGCGCCTACTTCGCCATGGAAGCCGCCAGCGAAGTCAACGCCTTTGAAAATCAGGCGTCGTAATTCACACGAATGCAGCCATTCCGTTCTGGAATGGCTGCTAATTTTTTATTTCAGCACCACCGGAAAACTGGTATAGGTCTTTCCCGGCTTCAGGTTCACACCCCGGAGCTTCACCAGCTCCGAAACCGTGACAATTTCGTAGCCCTGATCTTTCAGCACGTCCACAATATCCAGCGCCGCCTGCACCGAGCTGACCGTCATATCGTGGAGCAGGACAATATCCCCGTCCTTCACGTTTTTCAGCACCGCCCGCTCCACCGCTGCCGTGTCGGAGGTCGCCCAGTCCCGGGGGTCTACCGACCAGCTGAGAATGGCAAGTTGCCGCGCCTCGGCCACCTGCCGAACGGCATCGCTGCAGCAGCCTCCCGGCGGCCGGAGAAACACCGGCTCGCACCCCTCGGGCAGCAGCGCCTGCGTGTCCATGATTTCGGACGCCACCGTGCGGCGGCTCATTTCCTTCATGTTTTTGTGGGTGTAGCCGTGGTAGCCGATCTCGTGACCTTCGTCGAAAATCCGCTGGGTGATGTCCGGGTAATCCTTGATCCGGTAGCCGCACAGCAGAAACGTGGCCTTCACCTCCCGCTCCCACAGTCCGTCCAGAAGCCGGCGGGTATACCGCCCGGACGGCCCGTCGTCAAAGGTCAGCGCGATCTTTTTCGGTTCTCCTGATGTCCCGCACACGCCGGTGTCTGTTTCTATATAGGTTCCATATGATTTCTGCTCTGCGTATCGTTCCGTTCCCACTGCCAGACACAAGATTCCCAGAAGCATGTCAAAGATCAGAATTCCCGCCAGTACTTTTTTCATTTCAAGCCGTCCGTTTCACGCTTTCACAGAAAATATATGCATTCTCAAAAGTGACCATTCCTGCTGCCGCAATAAAACATGCTTGCAAAAAAGGAGACCCGAGACTCTCATCTCCCGGATCTCCTCTGTATGTTACTTTTTTATTTATACTCAGATCTTGAATACGGAAATCTCGTTCTTAAGTCCTTCCATATTCTCATCCAGTACACTTGCAGTAGTGCTCAGCTTCTCCACATGGTTCAGAAGCTTATTGGCCACATCGTTGACGGTCTCGGCACTGCCTGCGGTCTCTTCAATGATATCGGAGATATTCTTCACGGCTGCCACAGCAGCGCTACGCTCACCGTCTGCCTTCTCCGTGCTTACCACGATATCTTTCAGTCCCTCGATCAGCTGGCCCATACGCTCCTGCATCTCGCGGAATACTGCGATCACTTCTTCCACAGCTTTGGTCTGGAGTTCTACCATTGCTTTCGCCTGGCTTGCACTCTCCACGCTGTTCTGGGTCTGGGCTGTAATGTTGGCCACATTGTTGCGGATCTCGCCGGCTGCCTTTGCAGAATCATCTGCCAGCTTACGGATCTCTTCTGCTACTACAGCGAAGCCTCGTCCAGCCTCTCCCGCTCTGGCTGCCTCGATAGAAGCATTCAATGACAGCAGGTTGGTCTGCTCTGTGATCTCTGTGATCGTAGCTACGAAACTGTTGATGATCTCAGATTCCTTGCGAAGAGATTCGATACTCTCACTCACTTTCACAGTCATCTGTGTTGTCTCGCCAGCACGATCACCCAGTACCTGTACGATCTCCATTCCCTTGTTGATCATGCCTTCCGTCTCGCCTACCAGCTTCTCCACACGTTCTACCACATGGCTGACTTCCTGGATCTCATTGGAGAGGATATCGGTCTTCTCCACGCACTCCTGTGCATGTCTGGACTGTTCTTCCATACCTTCGTTGATCTCACCGATGGCACGGGTAATATCCTGTGAATACTCATGAATCAGTTCAGAAGCCTGTCCCACGTTCTGTGCAGACACTTCCAACTCTCCGGTAGCATTGCTTACCTGATTGACCAGCTTCTTCGTATTCGTGATCATGTTGGTAGCCGAGCCTGCCAGATCCTGGAACTCATCATGTCCCTTGGCAGATACGGTAACCGTCAGATCACCCTTCGCCACATCACCGAACTTTCTGGAAATGCGTCTCATGTTATTCTCAATACCTGCAGTGATAAAGATACCTACGATCACTACGATCACACATGCCAGGATCACCAGACCGATGGTCATGTTGCGGATCTCGGTAGCCTGACTGGTCACTACTCTCATAGGTACCAGTGCACAGGTGGTAAAGCCGATATCTGCACTGTGGCTGTAAATGAAAAGATACTTCTCACCCTGGAAATCTACCTCCGCAGTACCTGCATCCGCTACTGCCTCACCCATGACAGCTGTATAATACTCCTGTCCGGAGAATACATTTCCCTCTTCCGGAAGGACACTTTCTTTTCCTTCTTCTACATTCTCAACAACCAGTTCTCTGCCTCCGGGAGTTACAAATCCGATGATACTGCCGTCTCCGATATCGATCTCTTCCATGAAATCCGTAATAGCAGAAGGCTTGATATCGATAACAACGCAGGCATTGTTCGACTGGCTCATCATTTCGAAGGCCATAATATAATCTTTTTCGGTCTCCGTTACCTTTTCATCCAGTACAGGATGACTGTCGATCCACTGCGGGATACTTCTTCTGCCTTCCCCGCTTGCCACGTCTTCCTTGTACTCATCCAGGAAACCGTCCACACCGGATGAAAGCTTAGTGGACAGAAGGTTTACTCCCTTCTTGGGAATAATGTGCATGTGGCTGATGAACGGGTTGGAGGTCTGCACCGACAGAAGGTTGGACTTCGTAGATGTCAGGAAATTCAACTTATCCACGGGATTATCTTCGAACATTCCCAGGAAATATTTCCGCAGATCATCATCGTAAGCATATTTCAGACCCTCTGAGCGGATAAAATCACAGCTCATATTCAGATTTTCCGTGGCCATACGCATCGTCTGTAATGTGGAATCGGTGAATTTCTCGCTTAATCCTTCTGCGGATTTCTGGTATGCTGACACACCGATGATCACCATAAACACAATAGGCACCAGGAAACATACAACGATCTTGTTGCGGATGCTGAGCAGTTTCGAGCTCTTTCCACTCTTTTTCTGCTTCGGAGCCTTTTGCTTCTTCTCCGCAGATGCCTTCTTTCCCTTCACTGCTTTTTCAGGCTTCGGCTTCTTTTCGGAAGTCGTCTCTTTTTTCACCGTAAAAAGAGATTTCTTTGGTTTTTCAACATTCGTACTCATTTAATCCCCTCCGGTACTTGTTATACATATTTAGAATTATAGCATAATAATTACCAGAATGGAACAACATTTTCTGTCATTTGTTACGCTTTTTGTATATTTTTAGTTAAAATTTATCTTCGTCAGAAAGGTCTCAGGGAACTTCTCTTCCTCCGCCAGATTTAGGATACGTATCTGCAATTCCTGCCGTTTTCGAAGGTCATCCCCACCATCTGGCAATGTTCCTTCCGCCGTTTGCTTTCCACCTGCTGTAAGGATCCGACTGCCCACCATGGCTGCACCGCTCAGTGCCGTATTGCCGCCGGTCACCGTGCAATCTGCCAGTTCTTCCGGAAGCAGCCCGATAGCCACAGCCGCCTTCGGATCCAGATAATAACC
>OGNB01001507.1_pt1 | contig 13140 bp, 10 predicted proteins | sample 1573301 | NCBI WGS metagenome assembly OGNB01 (sample SAMEA2581914, study PRJEB24529) | metagenome | biome: Human gut stool | place: China | collected 2011
CCTGCCGTGCTGGCGGCAGGGCTGGAGGCTCTGTATCTCGCCGGGGCGCTTCCCGCCAAGCGGGGAGAATTCACCAAACGCGCCTTCCTCAACGGGAAAATGGATCTGACCCAGGCGGAAGCCGTCATCGATCTCATCGAAGCGGACACCGCCGATGCCGCCGCCAACGCCGCGGGGCAGGTGGGCGGCAAGCTGCAAAAACAACTCACACCCATTTACGACGATCTGACCAATCTGTGCAGCCATTTCCACGCGGTGCTGGACTATCCCGACGAGGATATTGAAGATTTTGGCCTTGACCAGTACAGCAAAAGCCTTCGCGGCGATGTCAAAGCGCTGTATGCCCTGCTGCAAACCTACGGTCAGGGGCGTATCCTCCGGCAGGGCGTGGCCGCCGCCATTGTGGGCAAACCCAATGTGGGCAAATCCAGTCTTCTGAACGCGCTGGCAGGGTTTGACCGCTGCATCGTCACCGACGTTCCCGGCACCACCCGGGATACCGTGGAGGAAACGGTGCTGCTGGGTTCCACCCGTCTGCGGCTCATTGACACCGCCGGTATCCGGGAAACCTCCGATACCGTGGAAGCCATAGGCGTCCGGCGTTCCCGGGAAGCGGTGGAAAACGCCGATCTGGTGATCTTCGTCTGCGACGGCTCCCAGCCGTTGGACGAAGAAGATCAGGGCATCATCGATCTGTGCATGGAGCAGGAGAACGCGGTGGCGCTCATCAACAAAACCGACCTTGGCAGCGCCGTGGAGCCGGGGGAACTGCCCTTCCTGAATGTCATTCCCATCTGCGCAAAAACCGGAGCGGGGCTTGACCAGCTTGCGGACGCCGTTGACACCATGTTTGAAAACGAAACGCCCTGCGACGGCTCCATTCTCACCAACGCCCGGCAGTTCGACGCCATCCGCCGGGCCTACGAAGCCATGCTTCGGGCTCTTCAGGGCCTGCAGCTGGGCGTCACTCCCGACGCGGTGCTCACCGACGTGGAGCAGGCCATGGAAGCCATGGGCGAGATCACCGGCGCAACCGTCCGGGAGGACATCACCGCGCGAATTTTCGAGCGGTTCTGCGTGGGAAAATAATCGACGAAAAGGGATAATAACATGATTTACCTTGACAATTCCGCCACCACCCGCCCCTGTTCGGAGGCAGTGGAGGCCATGACAAAAGCGTTGACTGAAAACTGGGGCAATCCCAGCGCTCTGTACGATTTCGGCATCCGCGCCGCCCGGGAACTGCGTACCGCCCGCCACGCCGTCGCCGCCGCCATGGGGGCGGAACCTGACCGGGTGTTCTTCACCTCCGGCGGCACGGAAGCCGACAACTGGGCCGTGTTCGGCACCGCGAAGCGCATGGGCAAGCGGGGAAAGCACATCGTCACCACCGCTATCGAGCATCACGCTATCTTAAACTGCATGAAGGATCTGGAATCTCAGGGCTTCTCCGTGACCTATTTGCAGCCGGACAGTCTGGGGCGCATCTCCGTGGACGCGCTGAAAGCCGCTCTGCGGAAGGACACCATTCTGGTTTCCGTCATGATGGTCAACAACGAGGCCGGTTCCGTCATGCCCATTCAGCAGATGGCGCGGCTGACCCACCGGCTCTGCCCCGACGCAATTTTCCACACCGACGCGGTGCAGGGCTTCCTGAAAGTCCCCTTCTCCGCGAAGACGCTGGGCGCGGACCTGATCTCCGTTTCTTCCCATAAAATCCACGGTCCCAAGGGCTGCGGCACGCTGTATATCTCTCCCCGACTGAAGTCCTTCCCGGCGCTGCTGCAAGGCGGCGGTCAGGAGGGAGGCTACCGCAGCGGCACGGAAGCGACCCCGGCCATTTTCGGCTTCGCCGCCGCCTGCACCGCCCTGTCCGCCACTTTTAACGCGGATGCCGCCCGGGAAAAGGCGCTGCTGGATGGTGTTATTTCCCGGCTTTCGGAGCTGGACGGGCTGGTCATCAACGGCGCTCACGACGCACCACACATCCTGTCCCTGTCCGTCCCCGGCGTACCCACCCAGAACACCATCAATATTCTGCAAGACCACGGCATCTGCGTTTCCGCCGGTTCCGCCTGTGCCAAGGGGCACCGCAGCCATGTGCTGGAAGCCATGGGGCTGCCTCCGGAGATCATGGACGGCTCCTTCCGGGTCTCCCTGTGCCGGGACACCACCGCCGAGGAGCTGGACACTCTCGTTTCGGTCATCCGGGAGGAGATCATTCCCCGGGCAAGATGACGCTTTCCAGTCTTCCGATTCCGCCTGTGCCGATCGACGATTTTGCGGAAAATGCAATCACGCGACGAAAAAGTTGCAGATACCCCTTGTTTTTTCCGCCCGGTTCTGTTACAATTCGGGCATACTAATCTTTCATGGAGGGACATTTGTTCATGAGTTATGTTGACGAGACCCTTGCCCGGGTCAAAAAGCAAAATCCCGACCAGCCCGAATTCAATCAGGCGGTCTATGAAGTTCTGGAATCTCTGCGCCCCGTAATTGAGAAAAACGAGGATGCTTACCGCCGTGACGCTCTGCTGGAGCGTCTGACCACCCCCGAGCGCGCCGTTCTGTTCCGGGTTCCGTGGGTGGACGACAAGGGTCAGGTTCAGGTGAACAACGGCTACCGCGTCCAGTTCAACAGCGCCATCGGCCCCTACAAGGGCGGTCTGCGCTTCCATCCCAGCGTCAACCTGAGCGTTATTAAGTTCCTGGGCTTTGAGCAGGTGTTCAAGAACAGCCTCACCGGTCTGCCCATCGGCGGCGGCAAGGGCGGTTCCGACTTTGACCCCAAGGGCAAGTCCGACCGGGAAGTCATGGCTTTCTGCCAGAGCTTCATGACGGAGCTGTACAAGTACATCGGCGCGGATACCGACGTTCCCGCCGGTGACATCGGCGTGGGCGGCCGGGAGATCGGCTACCTGTTCGGCCAGTACAAGCGCATCCGCAATCTGTACGAGGGCGTGCTCACCGGCAAGGGCCTTTCCTACGGCGGCAGCCTTGCCCGTACCCAGGCCACCGGTTACGGCCTGCTGTACCTGACGGACGAAATGCTCCGCTGCAACGGCAAGTCCCTTGAGGGCAAGACCGTTGTGGTCTCCGGCGCGGGCAACGTGGCGACCTACGCCATCGAAAAGGCATGGCAGCTGGGTGCCAAGCCCGTCACTTGTTCCGATTCCACCGGCTGGATCTACGATCCCGACGGCATCGATGTGGCCACTCTGATCGACGTCAAGCAGGTGCGCCGCGCCCGCCTGACCGAGTACGCCAAGGCGCGTCCCAACTCCGTCTACCACGAGGGCAAGGGCGTGTGGACGGTAAAGTGTGACGTGGCTCTGCCCTGCGCCACCCAGAACGAACTTCTGCTGGACGACGCCAAGACGCTGGTGGCAAACGGCTGCTTCGCCGTGGCCGAGGGTGCCAACATGCCCACCTCTCTGGACGCCACCGCTTACCTGCAGGAGCATGGCATTCTGTTCTGCCCCGGCAAGGCCTCCAACGCAGGCGGCGTCGCCACCTCCGCGCTGGAAATGACCCAGAATTCCGAGCGCCTGAGCTGGACGTTCGAGGAAGTGGATGCCAAGCTGAAGACCATCATGGTGAATATTTTCCACAATCTGGACAACGCCGCCAAGGAATACGGCATGGAGGGCAACTACGTTGCCGGTGCCAATATCGCCGGTTTCCTGAAAGTCGCCGACGCCATGACCGCACAGGGCATCGTGTAAGAATTCAATATCTTTACAGCCCCAACCTGACGGTTGGGGCTGTCAATTTTTGTCGTGTCGGATTCAGTCGGGCAGCGTGTCCCCCAGATTCCGGAGGAATGCCTTGATTTCCTTCCGGTTTTTTAGGACGATCGTTTTGGCGTGCTTCGCCTGCGCAAGATACATGTAATTGCGCACCCGGTTGTTTTTGTTGTAATTCCAGATCCACTTCACAAAGGACGGATCGAACCGCTCGGGGCAGCCCTGCGCCATGTCGGGACGCGCCTTCCCGTAATTGCCGAACACCCGCTGACACATCCCCCGCAGGCACGCCCAGCGGCCAAAATCCAGATAAATAACGGTGTCGCATTTCGCCAGCCGCATTTCCATGGTGCGGCTGTAATTGCCGTCGATGATCCAGCCGTCCATGTTCATCGCCATGGCAAGCCGGGAGTCAAATTCTTCCCGTGTCACATTGCGCCAGCCCTCTTTCCACCACAGCTGGTCAAGATGCACCACCGGCAATCCCAGCTTTTCTCCCAAAGCCACGGCAAGGGTGGATTTTCCGCTGCCGGAGCAGCCAATAATCAGAATTTTCTCCATATTCCTCCATATTATGTAAACTTATATCCCCTGAAACAGACCTGCCCGCAGGCAGGTCTGCTATTTTCTTCACGATTCTCAGTACGCGACGCCCCAGTAAATCATATGCTTGGCGGGCTTTCCGCAGCAGGCGCAGGTGTCGCCCAGATGCTCCTGCTTCAGGGGCATACACCGGGAGGACATTCCGGCGACCTCTTTCATCTTCAGCTCGCAGGCCTCATCGCCGCACCACATGGTCTTGATGAAGCCGCCGTTCTTCTGCTGAAGTTCTTTCGCTTCCTCAATGGAGTGCGCCTCGTAGATATGCTCCTCCAGATTCTTCTTTGCCTTCTCGTACATGCCCTTCTGCACCAGCTCCAGCTGGGCTTCCACGGCCTGTTCCAGCTCTTCCAGCTTGATGACGGTCTTCTCGCCGTCGTTCCGGCGCACCAGAATGCACTGGCCGTTTTCCAGATCTCTCGGGCCGCACTCCACCCGCAGAGGCACGCCCTTCATCTCGTATTCGGCGCACTTCCAGCCCATGGAGTTGTCGGAATCGTCCACCTTCACCCGGAATCCGGCGTTCACCAAACGCTCTTTCAGCTGCGCCGCCGCTTCCAGAACGCCGGGCTTGTGCTGAGCGATGGGCAGAATGATGACCTGAATGGGGGCGATCTTGGGGGGCAGAACCAATCCGTTATTATCGCCGTGGGTCATGATCACCGCGCCGATCATCCGGGTCGTGCTGCCCCATGAGGTCTGGAAGGGGTACTGCTGCTTGTTGTCCCGGCCGGTAAAGGTAACGTTGTAGGCACGGCTGAACTTGTCGCCGAAGTAGTGGGAGGTCGCACCCTGAAGCGCCTTGTGATCTTTCATCATGCACTCCACGGTGTAGGTCGCTTCGGCGCCGGCGAACTTCTCCTTCTCGGTCTTCTGGCCGGGCACCACAGGGATGGCCAGAACATTTTCAAAGAAATCGGCGTAGCACTTCAGCTGCTGCTCCGTCTCGGCCTTGGCCTCCTCGGCGGTCTCATGGATGGTATGACCCTCCTGCCACCAGAATTCCCGGGAACGCAGGAAGGGGCGGGTGGTCTTCTCCCAGCGGATGACGGAGCACCACTGGTTGTACAGCATGGGCAGCTGCCGGTAGGTTTGCAGAATGTTCGACCAGTGGTCGCAGAACATGGTCTCGGAGGTGGGACGGAAGGCCAGACGCTCTTCCAGCTTCTCACTGCCGCCCATGGTGACCCATGCCACCTCGGGGGCAAATCCGTTGACCAGCTCGCCTTCCTTTTTCAGCAGGCTTTCCGGGATCAGCACGGGCATTGCCACGTTCTCATGGCCGGTTTTCTTGAATTCGCCGTCCATGATCCGCTGCATATTCTCCCAGATGGCGTAGCCATAGGGGCGCAGGATGGTAAAGCCCTTGACGCTGGCATACTCAACAAGCTCCGCCTTGCGGCAGATGTCGGTATACCATTGGGCAAAATCGTCTTCAAGATTCGTGATCTGTTCTACCTTTTTATCTTTTGCCATGTTTATGTTCTCCCTCAGTTTCAGGATAGAGTTCCGATTTGTTATTGTATTGTTTTTGCGCCGAATTGTCAAGCACAGGCGCGGAAAAGGTGCGGAACGGCAACGCCTTTCCGCACCTTTCTGTATTTTTCTCACACCACCGTCGGGAAACGGAGGATGGCCTTGAAGAGGTCGCCGTCGATGGCGAGCGACATCTTCCCACCCTGCAGCTCCGTCAAGCTCTGCGCGATGGAGAGGCCGAGGCCGTTTCCCTCGGTCGAGCGCGAGCTGTCGCCGCGCACAAAGCGCTCCATCAATTCCTCGGCGGGAATGTTCAGCGCCGCGCGCGAGGTGTTCTTGAAGGTCACGACCGCGTCGCCGCCGGTCTTTTCAAGCGTCAGATAAACGCGCGTGCCATTCTGCGCGTATTTGCAGATGTTCGAGAGCAGATTGTCGATCACGCGCCACATCAACGCGCCGTCCACATTGCAGAAGAGCTCCTTGTCCGGCATCACGCTCACGAGCGTCAGGTCCGCCGCGCTCAGCTTGTCGCCGTACTCGCCCTCGACCTGCGATAGAAGCTCGTTCATGCTGCACCGCACGGCGTTCACGGGCAGGTTACCCGTCGTGGCCTTGCTGGCCTCGACCAAGTCCTCCGTGAGCTTTTTGAGCTTGAACGCCTGCCGCTTGAGGACGGCGAGGTATTCTTCCTCCTGCTCGGGAGTGTGCTCATGCTGCAAAAGATCAACGTAGTTGATGATGCTCGTGAGCGGCGTCTTGATGTCGTGCGAAACGTTTGTGATAAGTTCCGTTTTGAGCCGCTCGCTCTTGAGCTGCTTGTCGATGGCCGCAGCCATGCCGTCGCCGATGGAATTCAGGTTCTCGGCGTGGCGCTTAACGTCCCAATACATCCACTTTGTGTCCACCTGCGCGTCAAGATTGCCGGCGGCGAGGGCTTCGCCCTCCTTCTGGAGCTTTCGAAGCTGGAGCGAGAAGAGGCACGCGGCGACGGACAGCACAAGCATCGTCAGCAGCATCGCCCCTCCCGCGCGATTTGCCGCAAATATACCGAGCATCATGCTGACCACAAAGCAGCCCACCGCCGTGCGCCAGACGAGCGGGATGGCGTGCAGCAAACCCACAACGCCGCGACAGAAGGCGCAGAGCACTCTCCAGCACCACTTGACGATCTTCCAGCACAGGCACAGGAGCTTGTAGATAATCGTTCCCTTCCACAGTCTGCCCACCTTGACGCGCGCACAGAATGTCACCCACGCGGCAAAGACGAGCACCGCCAGCGCAAAGCTTATCGCCAGCAGCAGCACATCGTAGGGTGGGGTATAGAAGCTCACATAGGAGTAGACCTCCTCCACCGCCACGCACAGCAGCGCAATGATCGTGCCGTCAACGAGAAGATAGAGGTCGAAGGGGATCCTTTCCTGCCAGCCGCCCTGCAGCTCGCCGTCCTCGCGCCGCGCCGCCGTGCGGGCGAGGAAGATGAGCAGGAACAGCTCCATCGCGCCAAAGAGGATGAGCATCTCCAGGGCGTTCTGTCCCCAGCTTTCTGCCTTGTCGTAAAATACCTTTGCCCAGTAGATATCATCCTGCGCGGGAAGGCCCTTCACAAGGTAGACATCAAAGGTCTTGTCAACATAAACGGTGCTGTAGCAGAAGGTATCACCGTCGCTGACGTTGCTGAACTCCACCTTGTCCTGCTCGTCCGTCACACGGAAGCGAATGTTGCTGTAGCTGTCTCCCTTGGAGTAGATCTTGTCGAGATCATAGTTTCCGCCTTCCATGGCAATATAGTCGTCGCAGATCTCCCACGTCTTTTTGCCGACCGCATACAGGCAGAGGTCGCTCGTGTAAAAGTCCCGACCCATACCGCCGTAGGAGTAGGCAAGTCCTACAACATAGGTGAGGATCACCGGCACGAGCGCCGCCGCCAGCAAAAAAGCGACCGTCTTTGTCCAGAAATTGCGTATCCACGCAGCCTTCATTTCTTGTCCTCCATTTTATACCCCAGCCCCCACACGACCTTCAGGTAGCGCGGCTCGGAGGGGTTGATCTCTAATTTTTGCCGCAGGTGGCGGATGTGCACGCTCACCGACGTCTCCGCCCCCAGCGAATCCTCCTTCCACACAAGCTCGTAGATCTGGGCGGAAGAATAGATGCGTCCCGGGTTCTTCATCAGCAGCCGCAGGATGTTGAACTCGATGGGCGTGAGCGCGACCTCGTCGCCGTCGACCGTCACGCTTTTTCTCTCCTCGTCGAGCACGATGGGGCCGACGGTGTAGACGTTCGCCTGCTCCTCCACCTTCTTTGCCCCAAGCTGCGTATAGCGGCGCAGCTGCGAGCGCACGCGCGCGAGCACCTCCACGGGGTCAAAGGGCTTGGTGATGTAGTCATCCGCGCCGATGTTCAGGCCCAGAACCTTGTCGCTGCTCTCGCTCTTGGCCGTGAGCAGGATGATGGGCACGTTGCTCTTTTCGCGCAGCTTCGCCGTCGCGGCGATGCCGTCGAGCTGGGGCATCATGATGTCCATCAGGATCAGATGGATGTCGTTCTTCTCCACGACCTCCAGCGCCTCGCGCCCGTTGCTCGCCTCAAACAGGCAGTAGTCCCCGCCGGAGAGATATATCTTGAGCGCGTTGACAATGTCCTGTTCGTCGTCACAAATCAGAATGTTGTACATTTTCTCACCTCATGTTGGTCATTGTATCAGCCGTTTTCAAACAAAAACAGCGATTGTTTCTTAATTCTTACTTAATATCCTCTCAAAAAAGGCCGAAAGGGGCTTCCTTTCGGTCTTTTTCGGTTGTTTTCTTATCTTTTTCGGTCAATTTTGCGATAAAGGCGGAGCGCTCTCTCCGCCGCGACGCCCGCAGCGTGCGTAAGGCTGCGTGCGTTGTAATGAAGCTCTGCAAAGCAGAACGCGGACTTCCCCGCCGCCGCGAGGCGCAGGGATTTTTCTTCCTTTTTCCGCCGGCTGTACCAGATCGACATAGTTCTCCTCCTCACAAATCACACCCGTCGAGCGCAGCAAGGCCGAAGCGCGCGGCGAGGCTGATCTTCGCGCGCTCGTCGTCCGAGGATGCAACATCGAATTTCGTGCGCAGCTCACGCAGGAACAGGCCGCGCAGCGAATCCTCCTGCGCTCGCGCCCAGACGTCCTCGCCAATGCGCGTCTCATCGCGCAGCTCCAAGTGGAAGAAGTCGGGCGCAAACTGCTCTTCGATCGACTTGAGATCAAGCCCGCGCTCATCCGTCTCTCCGGTGAAAATAATGCGGTAAATATCGCGCACAGTCGCATTCGGCAGGGCCGCGCGCAGCGCGTCCTCCGCCGATCTTCCCGTCACATCGACGTTCAGGACCTCATACCGTCTGCGCGCGAACGGCACAAACGAAAGTTCGGCCTTCCCGCGCTCCACCGTGCCCGTAAGGATGCCCTTTTCGCCCAGCTCGTCGAAACCGCGGCCCTCCGGGCAGCCGGAGTAGGCGTAGGTCGTCTGCCCTTCGCGCAGGAAACCGCCGAACTGGTGTGTGTGGCCGAGCGCAAGATAGTCGATCCCGCTCTCCTTGATCTGCTCTTTCGTGAGGGGATCGTAGCGCGATTCCGTGGCGGAGATATCACCGTGCAGCACCATCAGATGGATGAAATCGTCCTCCGGTGCGCGGAAGCCCGCAAGCAGGCTCTCATCCTGCACCGGCGCGGTAAACGCCGCTCCGTACACGGCGCACTGAAGCTCCGGAAGCTCCACGCGCTCGACCGTCTTCGACGTGAAGACGTGCACGTTCTCCGGCCAGGAAAGCGTCGCGTAGGGCGACTTCGCGCTGTACGGGTCGTGGTTGCCGGGGGCGATGAACACTCGCGCCTGCATTGCGCCCAGCGCCTCAGAGAACGCTTCCAGCGTCTCGCGATAGGTCGTGTCGCTGTCGAACAGGTCGCCCGCGAGCAGCACGAGATCGACGCCATTCTGATTCACGTAATTGCAAAGCCGCGTCAGCAGCTCGCGGCTCTCGCGGCGGCGCTGGCGCGCCTGCTCGGCGCTCAGCGCGCCGAACGCGCTGTCCAAATGGAAGTCCGCCGCGTGGACGATCTTCACGCTCATGTGTTCTCTCCTCTCATGCCTGCGGGGCGGGCGCTTTCTCCTTGCACACGTCGACCCAGGCGACAAAGTTTGAGGAATACTTCTCAAGCTCGTCGCAGGTCATCTCGATGGCGCTGTTCGCGCTGCCCGCCGCGGGGAAAACCGTGTCGAAGCGTTTGAGCGATACATCGAGATAGGTCTTCACATTCTCCGGCAGAGCAAACGAGCACACGCCGCCCGGTGCGTGGCCGGTGAATGCGCAGGCCTCATCAAAGGTCAGCATCTTTGCTTTCACGTGGAAATACGCCTTGTACTTGGCGTTGTCGATCTTCCTGTCCCCCGCCGTCACGATGATGATGGGCGCATCGTCCGCGAGCTTGAAGCTCATGGACTTCGCGATGCGCGCGCCCTCCACGCCGACGGCGACGGCGGCCAGCTCGACCGTCGCGCTCGACACGTCGAACTCGCGGATGCGGTCGGCGATGCCGAAATGTGCAAAATAGGCTCTCACTTTTTCGATGGACATTTGCGTTGTTCCTTTCTATCTCGCGCTTTCTCAACGCACATCGACGCGCTCGACGCCCACGCAGAGCCCCGTCGCGTCATCTAATGTAAAAATCGCTCCCTGCATCTTGCCGGCGCTCTTCTCCGGCTCGCGGTAGCGGCCCGGGAGACCGCCGAGAAACGTCTCGACCGACTGCTCGGGCTTGATACCGAGCACGCTGCGCACCGCCCCCGTCATGCCGAGGTCCGTGAGGTAGCCCGTCCCCTTGGGGAAGACCTCTTCGTCCGCCGTCGGCACGTGGGTGTGCGTGCCCCAGATGGCGCTGACGCGGCCATCGAGGTAATAGGCCATGGCGAGCTTTTCGCTCGTCGCCTCGGCGTGGAAGTCAAGCAGCGTGAACGTCGGCTTTTCGCCGCTTTTGAGCAGCTCGTCCGCCGTTTTGAACGGATTGTCCGCATGGAACGCGAGGTCGCAGCGGCCGATGAGGTTCATCACCGCGATGCGGGCGCGCCCGCAGTCGAAAACGCCGTAGCCCCTCCCCGGCACGCGCGCGCCGAGATTGTGCGGTCGCAGAATATACGGGCAGTCGTCGAGGTAGTCGGTGATCTGCATCTTGCCGAATGTGTGGTTGCCAAGCGTGATGACGTCCGCTCCCGCGGAGAAGATGCGCTCGGCGTCGTTCGGCGTCAGGCCGACCATCGCGGCATTCTCGCCGTTGACCACGGTGAAGTGGATGTTCTTGAGTTTTTTCACGGCGCGCAGATGGTGCTCGAGGCAGCTGACGCCGCAGCCGCCCACCACATCGCCGATGGCCAGAATATTGTAGAGCATGGCGTTCCTCCGCTTTGCGTTTTCCCCAGTATAGCAAGGCGCGGGACAAAACGCAAGAAAGGCATGAAAAAAGGCCCCGCAAAAGCAGAGCCTTTTTCTTATTTCGCGTATTCGATGGCGGTCGTCTCGCGCAGGACGTGCACCTTGATCTGGCCGGGATATTCCATCTCTTCCTCGATCTTTTTGGCAAGCTCGCGCGCCAGAATGACCATCTGGTCCTCGCTGACCTGGTCGGGCTTGACCATCACGCGGACCTCGCGGCCGGCCTGAATGGCATAGGCCTTGTCGACGCCGGGATAGCTGCCGGTGATCTCCTCAAGCTGCTCGAGGCGCTTGATGTAGTTCTCCAGATTCTCGCGGCGGGCGCCGGGACGGGCGGCAGAGATCGCATCCGCCGCCTGCACGAGGCAGGCAACGATGGTCTGCGGCTCCACATCGTTGTGGTGCGCCTGCACGGCATGGATGATGTCATCCTTTTCGTGGTACTTGCGCAAAAATTCGACGCCGAGGGCGACGTGCGTACCCTCCATCTCGTGGTCGACGGCCTTGCCGATATCGTGCAGCAGGCCTGCGCGCTTGGCGGCGTAAACATCCGCGCCCAGCTCGGCAGCCATCATGCCCGCAAGGTGCGAGACCTCGATGGAGTGCTGCAGGACGTTCTGGCCGTAGCTCGTGCGGTAATGCAGGCGGCCGAGCATCTTCACAAGCTCGGGGTGCAGGCCGCGGATGCCGGTCTCCAGCACGGCGCGCTCGCCCTCAGACTTGATGATGGCGTCCACCTCGCGGCGGGCCTTGTTGACCATCTCTTCAATGTGCGTGGGATGGATGCGGCCGTCGGCGATGAGCTTTTCGAGCGCCAGGCGCGCAACTTCGCGGCGCACAGGCTCGAAGCACGAGACGGTGATCGCCTCGGGCGTGTCGTCGATGATGAGGTCGACGCCCGTGAGCGTTTCGATCGTGCGGATGTTGCGGCCTTCGCGGCCGATGATGCGGCCTTTCATCTCGTCATTGGGCAGGGGCACCACACTGACGGTGATCTCGGCAACATGGTCGGCAGCGCAGCGCTGGATGGCAGAGGCGACGATCTCGCGGGCGCGGGAATCGGCCTCGTCCTTGGCGCGCTGCTCCAGCTCCTTGATCTTGAGCGCGGTCTCGTGCGTCACTTCGCTCTCGACCTGCTCGATCAGGTACTTCTTGGCGTCTTCGGCAGTAAAACCGGAAATACGTTCGAGCATTTCGGTCTGGCTGCGCTTGATGATCTTGATTTCTTCGTTTTCCTTGTCCAGAGCGGCATGCTTCTGGTTGAGGGCCTCCTCGCGCTTTTCCAGCGCGTCGGTCTTGCGGTCGAGGTTCTCCTCCTTCTGCTGGAGCCGGCGCTCCTGCTTCTGCTGCTCGGCGCGGCGTTCCTTGACTTCCTTCTCGTATTCGTTTCTGGAGCGCAGGATATCTTCCTTTGCCTCCAACATGACTTCGCGTTTCTTGTTTTCAGCGCTCTTGATCGCTTCGTTGACAATACGAAGAGCCTCTTCATCGGCGTTGGAGATCTTCTCCTCGGCGCGCTTAGCGGCTCTCTTGCGAATCCAAATACCAAGAAGGATGCCAATGACGAGCGTCCCCACCGCGATAAGCGCAGCGTAGAGATAGCTGATCATGCGATTCCTCCTGTGTGCTGTTTTTTGATCGATGCGATTGATCTATCGTTGGGTTTTTGAATCATAAACGAGAGATTCCCCTTCTCTCCCCTCCATAAATCCAAAAAACATTGTAAACTTTTTATGACCAGCTGTCAAGGAAAAGTCGCGTTCGGAAAAAATCGGAAACGGGCGAAGATTACACTGCGATGTAGGCCTGCGCCGCGTAGCCGAGCTGGTCGTCGTAGCCCACGGAGTACCAGCCCTGATAGCTCCCATAG
>OGNB01001533.1_pt1 | contig 12967 bp, 19 predicted proteins | sample 1573301 | NCBI WGS metagenome assembly OGNB01 (sample SAMEA2581914, study PRJEB24529) | metagenome | biome: Human gut stool | place: China | collected 2011
GTATAAGCGTGGGTTCATCATATTTGGTGTGGTATCTTTAACTATGGGAAACTCCGTTTTCCCATTTTGAAATTGTCTTGTTGGACACGCCGAGCTGCTGCGCCAGCTGCTCCTGCGTGAGGTTTTGCTCCCTACGCTTGTGCGCGATGTAGCTGCCGATGGCTGTCTGGTTCATTCGGAATGCCTCCTGCGTTGAAGATGCTCTGAGCATACGGCAAAGCCGGGAGAAAAAACATCCCTCGGCGGTAGAATTTGCGTGGAATGCGGTCTAATGCAGCGCTTTTGTGGGGCAAGCCTTCGTACACTCATAGCAGATTGCGGGATTCTTTGTTGACCTCCACATCCATGGGGCAGACCCGCAGGCACTTCCCACAATGGACGCATTTGCTCTCGTCGCAGTGGACGCGCAGCAGCGAAAAATAACTCATGGGCTTGAGAAATACCGTGATGGGACACAGATATTTGCAGAACGCACGATTATCCTTAAATATAAAGGCAAGCGCAATGCCTGCGATGTAGTAAAGCACATTTCCGGCGAGAAACAGTGCTGTCCCCAATGCCAGACAACCGCCGATATAGCTGAAGTTCAGCAGATAAAACAGGTTGTCCTTTGCCAGCCACAGCGTAACTGCCACCGCCTCAAACAGCAGAAACAGCAGCAGCGATGGCACATATTTGCGAAGGCTCTTATTGCTTCTCATCGTCCGTTTGCTCCTCTGCTTTCTTGTTTTTCTTCAGCACACTGATTGCCGGACCGGTGCAAAGCCCCACGGCAACGCCCAACATCATGCCAAGACCGATGTTGTCCATCACGATTCCGAAGAGAACGCCAAGGCTTAGACCAACGGCAAGAGCGCTGCCGCTGTCATTAGATGAAACCGGCTCTTTTTGCGTGAGATTGTTCAACGTGCTTTTATCTTTTTTCATAGCGTCCTCCCTTCGGTAAGCTGTTTTTCAAATACTTCCGTTAGCTCTGCCATCATGGACAGGGATGCGCGGTCTCCCCAATAGCCGACGCGCCATGCACTGTCGATGAGGATCTCGCCGGTACCGCCGCAGGCAAAGTCCACGCGGTCATTGCCATGATCCAGATAAACATGGAGCCAAAAACCTGCGTGATTGCCATCTATCTGGTGTGCGCCCGTCAGAGTCCGGAAGGAACGGTGGTAGGTATAGCGGGAGAGAATGTCCATGATCTGCGCAAACTCCGCGGAATCGGAAGAATAGGTCTCCTGATAGATCTCCTGCGTAGGGATAAATACGTCCTCCTCGGTGGTATCGACCATGCAGATCAGTGTGACCGAATCGCATTCCGGCTGCAAATCGGCAAAGCGGTGCGGCCAGAGCATATAGCAGACGCCGGCCAGCAGCAAAAATGCGACAGCTATCAGAATCACCCGGCGGGGACTCAGCTTTTTGATCATTTTTCCGCATCCTCCGGTACGCCGAATACCAGAATCGCCTTGCAGGAATTGGTCACGGAGAACGTCACGAACTCCCATCCTTCTAACGCCTTTTGACAGATCACTTCTTCGATTTCCGCTGCCATCTTCTTTGCCTCCGGCGCGTAGCCGGTTACGATCGTTTTATAGGTCATAGCAAAGACCCCTTTTCCGTATAGATATGGTTATGATACTTGGATGGTGGTGTGCCGGTTATCCTGGGCATCATACGGAACCTTGCTGACCTTCGAGTTTGCGAGTTTCTGCATTTCTTCTTCGGGGAACTTTTTGTCAAAATAGTCCCGTACATAGTTTGCAAGTGTCCCACCCTTCAAACCCTCGGGAGTTTTGGTAGGTACTCCAACGAGCAAAATATCTACAGCAGCACCGACCAGTCCGGCAAGGGCGGCTATACTGATATCAAAGGCATCCAGGCGATGGATAACATTGAACTCTTCGTTGAGTTGGCGGATAGCAAGTTCATTGCTCCGCAGTTCTTCCTCTGTGAAAATTGACTCCAATTCACAGCCCGTACCAACATGTCTCTCTGCCTCGGCACACAGTTCTTCCTAAGTAGGAACAACCATGACTTTTTTCGATTGCTGAATAGGTACCAACTCTTTAAGTGCTTCTGGTTGGTATCCAAGCCTCCGAAGCAAAGTCTCTGTCCTCGCAATCGTAGCATCTGTCTCATTTGAGGATGGGAAGTGGATGTCTGCAAGTGTCTCGTCTTGATGCTTCAGAACAGAATTCATCTGTTTCTCAAATTCTGTGTACTTAAACTTGCTCACTCGCTACCTCCTCCTTCAGTGATATTCTTTACGATTTGCTCAAGTTGGTCGACACGCCTGTTGGCCTCGTGGGCTTGTTCTGCCTCTGCCTGCAGGGCGTTGATTTCAGCTTCGTGCTTACGTGCGACCTTCTGCTGTTTAACGGAGCTTTCCTCAAAGGCTTTCTGATCCTTTTTACGACCAAGACGCACCCTGATGCCATCAGCGGCTACCAAGAGCAAACCACCACCAAGGAACTTTTCCCTGTGGTTTCCGACGAATTTCGCTACATCTTTGGCTAACCTACCTATGTCATCTCCGACCTTGGCAAAGTCTATATTTGGTAATTTGATTCGGTTTCCCATAGAAAACCTCCTTTACGCAATACCCAGATCGTGGCTCAAATCCTTAACTGCCTGTTGGAGTAAGATGTTCAGACTTTGCAGGTATTCAAGACGCTCCTTGTCTGCATCAGCCTCATCTTTCAAAGCTTGGATAATAGCTTCGTGACGAGCAAGGACTTCTTTGTATAGACGTTCTTTTTCCTGGCGCAATTGTTTGTTTTTAAGGTGAGAGGCAACACCAACACCACCAGCTACTAACACGGCAATAGGCGCCGCCAGCACGAAAACGCCTGCCACCATACCACCGCCCACGATAGCACCGGCAGTTGCTAAGCCGGAAGTAATACCGGCAGCAGAGAGACCTACGACACCCAAACCATAAAGGGCGGCAAAAGACCCCACACCACCAATGCCTGCTCCAAGGGCTCCGGCAAGAACCTCTGGAATAGCACTTTCCTTGATGGTCCGTTTGGAGTCATTAAGGGCTGCGGCTGCTTCGTTTACAACATTTACTACTTGCTGAAGGGAGTCAACGCTTTGGAATACCACTTCCTTTTTCTTTTTTATATAATCACCCATCTTTTTTCTCCTTCGATGTTGGCTTCTTTTTACTTGATGCGAATGCTTTAACAAGCCAAGCGTTTATGGCCGCAATTCCCGTTCCAAGGCCTAGCGGACCCAAAAGGGCTGTTCCACCGACGATCACCCCAGCGGCTTTCATCCACTCTTTGGAGACATCAGCACGGGTGGTAGTTCCTGCGAGAATAGAAGGGGCCATCATGTTTGCCTTCGACAAAAGTTCATCTCTGTTTTCAGAACTATAGTTCTCTGGATGATCTACAAGAACATCCAACAAAATCTTGAGCATTTCGGTGTCTTCCGGTGCCTGTGCCATTTCCGCGTCAAGAACGCTTCTCATGGCGATATACTGTGTCTTGGTCAGCTTGTTGCGACCGCTTTCAATATTGTTGATGGTCTGGCGAGTGACACCGATTTTCTCGCCAAACTCCTCGGCTGTCCAACCAACGGTGCGTCGGATCAAAAGTAGATTGTTTTGCATACGAATTATTTCTTCCATATTCGCACCTCCCGCCTGTACATATAATATCTTTTGACAATAAATTTGTCAAAAGATTGAAAATAGCCTTTGCAGAAAAGCCACAAAAAACAGGCGCATCGGATTTTACACCGCAACGACTGTTTTTACACTGCAAAGGTACACTTTTTAATTTTGCCTATTCCTTGTATCAAACTCGGTATGATTATTTCATAGACCTTGTTGACCTCTGTCTTTCCGGCCACGGCGATGCGCGTCAGAAGCTCAGATACCTCCTGCGGCGTAAAATATTCGCCGCCGCTCTTGCCCGCGTTGGAGGCGTACATGCCCATGAGATATTCATAGGCATCGCCAAAGGCGTCGATGGTATTGTCGTGGTAATCGCCGAGCTTCATATCGCCCACGCCGTTCATCAGCTTGACCAGCCGCTTGTTGCGCTCGGCGACCGTGCCGCCCAGCTTGTTGCTGTTGACGTCGATATCGTCAAAGAGTCCGCTGAAATTCGCCTCGCTGTCGCTACCCTTGGCGGAGTCCTCGATCGCCTGAAAGACCGCTTCCAGCGTCTCGTTCAGATTCTCGTCCAGCGGCGCGCGGCTGCGGACGCTGCAAAACAGTTGGCTTGGCAGGATGAAAAAGCCCTTGGTCTTGATGAGGTCATCTCTGGCCTGCTCCGCATTGCTGTCTGAAAGCTGGGCGTAGTCAAAATCCGTCTCACCCGCCTCGCGCTCGCCGTCGTTGATGTAGTTTGCAAAGTTCTCGGAAATATAACGGTAGAACAGCATACCGAGCACATACTGCTTGAAATCCCAGCCGTCCACGCTCCCGCGCAGATCGTTTGCAATGCCCCAGATCGTGCGGTGCAGCTCGTCCCGCTCCTGCTCTTTTCGATTGTCTGCCATAAAAACGCCCTCTCTTTCTTTTGTGCACATAGAACAATGTTCTCACTCATCGCTGTAACTGATATAGATAATATCACTTCTTCTGTTTTGTGACAAGAATTATATTATAAAAGAGAAAAGGTGATACTTTTCTTGTTAGTATTGGAGCGAGGTGATTCCATGCTCGGAGAACGTTTGGCGCTGACAAGAAAATATTTTGGGCACACACAGGATGATCTGGCTGAGAAATTGTCCGTTTCCATCGCGACTGTCCGCAGCTGGGAACGGGATATCAGCTCTCCGCCGCATGAGACGCTGGTGAAAATTTGCAGAATGTACTGTGTTTCTTCCGATTACCTTCTGGGTCTGACGGACGTCGATCCGACGTTTGTGAGCAGGAAACGGCAGGAGCAGTTCTCTCCGGAAGAACTGGAGCAGATCCGGGAATTTGAAAATTACCTCCTATGGAAAAAGCGAAATCACACAAAAAAGAATGCCGCAGACAGAAAATAAATCTGTCCGCGGCTTATTTTTATGAAAAAGTCCCTTGTATTGGACGCGGGATGTGCTACACTGGATTTACAGCTCAAGGAATTGGAGGTGCAGCCCATGCTCTACGGCTCGCAGAAACGATTTGACAAGAACGGCGACGGCAAGCTGAAAGGCGCTGAGTGGCAGCGGTGGTATCTTAACCGTGATTTCGCGGTTGGAAATCACGCCGTCCTGCCCCTCCAGCGTGAACTTCGTGATCGCGCATTCCTTACTCAGCGCACGGGAGAAGTCCTGCTGATGGTAGTACAGCGAGTACGGGAAACCTGCGCCGCCGTGTTCGAAGAAGCCGAGATACCATTGCAGCGCGTACATGCTCTGGTATCGTTCGTTTCGCAGAATGTGATAAACAGTAGAACCTGCCCACATCTCTACATCTTTTCTTGTTGGCAAATTCGCCGCGCGCAGTGCGTCGGCAATTTCTTCTCTGCTGTTTCCATTTAGGAACATATCGAAGATCTGCCGAACGACCGAAGCCTCATTTTCTTCGATGACCAGTTGCCCGTTTTGCAGCCTGAAACCATACGGCGCTTTGCAAGTATTGAACTTACCGCTCTCCATTCGCTTCTGGTAACCCCACTGGACATTTCCTGAAATGGACTCGCTGCCTTTCTGTGCCAGCGACGCCATGATTGCCGTGACCATTTCACTGGACACTCTGGCAGTATCAATGCCCTGTTCCTCGAACTGAACGCTGACGCCAAGTTCCTTCAGTTCCCGGACGGCCGCAAGACAGTCTTTCGTATTGCGGGCAAATCGGGAAATACTCTTGACCAGAATGCGGTCGATTTTTCCTTTCCGGCAATCCTGCATCATGCGCTGGAAATTTTCGCGCTTTTCGACGGATGTGCCGGTGATGCCCTCATCGGCGTAAATATCGACCATTTCCCAATCCGGATTGCTGGAGATCAGTTCAGAATAGTATTGATTCTGCGCGCGGTAGGAATTGAGCTGATCCTCGCTGGAGGAGCTGACGCGGGCGTAGGCTGCGACGCGCAGCTTCCGCGCGACAATTTCGTCGTGCGCCGGGATTACAATGACACGCTGCTGTTCCAGCGCAAGATTTCCGTCGGTCTGCTTCTTTGCCATGCTGTTCACCTCCCTCTGCAGCAACACACACTACCACACCAAGGGCGTAATAGCTATGACCAAAACGGAGAAAAATCAAGCGTAAAGTGTGAAATTTGCACCAAGCTCGACAGCGACACGCCGCGCGATCTTTTTGATTTCATTCTCAGAAAAACCAACCGCTCGGAGCGCCTTCAAGAGCTGGCAGATGCCTAAAAAATCAATGTTTGGATTCATTCCATTTCTCCTATGCACAAAGCGGGAACCGTATTCCATAGCGGGATACGGTTCCCGCGGTTTCTGACATTTGTACTTCTGGCTTTATTCGTCGCTGCTCCCCAAGCCAGAGGGCGATTTCAAACAGCGGCGGCTGGCTGCCGCTCCACGGGTCTTGCACCCCTCCGAGGATCTCTCCGAGCTGCCCCCATTACGTTCCGTTGTGGCTGGACAGGTGTACCATGATAGGTTGGCAGGGTCATCGCAAAACAGCTTGCCAAAGCTGCTTTCGGCTGGATGGGACCGCTCGTCACCTTATTGGGCCGTCTTTATACAGAGAATCTGTACAGGTGGTCTTCGCGCATCCGCCAAATCGCTTTTCCCTCGTCGGGATCTGCCAACTGATGTACTGTTGAATCGGATATGACTGCAAGCAGTGTTTGAAAAGGTTCACGGGCTTTGGTCTAAAAACCCTCTCACCTTTAGTTTCACAATTTTTAAGGCGTTTGTACGAAAAAATTTTTCAAAAATTCAAATTTTTTCTCGGCGCACAAAAAAGCAGCAGAAGCCGTCGAATCGGCTTTGCTGCAAAAGGGCGCTTCTTATGTTTTTTATCTGCAGAAAGAAAAAGCGCCGGGCATCCGAAGAGAGGCATGGACGCCCGGCAAAGCGGAAATATCAGATTATCTGACGTTGGAATCCGGCTGCGCGGGAACGAATTCCAGCTTGAGCTTTCACCCCATCCCCGCGGCGAGACACTTGAGCGTGCGCAGCGACGGGTTCGCCGTGCCGCTTTCGAGCTTGCTGATATTTGTCTGGTGGATACCCGTAGCATGCGCCAGCTGGTTCTGCGTCAGATGGTTTTCCTCGCGCCCTTCAATGATGACGCGGACAATCTGCTCTTCCGGCTCTAACGTATCCCATTCGACAGCGAACGCAGGCTCCTGCTGCTTTTTCAGCATTGCGTCGTTCAGACTCATCATCGTGTCAACAAGATCCTTTCATCGTTTCGTTTCTTCGCGCGCCGCCGGTTCTTCCAGCAGCCCCGCGAACGCCCGGTACGGGCTTTCGGCGCAGGAGAAAACCTCCGCCTGCCTGACATGCACGTCCAGCTGCTTTTTTGCCAACTCCGCCGGGATGATCGTTCCCGCGCCCGCGACGCAGCCGCCCTGGCATGCCATGCCCTCGAGTAAAAACCCGTCAAGCTTTCCCTCTTTTGCAATCGTCAGAAGCCGCCTGCACTCGCGAAGCCCGTCGGCGCGCTGAATTTTTATTTCCATGTCCGGCTGTGTGCGGCGCAGAACTTCTTCCACTGCTGCGACGCCGCCTGCCGCCGCAAAACCGCGTCCGAGTCCGGAGGCGTCATGCAGCTCCTGCGTGTCGGGCAACTGCGAAAAATCGATAGCTTTCGCCTCGAAAATGCCCATCAGCTCTTCGTAGGTCAGGACGAAATCCACGTCGCTTCGCAGCTCCTGCTGCATCGCTTCAAGCTTCTTTGCCGCGCAAGGACCGATGAACACGACCTTGCTGCCAGGGTGGGTATGCTTAACGAGCCTTGCCGTATAGATCATCGGCGTGTAGGTCATAGAAATGTTGCCGGATTCGTTCGGAAACAGCCTGCGCGCCATCATTCGCCACGACGGGCAGCACGGCGTCGCCAGAAACTTCTGCCGTGAGGGCACTTTTTCTACAAAATCCCGCGCTTCTTCAATTGCGCACCCGTCCGCGCCCGCCGCGACCTCGACCACGTCGGAAAAGCCGAGCTGCTTCATTGCCGCGACGAATTTCGGCACGGTCACGTTCTTTCCGAACTGCCGACAAACGACGGCGCGACGATGGCGACGACGTTGTTTCCCTCCGCGATGGAGCGGACGACCTGAAAAATCTGGCTCTTATCGACGATGGCTCCAAATGGACAGCTCACAAGGCACTGCCCGCACGAGACGCATCGGTCATAATCAATCCGCGCCTTGCCGTTTTCATCCAGTCCGATCGCGTCCATGCCGCACGCCGCCTGACACGGGCGCTCGATGAACGCTATGGCGTGGTACGAACAGGCGCTGGCGCAGTTGCCGCATCGGATGCAGACCGATTCGTCAATGACGCTCTTGCCGTTTGCAAAGGAAATTGCCCCCTTGGGGCAGACGCTTTGGCAGGATGCTGCGAGGCAGCCTTGACAGATATTTGTGACGCTGTAGCGCTTGGTTGGGCAGGCGTGGCACGCGTAGGGAATGATGTTGACCAGCAGCGGCTCGTAGTATTGCTCTGCAATGGCGGCGTGGTCCATACCCTCGGTGAGCAGCGTCCGCGTCTGCACAGGCTGAAGCGATAAGCCCATTGCCAGCCGCACGCGCTCACCCGCGATGGCACGCTCTAAAAACACCGATTCCCGGTGCAGGGGGCTTTCGCCGGGGACGATGCGGTATGGGATATCCTCCATCTGACCGAAGTCGTCAGAGTATGCCATTCTGGTGACTTCAGCAAAAACCTTTTTTCGAATATCTGTAATTAGAGATGGAATACCACGCATAAAAAGGACCTCCAAGAAAAGGGTTAGAAAAAGAAGTGGTCGGACGTCCGCTAAGGGGGAACGGACGTCCGACAGGAGAAAGTAGCGGATTGGGACCGCTAAAGAAGAGGCAGGGATGAGCGTTCCCATTTATGTAAGCGCGGCCGCTCCCACACGACTGCGGTTACAAACAAAAAACCGTGATGCCTGATATGGCCGCACGGAAATAAAGCCCCTATCTACTTAGATAAGTGCTGAATATTTCGGCTCCGGTCATGGCAAGGCACAGGGCAGCTCTCAGAAGACCTGACTTATTCTGACCAAGCAGACATCACAGTGACCGACTCGCGGGGCTTCTCACCCCATTCCACCTGCAAGCACATGGCTTACGCGAACTACCCGATATTCATTTTTTATCATTATAACATGGAAATACGCAATTACTAATATCATTTTTCTGCGCGATATATTGAATTTTGCATAACTTCATCTAAAAAATGAAATAGTCCGCTGTAACATCTCCTACAGCACGAATTTTACGTCAGAGATCTTGATCTCCTGCGCAGTGAACTTAAAAAACTGCCCGTGAGACGCTTCTCTCACAGGCAGTTTTGTTGGTTTATGCCGCTGTATAGACCTTTTCCCAGCGGACAGTCGCGTAGAACACGATCGAGAGCGCCGCTGCGATCGTCCAGCCGATGGGCCAGGAGCTCCAGATGCCGGTCGTGCCGAGCGCCGTGCGGGACAGAATTTCTGCCAGCGCCACGCGAAGAACCAGGTCGGTGAACGTGGCGATCATGAATTTTTTCATCAACCCCGCGCCGCGCAGCACACCGTCGGAGACGAGCTTGGCAGATACGATGAAATAAAACGGCGCGATGATGCGCAGGAACGCCACGCCGGCGTCCATCGCCTGCCCCGTGGGGCTGTCGAGGAAAATGTGAACGAGCGGCTGCCCGGCGAACACATACAGCGCCACCAGCGGCACGCACAGCGCCCAGACGAGCTTGATTCCCGCCCGGAAACCCGATTTGATGCGGTCAAATTTCGCCGCACCTAAATTCTGCGCCGTGTAGTTGGAAATGCCGTTTCCGAGCGTAGTAAGAGACGTGATGACCATGTTGTTGAGCTTCACCGCCGCAGAGTAGCCTGCCATGACGGCCGCGCCGAAGCTGTTGATGACGCTCTGGATGATGATGTTGCCGACGGAAATAAAGCTCTGCTGCAAGATGCTCGGAATGGCGATGACCGCGAACCGCCCAAAATGGTTCCACGAGAAGATCTTTACTTTTCCTTCCGTCGGGATTTTCGCAAAGCGGCGGAAGACGACCACAAGCGCCAGCACGCAGCTGATTCCCTGGCACAAAAACGTCGCCCAGGCAACACCGGCAACGCCCATGTTGAACGCCGTGACGAAGAGGATATCGACCGCGATGTTGGATGTTGACGAACACGCGAGGAAGAGAAACGGCGTTTTGGAATCGCCCAGCGCGGAGAAAATGCCGGTCGCGACATTATACAGGAACACGAACGGCAGGCCATAAATATAAATGTCGAGGTATAATTTCGAGTCTTCGAAGACCTCTTCCGGCGTTTTGATGAGCCGGAGTAAGCTGTCGCAGCAGAGCGTGCCGACAAGCATCAGCGCCGCGCAGATCACGCAGCTGGAAATGAGCGCCGTATAGACCGTCGTCTTGAGGTCATTGTACTGCTTCGCGCCAAAAAACAGCGCCGCCAGAACCGAACACGCGATGTTGCAGCCGAAGGCAAAGGCGATGAAGATCAGCGTAATTTCGTAGCTGTTGCCGACGGCGGCGAGGGCGTTGTCACTGATGAATTTCCCCGCCACGAAGCTGTCGGCGATATTATAAAGCTGCTGGAAGATGATGCTGCCGAACAGCGGCAGGCAGAACTGCCAGAGGACTTTTTCAGGCTTGCCGGTCGTCAAATCCTTATTCATGGCGCATCGCCTCCTGCGCGGATGCAATGACGCTCGCTGCGCCATCAATGCCATACTCGCTCGAAGAGAGCATCAGGTCGTAGCTTTCCGGTTCGCCCCAGAGTGTGTCCGCGTAAAAATCAAAGTGGTGCTTGCGCATCCGGTCGACCTTCTGCGCCTTATGAAGAGCGCGTTTTTCATCCAAATTATTACGCGCTGCAATGCGCTTTGCCCGGTCGGCGCTATCCGCATAGATGAAAACGGAAAGCGGACGGTAGCCTGCGGCCCGCAGAATGGCGGAGGCACACCGGCCAATGATGACGCAGTCACCCTTTTCTGCAAGCTCTAAAATCGCGCGGCGCTCTGCGTCAAAGACCCGCGCTTCTTCCGAGTAAAACGCCTCGCCCAGCGCGGCGGTGTCCGCAAAGGGATTGCCCGAGACGGCAATGCCAAAATCCTCGCCCTTTTCGTCGTATTCCGCGACGGCGGTTTCAGAAAGCCCCGCTTCCTGCGCGGCTTTTTGAATGAGGCATTTATCGTAGCAGGGAATCCCCAGCTTTTTTGCGACTGCTTCGCCAATTTCCCGGCCGCCGCTGCCATACTGGCGGCTGATGCAGATGATCGTCCGTTCCATCTTTTTTCGCTCCTGTCTTACATTTTTTCTCTTGACCGCCCCTATCGTAGCAGAAAAATGAAATATGTAAAATCTATATTTGACATTTCCGATATATCAAAATAGAATGGCAGAAGAGAAACGAATGCACGGAGGGTGCCATGTATATCAGCTACGAGTATTACCGGATTTTCTATCACGTCGCCAGGTGCGGCAATCTGACAAAGGCGGCGGAGGCGCTGCAAAACAGCCAGCCGAATCTGACACGCGCGATTCGGAATTTAGAGTCCGAGATCGGCTGTCCGCTTTTTTCGCGCACGAATCGGGGCATGATTTTGACCCCGGAGGGCGAGGGGCTGTACCGGCACATAAAGATCGCCTGTACGGAAATTGAAGCGGGCGAAGCCGCCGTGACGCAGAGTCGGACGCTCGAGCGCGGAAACGTGTTTCTGGCAGCAAGCGAGGGTGCGCTTCGGTGTTTACTCCTGCCGGTACTTAAAAGGTATCAGGAAAAGTACCCCGGCGTGCATCTTCGCATCAGCAACCACTCCACGCCGCAGGCCGTCGCGGCGCTGCACGAGACGACGGCAGATTTTGCGGTCATCACAACGCCGGTTACGCTCTCGCCGTCTCTCACGCAGACGATCGTCAAAGAAATTCGGGAGGTTCCGATCTGCGCGCCGGCCTTTTCCGGTTTGCTTGGACGAAGCGTCGCGCTTTCCGAGCTGGAAGCGTATCCACTCATCACGCTCGGCGCGGGCACGACCTCCCATGCGTTCTACGTCTCTGTTTTCACCGCGCAGGGCGTTGCTTTTCAACCCGCCATCGAAGCCGCCACGGCTGACCAGATCATCCCTATGGCAGAAGCCGGGCTCGGCGTGGGTATCGTGCCGGAGGCGTTCATCCGTCCGTCTGATAATGTGTGCCGCATCGAGCTACAAGAGCCCCTCCCGCTGCGTGCCGTGTGCATCGTGAAACGGAAGGGGCAGCCCCTGAGCGTCGCCGCGAGGGAGCTGGAGCGGATGCTGCTGGCGGCTGGGGCTCAGAGCACCTGACTCAGATTTGCTGCTTCAAAAGCCGAAGCAGCTTTTCTTTTCTGTAATGCAGCGTCATCACCGGGATTCCTGTTTTCTCGTTGTAGGCACGCAGGGTCAGCGGCGGCGTTTGCAGATATAACGCACGAAGCAGCGCCGCGTCTTCCTCCGGAAGTGCATCTACTACTTCACGAACGCGCTGCACGGCAAGGGTATCGAGCGCTGGACGGGTATTCCCACCAGCAAGCTGATGGAGGGCGAGCGCGAGAAGCTGCTGCGCCTGCCGGAGATTCTCCACAAGCGTGTGATCGGACAGGACGAGGCTGTCAGCTGTGTGTCTGACGCAATTCTTCGCAGCCGCGCGGGCATTCAAGATCCGAACCGGCCGCTTGGCTCGTTTCTGTTCCTTGGCCCGACAGGCGTTGGCAAGACGGAGCTTGCAAAGGCACTGGCCGAGGCGCTGTTTGACGACGAGAAGAATCTGGTGCGGATTGATATGTCGGAGTACATGGAGAAGTTCTCCGTGTCGCGTCTGATCGGTGCGCCTC
>OGNB01001537.1_pt1 | contig 12955 bp, 9 predicted proteins | sample 1573301 | NCBI WGS metagenome assembly OGNB01 (sample SAMEA2581914, study PRJEB24529) | metagenome | biome: Human gut stool | place: China | collected 2011
AAATTTTGCCATCTGATTTAAGAAGTAATGATAAACAACAAGTAAGACTTAGAAAAGAGTTTGAAAAATATCCACAACTGTATTATAGCGGTGGTAGAAGAGATAGTACAAGGGTTAGAAACAAAGAAGTCTTTGATCCATATTTGGTTGCACAAACTTTATTGGCTTTTCATGGAGATTGTGTAACTGCTTATAACTCAAAGAAATTGATATGGGACGAGGATAAAGAATACACAAATATTTTTTCGGATCAATTAACTGCAGAACATATTATTTTCGTATATTCATTGGGGAGAGCTATTGATGAATTTAAAATTAACTTAAAAAATAAGAAAGAACAAAGAACGGATATAGAAGATGATGAACTTAATTTTTTGAGTAAGCGTGGCTCTAAAATGTTATTGATATCAGCAGTAAGCACTTGTATGGAAAGCTTACTTGGAAAAAAGATTTTAGATTCTTGGAGGTTAGTGTTTAAAGATAATAAAAATTTTGATAAGTTAGTTGAAGAATGGAAAGCAATATTAGATGTTTTGATGCCATGGCATTCTACGCTTGAACCGGCAATTGTAAGTGGTTTAAAAAGTAAGGAAGCCACACAAAATGCAGCTAAACAATTGAGAGCAACGTTGACATCGTTTAGTTCAATGTATGCTCAACAATTGAAACCATTTTCAGATAGTATAAATACAGATATGTAGATAAATACAGAGATATTGTGATAACACCATGATAACAAAATCTCCAAAAACCACACGGACACAGCGGAAAATCCGTATTTTTCCACACAAAATGCACGGAAAATAACCATTTAGCCTCTGCAACACGCCATTCTGATACCGTGAAGGTGGACGTACTGTAGGTTCAGGACGTGTTGCTACAATCCTTCATTGAGCAATGACTGATTTGTGCGAAAAATGTAGAGTACCGCAAGGTATATTGTTTTCAAACGCAAGACGGGTCTGTCACATGAGCAAATATTTTTTGCTGATATGCTCCCTTCCGGGTAGACAAATAAAAACTTGTCTCCCAGGAAGGGAGCATATTTTACTTTACAGGGGAAACTCTATCGCTGGATATCCATTTTTGTGGGTTGACAAATGTTCAAATTAGAACTAAAATACAAGAAGTTCAAATTAGAACAAGAGGAAGGTGGAAGCATGTTTGATGAGCAGTGGCAGTTTGCCGTGGAAGTAGAACGGGAATATGCACAGTACCGCAAAAAGGTGATGATGCGTTATCATTTGTCTGCCGCAGAAGTAGATATTTTGCTGTTTCTTGCAAATAACAGTCAGTTTGATCTTGCAACAGATATTGTACGTGTGCGGAAAATGCAGAAATCACACGTTTCGCTGGCCGTAAACGGGTTGTGTGAAAAAGGCTACCTGCGAAAAGAGGGCGATATGGCAGACCGGAAGAAAGTGCATTTGAAGCTGGAACCGGCTGCGGCAGAGTGCGTTTGTTACGGACAGAAATGTCAGAAGGAATTTGGAGAATCTCTGTTTTGCGGAATTTCAGAGGAAGATAAAAAAGAATTTTTGCGGCTCTGTGAGCTGATCCGGAAAAATGTAATCGGGAAATAGAATGGAGAAAGAATGGAGAAAGAAGGAATTTCATGACTATTACAGAATTAATCGTATGTATTGTGGCCGGCCTCGGTGCCGGCCTTGGAACGGGTCTTGCGGGACTTTCTGCGGCGGCGGTCGTTTCGCCTATGCTGATCACATTTCTGCATATGCCGGCGTACCAGGCGATCGGGATAGCACTTGCATCGGATGTCCTCGCGTCGGGGGTCAGTGCGTGGACATACAAGAAAAACAAAAATATCGACATTCGCCATGGCGTGATTATGTTGATCTCCGTATTGATTTTTACACTGGTCGGAAGCTTCGTTTCCTCCCTTGTGCCAAACGGAACAATGGGCGGATTTTCAAAAGGTATGACACTGCTTGTCGGACTCAAATTTATTATTCGCCCGATCATGACAACGAAGGAAGTGCAGGCAAACAAATCCGAGGAACAGAAAATCCGGCAGTCCATTCTTTGCGGCGTGTTAATTGGCTTTATCTGCGGTTTTGTCGGTGCCGGCGGCGGTATGATGCTGCTTCTGGTGCTTACAAGTGTGCTTGGCTATGAGTTAAAAACGGCGGTTGGAACGAGCGTCTTTATCATGACCTTTACTGCGCTGACCGGAGCTGTTTCACATTTCTATATCGGCGGAAAACCGAATTTTCCGATTATGATTGCTTGCGTGATCAGCACACTGGTGTTCGCGCAGCTTGGAGCAAAATGGGCGAACAGCGCAAACGTAAAAATGCTGAATCGCGTAACCGGAATCCTGCTGTGCGTGCTGGGAATGGTGATGCTGTTCTTCTGAAAAAAATCCTGTCCAATACAAAACCGGACAGGATTTTTTCTTACTATGAAAGCATGCAAATCAGGTTCTCATCGCTCCGTCCACGGAAAGAATTTCACCCGTTATATAGGAAGCCATGTCGCTTGCCAGGAAGAGAAATGCATTTGCGATATCTTCTGCCTCGCCGATTCTTCGAAGCGGGATGTGGCTGATCAGAGGATCGATCATTTCCTTCGGAAGTGCTGCAACCATATCAGTTCTGGTGATACCGGGGGCAACGGCGTTCACGCGGATGTGAAACGGTCCGAGTTCTCTTGCAAGTGACCAGGTGAGACCATTGACAGCATATTTGCTGGACGGATAGGCAACGCCGCCTGGCTGGCCACAGATGCTGACCATAGAGCTGGTGTTCAGAATACATCCGCCGCCCTGCTCTTTCATGATAGCAGTGGCCGGCAGGATTCCGTTCATCATGGCGTTCACATTCAGATCCATTACGTTGGCGAAATGTTCTGCGGTGTATTTGTCGAGCGGTGTGCTGTCGGAAACGCCGGCATTGTTTACGAGGATATCAATTCTTCCGTATTTTTCCTTGATTTTAGCAATCTCATCTGCCATGGCGGCCGCATCGGTCAGCTTTGGCTATGCGCCGGAAACGTCCCAGTCCGGGTTTTCTTCTTTCAGGGAAGTAACCGCTTTTACAACGGTCTCCTCGCGGGAGCCAAAAAGTACAACTTTCGCGCCGTTCTGTAAAAATTTTTGAACAATGGCATAGCCGATTCCCCTGGTTCCACCGGTAACAACTGCTATTTTATTCTGTAACATAAAAACCACCTCACAATCCATTTTCTTATTTCTATCATAAGGGATTCCGTTGGTGGACAGTCAATCCATATTTTTTGCCGGAAAAAACAGTGAATTTTTCTTAAAATCAGACGAGTTGTTACAGTGCGCCGGAGATCAGCAAACTGTAACGACGATTTTTGCGGGTAGATGAAATTGCGGTGTGGATTTCTTTGCCATAAATAGTTATAATAAAGCTAAAAAGTGTCCAGTGGGTGTACACTTTGAGCAGAATGTATCAGAAAAAGGTGTTTTGCGGGCTACGACGTTCTTGTTTGGGAAATGTTTTCTGAATGTGCCGGGAGCAAAAAAGACGGCGCGGCAGATGATAGGGTTCGCTTTGGAAGACGTTCGATGCTCCGGAAAAGATGAGGGAAACTGACAAAAAAGGGAAAATGATGTACAAGGTGTGAATTCATGAGAATACAGGAAGTAATGGGAAAAACGGGACTGTCCAGACGGACGATCCATTATTATATCGATCAGAAATTAATTATCCCCCCGGTGAATGAGGGCAATGGGTACCATGATTTTACAGAGGAGGATGTACAGAAGCTTTTTATTATCCGAAAGCTGCGGGAGGCGGGGCTTTCTCTTGCGGATATCCGTGCAATTCTGCGTAAGCCGCGAACAACGCCGTTTTATCTTCATAAGCAGATGAATGAGCTGCAGACGCAGATGCTTACGATACAGAAAACGATCAGCGAGATGGACCGCTTAAGCGGCCAGCTCCCGGTCTGTCAGTCGCTCGACCAGCTTGCGGGAATGCTGGAAGACACGAATTTCAGCCCCGATGAGCCGCCGCAGTTTCAGATGGAATCGAGAGATGCCAGGCTGCTGGCGCAGTATCTCCGGATGGCTTATCTGGACACGCCGGTCACGGAGTATCAGCAGTTTCTGTGGCAGAAAATCATGCAGCAGACCATGGAACATGCGCGGACAGATCTGAAAATGATGTCCCGTTATCTGCAGTCTATTTCCCCGGAGCGGATTGATGCGACGAATATTAACCAGTATCTGCGGAACCAGAAAATCATTGCTCTCACGGGGGCGGATTATCCGACGTTTGTGGAAGAATTGAAAACTTCTCTCCTTGCGTTTGCCTCTGACCCGGTACAGCAGGAAAAATGGAGTCTCCTCTACCAGCCGCTCATCCATCCGATCGCCGTTTTCTGCGTCTCTGTCAGCGGCTGGATGCGCGAGTTCCACCCGGCATACCGCCGCTATTATGAAAACACGCACACCTGCTGCCGCATGCTGAAAGATTTCATGGACAGTCCGGAGGGAGCTTTACTGAATGCTGCGCTGAACAAAGCATTCAACGGAAACTGCGATGTGCGCACCGGTTACTACGGCGAACTCGAAGTGGCGGCAACATTTCACAAAAGCATTTATGCACTGCTGTCACCGGAACAGATCCGGGAATTTCTGGCAGGGGTGGAAGGGTGAGTATCTGACCTTGCTTCGGAAACAGGAGGGTCTTACACAGGCAGAGATGGCAGGGAAAATTTGTTATATTGGAATGGCACATTACGGAAAAAGAGTATGTGTCAAATGGGAATACAAAACAAAATAGACAATAGCCTCACAGGTCGGAAACATATGAGGCTATTGCGGTTTTCGAGCATGATAAAAAAGATTTTTCAATCATGTTCGGAAATAGAAGACAGATTTTTTTGCGACGATGCGCGCGGAACGATCGTTACCGGAAGAATGATTTTTTCCGTCTCGGCGGCGGGATTTTTGAGGGCGGCAAGCAGAATCCGTCCGACTTCGCGTCCGATTCCGGCAAAATCCTGATGAATGGAGGTAATGCCGAGGCTTCGGCTGACATTTGTATCGTCGAAGCCGCAGAGGCAGAGATCCTCCGGAATGCGAAGACCGATCGTGCGGCAGGCGAGGAAAATCAGCTCGGCGATACGGTCGTTTTCGGCGATGATGGCGGTGATGCCGTCGCTGTGCATGGCAAGAAGCTTCTGCTGAAACGGTGTGCGTTCTGTGGAAAGTGCGGCATCATCGGAAAGCTCCTCGCAGCAGGTGACAAGCTGATGCGGGTCCGGCGCGATCCCGGCGGCTTTCATTTCATGCAAAAATCCGGCAAAGCGGTCGCGTACCGATGAAGTCTCAGAGAGTGGCGCCGCGGTGAAAAACGCGATGTTTCGGTGTCCCTGCCCGAGCAGATGGCGCGCTGCCTGTCGTCCGCCGTCATAGTTGTCGCAGACAACATTGTTCAGATACGGACAGTCCGTCTGCTTGTCAACGATGACGATCGGACAGCCGGAGAACATGAAATCGTTCAGCTTTTCCAGGTGAATGTTGTCGCGCTTCGGATAATAGACAAGCGCGGCAATATTTTGAGACCGGAGCAGTTCCAGTGTTGTGCGTTCCTTCGGTGAGGAAGAGCCGGTGACGTGAATGCTTAGAAAATAGCCACATTCAGCCAGCACAGCGCTTAAGCTTCCGATTGCCTCCGAAATATTTCCCTGTGTGGTGGCGAACGGAAGAAGAAGAGAAATCATTTTCGGCGTATCGGTTGCTTTGCTGTCCGGTGAAAGACTTCGCGAAACAAAGCTTCCAACACCGCGCTTCCGGTACAGAATCCCCTGCTGTTCCAGATCCTCGATAGCACGCTTTGCGGTAATCCGGCTGACGTGGTGTTGCTCCGACAGCATTTTTTCGGTACAGAAGGATTCGTCAAACGAAAAGTCTCCGGCGTGAATGCGTGCAAGCAGGGTTTCTTTGATCATTTCATATTTTGGTTTTGTTTTTCTGGTCTGTGAATCCATAAAATTCCTCTGGGATAAAAAGGTATAAAAACGTTGATTCCGTCTGCGTGTTTCATTTGCTATTATAGCGAATGTAAAAAAACAAGTCAAATAAGAGCTGCGGCCTTTTCGGACACGATTTACTGCTACAGCAGACGTGGCACGATGAAAAACGATAAAATGATATATCATATAGAAAGCGAATGTAAAATGCTTGACAGAATATCATCTGATTTCTATAATATGATATATCAAACAAATTGGTGTCAAAAGGAGTTTTACCCCGTTTGATACCAGAATACTCGACAAAATGCCGTATCGGCAGAATGACAGCAAGAAACCAAAGATTTTTAAAGAAACGAAAGGAAACAGATCATGATGAAAACAACCGTACATATTATTTCCCATTCCCACTGGGACAGAGAGTGGTATCAGTCTTTTGAAACACACCGCATGAAACTGATTGAGCTGGTGGACAATATTTTGGATAAGGCGGAAAACGATCCGGAGTTCGGAGGCTTTTTCCTCGACGGACAGGTCATCGCAATCGATGATTATCTGGAAATTCGTCCGGAGAAGCGTGCGCAGGTGGAAAAATGCATCCGCGAGGGCAAAATTCAGACCGGTCCGTGGTATATTCTGCAGGATGAGTTCCTGACGAGCGGAGAGGCATGTGTCCGCAATCTTCAGGTCGGCATGCAGGAAGCAGAACAGTACGGTGCAGTCGGGAATGTTGGTTATTTCCCGGATGCGTTTGGAAACGCAGGTCAGATGCCGCAGGTATTAAAGCAGGCAGGCATGGAGGCAGTTGTCTTCGGGCGGGGTGTCAAACCGATCGGACCGAACAACGAAGTTACCGGCGGACAGTATGAGTCTACATATTCTGAGATGATGTGGGAATCCCCGGATGGAACGAAGCTGCCGGGTATCCTGTTTGCAAACTGGTATAACAACGGCGTTGAAATTCCGGTAGACGAGGCGGAAGCGAAGGTTTACTGGGATAAAAAGCTGGCAGATGCGAGAAAATTTGCTGCAACGCATCAGCTTCTGCTGATGAACGGATGCGATCATCAGCCGCTGCAGAAGAACATTACGGAAGCAATCCGCGTGGCAAGAAAGCTGTACCCGGACATCGAGTTTATTCATTCTGATTTCAAAAAATATGTAGAAGCAATGGAGAAGGAAATCTCTGAGAACTTCTCTACGGTTAAGGGTGAGCTGACAAGCCAGGAAACCGACGGAAGATGGACGCTGGCAAATACAGCGTCTTCCTGGATCGGATTAAAACAGGATAACCGCGCGGGAGAGACGGCACTGGAGCGAAAAGCAGAGCCTGCGGCTGCAATGGCACAGGTGTTTGGGAAAACATATCCGGAGGACCAGATGACCTACAGCTGGAAGAAGCTGATGCAGAATCATCCGCATGACAGCATCTGCGGCTGCAGTGTGGACGAGGTCAACGAAGAAATGAAGACTCGTTTTGCAAAGAGCAGACAGGTTGCGGATGCAATTTACGAGGAGAGCGTGGAGTATCTGACGAATAAGGTAAACACGGCGGCACTTCCGGGGGACGGCGAGAAAATCCCGTTTGTGGTATGGAATACATCGGGAACAGCGAAAACACAGGTGGTGGAGAAAGAAATTCACCTGTTCCGGGATTACAATCTGTTTGTGTGGGATGGCTATGAGGCGGCAGAACAGGTGGAGCTTCCGGCAATGGTGCTGCGCGATGCGGACGGAAATGAAGTTCCGGCGAAGATTGCGGATGCGGGGATTGCGTTCGGATACGATCTGCCGGATGACCGGTTCCGTCAGCCATATATGGCGAAGAAGGTACGGGTGACGTTTGAGGCAGAGGTTCCGGCTCTTGGATACCGTACGTATTATTTGGAAACCGCAGAACAGCTGCAAAACGTGGACGTAGTTTCCGGTGACGCGAATGTGCTTGAAAATGATGCAATGAAGGTTGTTGTGAACGAGGATGGTTCTTACAGCCTTCTGGACAAGAAGACGGGCAGAACGTATGAGAACCTGGGTTGCTATGAAGACACCGGGGATATGGGCAATGAGTATATTTATATTCAGGATACCGGAAAACAGGTGATTTCCACGAAGGGCAGAAAGGCGGAGGTTTCCTGCGTGGAGCGAAATGCGTTCCGTACGGTGGTTAAAATCCGCCACAAAATGATGGTTCCGTCCGGAATGGGTGAAGAGCTGCAGCGGCAGCGCGAGATGTGTATTGATCCATATACGCGGGTGGCAAACCGCTCTTTTGAGCTGGTTGAAATGGATGTGAAGACGGTGCTTACGCTGGAAAAATCGGCGAAAGGGCTGCGTGTGGCTACCACCATCTGCAATCAGGCGAAGGATCACCGGGTTCGTGTGATTTTTCCGACGGGACTGCATACATCGATGCATATGGCGGATTCTGCGTTTGAGGTGGTTCGGAGAAATAACCGTCATAACGATACCTGGACAAATCCATGCGGATGTGAGAGACAGCAGTGTTTTGCGGCGATGGAGGACGAAAAGGGCGGCCTTCTGGTTGCCAACCGCGGTTTGTATGAGTATGAGATTCTGGAAGAGCAGGAGAATGCAATTGCGGTGACGCTGCTTCGCTGTGTTGCGGAGATGGGCGATTGGGGATATTTCCCGACACCGAAGGCACAGCAGCTTGGAACATTCTGTCTGGAGTTTGAGGTTGTGCCATATGCGGCCGGGGAGACCGGCACTGCATTTGAGGAAGGCTATGCGTTCCAGCAGGATCTGACGGTGGCACAGGCCGGGCTGGAGAGAGCGTTCCTTCGGAAACCGGGTCAGGTAAAGCCGGAGCTGATTGAAGGTAAACTTCCGTTAGAGATGAGTTTTCTTGCATTTGAAGGCAATGGTATTCATATGACTGCATTTAAGAAAGGTCAGAAGAAGGACGATCTGTTTGTGCGGTTCGTGAATCATATGGAGCAGGGAGAGATCCTTTCTTTTAAGAAAGAAGATTGGATGAAAGAGGTTTATCGCAGCAATGTCATCGAAGAGAAGAACGATGTGCTGACCCCGGATGCGGACGGTATTTATCATGTGTCGCTGAGGGAATTTGAGATTGCTACGTTTGGGGTTGTGAGATAAGCGGACGCTTCGGCAGGAGGGCGTGCGATCGTTGCAAAAAACGGGGAAAAAGCAAGAATAAGGTGGACTTTAGGGCAGACAAGTTATATGCTTTTGGTATAAGTAAAAAATGATTTTTTACAGGAGGGTTTTTACATGAAAAAATGGACAGACCGAATGGAAACTCCGATTCAGGCGGAGCTGATCTGTTATGATGTGAATGGAATTCACATTGTGTTTGGGGTGACAAAAGAGAAGGCGTTAAAGCTGTTTCATTTTTCAAGTGCACCGTTTGATGCAGAGAATCTCTGCCGGAAGCCGGATAACTGGTGGCCGATGGAGGGAATGCGGGAGGCTCAGATCGAAGAGAGCTTCCAGCTGGTACAGGTGAATTTTTCCGGTTATAACCGGCCGTATGAAAAGCACGGAAATAAGTACATTGTGACAGCGCCGGGCTTTATGCTGAAATTTGACTCGATTTCGGAAGAAAGAAACGAAGATGGCGATCTGCTTCGCATTGTACAGAAGGATGATGTGACGGGCGCGAGGGTAGAGTCGGTCATGCAGTTTTATGACGGTCTTCCGGTTGCAAGAATGTACAATACCGTGACGAATGAGGGCAGTGAGAACCAGACACTGGAATATATCTCAAGCTTCAGCTACTGGGGCATCGAAAAAGAGCAGAAAGAGGGCATTCCGGAGTTTATCAGCTCAGATGATAAGATGTCGATGATAGTGGTTCACAATGGCTGGCAGAAGGAGCTGACGGTGAAAAAATACCGCTTTGCAGATCTTGGCATGGCGCAGACGCAGCCGCACAACTATCAGAGAACATCGAAGACGATTGAGATTACAAATACGGGTAACTGGTCGGCGAAGGAATATGTTCCGATGGGATATATTGGGAACAGCGCAGCAGATGCGAGCCTGTTTTTCGAGATCGATCACAGCGGTTCCTGGCATTATGAAATTGGAGATCAGAACTGCCACTTTTACCTGGCTGTGAGCGGCCCGACGGAAATCCAGTCGCACTGGTCGAAAAACCTGAAGCCGGGAGACAGCTTTACAACCGTGCCGGTGGCTGTCGGTGTCGGTCATGATGATTTTGAGGAGGCAATCGGTACCTTAACGAAGTACCGCAGAAGAATTCGCCGTCCGAATAAGGACAATGAGAACCTGCCGGTTATTTTCAACGATTACATGAACTGTCTGTTTGGAGATCCGACGACAGAAAAAGAATTTCCGCTGGTGGATGCTGCCGAAAAAGCAGGATGTGAATACTTTGTCATCGATGCCGGCTGGTATGCGGACGGCAACTGGTGGGACAGTGTCGGCGAGTGGCAGGAGAGCAGAAAACGTTTCCCGAACGGCGTTCGTGAAGTGACAGATTATATCCGTTCCAAGGGTATGATTCCCGGCGTATGGCTGGAGCTTGAGGTTATGGGTATTAACTGTAAAAAGGCTTCTATTCTGCCGGATGAGTGTTTCTTCCTGCGCCATGGAAAACGTGTGTATGACAGAAGCCGTTATCAGCTTGACTTCCGTCATCCGCTGGTCGTTGAGCATGTAACGGAAGTGATCGACCGCGTGGTCAGAGATTATGGTGTCGGCTATATTAAGATGGATTACAATATCGAACCTGGTATCGGTACGGAAGTGGATGCAGACAGTTTTGGAGATGGTCTCTTAGAGCATGAGAGAGCATATCTGGCATGGCTGGATGGTATTTACAGAAAATACCCGGATCTCGTGATCGAGAACTGCTCAAGCGGCGGTCTTCGGATGGATTATGCGATGCTGGCAAGAAACAGTATTCAGTCCACCAGTGATCAGGAGGATTACCGTAACTACGCGACGATTTCGGCGAATGCGGCGATTGGTGTAATGCCGGAGCAGGCTGCGATCTGGTCGTACCCATTGCGGGACGGTACCGAAGAGGAAGTTATTTTCAACATGGTCAACGCGCTTCTGCTTCGTATTCACCAGAGCGGTCATCTGGCAGAAATTTCGCCGGAGCGGTTTGCACTGGTAAAAGAGGGAATCGACTGCTACAAAGAGATCCGCAGCGGAATCAAGGATGGTGTTCCGTTCTGGCCAATGGGATGGGCGGATAATGAGGACAAGCATCTTGCAGCCGGAATCCGGGTACCCGGAGATGTGATTTACCTTGGTGTATGGAGACGCGGCGGAGAGACGGATTTTGAAGTTCCGCTTGACCGTGCCTTTCCGGGAAAAGAGCTGGAAGTAAGCTGTATTTATCCGAAAGCGTGCGGAGATGTATTCCATTACGATGATTACAGCAAAAAACTGAAGGTCCATTTTCCGGAGACGTATATGGCGCGGCTGTTTCAGATTAAAGTGAAATAAAGTAACGATTGAGAGCCCCATTTCGCATGGCGCTGAATCGTTACGAAATAAAAACATAAATCCCCACCCACGGAATAAATTGTATGGAGTGTATCTTCAGCAATGTTTTCCGGGGAGGGGATTTTTTGCGTATTCTTACGGTACTTTCAGATCTTATGGTTCCCCTGCTGATCTTTTATGTGGTCGGATTGGGGCTTTTGATGAAGCAGGATGTGTTCGGAGATTTTTTGAACGGGGCAAAGGATGGCATGCGGACTGTGATCGGGATTGTGCCGACGCTGATCGGGCTGATGGCGGCGGTCGGGGTTTTGCGGTCATCGGGATTTCTGGAGGATTTTGGAAACCTGCTCGGAACTGTGCTGGAACCGACGGGAATCCCATCTGCGCTGGTTCCGCTCAGTGTTGTGCGTCTGTTTTCCAACAGCGCGGCGGTGAGCCTTTTGCTGGATCTTTACAAGGAGGCGGGCTGCGACTCCTTTGCCGGACGGGCAGCTTCCATTATCATGTCGTGTACCGAGACCGTTTTCTATACGATGACGGTTTACTTTGGTGCGGTTCGGATCAAAAAAACGCGGTATACTCTGGCTGGCGCCTTGTTTTCTTCTCTTGTTGGAATGACAGTCGGTGTTTTGCTTGCACGGTTGATCTGACCATTTTTTCTGATCATACCAGTGAAATGTGTTGACATTTCAAAACGATTGGAATAAGATGGAAACAACTTAAAACATACAAAATCAATAGGAAATAAGGAAATAAAAGGTGCAGAATAAGGAGGAAATGAACGATGGCAAAGGTATATGACAGCATTTTAGATCTTGTAGGAAAAACTCCGCTGGTAGAGCTGAAACGGATCGAAGAAAAAGAAGGACTGCAGGCGAAACTGATCGCAAAAGTAGAATCCTTTAATCCGGCAGGAAGTGTCAAAGACCGTATTGCAAAAGCGATGATCGAGGATGCGGAAGCAAAAGGTCTCTTAAAGGAAGGCTCCGTTATCATTGAGCCGACCTCCGGAAATACCGGAATCGGACTGGCAGCGGCAGCAACGGTAAAAGGCTATCGCATGATCCTTACTATGCCGGAAACGATGAGTGTAGAGCGCCGGAATATCGTAAAGGCATACGGCGCAGAGGTTGTTCTGACGGATGGAACAAAAGGAATGAAGGGCGCTATCGAGAAAGCCGATGAGCTTGCAAAAGAGATTCCGAACAGCTTTATCGCAGGACAGTTTGTGAACCCGGCAAACCCGGAGACACACAAAAAGACAACCGGACCGGAGATCTGGGAAGACACCGATGGAGCAGTTGATATCTTTGTTGCGGGCGTTGGTACCGGTGGAACCATTACCGGAACGGGTGAGTACTTAAAAGAGAAAAAACCGGAAGTAAAAGTGGTAGCGGTAGAACCGGCATCCTCACCGGTGCTGTCGGAGGGTGTTTCCGGGTACGGATGCCAAGCGTTTACAAGCAGCAGATCACCTTGATATATTTGTTCTTTTCTTAGAGTTACTGTTTTCATCATTCCA